>Ga0073934_10000283_pt1 | contig 150911 bp, 145 predicted proteins | sample LarsenN4metaG_FD_76834 | JGI IMG/M metagenome (GOLD analysis project Ga0073934, IMG submission 76834) | Hot spring sediment bacterial and archeal communities from British Columbia, Canada, to study Microbial Dark Matter (Phase II) - Larsen... ... | reverse complement strand
TGGCTCGCGGGTTAGAATTGACGCAGTGAATACGCTTCTCGCATTTCTGTTCGTGCTGGGCGTGCTCGTGTTCGTCCACGAGCTGGGCCACTTCATGGCTGCCCGGCGGCTCGGCGTGCGCGTCCTGACGTTCTCGCTCGGCTTCGGGCCCAAGCTGCTCAAAGTCAAGCGTGGCGATACGGAATATTGCGTCAGCGCCATTCCGCTCGGCGGCTACGTGAAGATGGCGGGCGAGAACCCCGACGACCCGCGCACGGGACGCCCCGACGAGTTCCTGTCGCGCACCAAATGGGAGCGCTTCCAGATTCTCATCATGGGACCGGTCATGAACATCCTGCTCGCCGTCGTCGTCATGGCGGTGGTGCTGGCGCAGGGTGCCGAGGTCCCGATCTACCAGGACCAGCCGCCCGTGGTCGGCGCGGTCGCATCGGGCTCGCCGGCGGAGCGCGGCGGCATCCAGCGCGGCGATCGGATTCTCACGGTCGCGGGCGATCAGGTCGACACCTGGGAGGATCTCTTCCTGGCCGTCGGCACGCGGGCCGATCGCGACGTGGCGATCACGCTGCTGCGCGGCGGGCAGACGCAGAGCGTGACCGTCCGACCGATATCGGAGACACGCTTCGAGGTCGGCAATATCGGCGTCCTCCCCGACATCAATCCGATCGTCGCGTCCGTGATTGCGGGCGAGCCGGCGGAGCGGGCGGGGTTGAAGGCGGGCGACGTCGTTCTGGCCGTGAACGGCGAGCGCATGGTCACGCGGGGGCAGCTGATCGAGGCGATTTCGCGCAACGGCGGGCGCGAGATCGAGCTGACGATCCAGCGCGAGGGGGAGCAGCTGCGGATTCGCGCGACGCCAGAGCAGCGCGGCGATCGCGGCATGCTCGGTCTCTACGTCACGGAGCCGACGCGGACGTTCCAGCCGGGGCCGCTCGAAGCCATCACGCTGAGCATCGAGCGCAACATCGAGTTCAGCGCGCTCATCTTCCGGACGCTGGGCGGCCTGTTCGTCGGCGAGACGTCGCCGCGGCAGCTCATGGGCCCGGTCGCCATCGCACAGCTGTCGGGCGAGTCGGCGCAGGCGGGCTGGATCGCGCTCTTCACGCTGATGGCCTCGATCAGCCTCAATCTCGGGTTGCTCAACCTGCTGCCGATCCCGGTGCTCGACGGCGGGCACATTCTCATCATGGCGGTCGAGGGGATCGCGCGCCGCGATTTCAGCCTGGCCGTCAAGGAAAAGATGCTGCTCGCCGGCTTCGTGCTTCTGATGGTCCTGATGGTGACCGTCATCTACAACGATCTCACGCGAATCAGTTGGATCGAGCGGCTGATGCCATGGAGGAACTAGATGCGTACGACGATTCTTGCCATCGCGATGGCTGGCTGCCTGATCACCCCGCTTGCGGCACGGCAGGCCGTCACGCAGGCCGACATCCAGCGGCTTCAGGACAACGTGTACCAGGCCGGCACGGACATCTCGCAGCTCCGCGCCCGCGACGCCACGCGCGCCTCACAGCTCCAGACCGAGCTCGACGAGCTGCGTGACGAGGTGATCTATCTGCGCGTGAAGCTGCGCAAGGAAGGGTCGCTTCCACGCGCCGAGTATGCTTCCGTGCGGGACCGCATCGAGGACGTGCGCACGCGCGCGCGACAGACGCCCGCCGTTGCGTCGGCACCCGCAACGCCGGCTCCCGCCGCGCCCGCCGGCGGATCGACGGCGCCGCGCAGCACGGCGGTGGCGCCCGCGGGCGCCACCGCGGAGATCCCGTCCGGCACCGAGATGGACGTTAGGCTCTCCGGCCGGCTCAACTCGGGCACGGCGAAGGTCGAGGACCGCTTCGAGGCGACCACGCTCATCGACGTCGCCGTGGGCGGCCGCACCGTGGTGCCCGCGGGCTCCGTCATGCGCGGCGTCGTCACCGATGTCGAGCCGGCGACCCGCACGAACCGCACGGCGCGCATGACGCTCAGCTTCGACCAGCTCACGGTCAACGGACGCGCGTATCCGATCCGCGGCACCGTGACGCAGGCGATCGAGGGTGAAGGCCTGCGCGGCGAAGCCGGCCGCATCGGCACCGGCGCAGGCGTCGGCGCCATCATCGGCGGCATCCTTGGTGGGTTCCGCGGCGCGCTCGCGGGGATCCTCATCGGCGCCGGCGGTACGCTCGCGGCGACCGAGGGCAAGGAGGTCGACCTGCCGCAGGGCGTCGTGCTGCGCGTGCGGCTGGATTCGCCGGTCCAGATCAATACCGCCCGCTGACCGGCCGTTCCGTTTTCCCTTGACATCCCCCGGCGAGGGCGTAATCTCGCCTGTCAGCTGGAGGTGTCACGTGAGAGATCGATTCGTCACGGCCACGTTCGCTTCAGCAGTCATCGTCCTGATGGTCTCGTCGCTGGGGGCGCAAGGACCGGCGACCACCAATGGCAAGCCGTGGAGTCCACCACGCACAGCCGACGGCAAGCCCGACCTGCAGGGGATCTGGGCGGCAACCGTCGGCGGGCATACCTTCGAGGAGGGCGGCGACCCTGAAGCCGCGATCATTCAAGGGGACGAGCCGCCGTCACAGGAACGCCCCAAGATCATCAAGGACCCGACGCCGGATGGCAGGATTCCCTACCAGCCGTGGGCGGAGGCCAAGAGGAGGGAACACCTCAGAAACCTCTTTGCGCCGGGCGAGCGGGCCCACGTGGAGCCGGAAGACCGTTGCCTGCTCAACGGTGTGCCGCGCATCAACCTGCGCGGTCAGATTCAGATCGTCCAGACTCCCGGATACGTGCTGCTGCTCTATGAATGGATCCACGCCTATCGCTTCATTCCGCTGGACGGCCGTCCACATGTCCCGAGCGGCGTGCGGTTGTGGAATGGGGACTCACGCGGCCGATGGGAGGGGGATACGCTCGTCGTCGATGTGACGAATTTCCATGTCGACGCGAAGAATTACAACAACCAGCCCTGGCTCGACGGCCACGGCAGCTTCTACACCGACGCCCTGCACGTGGTCGAACGCTGGAGGTTGTCGGACCCGAGCACGATCAGCTACGAGGCGACGATTACCGACCCGAAGGTGTTCACCAGGCCGTGGACCCTCGCCTTCAACCTCGTTCGCAACAAGGACCGGAACTATCAGTTCTTCGAGGTCGCCTGCCACGAGGGGTACAAACCGGAATTGGCGATCGGCGCCGGACTCGCTCTCAGAGCCAAGGGCATCACCGGCATCCACGAGCACACGAAGGGGTTCTACGGAGGAAAGTAGCGCGATTACTGTGCCGCCCCGGCCAGCTTCGGCATCGTATTGTTGTCGCACAGGTACTCGACGAGGTCGGTATCGGGCAGCAGCCGAAAGGTGATCGTCTGCGTCCGCCACTCCCGTGAGAACTTGCTCGGGTCGTTGACCGTCGCCTGAACCTGCAGCGTACCGACGTTCGGCCGACGGAACCGTTCGGTCAACCGGAGCGATTCGCTGTGCGTGAGCGGGGTGAGGTCGAGCCACCCCTGCGTATTGAGGCCCCTCGTCTCGATCACGAACTCGTCGCCTTCCCACCTGCCGACCGAGTAGCCGTACCAGGCCGGCTGCATATCGGCGGGAAACGGACGGCCGTCCGTGAAGATCTGGCGGAAATGCTGATACTCCTCCTGCAGGAGAATCGTGAGCCCGGGCGCGTGGACGATCTTGATCGGCTCGGGCACCAGATAGGCGTCCACGATCGTGTGCGGCATGCAGCGGCTCGAGGGGCCGTGATCGCCGCGGCGCAGCCGCTCCTTGTACTCGGCTTCGGCCGCGGGCAGCAGTGGAAAGGGAGTGCCGTCCTCGGTCCTCAACCGGATCACCGGATCTTCGCCGCTCGTCTGCCCGACGGGCGCCGCGCCCGGCGTCACCTTCCAGTCCGGCATCCAGACGCCGGACAGGTCGATCCGTCCATCGGGGAAGCGCGGCGGCGGCGCGCCGAGATCGGGCCGGCCGTCGGCGGTACGGGGCAGGCTCGGATCAGGATGATTCAGCCATTGGGCCGACGCGGTGGCCGTCAGGGCGACGACCAGTGCAGCGGCTACGCCGGGTCGGACGCTCATGTCACGCTCCTGAGCAGGGCCGTCGAAGTGGGAGGATTCTACTTCAGCCGACCGCCTCGTCCAGTGCCGGCGCGTCGGCGCGTCGGCTCCGTCCTTCGACGGTGAAAACGATCAGGCCGATCCAGACGAACCCGTAGCCGACGAGCTGCACGCGCGCGAACGGCTCGGCGAAGACGAACGCGCCGAGCAGAAACTGCATCGTGGGCGCGATGTACTGAAGAATGCCGAGGGCCGACAGCGAGATACGCCGGGCGGCTGACGCGAACAGCAGCAGCGGCAGCAGCGTTACCGGTCCGCCGCCGACGAGCAGTACCTGCGTGAGCGCCGGTGATGCGCCAAACGCGCCAACGCCGTCGCCGTTCCCCACGGCCAGATAGAGTGCCGCCACCGGCACGACGACACCAGTTTCGAGCGTCATGCCGTCAATCGAGCCGATCGGCGCGCGGTTTTTCATGAGACCGTAGAGGCCGAATGTCACCGACAGCACCAGCGCAATCCACGGTGTTGCGCCGTAAACGGACGTGAGGTGCAGGACGCCCGCGGCCGCGAGCGCGACCGCGGTCCACTGGAGCGGACGCAGTCGTTCGCGGAGCACCACGACGCCGAGCAGCACGTTGACGAGCGGCGTGATGAAGTAGCCAAGGCTCGCCTGGAGCAGATAGCCGGAGACCACCGCCCAGATGTAGACGAGCCAGTTGATGGCGATGAGCCCGGCCGCCAGCGTGTAGATGGCCGCCACGCGGCCGGTGACGACCGACACGAACGCTCGCCAGCGCCGCCTGGCGGTATGCAGGACCACGAGCACGACGAACGACCAGATCACGCGGTGCGCCACGATCTGGAGCGCCGGCACGTGGGCGAGCAGCTTCCAGTAAGCCGGAAGAACGCCCCAGAGCACGTACGCGCCGACGCCGTGCCAGAGGCCGGAGGTCACGACAGACAAACGGTGCGAGGGCGCGGGCGTGCGAAGATGCGACGGTGCGTCCGCGGGTGTGACGGTGCGGGCGCGTCCCGGCGATGCCCGAGGCGGTATGCTAGTATGCATGTATGACGCGCACCAGCGTGAGCCTGCCGGACGACCTGGCGACCCTCCTCGCGCGCGAGGCCCGACGGCGTGAGACCTCGGTGTCGGACATTGTCCGCCGCGCGGTCGAGTCGTTCCTCGCTTCCTCGGGCGAGGGGCGCGGGCTGCCGTTTGCCGCGCTCGGCCGGAGCGGCCGCCGGCACACGGCCCGCGACGCCGAGAAGATCCTCATCGCGGAATGGGGGCATGCTCGTCGTCGTTGACACCGGCCCGCTCTATGCTGTGGTGGACGAGGACGACGCCGATCACGCGCGATGTCGCGCGGCGCTCGAACGACCCGGCCATCGTCTGATCCTCCCCCTACTCGTCATCGCCGAAGCCACGTATCTGATCGGAACGCGGCTCGGTCCGACCGTCGAAGCCGAGTTCCTTCGAAGCCTGACCCGCATGCACGTGGAGGCCCCGACGCCGGACGACTGGCCGCGGATTGCCGACCTGGTCGAGCAGTACGGCGACTTCCCGCTGGGCGGGGCCGATGCGTCCGTCGTTGCGCTGGCGGAACGTCTCGACATCGAGACGATCGTCACGCTGGACGATCGGCACTTCCGCGCCGTTCGTCCGCGGCATCGGAAGGCGTTCCATCTCCTGCCGTGATCTGATGCTGCATCGCGATCCACCGGGCGGATCGCGCCGACCCTTGCCCCTTCGAACGATCGCACCCTCGGACCTTCGCACCTTTGCACCGCCGCACCCTCGCACTAGATCACCCGTGCGACTTCCTTCATCGCGCCTCGTGCAGCGCGAATGGTCTGCCGCACGTGGCGGTCGGTGTGCGCGGCCGAAAGGAACCACGCCTCGAACTGCGACGGAGGTGGGTAGATGCCGCGCGCGAGCATGCCGCCGAAGAACGTCGCGTACGCACCGGTGTTGGCGGCGAGCGCCGAGTCGTAGTCGCGGACCGGCGCGTCGGTGAAGAACGGCGTCAGCACCGAGCCGAAGGCATTGACCTGGAGCCGCACGCCGGCGGCGCGCGCCGCATCCGCCAGTCCGGCCGCGAGCATCGCGCCTCGGCGCGCGAGGTCGCGGTAGAGCGACGGGGTGAGTCGCGCGAGCGCCCAGAGCCCGGCCGTCATCGCCATCGGATTCCCCGACAGCGTCCCCGCCTGATAGACCGGTCCGGCCGGCGCCACGAGGTCCATGATCGCGGCGCGGCCGCCGTACGCGCCGACGGGAAGCCCGCCACCGATGATCTTGCCGAGGCACGTCAGGTCGGGGGTGACGCCGAAGATCGCCTGCGCGCCGCCCGCCGACGCCCGGAAGCCCGAGATCACCTCGTCGAAGATCAGCAGCGCACCGTGGCGCATCGTCAGCGCTCGGAGCCCGGGGAGAAAACCGTCCGACGGTGCGACCACGCCCATGTTGCCCGCAATCGGCTCGACGATGATCGCCGCAATCCGGCCGGCGTGCGTCTCCATGAGCGCGTCGACGGAGGCGAGATCGTTATAGCGCGCCAGCAGTGTATCCGCGGCGGCGGCGGCCGGCACCCCCGGGCTCGTCGGTACGCCCAACGTCGTCGCGCCCGATCCGGCTTTCACGAGAAACGCATCGCCATGTCCGTGATAGCAGCCGGCGAACTTGACGATCCGGTCGCGTCCTGTGAACGCGCGCGCGACCCGCACCGCGCTCATCGTCGCTTCCGTGCCGGAGCTGACGAACCGGATGCGTTCGAGCGACGGCATGAGCGATTGGACGCGCTCGCCGAGCTCGTGCTCGAGCGCGGTCGGCGCGCCGAAGCTGGTGCCGCGCCGGGCGGCGGAGGCGACGGCGCGGACGAGGCCGCGCGGCGCGTGGCCGTGGAGGAGCGGCCCCCACGACATCACGTAGTCGATGAACCGATTGCCGTCGACGTCCACGATCGTCGCGCCCGAGGCGCGATGGATGAAATGCGGCACGCCGCCGACCGCCTGAAACGCCCGGACGGGACTGTCGACGCCGCCGGGCAGAATCTGTCTGGCGCGCTCGAAGAGCTTCCGGCTGCGAAGGGGCTTCTTCATGCGGGGACGAGTCGAACGATCCGAACGCTACGACCGAGCCGAACGCAGCGTGCGCGCGGCCTCGCGGGCGTAGTAGGTGATGATGATATCGGCGCCCGCGCGGCGGATGGCCGTGAGCGTCTCCATCATCGCGCGCGGCTCGTCGATCCAGCCGTTGGCCGCGGCGGCCTTGAGCATGGCGTACTCGCCGCTCACGTGGTAGGCCGCTGTCGGCTGGTTGAAGCGCTGCTTCACTTTCGTGACGACGTCGAGGTAGGTGAGCGCCGGCTTGACCATCACGATGTCGGCGCCCTCGGCGAGATCCGTCTCGACCTCGCGCAGCGCTTCGTCGACGTTGGCCGGGTCCATCTGATGGCTGCGGCGATCGCCGAACTGCGGCGCCGAATCGGCCGCCTCCCTGAACGGGCCATAGAACGCCGAGCAGTACTTCGCCGCATACGAGACGATGCCGACGCGCTCGAAGCCGCGCTCGTCGAGCGCCTGGCGGATGGCGGCGACGCGGCCGTCCATCATGTCCGATGGCGCCACGAAGTCGGCGCCGGCCATCGCGTGCGACAGCGCCACCTGCACCAGGTGGGCGACCGTCACGTCGTTGACGATCTCCTCGCCATCGAGAATCCCGCAGTGGCCGTGCGACGTGTACTCGCACAGACAGACGTCGGTCATCACGACCAGATCCGGCGCCGCGCGCTTCATCTCGCGTACGGCGCTCTGGACCGGCCCTTCCGGATCCGCCGCCAGCGTGCCGCTGGGGTCCTTCGACGGCGGCAGCCCGAACAACAGGACGCCGGGCACGCCGTCTTCCCGCGCGGCGATCGCCTCTTTCACGGCTTCGTCTACCGACAGCTGCCGCACACCCGGCATCGATCGGATGTCGCGGCGCAGGCCGCGGCCGTCGCAGACGAACAGCGGATAGATGAAGCAGTCCGGACGGAGGTGCGTCTCGCGCACGAGGCTGCGGATGGCCTCCGTGCGCCGCAGGCGCCGCGGCCGGCGGGGGAGCGCGAGGCGGGAGGCGGTCTTCACGGCCATGGGCTGATCTTGCCAGATTGAACCACGAAGTTCACGAAGATCACGAATTCACGCGCGCGAACGACCTTCGCGTCTCTCGCACGCTTCGTGGTTATCGTGTCCTTGGATGCGCGTAATGCGCGACGATGGCGTCGACGAGCGCGGGAACGGTTGACGAGCCCGGCTGCACGGCGACCGGAATCCCCATCTGCCGCGCGGCGTCTGCCGTCGTGGGTCCGATCACCGCAACGACCGTCTGCTTGAGCAGATCCGCCGCCTGTTCGTCGCCGTAGATTCGGGCGAAGCCGCGCACCGCAGACGCGCTCGTGAACGTGACGACGTCGATCTGTCCCTGAAGGAGCATGCCGTATACGTCCGGACCGCGTTCGGGCAGCGCGTCTTCGACAACCGTCCGATACGCGACGACATCGCTGACGATCGCGCCGCTTCGCCGCAGCTCGTCCGCGATCAGTTCGCGTCCGATGTCGGCGCGCGGCAGCAGCACGCGCAGTCCCTGCAGCGGTCCGGCGCCGGCAATCGCCTTGACGACCCCCTCCGCGCGGAACTCGTCGGGCATGCGGTCGCTCTTCACGCCGTAGTGTGCCAGCCGTTCCGCGGTGCCGGGGCCCACGGTGCAGATCTTCGGCCCGTGCAGGACCCGGATGTCGCGGCCGCCGTCGAGCAGCGCCCTCATGAACGCATCGACGGCGTTGCCGCTCGTAAAGACAATCCAGTCGAACGCGGCCGGTGTGGCGGCGGCCGCCAGGAGCGGCCCGGGATCTTCCGGCGGCGCGATCCGGATCACCGGCGCCTCGATCGGGTCGGCGCCGAGCGCCGCCAGCCGATCGCTGAGGTCGGCGGCCTGCTCCCGCGGCCGCGTCACGAGCACGCGGCGGCCGAACAGCGGCCGCACGTCGTACCAGCGCAAATGGTCGCGCAGCCCTGCGACCCGGCCGACGACGAGCATTGCGGACGCACGCCGGCGGTTGTCGTGGACGGCGGCGGCCAGCTCCCCGATCGTGCCCGTCAGCGTCTCCTGACTCGGGAGCGTTCCGTTGTAGATGATCGCGGCCGGCGTGTCCGTCGGCCAGCCGCCGGCGTGAAGCGCGTCGAGAATACGCGGCAGCTGATAGCCGCCGGCATAGCAGACGACGGTGCCGTCGAGACGGGCGAGGCTCGCCCAGTCGACCTCGGGCGGCGTGCGATTCTCCTCTTCGTGCCCCCGCACCAGCGTGATCGTGTCGCCCGCGCCCGGATAGCTCACCGGCACACCCGCGTACGCCGGGATCGCGGTGCCGGCGGGAATCCCGGGGACGACCTCGAAGGGCACGTGCTGCTCGTGGAGGAAGAGCGCCTCCTCGCCGCCGCGATCGAAGACGAACGGATCGCCCCATTTGAGGCGGGCGACGATCTTCCCCTCGCGCGCCTTTTCGGCGAGCAGGTAGCTGATGGCTTCCTGCGCCATCGGCTGCGGCGTCGCGGTCCCGACGTCGATCAGCTCTGCGCCGGGCCGCGCGTACGCCAGCAGGCGCCGCGGTATCAGATGGTCGTAGACGACCACGTCGGCCGCGCGGAGGCATTCGAGTCCGTAGACGGTGATGAGGCGTGGATCGCCGGGGCCCGCTCCGACGATGTAGACCGCCGGCCGTCTCACGGCTGCAGACCCTCTACGGCCGCCCGCGTCTGCTCCACTTCGGCGAGGATGTCGGCCGCGCCGTCGGCGAGCAGCCGCTCGGCTGCCCGCGTCCCCACGCGTTCGGCATCGGAGGTCGGCCCCGTGACCTTCGCGCGTGCGGCTCGCGCGCCGTCGAGCGAGACGACGATCGCGGTCATCGCGAGCTCGTCGTCGGCCAAAGCCGCGTACGCGCCAATCGGCATCTGGCATCCGCCGCCCAGGCGTGCCACGACGGCTCGTTCGGCGGCAAGCGCCGCGGCTGCCGTCGCGTCACCTATCGGGCCGACCAGGCGTCGCACGGCCGCATCACCGCTCCGGATCTCGACGGCAATGATGCCCTGGCCGGGCGCCGGCACGCACACGTCAGGCGGGAACAGCGTCGAAATCCGGCCGCCATGGCCGAGACGCTTCAGTCCGGCCGCCGCCAGCGTCAGGGCATCGTAGCCGCCCTCATCGAGCTTGCGCAGCCGCGTGTCGAGATTGCCGCGGATCGGCTCGAACCGCGCGCCCGGCAGGAGGCGGGCGAGCTGCGCGGTCCGGCGCACGCTGCTCGTGCCGATGCGGGGCGCGTCACCAAGCTCGCGCGCGAGCGCTCGCAGGGGCTCTACGGCGGATCCGTTGCTCCCTTCGTCGAGCGGCACCCGCCCTACGCCGACCGGAAGCACCAGGGCATCACGCGCGTCCTCGCGCGGCAGGACGGCGCCGATCGCCAGCCCCGGTGGCAGCTCCACGGGCATGTCCTTGCTGCTGTGCACGGCGAGATCGATCGACCCGGCGACGAGCGCCTCCTCGATTTCCTTGACGAAGAGCCGCTTGCCGCCGATCTGCGCGAGCGCGGCGTCCGCCAGCCGGTCGCCCGACGTCTTGATGACGACAATTTCGCACGACACGTCCGCGTGGGCGCGCAGGAGGTTCGCGACCGCACCGGACTGAAACAGCGCGAGCTGACTCCCACGCGTGCCCAACCGGAGGGTCGTCATACCGGCTTGTCGCGCGGTCGGGGCGAAAACGGTTCGGTCTCGCTGTCTCTCGCATCGACCGACGCGTCGCCAAGGCGGAACAGCCGGTTGACTGCCTCGGTGTAGATCGCCTGCGTCTCCTCGTCGGGAAGCGCCTTGAGCTGCTCGGTTGGTTCGAGCAGCAGCTTTTCGACGATGAGGCGCGTGACCTCGTCGACGCGCATGCGGGCCTCCGGCGGCAGCCCCGAGAACCGGCCGTCGAGGCGCTGCAGCTCCGCGCGCCGGATGTCGTCGAACCGCTGCCGCAGCGCCACCACGGTGGGAATCGCGCGTCGCGACCGCTGCCAGGCCGTGAACCGCGCGAGCTCCTCGCCGACGATCGCCTCGGCCCGGGCGATCTCGGCGCCGCGGCGCGCGAGGTTTTCCTGCACGATGTTCTGCAGATCGTCCACGTTGTAGAGAAAGACCTGTTCGATTTCCCCCACTGTCGGATCGACGTCGCGCGGCACGGCGATGTCGATGATGAACAGGGGGTCGGCCCGGCGGCGTCCCGTGGCGGCGACGACATCGGCCCGCGTGATGATCGGCCGCTGCGATCCGGTCGCCGTGATGACGATGTCGGCGCGCGCGATGGCCGCGGTCATCGTGCCCCACGGGACGGCATGTCCGCCGACATCGGTGGCGAGCGCCTCGGCGTGGGCGGCCGTGCGGCTCGTGATGACGATCTCGGCGGCGCCGTGGCTGCGCAGGTGCTGGGCGGTGAGCGCGCTGATCTCGCCGGCGCCGACGACCAGGACGCGCCGGCCCTGCAGGCGGCCGAAGATCTTCCGCGCCAGCGCGACGGCCGCGAAGCTCACCGACACGGCCCCCTCGCCAATCGCCGTTTCGGTCCGCACGCGCTTGCCGACGCCGAACGCGGAGTGGAACGTCTTGTTCAGCAGCGGGCCGGTGCAGTGGCGCTCCGCCGCGACCTGGAAGGCGTCCTTCACCTGGCCGAGGATCTGCGGCTCGCCGACGACCAGCGAGTCGAGGCCGGCCGCCACCCGAAACAGGTGATGCGCCGCCGCGGCGTCGTCGTAGGTGAAGAGGTGCGGCAGAAACGCGTCGCGCGGCAGCTGATGGTAGTCGCTCAGAAATGCCACGAGCTCCTCGCGCGCCCGCGCCGGATCCGCGGTGGCGACGTAGATCTCCGACCGATTGCAGGTCGAGAGGACGACCGATTCGGCGGCGCCTGCCGCGCGGGCGGCCAGCGTCTCCACCGCGGCGCCGACGTCGCGGCTCGAGAAGTCGAGCCGCTCACGCAGATCGACCGGCGCGGTCCGGTGACTCACGCCGAGCAGGAAAAGATGCACGTCGCCGTCCTGTTAGAACGTGTGGCTCGTCGTGACGAAGTAGTTGACCGGCAGGAAGTTGAGCAGCACGATCGCGAACCCGACGGCCGAGAGCCATGCCGCGCGCCGCCCGCTCCATCCCATCGTCCGGCGGGCCAGCATCGCGAACGAGTAGACGCCCCACGTGAGGATGGCGATGAAGATCTTCGGATCGTCGAGCGCCATCGCCTGCAGGTTCGGGTCGTCCGGGACCGCGGCCCGTGCCCGCGCGGTCCAGATCACGCCGACGACGACGCCGACGGTGAGGAAAAGCCAGCCGACGGCCACGGCGCGCGCGTTCATCACGTCGAGCGTCTGCAGCGAGGGGAGCCGCGTGTAGAAGTAGCCGAGGTGCTTCTTCTTGATCTCCTTGAACTGCACCACGTAGGTGAGGCCCAGGACGCCGGCGAGGCCGAAGCTGGCGTACGCGAAGAGGAGCGACGAGACGTGTACCCAGAACCACGGGCTGTCGAGCGCCGGATCGATCCGTTCGGCGCCCGGCGAGACGGCAGGAATGGTCTGCAAGCCGACCAGCATCGGCACGATGAAGACACCCATCGCCCGTTCCTCGGTTGCGATCTCCAAGTACAGGTACGAGAGGGCGAGTAGCCACACGAACGTCCCCACCGCGCTGGATGGATCCGCGAACGGGACGTGCCGCACCTCCATCGTCTGCATGCCGATGACGAAGGTGTGGCTGAGCGCCGCGAAGATGAGCAGCGTGGTGGCGAGGCGGCCCACGTCCGGCCGCCGGCGGGCGAAGTGCACGGCGTAGGCCACGCCGGCGCCGACGTAGAGGACGAGCGGAAGGACGTTCAACGGCCCGGGGCGTAGTAGCCCCGCTTGGTGCGCGCGCTCGCGTTCGGCCGCCCGACCTGCACCACGATCCGGCGGAACGCGCCGTCGGTGCGCGGATTCTTCGACGTATAGCCGAGCGTGTACTGGCTGGCGAGCTCGTCGGCAATCTGAGTGTAGACGCCGTCGAGATCCTGGATTTTCGTCGGGAAGAACGAACGCCCGCCCGTCTCCTGCGCCAGCTGCCGCATCACGAACTCGGCCTCGCGGAACCCGCGCGCGCTCGAGTCGCTGCCCCGCAGGGCAATCGTATAGATCCCGGTTTCGGACCGCTTCGCCAGCTCCAGCACCTCCTCGAACGAGACGAGGCTCGACGTGTCCTCGCCGTCCGAGAAGACGATGAGCGCCTGGCGGCGGACATCCTCTTCGTTCTGCGCCTTGATCTTGCCGAGCTCCTTCAGCGACACGTAAATCGCGTTGTGCAGCGACGTCGAGCCGCCGGCGACGGTCTGCAGGATCGCGTGCTGCAGCTCGGCGTGGTTCGAGGTGAACGCCTGGCGGATCGAGACGCGGCTGTCGAAGTCGATCACCTGCGCGAGATCGTTGGGCCTCAAGCGCTTCACGAAATTGGACGCGGCCTGCTGCAGCATCTGCAGCTTGTCTTCCATGCTGGCGCTGCTGTCGAGGAGCAGCGACAGCGCGATCGGCTGCGGGCGCCGCGTGAAGAAGGTGATGTCCTGCTTGATCCCGTCCTCGAACACCGAGAAGTCCGACTGCTCGAGATCCGTCAGATACCGGCTCGCGCCGTCGACCACCGTGATGTTCAGCGACACGATGTCGATGGTCGACCGGAACTGCGGCCGCTGGGCGCCAGACGGGACGGGCGCCGCGAGCACCGCGATCACAACGAGACCCATCGTGCTCAGGACGAATTGCTTCACCTTCACGCTCCTGGCTGGCCGCGCATCGGGGTGCCCCGCATGGTGATGCCGGACCGCGCCGACCGTACTTCGATTTTATCCGGAGGAATGAGCGATTCGGGCCGGCCGTACACCACCTTGTATTGGGAGGTCAGCTCCCGGGCCAGCCTCAGCAGTGCCTGCTCGATGGCGCTTTCCGTGAGCAGGGTGACGTGCTGGCCGCCCGTTTCCCGGGACCCCGCGTCCAGCGTAATGGCGCGCTCCCGTTCCTCCGTCGTCGCGATCGCCAGGTGCCCGACGACGACGGCGTGGAGCGCCGCCCCGGCCCCCCGGACCGCCGCGATGACGTCGCGGGCGTACCGGTTGGTGAACTCGACGCCGTTGGTGATGACCGGCACGATGACGGCGCGCGGCGTCTCGCGCCGCCGGAGTCCCGCAGCAACCTCCACCAGCGCGTCCAGCAGCGTCATGCCGCTGCCGTTCATCGCGAACAGCCGGCCGGTCCCCTGGATCAGCCGTTCCTGGCTGGAGGTGTAGTCAACGAGGATCGTCGGCCGGTCGGCCAGCCCGATGATCGCGATCTGGTTGCCGACCGCCATCTGCGCGGCGAAGCGGCGGATGCCGTCGCGCATCGACGAGATCGCGCGCTCGGCCGAGGCGCTGGTGTCGACGAGGAGCGCGATGTCGATTGCCTCGGATGCGGGCGTCACGCGCAGCACTTCGCGCTGCCGTCCGTCCTCGGTGACGACGAAGTCCGAGAGCCCGAGACCGTCGACCGGATCGCCGCGCCCGTTCACGGCGCTGACGAAGATCGTCCGCTCGCGGACGCCTGCCTGCGCGACGAGCGCCTGCGCCCCCGCGGACGCACACGCGGCCGCGACGGCTGTGACGAGCGCCAGGCGGAGCCGCAGCATCGCGCGCATGGTCTTCAGAGCCGGAGTATAGTCCCCGGCGCGTTGCCACTGTCAATCTGCGTCTGCTACGATGGATTGTTTGTTTGGGTCCAGGAAAGAGCGGCGTGGGGGTGCCTCCCGCGCCCTCATCTCCGCCCGCAGCCTGAAGGCGCTCCAGACGACGATCAGCCGGTCGGGGCCGGCGGCGACCGTCAGCTATACGCTGATCGGCGCCATCATCCTGCTGGGCGGCATCGGCTACGCCATCGACGAGTGGCGCGGCACGTCGCCGTGGTTCGTGCTCGGCGGTCTGCTGCTCGGGCTCATCGTCGGCTTCTACGAGCTGGCGAAAGCGCTCTGGCGATCATGAAGGCCGTGTGGTGGATGGGGGCCGCGGCGGTCGGCTCGTCGCTGGCCGTGGCGGCCGCGCCGGGCGTCGAGAGCGACCGCGAGGTGCTGCTCGGCATGCTCGCGCCGCTCGCGGCGGCGCTGGCTACGGCCGTGCTGGTCGTGCGAACCTGGGGCGCGCGGCCCGAGGCGCTGACGCCGCTGATGATCGCGGCGTTCGGCGCGAAGCTGGTGTTCTTCGGCGGGTACGTGGCGGTCGCGCTCAAAGTGCTTGCCGTGCGTCCGCTGCCGTTCGTCATCAGCTTCACGACGTACTTCATCGGGTTGCACCTCGGCGAGGCGCTCTGGCTCCAGCGCTTTTTCGCCAAGTCAACGTACGATAGGTAGCTGTGCAGACGGAAACGCAGGTCCAGGAACACGCGGCCGAGGCCGCGGCCGAAGGGTTCAACGCCGGCGCCGTGATCATCGAGCACGTCGCCAACAGTCCCCTCGATCATCCCCTCATTCACCTGCCGACGATTGCCGGCGTCGACCTGTCGGTCACCAAGCATGTCTTCATGTTGTGGGTCGTCGCGGCGGTCGTCTTTCTGACCGTGACGACGACGGTACGCCGCTACCTGCGGCAGGACCGGCTCGTGCCGTCCGGCTTCATGAACGCGCTCGAGGCGATCGTCGAGTTCATCCGCGACAGCGTCGTCCGGCCGAGCGTCGGCGACAAGTGGACCCCGACGTGGATGCCGCTCGTGATGACGCTCTTCGTGTTCATCCTGACGGCGAACGCGATCGGCCTGATTCCGATCTTCGAGTTCCTCGGCCTCTTCAACCATTACGTGCTCCACGCAGGCGAAGAGTCGTTCTTCGCGCGCCTGCTGCACGGCGGGTCGACCGCGACGTCGAACTTCAACGTGACGGCGGCGCTCGCGATGATCACGTTCTGTGCGATCATCGTCGCCGGCTCGAAGGCGCACGGGGTGGTGCAGCACTGGAAGAACCTCGTGCCGCACGGCGTCTCGCCGTTTCTCGCCATCGCGCTCATTCCGATCGAGATCCTCGGGATGCTCGTCCGGCCGTTCGCGCTGACCATGCGGCTTGCGGCGAACATGACGGGCGGCCACATCGCGATTCTGGCGATCCTGTCGTTCGTGTTCATCTTCACGGAGATGGCGGGCTCGCTTGTCGGCATGGGCGTCGGGATCGCGTTCGCGGTGCCGCTCGCCGTCGGCATCACCGCGCTCGAGATCATCGTCGTCCTGGTTCAGGCCTACGTCTTCACGCTTCTGACCGCCGTGTTCATCGGCATGGCCATTCACGCGCACCACTAACGACACGCTTACGGAGGAGAACGGCATGGAATTTCTGCTGCACTACATGGGGGCCGGCATCGGCCTCGGGCTGGCCGTCATCGGGGCGGGACTCGGAATCGGCCGGCTGGCCGCGGGAATGGCGGAAGGGATTGCCCGGCAGCCGAGCGCAGTCGCGCAGATTACGGGCGCGGTGAACCTGCCCCTCTTCCTGCTCGAAGGCGTCGCGATTCTCGCCGAGGTGTTCTGCCTGCTCATCGTTCTCCTGAGGTAACCGATGAACAATCCGCTCGTCCAGCCCGATCCGGGCCTCTTCATCTGGACGATCCTGACGTTCCTCGTCCTGGTCGGCCTGCTGGCGCGCTTCGCGTGGCGGCCGCTGATGGAGGCGCTCGAGCGGCGCCAGGCGACAATCGCCAAGTCGCTCGAGGACGCGCGGCGCGCCCAGGAGGAGCTTCAGCGGCTGCAGCGGGAGTCGGCGCAGATGCTGGCGACCGCGCGCGCCGAGGCAGAGGCGATCGTGTCGCGGAGCCGATCCGACGCCGAGGCGTTGCGCGAGGAGCTGAAGCAGAAGGCGCGCGCCGAGGCGGCCGCGATCGTCAGGAACGCCGAGCGGCAGATTCAGCTCGAGACGGCGCGGGCCGTCCAGCAGATCCGCCGGGAAGCGGTCGACCTGTCGGTCACGATTGCGTCGAAGATCCTGCGGCGGCAGGTCTCCAAGGAAGACAACGAAGGCCTCATCGAAGAGACCCTGCAGCAGGTGGAAGCGCGCCGCCACGTGTGAGGACCGCCGCCCGCCGCCGCCTCCTGACCGTCGCATATACCCTCGGCGGCGCGGCGCTCTTCGCATACGTCGTCCGGCGGGCCGGCGTCGGCGAGATCCTCGAGGGCATTCGACGCGTCGGCTGGGGCCTGGTGGTGATCCTGGCGCTGGCGGGCCTGCGCTTCCTGCTGCGCGCCGAATGCTGGCGGCTGTGCATGCCGTCGGATACGCAGCTGCCCTTCCGGCGCGCGTTCAGCGCGTTCCTCGCCGGTGACGCCGTCGGCAGCGTGACGCCGCTCGGCCTGCTGGCGAGCGAGCCCACGAAGATCTTCCTCACCCGTCACGATCTGGCCACGCGCAACTCGGTCGCGTCGCTGGCCACCGAGAACCTCGTCTACGCGGCCTCCATCCTCGCCATGCTGGCGGTCGCCGTGGGCGTCGTCCTTGGCTCGGTGCCGCTCCAGACGGCATGGCGGTGGACGATGGCCGCCGTCCTCGCCGCGACGTTTGCGGCCGTGTTCATTGTGCTGCGGATGCTGCGCGGCACGTGGGACGACCGGCGCGGTCCGCGTCCGCGGTGGCGCGCGCGTCTCGCCGAGCTGCGCGTGGCAGTGCTCGGCTTCACCGCCGCGCACCCGGTGCGTCTCTGGCGGGCGTTCGGCCTGGACATGGTTTTCCATGCGCTCGGGACGCTCGAGGTGTGGCTCACGCTGCAGTGGCTGGTTCCCGACCGCGCACCGACGTTCACCCAGGCGATTGCCTTCGAAGGGCTCAACCGCGTCGTGACGGTTGCGTTCAAATTCGTCCCGTTCCGGATCGGCGTCGACGAGGCGCTGACGGGCGTGGTGGCGCCCGCGCTCGCCGTTTCGCCGGCTGCCGGCGTCGCGCTCGCCGTCGTCCGCAAGGTGCGCAACCTGTTCTGGAGTGGGATAGGCCTCGTCATCATTGCGGCCCATCCGGCACGGACGCGCTGAAGGACGATCGGAACGGTGCGGTCAGCGGCGGAATCGGCTGCGTGATTCCGCCCGCAGCTCCGCCGCCCTGGCCGGCTCGCCGATGACGGTCCAGAGGCGCGCGGCGGTCTCGTAGCCGTCCGGCGTGCGGGTCGCGGCGACGAGCGCGTCGAGCGTCTCCTCGACCGCGGTTGCGCGGTTCGACGCGCGATAGAGCAGCGCCAGGCTCGTGTAGGCGCGGATGCTGCGCGGAAACGCGCGCAGCTCGGCACGGTACTGCTCTTCCGCCTCCTCGAACTGCTCGAGCCGCGCCAGCGTCTCGCCGAGGCTCAGGTGTAAATCCTCGAGAATTCCCCCGCTCTCGTCGAGCCACGCGGCGGCCTCCGCGAGCGCCGCGCGTGCCGCCTCGTACTCGCCGGCCTCGAACAGCAGCCGGCCGCGTACGAACCCCCGCATCGGCACGCGCGGATCCTCCCGCTCGGCCGCCTCGGCGTGCATCGTGGCGGCCTCCGCGTCCCCGAGCGCCAGCGCCACGCGTGCGGCCACCTCGTACGCTTTCGCGCGTGCCCGGCTGTCGCCGTGTTCGGCGAGTGCCACGGCACGGGCTGCCGCGTCGCGCGCCGCTGCGGGCTGTCCCGCGCGCAACTGCAGCCGCGCCATGGCGATCGGCGCGTAGGGATTGTCCGCGTCGGCCGCCGCTGCTGCCCGCAGCGCCCGTTCCGCCTCGTCACGCCGGCCAATTCGCTCGAGCAGCATTCCGAGCTGATACTGGACGACTGCCAGCTGCGGATGTGAGCGGACGATGTCGCGGAGCCTCGCCACCGCGACGGTGTAGCGTTTCTGGCCTGCCGACATCGCTGCGGCGCGATGCGCCCGGTCGACCCACACCTCCTCGTCGGGGGTCAGAAGGGACGCGCTGGCGTCGGCCAGCACGGATCCGCCCAGGTACCCGAACATGGCGAACTGATCCTCGTCGGCAGGCGCGATCTCGGCTGGCGTCGGCACTGCCTCGTCCTCCAGCAGCCGATCGAGCTCGCTCGGAAGATCCACGTCGGCCGCATCGACCGCCGCGGCGTCGACAAGCACGGGCTCCGCATCGCCCGGCTCGCCGCTGCCTGTGCGAACGTACCGATCGTCGCCGTGCACGAGCGCAAACCTGCCGGTGCCCCCGAAGCGAAATCGCGGCGCCAGCGATTCGGCGTAGATCAGCGGTTCCTCGAATCCTTCTTCGTCGTCTTCCAGGACGACGCGCAGCGAGCGGCCGCGGAGGCCGGAGGGAATGGGCGCGCGGACGAAGTCGAGAATGGTCGGCAGCAGATCGATGTGCTGCACGGGCATCGCGATGCGCCGGCCGGCGCCTTCGCTCGCGGGCTGCTTCACCAGCAGCGGGACGTGCAGCGCGTCGTCGTCGAGCGACAGGGCGGCGCCGTCGGCCGCGCGGTCGGCGGTGAGAACGATCGTCGCCTGTTCGTAGAGACGGCGCGCCTTGAGCTCGGCCACGAGCCGGGCTACTGCGGGTTCTGCCGCCTGCTGGGCCAGCTGTACGAACAGGAAGAACCGGTTCGCGCGACGGCCGCGGAGCCAGCGCTGGGCGGCGTCGGCGGTCACCTCGCCGTCGCGTTCGACGCTCGGCGCCTCCTCGCCCTCCGGCGCCGGCAGCTCGGCATCGAAGAACGAGAACCCCTGCGCGACACCCGACTCGGGCCGCAGCAGAAACGACGACACCGCCGCGCCGGTCTCGAAGCCGCGGCTGCGCAGCAGCTCCGCCATCGACCGCGTCTCGTCGCCGAGCGCGAAGCCGGCTTCGTCGCGCACGCCGTGCTCGAACGGGAGCTGGCCCGCGAGCAGCGACGCGTGCGCCGGCAGCGTCAGCGGCGAATGCGCGTAGGCGCGCTCGAAGACGACGGCATCGGCGGCCAGCGCATCGATGCCGGGCCGCGGATCGCTCGAGGCGTCATAGGCCTGCAGCATCGACGGACGGAGGCCGTCGACGGAAATGAGCACGATCGGACCCTGGTGCGGCGTCGATTCTCTGGCGTACCACCAGCCGGCCACGGCGGCGGCGGCAACGGCGACGCCAAAAATAGTCAGGATGAGAGTGACCTGCCAGCGGCGGGCAGCAGCCGTCGACGTGTGGCGTCGCATGGGTCACCCCTTATTCTAAGTCGCGCCGCGCTTCCTGAGCTTGGCCCCGTACATCCGGCCGTCGGCCTGGCGCAAGAACAGGCGCACACGATCGCGTTGGGCAACGGGCTGGGCGAACGCCTGCGCGCTGGTGGTGTGAGCGGGTGTGAGTCAGCCCGTGGCAGGTGTGAACGCGCAACCGCCGGCAGCGGGGACCGCTACCGGTTAGATCGGGCGCCGCCGGTCGCGCTTTGGGCGTTTGCGGCGGTCTGGTGGTCCGACGCGGCGTTCGACAAGCGGTGTTCCTGGCGGTTCGTTCGCAGGTTTCGCCGTTGCGGGACGCTCCGACTTCGCTGACTTGTCAGGACCGGCCATTCGGGCGCCGCACGGGGCAACCCACATGCCACACCCATTGACTGAGCGGACGTGCACACAAGGGCATTGGCGTGAGGTTGGCCGCTCGGCTGGACGAGAGCCATGGTCGGACATGGAACACGAATATTCAAAATCGTTCTTCTCACCGATACGCCGGTGGCGCCGCTGTAGGGAGCTCGTCGATACATTCCTCCTCGTCGATTCGGCGTCGTCGCAGGGAATGTGAGATGCAAGGGTTCCAATCAAACCCGCGCCGCCCGAGCATAGCCTGGACGGACTCGGGCGAACGCCGAAGCTGGACGGCGCGTCCGTTCAGAGGCAGGAGGCACCGTGGACTCGACAATACTCTGGCTCCTAGTGGCCATCGCTATCGTCGTCGTAGGAGGGGTCGTATGGTACACGCTGCGCCAGCGGCGTACCGAGCAGCTGCGAAATCGCTTCGGGCCGGAATACGAACGCGTGGTGCACCGCGCGGGTGACGTACGAAAAGCCGAGGCCGACCTGGAAGCGCGGGCAAAGCGGGTTGAAGCCCTTCGCCTTCGACCGCTGAGCCCATCCGACGCAGCCCGCTTCAGCAATTCGTGGCGCGCGGTGCAGGAGCGGTTCGTCGACGATCCAGGCGGCGCAGTCACGGAAGCGGATCGTCTGATAGGTGAAGTCATGGCCGCGCGCGGGTACCCGGTTGGCGATTTCGAGCAGCGCGTGGCCGACATCTCAGTCGACCATCCTGACGTCGTCATCAATTACCGCGCCGCTCGCGAGATCGCCGTTCAGCACGCCCGCGGGCAGGCAACGACCGAGGATCTGCGCCAAGCCATGACGCATTACCGCGCGCTGTTCTCTGACTTGCTGGAGATGCGCGAACCGTCTCGCGCGCATCCTGACGACCGTGCTGAAAGGCCCGCAGCGGCCAGGAGGGAGTGATGCATAAGGAAGGCCGAGAACTGACCACTGCGGATCTGGCACGTCGGCACGAAGAGGTGCGTGCCAGAGCCGATGAGCGCATGGAGGATCCCAAAGCTGGCGAGGCCAGCGCCACGCGTGCTCAAGCCGAACGAGCGACCCAGCGTTCCCCTGCGGCACCCGCCGCCACCGCCGGCCATGAGCGCGGGGCCCCGGCCTCACGCGACGTTTCGGAACGCGCGGTCCTGTTTCCGGCTGATGAATCCGAGCGGCTGCGGATGCAGTGGAGCGATATCCAGGCTACGTTCGTCGATACGCCGCGCGAAGCGGTCGAGCGTGCCGACGCGCTCGTGGCGGCGGTTATGCAGCGGCTGGCGGAGGTATTTGCCGGCGAGCGGGCGAATATGGAGCAGCAGTGGGATCGTGGCGACAACGTCACCACTGAGGACTTGCGTGTCGCACTGCAGCGGTACCGCGCGTTCTTCGATCGGCTGCTAGCCGTATAGAGGCAGGTCGGCAACGAGGCGGCCGCACTGGAGATGCGGCCGCCTGGTTCTCAGTACAGCTGGTAGAGCATCAGATAAATCACGACGCCCGTAACCGAGACGTACAACCACAGCGGGAGCGTCCAGCGGGCGATGCGGACGTGCCGGTCGTACTGCGCTGCGAGGCCGCGCGCCGCGGTAATCAGCGCCAGCGGCAGAATCGCGGCGGCGAGCACTACGTGCGTGATCAGGATGGCGAAGTAGACGACGCGCACGCTCCCCTGGCCGGCAAACGGCCGCGACCCGGCGTTCGCGTGGTAAATGACGTAGGACACGAGAAATACCGCGGAGGTCGCGAGTGCCGCGAGCATGCAGCGCTTGTGCAGTTCGACTCGGCCGCGGCGAATCAACACATAGCCGGCGGCGAGGAACGCCGCCGCGGTGCCGTTCAGGACGGCGTTGACCGCCGGCAGATCTCCAATCTCCACCTAAATCCAGAGGCGATCGGCGACGAGCGCACCCCAGAGCAGCGGCAGGTAGACGATCGAAAACAGGAACAGTCGCCGGGCCGCGGCGGCGGAGCGCTCGTGCGCGAATCGCAGGCCGAGTGCCACGAGTGCGAACCCGAGCAGCGTCGCGACGACAATATAGAACCCGCCGGCGAGCCCGACGAGCGTCGGCATCAGGCTGACGGGCCAGAGGGCCGCGGCATAGATCAGCGCCTGGCGTCCGGTGCGGCGGCCGTCCGGCTCGAGCACGGGCAGCAGGGGAATACCGGCCGCCGCGTACTCGTCGCGATAGAGCCACGCAATCGCGAGGAAGTGCGGCATCTGCCAGAAGAACACGATCCCGAACAGCACCAGCGCCGGCAGCGTGACCCCCTCGCCGGCCGCCGTCCACCCGATCACGGGGGGCAGCGCGCCCGGCACCGCGCCCACGAGCGTCGCGAGCGAGGTCCAGCGCTTGAGCGGGGTGTACGCAAACACATACGTCGCGAGCGTGAGCGCGGCGACTGCGGCACACAACGGGTTCACCGCCACCGCCAGCTCCACGAGGCCCGCCGCCGACAGCACGATCGCGAACCATACGCTCTCGCCGATGCGCAGACGGCCGCTCGGGATGGGACGTCTGCGCGTGCGCGCCATGAGCGCATCGGTGTCGCGCTCCCACGCCTGGTTGAGCGCCGCGGCGCCGCCTGCCACGAGCGCGGTGCCGACCAGCGTGTGCAGGACGACGGCCGCCGGCGGCCCTTCGGGAGCCGCCAGGTAGAGGCCTGCCAGCGCCGTGACGAGCACCAGCAGGTTGAGCCGCGGCTTCGTGAGCGCGAGGAAATCGGTCGCGCGCGCCGACCTCACCGTCGCCGCGTCCCAGGATGGCGAGGCGGAAACGGATGCCGCGGCTGGCTTCATGCGGCCACCCTGACTGCTTCGGCCCCGCTCACGAGCTGGTTCCTGAACGCGCGCAGCGTCAGCACCAGCGACGTACCGAGAACCAGCGCGCCGGTGACGACGTGCAGCGAATTGATCATGTAATGCTTGGTGCTCAGCACCGTGAGCGCGCCAAGCGTGATTTGCGCGACGAGCAGGACCAGAAGCGCCATCGACGGCCGCCACAATTCCGGACGGGCGCGATGGTGATAGAGGACATGGCCCGCCGTGGCGACGATGAGCAGCGCGACGAGCAGTGCACCCACGCGATGGGCATAGTGAATCGCGATCCCGGTCGTCCAGATCGGCGGCACGAGCTGCCCGAACGCGAGCGGGAAGTCGGGAATCGCAAGCCCGGCATCCGTGTGCCGCATGGTCGCGCCCACGAGAATCTGCACGTAGATCGCGACCGTCGTGGCGGGGGCGATCCGCTGCAGGATGCGATCGCCCGCCGGCGTCCCGCGCGTCCAGCGCGGCGACGTGACGAGCGCAATCGTCACCGTGAGGCAGAAGACGATCTGCGCGAGCCCGGCGTGCGCGATGGAGATCGGATCCGGCAGGAACCAGAGCACCGTGATCCCGCCGAGGATCCCCTGCGTGACGACCGCGGCGAGCGCCAGATAGCCAAGCCGGCGCACCCAGCGCCGCGGCTCCGCACGCCACAACCAGACCGCCAGCGCGATGATGAGCATCCCCACGCCGCTCGCAATCAGCCGGTGGCTATGCTCGTAGAAGATCCCGCCGACCCATTTCTCGAAGGGGAACGTGAACATCGACCAGCCGTAGGTGGTGGGCCAGTCGGGGACGGAGAGACCGGAGCCCGTGCTGGTGACGAGCCCGCCCGCGAAAATCAGCAGGGCGGTCGCTGCCGCGACGAGCGCGGCAAAGAGGTGAAGGAGCATGCGGCGGCCCAGCCTAAGGGTTAGGGGGTCGACTTGAACGAGAACGCGACGGTACCCGTTTCCTTGGCGCCGATCGTCACCATCTGCGTCTGTGTGCCGAGCGTCTCGTGCCACGCCTCGATCGTATAGGTGCCGGGGGGCAGCCCCTTCAGCTCGAAGCTGCCGTCGGCGCCGGTCACGGCGAAGAACGGATGGTCGAGGACGCCGACATACGCGCGCATCCACGGATGGACGTCGCACTTGAACGGCACCATCACCTCGCGCGCGGTGAACTGGTGGATGTGCTTCATCCCGGGAATCGGCTGGCCCGTGTTGAACTCGCGGTTCGCCATCGGCACCGCGTGCACGTTGTGCAGCGTCGGATCGCTGTTGAGGACCTCGACGCGCTGGCCGACCTGCGCGCCGAGCACGTGGGGCACGTAGCGGCAGCCTTTCTGATCGAGCACCACGGCGGTCGACGGCACCGGGAACCGCAGGCTGCCGAGGCCGTCCTTGACGTAGACGAACACGTTCTGCAGCGCACCATCCCCGCCGACGACGACGGACTCGTCGGGCGCGGTGGCGCTCTGCTGGGCGCAATTCGGATCGGAATCCATCCGCAGCGGCGACAGCTTCGGTGCGGCGCCTTCGAACGTCACCTTGCCGGCGACGCTGCCGGCCGTGGCCGGATCGACGGGATTTTCAACGGGCGGGGGCGGCGCCGCCGTCTCCTGCGATCCGCCCCCGCACGCGGCGGCAAACACACCGGTCAGCAGTGCCAGGGCCACGGTCGCTATGCGTCGCGTCATCAGGTTCTCCAACCCCTGATTATCACATGCCCCCGCTTCCGCCTGAGGCGGCGGCGGGCGAGGCCGCCTCGGCGATCTTGCGGAGGACGCGGTCCTGCATCCACTTCGGGTCCCACCATTCCACGGGATTGACCGCGTCGCCGTTGAGAAGCATCGTGAAGTGCAGATGATCGCCGGCGGCGAGCCCCGTCATCCCGCTGCGTCCAAGCTGCCGCCCCTTCTCCACTCGATCGCCCTCCTTCACGTCGATGGACGACAGATGCGCGTACAGCGACTGCACCCCGAGACCGTGATCGAGGATGACGGTATTGCCGTAGATGCCGAGGTCGCGGGCGTACACGACGATGCCGTTGTGCGCGGCAAGGACGGGGATGCGCTGCGTGACCGCCAGATCGAAGCCGAGGTGTACCTGGCGGTCGACCTCCTTGCCCTGGTAGATGTAGGTGCGGTTGTCGGCGAAGCGCGATTCGACCGCCGCGTTGGTCAGCGGCTGGAACGCGTCCCTCCAGAGCATCTGCGGCGTCGTCTTCCGGGCCAGCTCCGCGATTGTCTGATTGTTGCGGCGGCGCAGCTCGCCGTTGATGCGCAGGAACGAGTCGAGCAGCTCGTCGGGCGCCGTCGAGACGCCGAGATCGGGTGTCGTCGCCGCAATCGCGGGGACGACCTGCTGCAGGAAGCGGTCGTCGATCGTGATGCGGCTTCGCGCAAACGGCTTTGGAAATGCGCGGTGGTCGAGCGCGGCGCTCGCCTCGTTGCCCGCGGCGTCGCGCGCGTAAATCGCGATCGGCGTATTCAGGTCCTGGTCGTGGAGGAGCGCGAAGAAGGCAACCCTGATCGACTCGTCGCCGGTGATGCCGGCGCCCGAGCCCGGGAATCCCGGATAGGTCTGGTCGCCGACGCGGACGCCCGATTCGACGTCGGCAGGCGTCGCCCGATACACCACGAACTCCGCGCCGCCGTGATTGACGTAGTGGAAGGTGGAGAGCAGGGCGACGCGCGGCGGCTCGAGCCGGACCTCCACGTCGCGCGTGGCGACCGTCTCGGCCTCGCGCAGCCCGAAGAGGAGCGGGCGCGCGGCGCGCACGACGAGGCGCGCCGACCCGGCCTGGAGCTCCGGGATGTCGCGCTTGCCAATCGTCCGCATGATGAACAGCCGTTCGGCGCTCTCCTGCCGAACGCTGGCGGCGCTCGGCTGCGCCAGCGTGAACAGGGGGAACGACCGGCCGTTCTGCTCGAGGGTCACCTCGACGCGGGCGAACTGCCCATCGGGCGCTTCCACGCGGAGGTCGAGCGGCGTGGCCTGCCCGATGACGCGCTCGGGTTGGCCGAGGTCGATGCGGGGGCCTTCGGCGCGCGAGCTCCAGACCCATGCGGCCGCGCCGCCCACGAGGGCGAGGATTACGAGAAAGACGAGGAATTTCAGCAGCCCGCGCATCACCTCATGATACTTGGGGACTGCGGCCGGGCTTTACGGCGCGCGGTCCATCCCGTAAGATGAAGAGGTTCTCGCCTCCGCCGACCTCGGCGGGTACGCACTCCAGGGCCGGTATCGTCTAGGGGTCAGGACACGTGGTTCTCAGCCACGGGACCGGGGTTCGAATCCCCGTACCGGTACCAGAAATCAATCTCGAAACTCCCAGCCCCCCACCTTTCAGGCGGTGGGCAGGTGACATCCGAGGGTTTCTGAATCGTGATTCCCCGGAAGCTCCCCATGACGAGCAGATCGGTGTCTCCAGTTACCAAGGTGTCGGAACCGGCTTTCAGCGCGCACTCGAGAACACGATTGTCGTCTGGGTCGGCATCCATCATTTCGCGAACGACAATCTCCGGTTCCCCGAGGCGACTTCCTTTTTCAACCAATTCGGCCCACCGACACCGCTCGCCGTCGTGAAGCCGTTGTCCAGATAACGCTCGACCGTGAATGTCTCGACGATGCGGCGCACGGCGCGAGTGTGGTCAATATGGTTGTGCGTGATGAGGACGGCTTCTAGCGTTCGGTTGAGGTCGGTGCGGCGGGCGAAAAATGTGTTCAGGTAGTCGATGAGCGTTTGCTCATGGGCGTCATCCTCGGCTCCTGCATCAATGAGCATCGCGCCGCAGGAGAACTCCAACAACGTGGCGTGTGCCTGCCCTACGTTGACGAAGTGGGCGGTCATCGCGGGCTGGGGCTGCGACAGCTGGCAGCGCCAGGAGCAGGAGCACGAGCACGAGCGGAAGCGTCGGTGGAATCCGCTTCATTGGCTGTCGAGTGCCTTGAACTGCTGATTGGGTGATGGCATCCTACTGCAACCGCGGCCTCCTTGGGGTGGACATCGGTGTAGCGCTCGCGAACGTGAGCGGCCTTTGACACTTCGCTTCCTGGACGCATACTATTCCGCGATGAACTTGCGACGATTAGCTGGTCTTGTTGTCCTTCTTCTGATTGGTGTCACGCCCGCGTCACCATCCAACGGATACACGTTCTTCGCGATCAACGCCGATTTCCCCTCGTTTCAGGACGATCTGTTTGGATGTGCGGCCACCGACCTCAATGATGAGGGCCTGATCGTGGGTGGCTGTAATGACCTCGCCCACAACGGCCAGTTTCGCGGATTCCTATACGATGGACGGCGGTTCAGCGAAATTGACTTCTCTCACGTCCGAACTCATACCGCCAGTGCCGCTCTTCTACAGGAGCATGCGGACCTCTTCCCGCTGGCTCGTTCAGTCTACCGAATGGCATTCTGGGCACAGCCCGCGGCGCTACAGTCGATGAGGCCGATCGTGAACGGCGTGACGCCTCAAAGCATCAACAATCACGCTCACGTCACCGGTTGGTACTTCGATGGCACTCGCCTTCGTGGGTTCTTGAAGAGAAACGGGAGCGTGTTCGGACTCACCGTCCCGAACTCCCAGTTGACCGAGCCCACTGGCATCAATGATCTGGATCAGGTTGTTGGCGACTATCGCGACCAGAACGGCGTCTTTCACGGATTCACCTATCAAGGTGGAATCTACACCACCATCGATTACCCCTCTGCCGGCGACACCGGTGCGACCGGAGTCAACAACTTGGGCCAGATCGTGGGCTGCTATTCGTTCTGTGGCCGTGGCTTTCTCTACTCCCCTCAGACGTCGGCTTTTGCACCTATCGATTTCCCGGGAGCTGTCAGCACTCAGGCCAGCGACATCAACGATCTCGGTCAGATCGTCGGGGTCTATTACGACGGCATCCAGCTGCACGGTTTCCTTTACGATCAAGGTAGCTTCACAACGATCGACGCTCCAGGTGCGGTCCTGACGAGTCTCCACGGAGTCAACAACCTCGGCCAGCTGACCGGCTATTACGGGATTGAGATCTCGCCAGGAATTTTCGAAGTACACGCGTTTGTGGCAACTCCGTGAGCGAGGGTCTTTCTACCTGTTCGGTCGTTCGGGACCTGTGGCGATTCTGTTCGCGCGTGGAACGCTGAAACATTAGAGCGCGGTTCACGCAGCGTTGAGTACGCAGTCGCGAGACTGGTCGCGGATGGCCCGCAACGTCGCTCGCTCCGCTCGGGCCGGTCAAGGCGCGCCAGGGAAACGTCGCTACTTCGTCGTCTCGCGCTCAAGCAGCACCCACACGTTGTTGCCTGTACGACAATTCGACGACAGGTGCCTGTTTCTCCGCACTCGGTGGAGACACGATCCCCGCGTTTGTCGCATGCCCTTTTTCCCCCAGCGCAAATCAGCACCTTCCAGCTGCTCTCCATCGCCGGCGAAGGCGGCATGGCCGCGGTGTTCCGGGCGCGTGACTCGCGGCTTGGGCGCGACGCCATCAAGGTGCTCCTCCGACGTGGCGGCCGATCTCCAGCGGCTGGCCCGACGGCCAGTGGTTCCTCGTCGATCGTGCTGTCCCTCAAACCGATCCGCCGGTGACCGTCATCGTCAACTGCCCGGGTCCCCGGACGCAGTTTGCTCTGACGTCTGACCCTTTCGAAGCGGCTGAAGGCGCTGCACGCCACCCGAGGCGTGGCGGAGACCCGGCGAGCTCGATGATGAAGAGATCTGTCGGCTAAACCGTGCCGTCGGAGCCGCTGGGTCTCGTCGCGCCGCCGCGCCGGCGGTAACGGACGGTCACCGAGAGGCCAAATCCACCATCGTGACGTCGGTATGGACGAAGTCGTTCCCCTTGAACAGGAGAGGCTCGCCGGTCGAGATCGTGAGCGCGTACGAGAAGCAGTCGCCGTAGTTCAAGCCGGCGCGATGCCTTCCCTTTCCGAACCGGCTGAACGCACTGCGCGCGACCGTCCCTTGTTCCGCATCAACGGGGACGAGCTCGATGCCCGCCCGGCCGATGAAGTGATCCAGGTCGCGCAGTCCTTCGGCACCGTGTCGGGCCTCGATGACGATCGAGATCTCGACGAACGTGGCGACAGACATCAGGCGAGCATCGGCAGCCTCGATGGCTTCGATGAGGGTGCGCCGTTCGGGCTCGCGTTGCAGGATGGCCACGAGAGCGGACGTGTCGATGACCATCGCTAGCGCGGCAGACCGTGCTCGTCGTAACCGAGAATCTCGTCCGCGGATCTGGCATCGAGTACGGGGAGATTGGCGCAGTGCTCCGCAATGGCCTCGAGCTCGTCCGCCAACCGCCGGCGGGAACGCTCGCGCCGCACACGCGCGAGGCGATCCCGGAGGGCCTTGGTCACCGCTTCGGTCTTGGTTTCGCCGGTCTGTTTGGCCAGCTCGGCCGCGAGCCGTTCCGCTTCTGCACTGCGGATGTTGAGAGCCATGTCAATACGTGTAGACGTTTAGCTACAGTGTAGCATGTTCCGTCGATGCCCAGACGCTTTCTGGCAGGAGTAAGTGACTCAGGCAGACGCAATTGAGTGCATCGCTTCAAGCCACTGCCGGATGGATCGGCAGGGGCGCTTCGGGGTTTGAGATTCGCGATCGAAGCCCTTATGCGATCCGCCCCCGACCCGACCCTGCAGAGCCGACCGCTTTCTTGACGACGCGGAGATCTGCGACTCCACCTGCGGGGTCAGCTCCTTCAGCGCGAAGGCGGTCGGCCACATGGCGCCTTCGTCGAGGCTCGCCGCGTCGCTGAAACCGAACGTCGCATAGCGCGATTTGAACTTGTGCGCGCTCTGGAAGAAGCAGACGACCTTGCCGTCCCTGGCGTACGCGGGCATCCCGTACCAGGTCTTCGGCGCGAGGGTGGGCGCGGTTGCCCTTACGATTCATGGAGCCGTTTCGCCATCGAGCGATCCGGTTCCGGCAGTTCGGCGATCTTCGCGAGCGCGTCGCGTTCCCCGTCCGCGCTCCCGGCGCCGCGGCGCGTTTCCGCCTTCAGTTCCCGGGCGCGTTCCCGCATTGCGGCCCGTTCTTCGTCAGTGAAGCGGCTGGCTTTCCCGCCCGCTGCTGAGTTCCTGGCGGACTTGCGGGCGTTCTCTTTTCCCTTCATGGAACGTCCTCAGGGTTTGCGTTGCGTGGAAACCGCGCCGGGCACGTTTGGTGTCGTCGAGGAACGCGGCGAGATCGGCCGACAGCAGGGCGTACAAGAAGAAGAAGACGGGAATCCCTCGACAGGCGAGGACATGACGCCACGGGCGCGGCCGCGCAACCGCTCGACGGCGCGCGGGTAAGGGTACACCCAATTGCACGGCATCCGTCCTCGTCGGGCGCATACGCCGTCGACGGCGGCAATGGCGGCGCGGGGTTGGCGACCATCCCTCTGTCAGTCGTGACGCTCGAGTCGCCGAGCACTTCGGGCGGCGTGCTGGAGTTCGTGGGCGATCGCTGCCGCGAGATCGACATCGTGCCTTTCCACAAGTTTGCGGTCGGCTTTAGGCCAGCCACATTCACGTCAGGCGATGACGTTCCTGTCGATCGCCGAGTTCATTCCATTCGTACATCTGTCCTGTTTACATGAAGGCTCGACCGGAGAATCTCGAAAATCAGGCCGGGGTTCACGCCTTTTCAGCTGGCATGCCGCATGGAAGCGGTCGTAGGACGACTTCAACAGGGAGGCCGTGATGAGGCGTGCGGTGTGCCTGGTTCCTGTGCTGATGCTGGCGCTGCTGCCGATGGGCGCAGGCGCGCAGGGGAAATCGGGCAAGGCAAAGTCCGGTCGGGGGCCGGCGTTCTGCCGGAGCGGCGCCGGGCATCCGGTGTTCGGCTGGGAATGGTGCCGGGAACGCGGCTGGGGCAATTCGAGCGCGCCCCGCAACGATCGAGCCGGCCAACGGGATCGTGGCGATGCGTACCCCGATCGCGATCGGGATCGCCGGTTGAACGACGCCGCGTTCGACAACGGGTATGCCGACGGGTACGAGAAGGGCCTGGACGACGCACGGGACGGGCGCAGCGCGGATCCGACGCGCCACGGCTGGTACCGATCCGCGGATCGTAATTACGATCCGCAGTACGGCTCACGAGCACAGTACGCCAACGTCTATCGCGATGGCTTTCGATCCGGATATCAGGCCGGATTCGCCGACGGCGAGCGGTATGGCGGGGAGAGCGGCAGCGGCCGTCGTCGATTCCCGTGGCCGTTCTGAGCCGCGCGGACGCAGCCGTGACACGTATGCGGACTTCGGTGATTGTGCCTCTCGCCGTGCTGCTGTTCGCAGTCCCACAGCCCGCCCGCGCGCAAGACGCCGCGGGTGAATTCTCGGCTGGCTGGCGGGTGCTGCACTTCGAGGAAGAGACGTTCAGCCGCGGCTGGTACGCCGACGCGCTTGGCAGCCTGACAGATAGCGTGGGGCTCGTGGGCGAAGTCTCCGGCCACTACAGGACGATTGACGAGACCCGCGTGATTTCGGGCGTTCCGGTGAGCGTCACGGCCGATTTGCGGATGCATACCTTCATGGGCGGCATTCGCTTCAGCACGCGGCAGAATCCGCGGCTCGTGCCCTTCGGACAGGCCCTACTGGGCCTCGTGCACGGCGTGGCGTCAATTGAAGGAAGCACGACCGTAGGCGGCCGAACCTTCACCGTGGACGAATCGGAATCGGACAGCGACATGGCGTTCGAGCTCGGCGGCGGCGTGAACGTCGGCATCAGCGACGACATCGCCGTGCGCCTTGGGGCGTCGTACTTTCGCGTGATCGAAGACGGCGCCAGCAACGCCGTGCGGTTCGCCATCGGCGTCGTCTTTCCGTTCTGATCCTTGGATCGATTCGACCGTGTATTCGAGTCTGCGGTTCGGGGAAGACCCGTTGGACAGCGAGGCAGGCTGGAGCGGGACATCATGCGAGACCCGATACCTATGGACACATTCCATGATTTCTACGAGATCCTTCAAGTTAGCCCGAACGCAGAACCGGAAACCATTCATCGGGTCTATCGACTGCTCGCCCAGCGCTATCATCCCGATGGCGAGACCGGCGACGAGAATCGGTTCCGGCTCGTGGTCGAGGCATATCGCGTGCTTGCCGATCCGCAAGAGCGGGCGAAGTACGACGTCATTCACGCCACCCGAAAACAGGAACGCTGGCGATTGGTCTCGAAGAACGCGAATGCGACCGGCGATTTCGAGGCCGAACAGCTGCTGCGCCTCGCCATTCTGGAGCTCCTCTACACCTGTCTCCGGACAGATTTCGAGAAACCGGGGCTCTCGCTGCTCGATCTGGAAGCGTTGACCGGACGCCCGCGTGAGCACCTCGAGTTCACGATTTGGTACCTGACTCAAAAGAAGTACGTGACGCGATCCGACGGGTCGGTGCTGGTCATCACGGTGGATGGGGTGGAGTACGTGGAACAGACCCTGAGCGATTTCACCCATCGACGACGGCTCGGGCCCGGGCGCGCCTCCGTCGCATGACGCCCGAAGCGGACCTGTCGATCGCGTCGTTCGGCAATCATGCCGTTGTCCGGCGCTTCGGTCCCGATGACATTCGTTATCGACAGCGGCCGAGAACGCGGATGTTGGAGCCGCCGTTAGGCCCGAGCAGACCGGCCGGGAGGAGCGGAGTACCGCTCAGGCGTACCGGCGCTGCATGTTAGGTGTTCTCCACCGTCATGGCGGGGGACCAGCGAGCCTCAACGGCTCGTCCACGCTCGCTAAAGCCCGAAATGCAGGCCGACGCCGATGTTCGAAATGTCGTCCTGGAAGAACTGGCCGTACGGCGACGGTCCCTCGTAGACCTCCAGCATCAGCGTGACGAGCCGCGCGGGATGATCGCCGGACCCTCGGCGCGCCATTTCTATGCCCGCTCGCACGCTGACGGCCGGAGACCAGTCGTGCAGATCGGTCGCCTTGAGATCCACCCCACCCACCAGTTGAAAGGGCCCGGCGCGCCCCGTGCGAAATTCGGCGCCGCCGTGGAACAGCTTCGAAGGGAGCGCGTCGGGCTCGCGGCGGAACAGCCGCTCCCCGCCCGCGTATACACGCAGCGGCCCCACCTCCTGGGATGCCAGGAGCTCGATCGATTCGAACGAGAGATTCTCGCGGTGGATGTCGTCGTCCCGCAGCAGGTACTCGTCTCCGAGGTGTGAGCTCTGGTGGTACAGCTTCACGCGCGTGCTGAAGCCGCTGCGCCGGAAGGTGAGCGGCAGGCCAATCAGATAATCCGCGTTGATCAAGTCGTTCGACCGGGCTCCGAGATCGAACTGGGCGAAGATGCTGCCTACCACATCCAGCTGCACGCCTTCGTTCGCTTCGGGTCCGCCCCAACGGACCAGGCCGAAGCTGTCGCCCAGGCCGACTGACGCGATCGTCGTGCCCTGGCCCGAAGGGTCATCGAGCGAGCGGAACGTGCCGCGTAGCAGGCTGACGAACGATCGGGCCTCCTTGGGGTCGGCAACGGTGGGACAGAAGATCTGATCCTCCGGAAACGCGACCACACCCAATGCCTGCGACTCGTGAACGCCCGCTCCGCAGCGGGGCGCGTCGGATGTCTGTGCCGCGCTCTCTGTCGCGAACAGGGCCACACCGATGGTCGCGATGAGCGTAGCGGCGAGTCGCGGACGTATCATGCGGATGCGCTCCGACTGTAGCATCGACGCGCGGCCAATGCGTCGTCAAGCAGAGCCATGGAAACAAATATGGAGTACGGATCCCCATCGACCACCCTTACGCCGCACTGTCGACCTGATAACTCGGCGCGGCGCTTCGCCGGAAGGCGACTTGTCACGCGTCAGCCGGTCGGCAACGACGCGGCCGACACGGGATCCAGGACCGCCGAAGCCGCGCCGGGTCTGATTGGTCGGTTACGATGGCCGTTATAGCGAAGGGGGACAATCGATGCCGATGTATCTTACGCGGTTCAGCTATACGCCCGAGACGTGGGCAAGGTTGGTCGAGAATCCCGAGGATCGCCGCGCCGCGGCCAAGCAGTACATCGAATCGGTCGGCGGAAAGCTCCACGGCTTCTGGTATGCCTTCGGCGATCATGATGGTTACAACCTGTGGGAGGCGCCGGACAACGTCTCGATGGCGGCCACGGCGATCGCCATCGGCGCCGGCGGCGCCCTGAGTTCGATCCACACAACCGTTCTCCTCACGGTCGAAGAGACGGTCGCCGCCCTGGGGAAGGCCTCGTCGATCGCGTATCGGCCGCCAGGAAAGTAGCGGTTGGCATCCGCGCGCCTCGCGGGTGAGGTTCGTCTCCAGCCGAGACGGCCCAAGCGTCAGTGCGAATTTCCTAAAGAAACCGACGCAACCGGAGACCGCCGACGTCTCCGGCTGCCTTTCTCAGCCACGGGACCGGGCTCGAATCCCCCGTCACCGGTACCAATCACCATCGCAAGACCATCGATTCCGGATCGCACCGTCGCCCGCGCGCTCGTTTGACACGTGCGTGCGGCGGCGCGAGAATCGGGCGCCATAACGCCGCGCCAGATTGCCGCCGCGCTTTCACCAATGGAGGGCTCCGATGCGCCGAGCGACTACGTTCACTGTAAGCATTGCCGCTGTCCTAGCCGGATTGTCTGTTCCAGCCACCGGCCAGGCGCAGATCACCGCGTTCGAAGGGGCGCGGATCATCGTCGGCGACGGCAGCCCGGCGATCGAGAAGGGAACCATCGTCGTGAACGGCACGACGATCCAGGCCGTGGGTGCCAACGTCCAGGTGCCCGCGGGCGCCCAGCGTGTCGACCTGGCCGGTAAGACCGTGATGCCGATGATCCTCGACACCCATATCCACGCGCCCGCGACGCGCGAACAGATGATCCGCGACATGAGACGTCGCGTCTACTGGGGTGTCGGCGCCGGGATGAGCATGGGCACGGACACCACCGACGTCGTGTTCCAGGTCAGGGATGAAACCAGGAACATGCCCGGCACGGCTCGGCTCCTGACGGCCGGCCGCGGTGTCACCGGCATCGAGAAGGGGCGCGAGCAGAGCGCGTATTGGGTCGGCACGGTCGACGAAGCGCGCAAAGCCGTACAGGAGAACGCAAAGAAGCGGCCCGACATCATCAAGATCTGGGTGGACGACCGCGACAACACGGTGCCCAAACTGACCCCGGAGCTCTACGGCGCGATCATCGAGGAGGCGCACAAGCAGAAGGTCCGCGTCACTGCGCACATCTTCGACCTCGAGGACGCGAAGGGGCTGCTCAAGGCCAACGTCGATGCGTTCGCGCACAGCGTGCGCGACCGCGACGTCGACCAGGACTTCCTGAACATGATGAAGCAGCGGCCGAACGTCACGCTCAACCCGAACCTGCCGTCGCCCGGCAAGGTGTGGGACATTTCCTGGCTGCAGGGCCGGATCCCGGCCGACGAATTCGCCAGCGTTCAAAAAGCCAACGTCGACAACCCCAAGCAGGCGGAAGCGTTCGGCATTCAGGCCCGCAACCTGAAGCGGCTGAGCGATCAGGGCACCCGCATCGTCCTCGGCACCGACGGCAACACGCCGTGGGCGCCGCACCAGGAGATGGAGGCGATGGCGATGTCGGGCATGACGCCGATGCAGGTCATCGTCGCCTCGACGGGCCGGGCCGCCGAGTTCCTGCGGTTCACCGACACCGGCACGCTTCAGGCGGGCAAGAGCGCCGACATGATCGTGCTCGACGCGAACCCGCTGGAGAACATCACCAACACACGGCGGATCAATGCGGTCTATTACCGCGGCCAGATGGTGAACCGCAGCGCGTATCCGAACTGAGCCGCGTTATCGCCTGGCGGATTTTGGGCCGGAGCGCTGGCCGCTCCGGCCCTTCTGGGGGAGTGCATGAGAACCTCGAACCTCGTCACGAGCGCATTTCTCGTCCTGGGCCTGGTCGTCACCGCGCAAGCCCAGTGGATCAACGTGCCGCTGCCGGGGACGCCGCGCACTCCGGACGGCAAGCCCAATCTCAACGCTCCCGCGCCGCGCACCCCGGACGGGCATCCAGACTTCAGCGGCATCTGGCTCTCTAGTCGCCAATTCAGCAATCCGAAGGGTCGCGGGCTCGAGCGCTTCATGCCGCCCGGATCGAGAGTCCCTCTGACGCCCGAGGGGGAAAAGTTCTACGCGAAGGTCACCGGGAACGGCCGGTACGATGCGCCCGATCCGTCCGAGCGCTGCCTGCCCGACGGCATTCCGAACCACTACCTCCCGATCCCTATCAAAATCGTCCAGACCCCGGGACTCCTCGTCACGCTGTTCGAGGAGTTCTACGTCTTCCGTCAGATCTTCATGGACGGCCGGAAGCTGCCGGTCAACCCCCAGCCGTCGTGGTTCGGCTACTCGGTGGCGCATTGGGAGAAGGACACGCTCGTCGTCGAAAGCCTTGGCTTCAACGACAAGACCTACCTGGATGGAGAAGGATTACCGCACTCGGAAGACCTCCGCATCACGGAACGCTACCGTCGGCCCGACTTCGGCCGCCTCGTCGTCGAATTCACGTTCACCGATCCCAAGTACTACACGCGGCCCTGGACCGCGACCATCCCGTTCGATCTGATGCCTGACACGGAACTGATCGAACACTTCTGCGAGAACGAAAAAGACCTCGGGCAGCTGATCCGGAAGTAGCTCGTCTCCAGGAACGCAGCGGGGCCAGCGCAGCGTCTGGCCCCGCCGGTATCGGCCTTGCTCTCCGCTCGGCTGACTTCGCGACCTCGTACCATGCCGTCGCCGAAATTCCCGAGGCGCCGCACGTCCTGGACGAGGTCGACGTGATCGCGGGCGATGCGATCGATGTGAACGAATCCCGGGATGTACCGCGGGTCGCCGCCGTAGGCACGTGAACGAATTCGCTAGCGAAGCGCGATCGTGAGGCCGCCGCTCACGATCAAGGCAGCGGCCCAGATGACCTCGAGATTGATCCACTTCGTGCGCAGCAGCTCGACGCCGAACTTCGCAAAGACGATCCACGCCATCGCCGCAGTGACGAGAAGATAGCTCGCGCCGTGCACGGCGGTCGCGGTCAGGCCGGACGCGAGATCGGTCGTCCCCGGCAGGTGGCCCGCATGCGCGCCGTGCTGTGAGGCCGCTGACATGCCGAGCCATACCGGCAGCACCATCAGCCCGGCCCCGTGCGCCGTTGCCACGAGAAACGACCAGAAGGTCAGGCCGATCATGCCGATGCGCATGCCTCCCACGCGCGGATGGCGATGCCGACGCAGCCGCCGAAGACCGAGCAACACGAGCAGAGCGGCGATCGGCCATCGCCCCGCGCTGATCGGAAAGACGACCCCCATCGCGGCGGCGGCAAGGATCGCGACGACAATTGCACACGCATGCCCGAGCCCGAGGGGAATCATCGCCCGCCATACCGCGGACGCGCGGTTCTCCTGCATCCCCAGCGCGACGGCGAAGAGCCACCCCATGCCTGGATTGACCCCGTGAAATGCGCCGAGCAGCGCCAACGCTCCCCACGACACGACCATCACATCAGGCCAGTGAGGCACGGCTCATGAGAAGCAATACGAATCGGACGAGGCGTCGCCGCCCTCGAGATGTACCTGATGCGGGCGCACGCCGTCGAACTCGAGGAAGAAGTCGGGGTCGAACCGGCATCCGCCTTCGGGTTCGACGTCGAGCTTGGCCATCCAGCCGCGAATCCCCTCTGGATAGAACTGCGCGTCCCACGACGCGTACAGCGAGTTGGTGACATAGACGCGCCGTCCGTCGCGGCTGATCTCCACCATCTGGGGGCCGCCGTTCAGCGCCTTGCTCGCGTGCGACGGATGCGCCGCCCGCCGGACGATCCCGCCAATGCGCACCGAGCCCGTGAGCGTCGGCTTGAAGGGATCGCTCACATCGTACTGGCGCATTTCGCCGGAGCCCCAGCACGACACGTACAGGAAGCGGTCGTCGAGCGACAGGTTGATGTCGGTCACGAGTGGAGGCACGGCGTTGAACCCTTTGAGCAGCGGCGGCAGGTCCGCGGCGTCGGCGGGCTCAGCAGGAATCTCGATGACCTTCGTGACGGCCCACCCGCCATTCCCACGCGCGTCGCTCCGGTGCCACAGCCAGATGGAGGAGGAGAGATCCTTCAGCGACGTCACGACACCGACGAAGCCGTACGCCTTCTTCGGATCGTGCGCCGGCCGCAGTTCGAGCACCATCTGATGCTCGGGGCCGAGATCCAGCGCCTGCAGGTGAACGCGCTTCTGCAGATCCCAGATGTGCAGCGCGTGGCCGTACTTGCCGGCGAGAAGCAGCTCCGGATTGACGCCGTTCTCGACCATGTTCGGCGTTCCCCACTCGCTCGTGATCATCGTGTCGTGTCCGAGGTGCCACCAGAAGTCATACGCGAGGTGCTGAGGTCCGCGATGCTTCTCCCACGGCCCCCGAATCTCGAACGTCTCCGGATCGAGGATGAAGATCCCGCCGGGCCCGTTGCCGTCGGGCGCGCCGATCGCGTTCATGTAGATGCCGTCGGGGCCGCAGTGGGTCGTGTGGGGACGCGAATAGCCGGCGCGGGCGGCAACCTCCTCCGCTTCGATCACCTTCACGAGCCGCGGCGTGCTCGGGTCGGGCTTCGTATCGTAGATGTGAATGCGCGAGGACCGCAGCCCCGGGACGATGAGGTATCGCCGTTCGACGTGGGGGTGCGCGGCGTACGGACACAGGCAGGAGCTGCATGCGTTCCAGCCGAAGTGATGGAGCTCATCGCCGCCCTGCGGCATCTCGACCCGGGCGATCGGCTGCCCGTACTGCTTGGAGGACGGCCTGACGTCGATCGTCGCCAACGCGTCGGGCCCGCCGTTCGGGTTGAGCATGGCCACATACGCGATCGTCTCGGGCGGGGCCTTCATCGCGGCCGTTGGGGAGGGATAGAAGCTCGTGTCTGGCAGCATTCTGGCCATGTTGGTCTCCTCGTGCGGACTCTCCGCCGGCGCACCGGCGGTAGAATGCCCGTTCAGCCGCAAGAGGCTACGTTCGAGGTCGCCCCGATGTCTTGTAAGAGATCGGGCATCGTTCTGAAATTTTTCTGAGGCGCGTCGGATGGCCGCTGTACCCGCCCACGACTACGAGTTCGGGCCGTTTCGACTCGAAGTGGCCGAGCGCAGGCTCCTGCGCCACGGGCGGCCCGTGTCGCTCCAGGACAAGCTGTTCGACGTGTTGCTCGTGCTCGTCCGCAACGCCGGCCGCCTGCTCGAAAAGGACGCGATCATGCAGGCGGTGTGGCCCGACGCCCACGTCGAAGAGACGAATCTGCCGCATCACGTCTCGATGCTGCGCAGGCTGCTCGGCGAGACGCGCCGCGTGCGCTACGTGGAAACGGTACCCAAGCATGGGTACCGGTTCGTCGCCGCTGTCCGGGAAGTGAAGCCGCTGCTTGGCCGAAACGGAGCGGCCCCCGCGGCGCGTGCGGGCGGCGCGGCCATTCCGGCGACGCGCTATGCGAAAGCCGGCGACGTGACGGTCGCGTACCAGGTCTGTGGTGACGGCCCGATCGATGTGGTCTACGTCCCTGGCTGGGTGACGCACTTGGAGTACGGATGGGAACAGCCGCGTCTGGCGCATATGCTCCGCCGCCTTGCCTCGTTCTCGCGTCTGATCCTGTTCGACAAGCGGGGCACGGGCCTGTCGGATCGGACGCACGGCTACCCCACGCTCGAAGATCGGATGGACGATGTGCGCGCGGTGATGGATGCCGTGAAGTCGGAGCGGGCCGCAGTCTTCGGTGCCTCCGAGGGCGGCAGCCTGTCGATGCTGTTTGCCACGACGCATCCCGACCGCACGCTGGCGCTCGTGCTCTACGGAACGTTTGCGAAGCGCGTCTGGTCGCCCGATTACCCGTGGGCGCCCGGACCGGAGGAACGCGAGCAGTGGTACGGGCTGATCGAGCGAGGGTGGGGCGGGAAGGCGGACCTCGACATGCTCGCGCCGTCGCTCGCGCACGACGAGGCGTTCGCCGAGTGGTGGAGCACGTACCTCAGGCTTGGCGCAAGTCCCGGCGCCGCGATGGCGCTCGCGCGGTTCAACACCCAGATCGACACGCGCGACCTGCTTCCAGTGATTCAGGTGCCGACGCTGATCCTGCATCGCACCGGCGATCGCGACGTCAAGATCGAGGAGGCGCGGTACCTCGCCGCCCGGATTCCCGGGGCTGCGCTCGTCGAACTTCCCGGCGACGACCATCTGATCTATGCGGGCGAGATCGATCCCCTGATCGACAAGGTGCAGCGGTTCGTGTCGCGAGCGAGCGCCCGGCACCCTGTCGAGCGCATCCGCGTGCTCTCGACGATTGTGGTGCTTCATGCGTGTCAGGGAGACGCCGACGAGCTCGCCGCGCTCGTCAAGCGGCATTGTGCGGCACGGCGCGGCCGGATGCTCGGCTGGTCATCGCGGCACTGGATCGCATCGTTCGATGGGCCGGGCCGAGCCATTCACGCCGCCTCCGACATCGTCGCCGCCAGTCGCCGGATGGGGGCGCCCGTCCAGGCGGGCATCCATACCGGCGAATGCGAGATCGCGAACGGCGCGCTCGAAGGGCCGCCCGTGATGATTGCGTCCGAGCTCGCCACGGCCGCGCCGGCCGGAACCGTGCTGGTGACGCGAACAGTTACCGATCTCGTCGTCGGCTCGCCCTTCCGGTTCAAGCGTCGTGGCAAGGGCCCGTTTGGTCAGGCTGGCGGATGGTCCATGTATCAAGTGATCACGGACGAAACTTCATAAGCGGGAGACGGACGTGGGGTCCAGCCTCGAAGGCCGGCTTCCGGAGGTCCGCACCCGCCAAGTCATCTGTCCCTGCTGGGTCGGTGACGGTCCAGACGTCGGCACGGGGGATGCCGTGGTGGCATGACATGTCGACGCCCTGCTGGCTGGAGGTGGACGGCTCCATCACGTGCCACGGGTGAGCGGCGGTGGGGCAGCGGGCTGGCCGGAATCTTCGACCGGGAGGCGGAGGCCAAGGTCGCGGAGGCCCAAAATACCGTGCAGCCGCCGCGTCGACGATTTGCCGCTTCCCAGAACGGGAACAACTCGGGCAAGATCATGGTCGCCGTGAAACGCCGGCGGGTCGGCCGACAAGGAGATGTGAAGATGACGCGTCGTGCTCTCGTTCTTGGACTCGTTCTCGTGGCGGGCACGCTCGGGATCGCGGTGGCGCAGCAGCCGCCCCTCGGCAAGATCGAAAAGCTCGCCGACAATCTCTACCGGATTCCCGGTCAGGGCGGTGCGACGGCCGTCTATGTGGCGGGCAACGGGGTGGTTCTCGTCGACACCAAGCTCGCCAACAACGGGCAGGGCATCCTCGACCAGGTCCGGTCGGTCACCGACAAGCCGATCACGATGATCATCAACACGCACACGCATGGTGATCACACCGGCAGCAATATGTTCTTTCCCGCCAACGTCGAGATCGTCACGCACGAGAACACGAAGGCGAACATGGAGAAGATGCCGGTCTACCAGGAGGCGGCCAACAAGCACGGACTGCCCGACCGGACGTACAGGGATCGGTTGACGGTGCTCGGCGGAAACGACGCCATCGATCTCTATTACTTCGGGCCGGCGCACACCAACGGCGACACCTTCGTCGTCTTCCGCAGCCGGCGCGTGCTGCACGCGGGCGACGTCTTCGCCAACACGGCGCAGCCCTTCATCGACGTCAACAACGGCGGGAGCGGCCTCACCTACGGCGACACGATCGGTAAGGCCGCCGCGGCAGTCAAGAACGTCGATACCGTCATCACGGGGCACACCGACGTGAAGAAGTGGCAGGACTTCGTCGACTACGGCGAGTTCAACCGGCTCTTCCTCGAGCATGCGCGCGCGTCGCTCAAGGCGGGCCGCACGCCGGAGCAGGCGATGGCCACGCTCCAGCTGCCCGACAAGTTCAAGGGCTACACGCTGACCGGCGGCCGCGGCGGGCCGGGCGGCAACTTCAATGTGATCTACGAGGAGCTGAAGCGGGCCGGCACGCGCTAGCGTGCTGGCGTTCACCCCATCAGCTCGTACGCCCCGCGCGCGGCGGAGGAGCCAGGGAAGACGCGGTCCGCCTGCGCCGGCGTCAGATCGAACGCGCCCGCGATCGCGGCCTTCAGGACCGACCGCGTGTCGAGCGTCGGCTTCAGATCGCGCCCCTCGAACAGATCGCGATCGGCGAGTCCCGGCCAGTCCGAGAACACCGCGGACCGCGCCACGCGTGGTCCGATGACGAAACCGGCGCCGGCCGTGCCGTGATCGGTGCCGCGCGTCCCGTTCGGCCGCGCCGTCCGCCCGAACTCGGTCATGACGACGACCGTCGTCTTCGACCACGCCGATTGCATCTCAGCTCGGAACGCCATCAGCCCGTCGGCGAGCTGGCCGAGCAGCCGATCCAGCGCACCGCCGGCCAGGCCCTGATTCGCGTGCGTGTCCCATCCGCTGAACTCAACCGCCGCGATGTTGGGACCGGTCTCGGCGCGGAGGATCCGCGCGGCCGCCTGCATCAGCGGCGTGATGCCGCCGCGCCGCGCGCCGCCGCGTGCCGCGGGTTCCTCGCCGAGGAGATCCTGCTGCTGCATCGCGGCCTCGAACCGGCCGTGCAGCACCGGGTCGCGGCGATAGAGCGACGCCAGCCGCTCGAGATACGCCTCGTCCACCGCGCCCAGCTGCGTGGGCGACCACGTCTGCACCTCGAAGGGACCCGCCAGCGAACGAGGCAGGCCGGCTGCGATGGCGATGCCGGATCGCGTCCCCTCCATCACCTGCAGCAGGCGATTGAGCCAGCCGTCGGACGATCCGACGGGCCGATCGAGCCCCGTTTCGAGAATCGCCTGGCCGTCGAAGTGACTCCGCGTGCGATACGGGATCGCCATCGCGTGGAGCGCGACGAGCTCGTCGGCGTCCCAGAGCGGCTTCATGGGCGCCAGCCCGGGTGCCAGGCCGAACAGATCGGTCAACGCGACGAGCTCTGATTCCTCGAACGCGAAGCCGCTGCGGAGCCGGCCATACACCGGATCCCCGTACGGGACGAGGGCGGCCAGACCGTCGAATCCGCCGCGGAGCAGCACGAAGACGAACCGGCCGCGGTGCCTGACCTGGGCGAAGGTGACGACAGGCAGCGCGAAGGTGGCAAGGCCGCCGACGCACATCTGGCGCACGAAGGTGCGGCGGTTCATGGTCATCTCCATTGAAAGGCGGGTCCGGCGAGCGCCAGCGCGATACGCTCGTCGGCCGGCACCGACGTGTCGGCCAGCAACCGACGCAGCGGGTCGTCGGCGCCGACGTCGATTACTTCGAGCAGCGTACGTGGATCGATGCGCTCATTCAGCCGCCGCGCGATGGTGCGTGACAGCTCGGCGCGGTTCAGCAGCGAATCCGGGTCGGCCCACTCCTGGGTCGTGTCGCCGAACCCTTTCGGCGCCTGCGGCGCCCAGAGCGGATGCCGCAGCTGCCGCAGGACCGGGAGCGTCTGCTCGGGGACGTCATCGACATGGCATGCGCGGAGCGCTGCCACGAGCCAGTCCTGCGGCGTCCGGAACTTGCGAGCGGTGGCGCTCCACGCCTCGGGCAGATCGATCAAGGCCGTCGAGACCGCCCGCAGGTCGCCCCCGGTCTCACGGAACACGCGGGCGAGCCGACCGACGGCCGTCGCGGGCGGTTCATCGCTGACGAAGTGTCTGACGAGCTTGCCGGCAACGAATGTCGCCGTGGCCTGATGACGACAGAGCGCCCGAACCGCGCGCTCGCCCTCACCCACGCCAGCCTCGTCGTACCGGACGCCAAGAATGGTCTTCGCGCCCGGCTCGTGGAGCAGCGGCTGAAACGCGAAGCCGATCGGACCGCTCGCGTCGTTCTGCGGCGCCCGCAGCCGTCGCCCGCCAGCCGCCGAGAATCCGCCGATCGTCCATCCGGTCAGCACACGCGCGAGCTCCTGCACGTCCTGCTGCGCGTACCCGCCGTCGACGCCGAGCGTGTGCAGCTCGAGCAGCTCGCGCGCGTAGTTTTCGTTCAGCCCGCGCCGCTGGCCGCGGCCGCGCGCCGAGAGCTCGGCGGCGCGCGACTTCGGACCGATCGATTGGAAGTTATCCAGGTAGAGCAGCATCGCGGGATGCTTCGCCGACGCGAGCACCATGTCCTCGAAGCGCCCGAGCACGTGCGGCCGGATCGCCTCGCGCTCGTAGCTGCCCGCGAGCGGCGCCACGATCGTCCTCGCAGCCGCCGACACGCACAGGTGGTTCGACCAGAACGCCACGAGGCGCTCGACGAACGGCCGATCCGTGCGGACGCGTTCCGTCAACGCGGCGTGCGACTCGGCGGCGGCGATCTCGACGAGCCGTCGCCGCGCCTGCTGACGCTCGTTGCCGCCGGCCTGGCCGACCATTCGGAACGCGCGAAGCGCGTCGGCAACCCGCGCCGGCGCGGCCTCGGCGGGCGGCGACACGACCGGCGCGCCCTCGTCGAGCTGCGCGCGGAGCCAGGCTTTCGGATCGCGAATCCGTTTCGGTTCGCCCACACGTGCCCCAAGACCGAACCCATTCAGGGCACGAAGCGTGGCAGTCATGGCGGTGGGCTCTTGCAGTAGACGTGCCGGCCCGTCGCGGCCCGCCAAACGGCCCGTTTCCGATGCGGTGACCTGCGTCGAGGACGGTGGTAGGATGCCCCTTCGCAGCAGGAGGGAGCTCCATGTCGAAGCGCTCGCTTGTCATTGCCGCCGCCATCGTCGTCGCCTTCCTCGGTGGCTACGTCGTCTCCAACCGGCAGCCGCCGGTCGAAGGCCAGGAGGAAGGGCCGGTCAACGCGTTCGCCGCGGTCCCCGACGCGATCGGCTCGCTCGACGTGACCGGCCCGTACGATGTGGTCGCCGACTGGCCGAAGGACATCAGCACGCTGCCGGGCAACGGGAAGTGGACCTATGGCGCCGGTCAGGGCGTCTTTGCGGAAAGCCCCGATCGCGTCATCTACATCCAGCGCGGTCAGCTCCCCGTGCTGCCGCAGATGAAGCCGATCGAGCTCGATCGGGTCGCGCCCAGCCTGCAGTTCCCGGTGATGGGCCTCGTCCGCAACGCCACGCAGGCGAGCCCGCCCGGCGCGCTCGAGATCGACGGCAAGGTCGGAGACGACTCCGACGCGGGCCGGGCCGGCGTCGATTTCCTGTGGGCCAACTGCATCGTCATCTTCGATCGCAGCGGCAACATCGTCGAGACGTGGTCGCAGTGGGACAAGATGCTGCGCCGCCCGCACTCGGTCTACATCAGTCCCTACGATGCCGAGAAGCACGTCTGGCTCGTCGACGACTACCGCCACGCGATCTTCAAGTTCACCAACGACGGCAAGAAGCTGGTGCAGACGATCGGCGAGCCGAACGTGCACGCCTCCGACGACAAGCATTTCTACCGGCCGACGTTCATGGCATTCCAGCCTGACGGCAGCTTCTACGTCGCCGACGGCTATCTGAATACCCGCGTCGTGAAGTTCGACAGAGACGGCAAGTACGTGACGGCGTGGGGCGAGCGCGGTGAGAGCGGCAAGGAGACGCGCCCGGGCTACTTCAACAACGTCCACGGCGTCGCGGTCGATCCCGGGACGCGCGAGGTCTACGTGAACGATCGCGCGAACCGGCGGATTCAGGTCTTCGACGAGAACGGCAGGTTCCTGCGCATGTGGACGCTGTCGTGGGATCGGGCGAACCTCCATTTCGTCCACATCGATGCCGATCGCAAGATCTGGGTCTACGACCAGGTGGCGCAGAAGCTGGCGCGTTTCACGCCCGATGGACGGCTGATCTACGCGTGGGGCGGGCTTGGCGCGTTCCCGGGCGCGCTGTGGGGCGTGCACGGCATCAGCGTGGATCAGGAGCAGAACCTGTATCTGGCGGCGGTCGGCCGCGGCGGCGTGCAGAAGTTCCGGCCGCGGCCCGGCGCCAACCCGGAGTACCTCGTCGGCAAGCACGTGTACTCCGCGTGGCAGTAAGCGGCCTCGGCGTTCAGCTTCTCGGGGAGTTTCGCGTCACCGTTCGGGGTCGTGTCGTCGGCGACACCCAGTGGCCCCGCCGGCAGGCGCGGCTCCTCGTGAAGCTGCTCGCGCTCGATCCGCACCATCAGCTGCACCGGCAGCAGCTCATCGATCTCATCTGGCCGGATTTCGATCCCGAGGCCGGCGCGGCCAACCTGCACAAAGTCATTCATCTCGCGCGCCGCGCGCTCGAACCGGCGCTGAAAAACGCCGCCAATTCCCGCTATATCGCGACATCCGCGCAGCAGGTGCAGCTGCGGTCGCCGGCCGGTCTCTGGATCGACGTCGAGGAGTTCGAGCGGCTGGCGGCCCATGCGCTGCGGTCCGGCACGTCGTCCGACTACGAGGCCGCACTGGCCCTCTACCGCGGCGACCTGCTGACCGAAGATCTCTACGCGGAATGGTGCGCCGCCCGACGTCAGGGGCTGCGGGCGCTTCGGGAGCAGCTGCTGATGGGATTGGGACGGCTCTATGCCGCGGGCCGGCAGCACGAGTTGGCGATTCGTCAGTTCGAAACGCTCATCGCGGCGGCGCCCGCCAACGAGGAGGCGCATCGCGAGCTGATGGCGCTCTACGCGCTGACGGGCCGCCGCTCCGAGGCGCTGCGGCAGTTCTACCGGTGCCGCGACGCCGTGCGCGCCGATCTCGACGCCGAGCCGGATGAGGCGACGCTGCAGCTGTATCGCCGCATCGTGTCGCGGGAAGTCGGCGCGCAGCCGCAGCCGCACGCCGGGCCGGCGCGCGGTCACCCGATCGATACCCTCGCCGTGCTGCCGTTCGAGAACGACACGGCCGATCCGCAGCTGGAGTACCTCGCGCCGGGCCTGGTGGACAGTCTGATCAAGAACCTGTCGCAGGTGCCGGGCGTGCGCGTGCTTGCCTACAGCACGGTCGCGCGCTACCGGCGCCGGCGGCTGAACCCTCGGCGTCTCGGCCGCGCTCTCGACGTCCGAGCCGTGGTGACGGGGCGCATCAGCCGGCTGAAGAACACGATCGTGATCAGCACGGAGCTCGTCCACACGGCCGACGGCGTGCAGATCTGGGGCGAGGAGTACCGGTTGCGGCAGGGCGACGCGCTCGCGATTCAGGAACGGATCTCGCGCGAGATCGCCGAGAAGCTGCGCATGCGGATGACTGTCGACCAGCGGCGTCGTATCGTCAAGCGGTACACGACGGATCCGGAGGCATACCGCGCGTACTTGAAGGGGCGATTCTGCTGGAACAAGCGTACGGCGGATGGCCTGGCGCGCGGGATCGCCTACTTCGACGAAGCGATCGGGCGCGATCCGTCGTACGCGCTCGCGTACTCGGGACTCGCGGACTGCTACAACCTGCTGAGCCTCTACAGCGCGCTGCCGCCTCACGAGACGATGCCGAAGGCGCGCGCGGCGGCGCGGCGGGCGCTCGAGCTCGATCCGTCGCTCGCCGAGGCTCACACGTCGCTCGCGTACACGCACTTGTATTACGACTGGGACTGGGCCGCCGCCGAGCGCGCCTTCCGCAGCGCGCTCACGATCAATCCGAACTACGCCACCGCTCATCATTGGTACCACGAGTTTCTGACGGCGATGGGACGCGTCGACGAGCAGATGGCGGAGATTCTGCTGGCGCAGGAGCTCGATCCGCTCTCGCTCATCATCAACACCGACGTCGGCTGGGGGCTGTACTACGGCCGCGCCTACGATCAGGCGGTCGACCAGCTGCGGCGCACGCTCGAGCTGGACGACACGTTCGCGGTCGCGCATCTGATCCTTGGCCTGGTGTACGCGCAGCAGCGGCGGCTCGACGAGGCGGCGGCGGCCGTTCAGCGCGCCATCGACCTCACCGCGGACGCGCCGTCGACGTTCGCGCTGGCCGCGCTCGGCTACATCCATGCGCTCGCCGGCCGCTCGACCGACGCCTGGAGCGTCAGCGAGCGGCTCGAACGGTTTCCACGCGCCCGGTACGCGGCCGACTACTGCCGGGCGGTCATTCTCGCCGGTCTTCATGACCACGACGCTGCGTGCGAGCGGCTGGACGCCGCGGTCGGGGAGCGCTACGACCGCCTGATCTATCTGAACGTGGAGCCGATGTTCGACGGCCTGCGCGACCATCCGCGGTTTCGATCGGTCGCCGCGGCGGTAGGCCTGCCGCCCGTTCCGCGGGAAGGTTTTGGGAAGACGCCGCCGCTAGCATTCCCGACCGATGCATCTCCGCCTGGCAGTCGGCGGCGTGACGCGCGGGCCCGCGACGGCCGAGTGCGTTCCGGAGCGGCGTGATCGCAGCCGCGCGGATGCATGGTCGGCGCTGCTCGATCGCGCAGCGGCAGGCGACCCGCGCGCCTGCGCGGCGTTCTACGACGAAAGCTCGGGTCTCCTCTTCAGCCTGATCATGCACATCCTGCAGGACCGTGAGGCGAGCGAGGCGGCGCTCGAGGACGTCTACACGGACGTCTGGCCGCGGGCCCGACGCGGCGAGCATCGCCACGGCAACGCCGTCAGCTGGTGTCTCGCGCTCGCCCGCGACGCCGCGCTCGCGCGGCTCGTGCCGGAGGCGGACACGCGGCCCGCCGTGCAGCTTCCGCCGCTGCCCACCACGTCCGCCGTCGTCGATCCCTCCTCGCACGAGCGGCTGCGGGTGAACCGCGCGCTTGCCGGGCTGACGCCCCGGCAGCAGGCGCTTCTCAGGCTGACGCAGTTCGGCGGACTGACCGTCGACCAGGCGGCCGACCGTCTCAGTCTGCCCCGTACCGTGGTCGTCAGGGAGATTCACGCGGCATTGCAGGCGCTGCGCGATGGCCTGGCGTGATCGGGCCGCGGGCGGCGGTCACGACGGCAGCGCGAGACGGCGGAGAATTCGGGCGAACGCCGCGTGCTCGCGGAGCCGGCCCCAGTCAGGGAACACCCGCGCGAGCACGATGAGGACGGGCTCGCGCTCGTCGCACGCCTGCTGCGCGAATTCGAGCGCGCGGTCCAGCTCGCCGACGGCGGCTGCCGAGACCGACAGTGCGGCGCGCGGCACGTACGAGGTCGTGCTGAGCGCGACCCCTTCCTCGTGGAGCGCCCGCGCGTCGGCCAGTCGTCCCCATTTCGCATAGGAGGCCGCGGCGTACGACACGGTGTAGACGTGTCGCGCGGACACGGCACCCGCGGCCGTGAACGCCGCGACGGCTTCCTCGTACGCGCCGCACCAGTGCGCCGCGATCGCGTGCGTCCAGCGGGTGAACAGCGACTCGGGATCGCGGTGCACGGCGAGGCGCGCGGTCTCGAGCGCCGCGTCCGTCCGTCCCGCGAGTCCGAGCGTAAAGGCGACGACCGCCGTCGCGTACGCCGAGAGCGGATCCGCCTCGAGCGCCTTCCGCGCCTCGGCAACGCCCTCGTCCATGCGGCCGTGGACGAGCTGTCGATCGAAGATGGCGTACCAGCTGCGGCCCTGCGTGTAGCGCGGATTCAGATCCAGACACCGGCGGAACGCGGCATCGGCCGCGGCGTAATCACGCTCCCACAGCAGGAGCGCCAGCGCGAGCGCACAGTGCGCTTCGGCGAGCGCCGGATCGAGCTCGACCGCCCGACGGGCAGCGGTGAGCGCCTTGGGCATCGTCTCGCCCGGCGGCGCCATGCCCCAGTAGCCGCAGATGGAATAGGCATCCGCCAGACCGGCCCAGGCGGCGGCAAAACACGGATCCAGGGCGACGGCCTGGCGCAGACACGCGATCCCGGGCGCGACGCGGCTGCCGCGCGCGAGCAGCAGCGCGCGTCCGCGCAAGTACAGCGCGTACGCCTCGGCGGTCGAGGCGGGCGGTCCCGCGAGCCTCGTGGCCGCCGCCGTCGTCAGCGTGGCTTTGAGACGCTCGACGACCACGCGCGCCAGATCGTCCTGCAGCCCGTCGATCTGCGTCAAGGCGTCGACAAGCTTCTCCTCGACGCCGTCCGAAAACAGATCGCGCCCCGCCTCGGCGCCGACGATCTGGACCCCGAAGGCCGCCGGCTGCAGCGCCTCCGATATCTCGCTCATCGACGCGAACCTGGCGGACGGTTCCTTTTCGAGACAGCGATTGATGACACGGGCGAGCGCGAATGGCACCGATGCACGCACCGCGGTCACTGGCAGCGGCACGTCACGAAGAATCGCCGAGGTGAGTTCGGCGGCCGACCGTCCGCGAAACGGATGGCGGCCGGCGGCCATCTCGTAGAGGATCACGCCGAGCGAGAAGATGTCGGTCCGATGATCGACGTCGAGCCCCTTCACCTGTTCGGGCGACATGTAGGCGGGGGTGCCGAGCACCGCGCCGGGCTGTGTGGCGAGAGCGGTTGCGGCATCGTGGCCGACGGGAGAGGGCGACCGCGTCTTGGCCAGCCCGAAATCGAGCACCTTCACGCGGCCGCGCTCATCGACGATGACGTTGGCCGGCTTCAAGTCGCGATGGACGATTCCCCTCTCGTGTGCGACCGCCACGGCGTCGGCGATCTGTCGGCCGATCGCGGGCACGCCGTCGATCGCGAGCGCCCCCTCGGCCATCAGCGCTTCGAGCGTGCGTCCCTCGACGAGCTCCATCGTGAGGAAGTGCGTGCCATCGGCATGCTCGACGGAGTAGATAGTGACGATGTGCGGATGATTCAACGCCGCGACGGCGCGCGCCTCACGTCGAAAGCGATCGAGTCGCTCCGCGTCTTGGGCCATGTCGGGCGGCAGCACCTTCAGCGCCACATCGCGGCCGAGGGTCGCATCCTTTGCCCGATACACCGCGCCCATGGACCCGGATCCAAGCGGCCCGACGACGGTGTAGTGGCCCACCCGGTCGCCAGGTCCGAGCAGGAGTTGAATCGCCATCTTCCGCGTCGCCCGGGAGTGCGAGGCGGGTGCCGCCCGGCTTTTCGAAGAAATCACACGATGTCACGAAATGCGGTGGCAATTTCTGCCGCGCCGATCGCGGTCGCGCGCGGCAAAAACGTCGTACTCAGAAGCGGAATCTCAGCCCGACGGTCGCGACCTGTGTCTCGAGGAGATTCTGGTAGAGGACGCGGAAGCCCTGGCCGTCCATCTCCTGCTGAATGGCGAAGTCGTTGAAGATATCGGTGAACGTGAACAGCAGCTCCGCGCGCTGGTCGAGCATCGGCCACTTTGCCGCGACATCGAGCGACGAGCGGGCGCGCTGCCGCCCCTGCGGGACGTTGCGCTTCGCGTAGTAGACGTAATTCAGGTTGAGTTCCCCCGATCGGGGCAGCTGAACCCGGTTGTTGAGCGTGGCGTCCCACGTGTCGGCGCGCGACGCGTCGAGCGCGAAGGGACGCGGCCTGGGAAACAACAGCACGGTCTCGAAGGCGTCGATGACGTTTCGGAAGACGTTGACGCTGCCCGACAGCCGCCACGGCGCCGCGACCTGCTGCTCCGCGACGAGCTGGAGCCCGGTCTGCCGGGAATTGCCCGCGTTCTCGAAGATCTTGTTGACGATGTTGTAGTTCGGGTTCGTGTCGTCGAGCGCGTAGATGCGGGAATAGGCGTCGCTGATGTCGCGGTGATAGAGCGACGCGGTCGCCGATCCGCCGGTCCACGAGCGCGCGAAGCCGAGCTCGAGGGCGTGCGTGAACTGCGGCCGCAGAAACGGGTTGCCGACCTTCAGCAGCTCCGGGTCGTCGTACTTCGGAAAGATCCGCAGGTCCGCCTCGGTTGGACGATCGACGCGTCGGTTGTACGCAGCGACCAGCCGATTCGCGGCGCTCAGACGGTACGTCAGCTTGGCATTCGGGAACAGCTCGAAGTAGTCGTACCGGTCGCTGTGATCGTAGTAGATGTTCTCAGGCGCCACCGTGTACGTCACTTCCGTGTGCTCGGCCCGCAGACCGGCCTCCAGCGTGTAGCCGCCCTGGACGCGCACGAGATTGGCGTACCCGGCATAGATGTTCTCGTCCCAGTCCGAGTGGTCGCCGAGCCCCTCGTAGATGATGCTCTTGAATCCGCGGCCCACCGTGTAGGTCACCGGCAGCCAGCGCCGCTGCAGCTTCGTCCCCAGCTCGAGGCGTCCGGCGCGCAGCGGCCGCGTGTAGTCGATCGTCAGCGGCATCGTGTTCTCGATGCCGAGGACGTGCGTGTTGTCGGTGCCTTCGCGCACGCGCGAGATCTCGTTGAGGAAGTACGCTTCGTCTTCCCATCCACGCGTGTACTGGAGATTGGCGTTGAGCTGATGACCGGGTGTGGTGAACTGGCGCCGCCAGTTGACGCTCACGTTCGCGAAGCCCGTGTCCTCCTTCTCACGCCAGAACCAGAACCGCTCCCGCGCGCCGGTCGATTGCAGGATGAACGGCACCTGCGCGCGATCGGTGTGCGTCTCCCAGTCGTAGATGCCCGAGAGCGACACGGTGCTCGTCCCGCCCGGATTCCAGTCGGCGCCGCCCTTGACAATGTAGTGGAGCTGCTCGCGGTTCTCCGGCACCTGCGACTCGATCACGCGGCCGTCGTCGTAGAAGCGCGTGTGGAACTCGTTGTTCGGCAGGTCGTCCTGCAGCAGCAGCTCGCCCTGGAAGAAGCTGCGCATCCGCGCCGTCCGGTAGTTGAGATTCAGGCTCGGGATGATCTTTTCGTTGTTCGAGTAGCTGCCAAGGTCGGTCGGCAGGTCGGGGCGCCGTTTGGTGAACTGACCGCTGCCGAGCGCCAGGCCGAGGTCGCCCGAAAGCCCAAGCTGCTGCTCCTGCCGGTAGATGATGTTGATGATGCCGGCCATGCCGGCAGCGTCGAAGCGGGCGGACGGATTGTGGATGATCTCGATCGCTGCCACGTTGGCCGCCGAGACGCTGTCGAGCCCGCGCTGACTCCCGAACCCGGTCAGGCTCGACTGCCGGCCGTCGATCAGGATCGCGACGCGGTCGCTGCCGCGCAGCTGGACTTTCCCTTCCTGGTCGACCGTGACGCCCGGCAGCCCTTTGAGCGCGTCGAGCAGCGACCCGGTCGACTGCGCGGCGCCGACATCGAGACGGAACACCTGCGTATCGATCCCTTCGGCGCGGATCGTCTCGCCCGTGACCGTGACCTGCTCTTGGAACGTCTCCATGCGAGGCAGGCGAATGTCCCCGAGGTCGTACGCCTGATTGAGCGGGCTGACGATGACGTCGGCTTCCGCCGGCTGGAAGCCGGGAAAGAAGATGCCGACGCGGTACTCGCCGGGCGGCAGCCCCTCGACGCGGAAGCGGCCGTCTTCGCCGGTGAGCGCGCCCGACAGCGGCTGCGCGGCGCCGGCCACTTCGACGACGACCGACGCGTACGCGAGCGGCGAGCCATCGCCGACGTCGAGCACGCGGCCGGAGACGATGGCCGTGCCCTGCGCGAACGCCACGGCCGGGGCGAGCAGGATCAAGCTCAACAGGACCCGCAGTATCATGTTCTGACGATACGCCTGTTCCGGTGTCAGCGTGTACCGGCGCGGTAGCCGTCTTCGTAGCCCTGCCGGAATCCAGTGCGGTAGTTGGTGCGGTACGCGTCCCGGGATCCGTGCTTTTCGGTGTAGCCGCGATCGCCCTGGCGGTACTCGCGGCTTTCGACAGGGTCGTAGCGCGCGCCGCTGCGTCCGTCGGCAAGCCCGCGCTCGTACCCGTCGTTGTAGCCGCGCTCGAAGGCCGATTCGTACCGGGGCGGCAGCTCGCGCGACAGCGCGCGCTGCCGCGCGATGGCTGACGGCGACCGTCCTCGTCCCCGACCCTGGTCGTCGCCGGCGGCGAGTGGCGCGGCACACAATGCCGACAGGACCAGTGCCAGGGGAACGACCTTCCAGCGACGCACGTGCATGGCTCAACGGGTACTGGTGCAAGGGTCGAGCCACGCAAATGCAACTGTTCCAATGGGTTTCGGCGAGATTCGTGTACGCGGCCCCGGTCACCCCTGGCGGTCACCTCATCGGACCGCGAAGAAAGTCGCGCGCCAGGCGTTCGACAAGCGCAGCAAGCCTCTCGCCATCGAGCGTGAACGCCGCGGCATCCGCGCTCCACGACAGCCGGTACGCGCGCCCCATGGCCGCCACCCAGATCTGCCGCGCGGGAGCATGGGCGTTGATGACGAATTTGGCGGAGACAGGGGAATCGAACGTGAGCTGCAGGATCCCCTGCTGCCGATCGAGGTCGAATCCTTCGCGATCCGCCAGCGGCACGAGCGCGCGCAGCGTCTCGTCGAGCGCCCGATCGGCGGCGTGCCGGAACTCGGACTCCGTCAATCGGTGGGGGAGAGGCGATCCGGTGCGGCGACGTAGGACCGCCGGGCCCGCGCGGTCATCCCGGCCTGCTTCATGCGGACCGCCAGCTTGTGCTCCTTGCCGTCGAGGATCGCGGGCGAGAACCCGAGCGTGTACTGACTGTGCAGCTCCTGTGCGACGCGTGTGAACGTCGGCGCCAGATCGTCGGTCTTCTTCAACTCGAAGTAGCCGCCGCCGGTCTCGTCGGCGAGGCGCCGCAGCCCACGGTCGGGCCGCGTCCGTACCATCCGCTGCCCGTTGAAGAACTCCGACTCGAGCCCGATGGCGTAGATCATCACCTCGTCGTCCTTCGCACGCTCCAGCACGTCGCCCATCCCGCGCCGGCTCGCCGTGTCGTCGCCGTCGGTGAAGACGAGGACGACCTTCCGGCCGTCGACGTCGTCGAGCATGCCGATGCTCTCGTAGATGGCGTCGTACAGGCGGGTCGGGTTGCCAAACTGGAGATCTTTGAGCGCGAAGATGAGATCGTCACGGTCGTTGGTAAAGGTGCCGCTGAACTGAATCTTGTCGCTGAACGATCCGACCTGTCCCTTGTCTTCGGGCAGCATGCGCAGGAGGAACTGTTCGGCGGCGGCCTGCAGCCGATCCAGATTGGCCGTCATGCTGGCGCTGTAATCGAGCATGACCACCACGGTAAACGCCTGGACGTCGTTCTGAAAGAAGGTGATCTCAACCGGCTTGCCGTTGTCGAGAATGGTGAATTCGTCCTGCTCCAGGCCGGGAACGAGGCGGCCCTGCGCGTCGAGTACCGTCGCGACGACCGGCACGATCCGGGTGCTCGATCGGAAGATCGACTCCTGCCCCGCGATGTCGGTGACGGCGAACATCTGCACGATGGCAAATGAGGCGGACGCGAGCGCAGGAATCACGAAAGGCCGCATATGGGTGCAGCTTAGCAACGATTGTTCCGCCGAGCAAACCCGCCGGGGGCCGCGATCCGTCCAGGCATCGCCCTTGGCTCGTGGCCAGTGTCTACTTCGCGCGCTTTGCGCGCGGTGGTTGTCGTAAGATTTGGCGCGATGCGCACTGCAATCTTCGTCGTTCTGTCTGTTCTCGTCGCCGCGACCGCCGGGGCGCAGGTCACCGGCGTCGTCATCGATGCGTCCGGCGCGCCCATTGCCGGCGCGACGGTCGCTGCCGGCACGGCGTCCGCCACGACGGGGGACGACGGCACCTTCTCGCTGGCGGATGCGCCGGCGGGCGCGACCCTCGAGGTCACCGCGGCGGGCTTTGCGGCCGTGTCGATGCCCGTGCCCGGCGATCCGCAGGACGTGCGGGTGGTCCTGCAGCCTGCGCCGTTCGTCGACACCGTCGTCGTCACGGCATCGCGCGGCGCGGCGCGGCTGGCGACGCCCGAAGCGACCACCGTCGTCACGTCGGCCGAGCTGCTGACGTCGGCGGCCGGCGCGCTCGACGATGTGCTGCGAAATACGCCGGGGTTCAGCCTGTTCCGGCGCTCCTCGTCGCGCGTCTCGAATCCGACGACGCAGGGCGTCACGCTGCGCGGAGTCTCTGGATCGGGCGCGAGCCGGACGCTCGTGCTCGCCGACGGCCTGCCGCTCAACGATCCGTTCGGCAGCTGGGTCTACTGGAACCGCATCCCGCAGGCGGCCGTCGACCGCGTCGAGGTGGTGCGCGGTGCCACGGGCGATTTGTATGGCGCCGATGCGCTCGGCGGCGTCATTCAGGTGCTGACGTTTGCGCCTGGCCGCACCCGTTTCCGCGCGTCGGGTGAGGCGGGGTCGCACGATACCGCCCGCTTCTCCGGTTTCGGCGGCACGCAGCGCGGACCCTGGAGCGTCGACGCGGCGGGCGAGTGGCTGCGCACCGACGGCGTCATCGTCGTCGGCGAGGAGGCGCGCGGACCGGTCGACGTCCGCGCCGACAGCGATTACGCGAGCGGCTTCCTCGGCGGCGGCTACAACCCCGGCCAGTGGCACGCCACGGTGCGGGTCAGTCTGTACGACGAGGAGCGCGGCAACGGCACGCCGCTCACGGTCAACTCGACCGACTGGACGCAGGTATCGGGCGAGGCGGGCGGATCGGTCGGCGACGGCGCCTGGCAGGTGCGTGCGTCGGGCGGCACGCAGGACTACTACCAGACGTTCAGTCAGGTGCTGCCCGGCCGCGCGACCGAGCGCCTGACGTTCGAGCAGACGATCCCGACGACATTCGCGACTGCCTCGGGCCAATGGACGCGGGGGACGAGCGAGCGGGTGTGGCTGCTCGGCGCCGAGTTCAAGCGTGCGCGCGGCAACCAGGACGAATTCCGGTACTCGGTGGCGGGCGTGTCGAGCGGACCCTTCCCGTCGGGCGGGACCGAGACGAGCGGCGCCATGTTCGCGCGCGTCAGCCTGACCGCTCGCGATCCGCTGACGATCGTCGTCGGCATGCGCGGCGACTTCTGGCAGTCCACGCCGAGCGACGACACGTTGGCCACGCATTCGGCGCAGTTCTTCAGCCCGCGCGTGTCGGCCGCGTGGCGCGTGTCGCCGATCACCTCCGTGCACGCGTCGGTGTACCGCGCGCACCGGACGCCCACGCTCAACGAGCTGCACCGCCGCTTCGCGGTGGGCAATACGGTTACCAACGCCAATCCGCTGCTCGATCCGGAGCATCTCACCGGCGTCGACGGCGGCGCCTTGTTCTCGCTGGCTCAGCTGTCGGCGCGGGTGACTGCGTTCTGGAACGAGCTCGACGGCGCGATCACCAACGTCACGATCACGCCGCCGCCCGTCCCGGGCCAGATCACGCGGCAGCGGCAGAACACCGACACCGTCCGGGCGCGCGGCGTCGAGGCGGAGGCGGACCTTCGGCCGCATCCGCAGTGGACGGTGACCCTGCTGGCCGGCATCACGCGCTCGACGTTCGTGGAGGCGCCGGTGCAGCCGGCGCTCGTCGACAACCGCGTGCCGCAGGTACCGTCGTACCAGGTCGGCACGACGATCACCTACGTCGATCCGCGCGGGTTCACCGGCTCGCTGCAGGCGCGCCGGATCGGCGCGCAGTTCGACGACGACCTGAACCAGTTCCGCCTCGAACCGTTCGGCGTCGTCGATCTCTTCCTCGGCCAGCAGCTGATGCGGGGATTGCACGTGTTTGCGGCGGTCGAGAATCTCGGCGACGTCGACTACGACGTCGGACGGACGCCCATCCGCACGATCGGCTGGCCGCGGACGGTGAGAGTCGGCCTGCGCGTCTTTCTTCCATAAGGGAGATATGCCCGCGACCGTGCACGTCGTGGCCCGCTTCATGGCGAACGCGGGAAAGGAAGACGAGCTCAGGGCCGTGCTGACGTCGCTCATCGCGCCGAGCCGCCGCGAAGTCGGGTGTTATCAGTACGATCTCCTGCGGAATCCGGCCGACCCGCGCGATTTCTGTTTCGTCGAGCGGTGGGAAAGCGACCACGCACTCGAGCAGCACGCCGCGACCGCGCATTTCAAGACCGCCATGGCGCAGGCGCGCGATTTGGTTGAAGCGCCGCCGGACATCCGCCGCTACCACATCCTCTAGGCTGTTATGATGGCGGTCATGCGACTCCTGGCGACGTCGGCAATCATGCTCGCGCTGGCGTGCTCGGCTCCGGCCCAGCAGCGCGCCACTGCGCCGTCGAGCGCGGGTACCGACGTCGCGGCGCGCGTCGGCGACCGGACGATCACGGTGAACGAGGTCGACGAGCGCTGGCAGAAGACGCAGCCGGCCAGCCGAGCGCAGGCGAGGCAGCAGCTGTACGAGGGGCGCCGCGAGGCGCTCGACGCGATGGTCGCGGAGATGCTGATCGGCGAGGCGGCCAAGGCCAAGGGCCTCCCCGCGGAGAAGTTCACGGAGGCCGAGATTACGCGGCGCCTCCGGCCGGTGACCGAGGGCGAAGTTACGGCGTTCTATCAGGAGAACCAGGCGCAGATGCAGGGCAGCAGCCTGGCCGCAATGGCGCCCGCGATCCGCCGCTACCTGGAAGAGCAGCAGCGCAGCGCTGCATACCGCGCGCTCGTCGACGAGCTGCGCAAGGCGGGCCCGCGCGTCGAGCTGGTGCTCGACCCACCGCGCTACGAGGTCGCGGTGGCGCCCGACGATCCGTCGCTCGGTGCTACGAACGCGCCGGTCACGATCGTCGAATTCTCGGACTTCCAGTGCCCGTTCTGCCTGCGCGTGGCGCCGACGCTGAAGAAGCTGCGGGAGGCGTACGGCGACCGCGTCCGCATCGTCTGGAAGGATTTCCCGCTCACCTCGATTCACCCGCAGGCGTTCAAGGCGGCGGAGGCGGGGCAGTGCGCGCGGGAGCAGGGAAAGTTCTGGGAGTACCACGACCGGCTGTTCGCCAATCAGCAGGCGCTGCAGCCCGAGTTCCTCAAGAACTACGCGTCGGAGCTGGGGCTCGATGCGGCGAAGTTCAACGCCTGCCTCGACACGGCGAAGTACGCCGAGCGCGTGCAGGAGCAGATGGGCGTCGGCAACGCCCTGGGCGTCGGCTCCACGCCGTCGCTCTTCATCAACGGCCGGCTCGTCGCCGGCGCGCATCCCTACGAGACGTTCGCGGCGATCATCGACGAAGAGCTGCAGCGCGCCAACCGCTAAGGAATCAGCACGATTTTGCCGTAGGCCCCGGGCTCCAGCACGGCGACGTGCGCCTTGGAGGCCTCCGCCAGCGGCAGCTCGCGGCCGATGACCGGCGTGAGCGTGCCGTTCTCGAACCCGGCCGCGAGCGCCGCGTGCATGGTCCGATATTCCTCCGCGGTCGCGTTGAACATCGTCATGCCCAGGATCGCGCCGTCCTTGCTCATGATCTTGCGCGGGTCGATCTCGATGCGTCCGCGGTTGCCGATGACCATCACACGTCCGTGCAGCGCGAGCAGATCGAGGTCGCGATCGAGGTTGACGTTGGCGAGCATCTCGACGACCAGATCCACGCCCCGGCCGCCGGTGAGCGCGATGACGCGCGCGAGATAGTCCGGCTCGTGATGGCTGACGACCTCGTGCGCCCCCTGATCGCGCACGAGCTGCAGTCCGCGCTCGGTGCCCGCGGTGGCGATGATGCGCATGCCGTGCGCCCGCGCCAGCTCCACGACCGCCGTGCCGACCCCGCCGCTCGCGCCGTGCACGAACACCGTTTCGGCGGGGCGCGCCCCGGCACGCATGAAGAGCGCGCGCCAGGCCGTGCTGTACGGCGTCCCGATCGCGGCGCCCTGCTGGAACGAGAGCCGCCCGGGCAGCGGATGCACCTGCGCCTCGTGACAGACGGCGGCCTCCGCGTACGCGCCCGTCCCGGCCGTCCCGTGCGTATAGACACGGTCACCGGGCCGGACGCTCGTCACATCTGCGCCGACGGCCTCGACCAGACCCGCCAGATCGCTGCCCGGTGTGTAAGGCAGATTCGGTTTGCGGACGTAGGTGCCGGCCCGCACGTAGGTCTCTACCGGGTTGACGCCGACGGCCTTTACGCGCACGAGCACCTGGCCGGGACCAGGCGCCGGCGTCGGCGCTTCCTCGAGCTTCATGACCTCGGGCGGGCCCCACTCGCGCACGACAATGGCTTTCATCGCGGCTCCTTGACTCTGGGCTGGCTTCAGCCGGTCCGGGGAAACACACGATCGAAATTCTCACCAAAGACGAGCGCCGCGTCGGCCGCGCTGACGCCCAGACGTTCGACGACGGCGCGCTGGTCGTCGTAGATCGGGCGCTGCCAAGCGCGCGGGAAGAACGACGAGTCGGTGCCGAACAGCAGCCGCGACGGCCCCGCGACCGCGAGCGCCGTCTCGAACACCGCCTCGAGCGTGAGGCCAGGCGTGTACCGGATCCAGCCGTTCGAGCTCGACGTGTCGAGATGAACATTGGCGCACGCATCGGCGGCCATCAGCGCCTCGCGGAAGAGGCCGGCGCCGAAGTGCGGAATGATGAACGGCACGTGCGGGAACGCCAGCGCGAGGCGCGAGACGGCCAGAGGGTCGCCGAGCCGCAGATCGAAACGGCTGGGCAGCCGCAGCCGCCGCCGTACCGCGATCGACAGCACCCCGCAATGGACGAAGACGGCCGCGCCGGGTACTGCCGCCGCCGCTTCGACGACGCGCAGCGTGCGTTCGTCCTGCAGCGGCACGTGGTGCATCGCAGGGAAGAGGCACATCACGCGCAGCCCGAGATCGGTCAGCGCGCGGCGGACTCGCTCGGGCGCATCGGGCGCCGAGGGATCGAGCATGAAGAACCCGACGAAGCGCGACGGGTGGCGGGCGATGGCGGCGGCGACCGACGTCTCGTCGCCCGGCACGCTCGCGATGAGCGCCGATCGCGCGACGCCGTGCGCGTCGAGCTCACGTACCCAGCGATCGGCGAGGGCCTCGGGCGTGCCCGGCGCGTCCCACTGCAGCTCGCGCGAGAGCGATTCGGCGTCTGCGCCGCCGCCGCGCTGTTTCGCCAGCGCCGCGAAGAACCCCGTCGAGAAGAAATGGCAGTGCGCGTCGTTGATCAAAACGTCAACCGGAACCCGACCTGGCCGATGCGCTGCTCCGGCTGCTGCACGTCGCCGGCGAAGGCCGTTGGCTGCATGAACGAGGCGAGCGGCGCGCCGGTCGGCGACAGCCGCTGCGTTGTCGGCGGAATGAACGGATTCCTGGCGTTGAAGAGGTTGAACACCTCTCCGATCGCTTCGAGCCGGATGCCGCCCCGGAGCGCGAAGCCCCGGCTGACGCGGAGGCTGAGCTGCGAGAACGGCGCCCGCCGGCTGCAGTTCACCGTCTCGCACGCGCCCGTCTCGTCGATTCGCGCTGTCCCATCGTCGTTGAGGCCGGCGAAGCGATAGGCGCGGTCCGTCTTGTCGTTGACGTTGCCGTCTCGGTTCAGATCGATGCCCTCGAACGTGTGGGTCGGCAGCGCCGAGCGGTAGAAGAACATCGGCGACACGCGCAGGCCCCATGGGGCATCGACGATGGCGCTGACCGTCAGCCGGTGACGCGCGTCGGTCCGCGTCGACGGCCCCTGCTGCACCGGCGCGAACGGATCCCGTACGTCCTGCACCAGGTTCTGCACGATCTCGTCGTACGCCGTGCCGACGTCGCTCGTCGCCTTTGCGAGCGTGTACGACACGTTGAAGTCGAGACCGCGCCGGAGCCGGCGGCGGACGGCGGCGATCATCGCGTCGTAGCGGCTCGATCCCTTGCTCAGGGCCGTCCGGAAACCGATCGAGTTCGGCTGAATCGGCAGGTCGCCGAGGAAGCGCCGTCCGTCGACCAGCGCGTTGGGGCGCAGCCGGAGATTGAGATCGCGGCCCTCCACGCGCACGTAGTCGACGCTGACAGAGGTGGCCGGGTCGAGCTCCCGCGCCCAGCCGAGGCTCGTCTGGTACGTGAAGGGCTGCTCGAGCCGCGGCGAGACCACTTCGCCCGCGAGCGGCGGAATGTTCGGGTTCACCTGGTTCTGCGCGGCAATGGTCGACAGCGGATCCGTGACGCGGAAGAACTGGCCGTCGGGCCGGCGCATGCCGGCCGGCGCCACGGCGACGAACACCGGTCCGCTTCCGCCGCTGGCGTCGATGGCGGCGGTCAGCGCGTTGGCATTCGTGTACGCGAAATCGCCGTAGATGCCCCAGCCGCCTCGTACCACGGCGCGTCCGGTGCCGTCCAGGTCGTAGACGAATCTGAGGCGAGGCTGAATATTGTCGGTGTCGCCGCGCGTCTCGCGGCCGAAGTCCTCGAGCACGGTGCCGGCGAACCGCCCCGCCCTCCCCGCCGCCTGCAGCGTCTGGAAGTTGGGGTTGCGGCTCTGGTCGATCGGGATCCCGTCGACGTAGTCCCAGCGCACGCCGAGGTTGAGCGTCAGGCGGCTCGTGGCGCGCCACGTGTCCTGCACGAACAGCGCGTAGGAATCGATCGGCATGTTGAAATCGGTGGTGCCGCCGATCACCAGAATCGACGTCACCGGTCCGTTGACGTCGTCGGCGCCCATCGTGAAGATGCCGGTGGTGCCCTGGCCGATCTTGACGAACAGGCGCGGCTCGTGCACCCAGTTGACGCCCGCCTTGAACTGGTGGCCGAGGCCGCCGAAGCGCGTCGAGGTCCACGAGTAGTCGTTCCGAACCTGCCACTTCGCCTGCTCGAGGCCCTGGTTCGACAGAGGACTCGTTCCGATGGTGACGCCGCTCGGAAACCGGAGATGCGGGCCCGCATTGGTGTCGGGCACGTCGTTGACGAATCGCGAATACTGAAAGACGAGCTCGTTCAGGCTGGATCCGCGGACGACCCAGTTGTGGCCCGCATTGATCGAGTCGAACGTGTTGAAGCTCGTCGCCCATGCCGACCGCGCCGCGCGCAGCCCGGCGCCCACCACCTGCGAATTGATATCGCGCCCGTAGCGGAACGCGAGGTAGTGCGCGGGTGTGGCGGTTGCCGTGACCTTGGCCGTGAACAGATTCTCGCGAAACGGCACGTCGAAGGTCCCGTTCGCGTCGGGAAACAGGCCGAGCGTGTCGACGACCTGCGTCGTGTCCTGCTGCGTCCGTTCGAACGCCGCGAAAAAGTGCGCCCGGTCCTCGACGATCGGGCCGCCGAGGCTGCCGCCGAACTGGTACCGCCGATAGTCCTGCTTCTCCACCCCGGCGGTCCGCTCGCTGAACGTCCGCGCGTTGAGGGTATCGTGCCGGAGCAGGGTGAACCAGCTTCCGGCGAGGTTGTTCGTGCCGCTCTTGGTCACCACGTTGATGACGGCGCCGCCGCGGCCGTACTCGGCGTCGAAGCGCTGGGTCATCACGTTGAATTCCTGGATCGCCTCGAGCGGGAAGAGCTGGAGCAGCCCGCCGACCGTATCGTCGTTGTTGTCGCCGCCGTCGACGACGTAGTTGACGTTCCGGCCGTTACCGCCGCTGATCTGCGGGCTGTACTGGCTGCCCTTTGCCGGCTCCGAGTGGAACCCGAGACCGACGCCGGGGACCGTCGCGGCCAGGTTGGCGAACTGGCGGCCGTTGAGCGGCAGACTCTCGATGCGGGCCGTCTCCACCACCTCGCCGAGCGCCGACGAGGTGATCGGCACGACCGGCCGCTCCGCAATCACGGTGATCGTCTCGGTCAGCGGCGCGACGCGCAGCACGATCTCGAGGTCCGTGGTCCGCGCGATGTTCACGACGATGTCGCTGCGTTCGAAGCGCGTGAGGCCGGTGCGCGTGGCGGTCACCTCGTAGGTGCCGACGGGCAGTCCTGCCAGCCGGTAGAGACCGCTCTCGTCAGCGATGCCGCTGCGCGTGAAGCCGGTGCCGAGATGACGGGCCGACACCACGGCGTCGGCAATGGGCATCTCCTGATCGTCGACAATCCGGCCGGCGATGGTGCCGGTCGTTTGCTGGGCGAGGGTGGGAGCGGGAAGGACGATCAGAGCGGACGCGAGGGCGAGCCTCGCGAGGCGCGAGACAACGATCACAGATTCAAGAGTGTAACAGGTAAGATGCGGCGCGTGAGCGCAGATCCGGTCGCGACGGTACTGAGCATCGTCTATGTCGCTGGAGTCATGTGGGCGCTGCTGCGGACCGACGCGCGGCCGGCGGAGCGCGTCCTCCTGTCGCTGCTGTGGCCGCTCGGCCCGCTCGCGTTCCTGGTGACGGTCACGATCCTGCTGGCCGCGTCGGTGATCGCCTATCCGCTCGTGATGGTCCCGGTGCTCGTGGTCGTTGTGGCTCTCGGGTGGATGCTCTTCTAGTTCGCAGGGACCCGCCGCCGCAGTTCTTCGAACCAGTTGGTGATGACGACGATCTGCGGCGGCATGGCGGCCTGCTTGTCGCCTTGCAACGACTTGAGCAGGAGGAAGCGCTGGCCGTCGCGCGAGACGTCGTACATCCGGCCGCTGATGCCGGGAATCGTCGTCACGAATGATCCCTCGACCACCACGTGCGAGGTGCCGGCCACGAACCCGGGACCGGGCTGCACCGGGACGGCCACGATTCGTCCTTCCGCATCGACGTAGAACAGCTCACGGCTGTTCGACGCCCATAACGGGTGCGTCCCGCCGCCGGTCGAGACCTGCCAGCGGCCCCCATCGATGGCGGGAAACGGCCGCACGTACACTTCCTCCCGCCCGGAATCGTTGGATTGATACGCCATCCATCGTCCATCGGCCGACAGGTCGGCATTGCGCTCGATGAACGACGTCGCGACGAGCGGCGCCAGCCGCCGTTGGCCATCGAGTGCCATCATCCGAATATCGATGGAAGGGCCAAAATCGCTGAACACGAGCGTTGTCCCGTCGGCTGAAAGTGACGTGGCGGAATGACCATTCGGGCTTTCCGTCAGGCGCTCGGCCGCCCCGGTGCCGTCCGACGCCTGCCAGAAGAGATTGAGCGCGAGATTGGGTGCGTCCCCGCGCTGCGATGAAAAGACGATCCGTCGGCCGTCCGGCATCCACGCCGGATCGCGGTCGAGGCCGGAATCGAACGTCAGGCGCGTGAGCGTATTCCGCGCCAGGGTCCAGATCCATATGTCGTTGTCCTGGTCGCGCACGTCGAGCGCCACCTGCGTGCCGTCGGGCGAAATGCGGGGCGCCACGTATGGCCGCGGGGGCGCGGCGAGGTCTTCCTGGCGGCCCTTCCGATCGACCCACACGAGCGTGCGCGCCTGCGTACCAATCCCGATGCCGCCCATGGCGTAGAGCACCGTGCCCCCATCGGACACGGCGTAGTGCGCGGTGCCGGTTTGCGATCCGCCGAGGGGCGCCCGTTGGAGACCGTCCAACACCGGCACCGGTCCACCCGACACTTCCAGACGGTCGAGATCGAAGGGCAACGCGAACAGCGTGTTTCCGAGCGCGTAGACGAGATGCCCGGTCGGCACGTATCGGGCGTCGCTGCCACCGCGCCACAGCACTTTGCGTTCGCGCGACGCGAGCGACTGCACGACGATCTCTGCCAGGTCCCAGCGGTTGGGCGCGTTCCCACGTGTCACCGAGAAGAGCACCCACTGCCCGCCAGGCAGCATCTGCGGCCCGTGGACCTGCTCGCCCTTCTCCACGGCGATCAGGACTTCCGGCTTCCCACCGTTGGCCGACACCCGCATGACGCCTTCGGGCTGGCCGAACAGAATCGTGTCGTCGGCGGCCCAGCTCGCGCCAAACGGATTGGTGGCTGTGCACAGCACAACCGGGGTGCCGCCTGCCACCGGAATCTTCCTCAACTCCTCGCCGGTATAGAACCCAATCCACTCGCCGTCGGGTGAGAAGAAGGGATTGATGAGGGCGGTTTCCGTGCCCTGAATGAGGCGCGCCATCAGTCCGTCCAGCGACCGCAGGTACAGCCCGTCGCCCGTGTTGTAGACGAACTGGCGCCCGTCTGGCGACACGGCCACGACGGTACGGCCGGTATTGCGGAACTGCTGGTTCTCGGCGAGCGCGTGGATGAAGCGCGCCGTCTCACGCGGCTCCGCCGGAGGCGTCGGCTTCAGCCGCCACACGGCTCCTCCGACGAGAAGCGACGTCAGGACGATGACGCCGCCCATCCAGACGAGAGGCGGTCTGGCGGCGCGTTGAGCGCCGGGCGGCGGCGCCAGCGTCCCACGCGGGTCGGTCTGGATTCGCTCGAGCTCCTGACCGACATCGCCAATGTCGCGGAACCGCTTGCGCACGTCCTTCTCGAGACAGCGCGCGACGACCTCGCGCAGCCGCGGCGGAGCGCCTGCCGGAAGCAGATCGAGGTTCGCGCTGCCCTTGATGACCGACGCCAGAATCTCGGAGGTGTCCTCGCCGTCGAACGCGCGGCGTCCGGTCAGCATTTCGTAGAGCACGCAGCCGAACGCCCAGATGTCGGCGCGCTTGTCGACGCCTCGGCCCTTGGCCTGTTCGGGCGCCATATACGCGGCGGTGCCGAGAATGACGCCCAGGCGCGTCGCCGCGACGCTCAGCGTGGGGGATGCGGTCAGGTCCGGCAGCCGGACACCACGGTCGACTGCGCCCGTCGGCGCGCCCGCACCGCTTTCGAAGGCCTTCGCCAATCCGAAGTCGAGCACCTTCACCATGCCGTCGGGTCGCAGCTTGACGTTGGCGGGTTTCAGGTCGCGATGGATCACGCCCTGCTCGTGCGCCGCCTCGAGCGCGTCCACGATTTGCCGCGCGATGGGCAGCGCGTCGTCGAGCGGCACCGGCCCATGCGCAAGCCGATCGGCCAGCGTCGGCCCATCGACGAGTTCGAGCACCAGCGCGTGCACGCCGTCGCCGTCCTCGAGGCCGTAGATCGCGGCGATATTCGGATGATTCAGCGAGGCCAGGACATGCGCCTCGCGCGTGAAGCGGGCGAGGCGATCTGGATCAACGGCGACGTCATCGGGCAGGACCTTGATGGCGACGTCGCGATTGAGCTTCGTGTCGCGCGCGCGATAGACGACCCCCATGCCGCCCGCACCCAGGGCGGAGTGAATCTCGTACGAGCCGAGGCGGGCGCCCGGCGTGAGACTCATGGGACGGCGGCATTATAGGCGGACGACGTTGCTGCCGCTCGAATCGCGGAGTCGTGCGGCAGAAATTGCCACCTTGCACGCCGATCGTTCAATTTTTCTCGCAAGACAGCGCGGCACCGGCTACGCATCCTTCGCGCCGCTTCATGGAGGCGGCGGATGGTACGCTGGACACGGGAGCGACGCGAACTGCTGGCCGAGAAGTTCGCCGACCTGGCGAATGTCGCGCTCGCAGGGGGTTCCTTGCCTTTGCAGTTGCGATTAAAGGAGGCAGTCGATGACTACAGCGCTCTTTATGCTGACGGGTGCTCTGCTCATTGCAGCCATACTCACGTTCTTCGCGCTGCGCGCTGAACGGAAGGATCGGCAGTCCGAGCACGGTCGAAACGCGTGAGCGATTCGAACAATTATTCGTTCCCCGCGTCCGCGTAGTGTTTCAGCAGGAAATCCTGCGAGGTGAAGCTGCCTGAGGCCGCGTCGGGCCGCGCGTAGTGGCCCGACGGCTCGAGCACCATTGCGCGGTCGGTGTCGCGCAGATACGCGGCCAGGACGACGTCGCGCAGGTGGGCGAGCAGATCTTCGTCGCGCACGGGCGTCAGCGTCTCGACGCGGCGATCGAGGTTGCGCTCCATCAGGTCGGCGCTGCCGATGTACATCTCCTCGTGCCCGCCGTTGCGGAACCAGAAGATGCGCGAGTGCTCGAGGAAACGCCCGACGATCGACCGGACGCGGATGTTGTCGCTCACGCCGGGGACGCCGGGGCGCAGCGCACAGATGCCGCGGACGAGCAGATCGATCGACACGCCCGCCTGCGCGGCGCGGTAGAGCACGCGAATCATCTGGTCGTCGGTGATCGCGTTCACCTTGATAATGATGCGCCCCTCGCGGCCGGCACGGGCGTGCTCGGCCTCGCGCATGATGAGCTCCGTGAGCCGCGCGCGCAGCTGGATCGGCGCGACGAGGAGGCGCCGGAACGACTTCTGGTTCGAGTAGCCCGTGAGGTGGTTGAAGATCTCCGCCACGTCCGCCACGATCTCGGGATCGGCGGTGAAGAGCCCGAGGTCCGTGTAGACCTTCGCCGTCTCCGGGTTGTAGTTGCCCGTCGCGGTGTGCACGTACATCTGAATGCCGTCGGGCTCCTTGCGGACGACGAGACACAGTTTCGCGTGCGTCTTGATGTCGGGGAAGCCGTACACGACGTGGATGCCGTGCGACTCGAGCCGCCGCGCCCAGATGATGTTGTTCCGCTCGTCGAAGCGCGCCTTCAGCTCCACGAGCACCGCCACCTGCTTGCCCGATTCCGCCGCTTCGATCAGGAGATCGATGAGCGGCGAGTTGGCGCCGATGCGGTACAGCGTCATCTTGATCGCGACGACGTGCGGGTCGCGCACGGCGGCGCGAAGGAACGCCTCGACGGACATGAACGACTGGTACGGATGGTGGACGAGCTGATCCTGATACCGCAGCTCGTCGAAGAGCACGTCCGGATCCTCGTCGGGCGACCAGATCGCGCGCGGCGAGAACGGCGGGTCCTTCAGCTCCGGTCGATGCACGCCCGTCAGCTCCATCCAGTCGCCGAAGCCGAGGCGCGCGTCGGTCCGCTCCACGAGGTCCTCGGTCATCTCGAAGTTCTCGACCAGGATGTTGAGCACGCGCGCCGGCATGTCGGAGCCGACCTGGAGCAGCGCGACCGCCCCATGACGCAGCTGCTTGAGGCTGGTCTCCACCGTCTCGAGCAGATCGTCGGCTTCCGCCTGCTCGATCTCGAGGTCGGCGTCGCGCACCACGCGGAAGAGATGTGCCCCCTTGACCTGCGTACCCGGAAAGAGCTCGTGGATGTTGGCGCGAATCACGTCCTCGAGGCACGCGAAGGTGAGCGCGCGCGGCGCCCCCGGTCCCGCTGGCACGGGAATGAATCGCGGCAGGACGTCAGGCACCTTGACGCGAGCGAACTTCGTCCGGCCGCCATGCCGGACGACGACCGCGAAGTTCTTGCTCAGGTTCGAAATCAGCGGGAACGGATGGCCCGGATCGAAGGCCAGCGGCGTCAGGACGGGACAGACCTCGCGCGAGAAGTACGTGTGCAGATACTCCTTGAGCTCGGCCGACCATTCGTCCGGGTCGAGCAGCACGATGCGTTCGGCGGCGAGCAGCGGCCGGAGGTCGTCCCAGCAGGCGGCAATCTCGTCGAGCATCCGCAGCGCCCGGGACCGCATCGCCTCGAGCTGCTGCTGCGTGTTCAGCCCATCGGGGGCGACCTCCTCGATCCCTTCACGCAGGTTCTTCTGCGTCGTCGAGACACGGATCATGAAGAACTCGTCGAGGTTGGCCGCGGCAATCGCCAGGAACTTGACGCGTTCGAGCAGCGGGTGCGAGGCGTCGAGCGCCTGGTCGAGCACGCGCTGGTTGAACTCGAGCCAGCTCAGCTCGCGATTGATATAGAGCGCTGGATTCTTGAGGTCGCCCGGGTCGACTTCTGGCGGTGGCACCACGCGCAGCTGCGGGCGGCGCGTGGGGCGCGGGAGCGTGCGGCGTTCAGTCTGTTGCCGCCGTTCAGCGACGGCGGTGTCTCGGGGGGGGGCGTCCATAAGGGTCTGCCTGTCGACGAGGTCGGCGATCTTAGCAGAGTCGTGTGACACCGCTCAGGTACGGTCCAACCTGCCTGCGACCTGAACCGCTGCAGGACGGATGCCGTACTATTTTGGAAGACGGCATGAGCACAATCCGCGGCCGAGCGCTCATTTTCTGGGACCCGACGCAGCCCGGCGGGAGATACCGCCGCAAGCTCGACGCCATCGATACCGACCAGATTACGCCCGCCGACGATTGCGTCTCGGAAAGCCTGGATACGCTCGACGAGCGGTGGAAGGCGGGCGCGTTCCGGTATCTGATGCCCGACTTCCGGGCACGCGTGCACCGCGGCGAAACCTTCCTCGTGGCGGGCGACCGTTTCGCGATCGGATCCTCGCGCGAGATGAGTCCGGCCGGGCTCAAGGGCGTCGCGGAAGAAGCCGGCCTCGAGCTCGTGATCGTCTGCGGCCACAACATGGGCGACATCTTCCGCCGCAACGCGCTCAACCTCGGGCTGCACGTCGTCCAGAGTCCCGAGGCGGTGGCCGACGCGACCGACGGCGACGAGTTCGCCTTCGACCCGGACTCGCGCCGGCTGGAGAACGTCACGCAGGGCAAGACGTACACACCCCTGCCGCTGACGCCGCAGGAAGAAGCCATTCGCCGCAGCGGCGGCATCATTGCCGTCGGACGCCGCGAGCTGGCCGAGGCGGGGCCGCCGGTCGTGGCGTTTCCGGACCCGTCGATCGCGCGGACGATGACGACCACCGAGCAGATCGTCTGGGCGCACCGCGTCGACAAAGATCGGCCCGTGCGGCCCGGTGAGACGCTGCGCGTCTATGCCGATCTGCTGCCGGCATCGGACGGGACGGCGCCGTTTGCCATCCACACGTTCAACCAGATCACGGGCGGGGCGATGCGGCCGCGGCGGGCGGCGATCGCCAACGATCATTTCGTCTTCACGGGGCGCGACGAGGACAACCGCCAGACCGCCATCGGCCGCGCGTTCGCGCGGCAGCACGGCATCGAGAAGCCGTACTACGCCACGCCGGGCGACGGCATCTTTCACTTCTACTTTCCCGAGCAGGGGCTCGTGCTTCCCGGCGCGTTCATTCCGGGCGCCGACTCGCACAGCCGCGCGTATGGGGCGTACGGCGCCGTCGGCATCGGCGTCGGGTCGACGACCCTTGGATTCGGCTGGGCGACCGGCTACGTCTACGTCACGGTGCCGAAAGCGCGCCGTGTCGTTTTCCGCGGCTCGCTCCAGGCCTGGGTGAGCGGCAAGGACATCGTGCTCGACCTCCTGCGGCGGTGGGGCACGCAGCAGTCGCAGGGGATGTCGGTGGAGTTCGTCGATGCCGGCATGCAGCTGCCCATCCCGTTCCGCAACACGATCGCGAACATGATGGCGGAAGCCGAGGCGATGAACGGCATCTTCGCGCACGACGCGATCACCGACGCCTGGTACCGCGCGAAGGGCGTGACGTCGTTTGCCTATCCGTCCGTGCGCGCGGGCGAGGACGCGCGTTACGCCATCGACGAGGAGCTCGCGCTCGGCGACGTCGCGCCGATGATCGCCAAGCCGTTCAGTCCCGGGAACGCGTATCCGGCCGGCGAGGTCGCCCGCGAGCGAATCGGGTTCGACAAGGCGCTCATCGGCTCGTGCACGAACGGCAGCTATGCCGACCTGCTGCAGGCGGCGCTCGTCGTGTATCACGCGCGCCGGGCAGGCGCGACGAAGACGGAGCGGCCGTTTCTGGTCTTTCCCGGCTCCGGCGGCGTGGCGCGGCAGATCGAGCGGCCGGATTCCCGGCTCGGCGGCGAATCGATTGACGACGTTTTCCGGTCGGTCGGGGGTGAGATTCGCCAGTCGTGGTGCGGCCCGTGCTTTGGTCAGGGCCCGGACGCGTTGACACGCGGCCAGCGGGCCATCACGTCGTTCAACCGCAACTGGCAGAACCGCATGGGCGTCGGGGGCGAAGGTTATCTGGCCAGCCCGGCCGTCGTCGCCGCCTCGGCGCTGCTCGGCTATATGGGTCCGCCATCCGACCTGGGGTTGCGGTGGGATCCGGAGACGTTCGGCATTTGAGGTGGGTCGGTGCCGACATCCGGCATCGCGAGCAGGTGTTCATCCCGCGACGGTCGGCGCGGAGTCACGAACACGCCATGCGTGTATGGCGGATCGCTAGCATTGGTCGTCTGCGCGAGGTCGAACCAGAGATCCCACGCGCGCACGAGCTCCTCGTCTGACATTTCCCGCAGATTTCGATCGTCGTCACTGAGCATTTGCATGGTCGATCTTTACGGCGACTGTCCTCGGCAGCAGGTGCTCCGCAACCTCGCACAGGCGTGAGTGCGCTTCCCGAAGCGGCATCTCACCTGGCCGCAACCGGCGGCATTCGGCAGTGTACCGCGCAGCCGCCTCTTCGTACGCGGCAAGCCGCGCAGCATCCTGTTGCTGCAGCTCGTCGGATTCCTGCGCGAGTGCGGTCACGACGGCGTGCCGTCCGGTGCCGCTCCGTGCGGCGACGGCCGCGGGCCGGTCAGACGACACTCCTGAGGCGATCAGCGCCAGAATGCGATCGGGGTCCGTGGTGAGCTCGATTTCGCGCTCGGGCGGAAGGAGCGCGGCAAGATCCGCTATGACCGCATAGTCCTTGGCCCGCTGCGTCTGTTTCATCCGGATCAGCGATTCTGGATCGACGGCGATGAGTCGGTTCGCGCCGGCCCTGTCGAACAGCGCGGCGATCGACGCAGGTGGCACGCGCGGGGGACGGCTGACGAAATCGCACCGGATACGGCGCCGCTTCTCGTCGAAGAACTCGAAGTGGCTGGACCAGCCGTCCGCGAGCCAGCGGACGTCGAGCGGCGCGCCGAGGCGGTAGCGTGCGCCACGGGCGTCCAGCTCGCGCAGCACGCGCTCACAGGCGTCCGGCGTTTCGCGAATGACCCAGTCGCCGTCCTTGCTCATGATCGCGATGCGGTAGAAGACCACCGCTTGCCCGGACGCCAGCGCGACCGTCGGCGCCTCTCGATTGAACGCCTCGGTGAGCGTGAAGTAAATGTTCTCCACCTGCCGCGAGTATACCGGCGTCGATTAGCGCGATTCGACGTGCAGCCGACGTATGTAGCGTCCGACGTTCCTGGCCGGAGTCGAATCGAGGGCAGCCGGACCTCGCCGTACGTGGCGTCCGGCTTCAGCCCGACGCCACGACCTCCGGCGCCTCCTCGAAGCCGTAGATTGCCGCGATGTTCGGGTGGCTCAGTGAGGCAAGCAGCTGGGCCTCCCGTCTGAAACGCGCCAGGCGATCGGGGTCGTCGGCGAAGGCCTCGGGGAGGACTTTCCGCGCGACCTCGCGGTTCAGCCGCGTATCGCGCGCGCGATAGACGTCGCCCATCCCGCCCGAGCCAATCAGGCCGGCGATTTCGTAGGGGCCGACGCGCGTACCGGAAGCGAGCGCCATGCCGTTCACATCTCGGGGGCGGCGCGATTATAGGGCGAACCCGCCCGAAGACTGTGCGGCGGGCGTGGTACGTGGGAGCGGCGAAGAGCTTGCCTTTTTCGGGCGCTTGATTTCAGATTGACCCGTCGTCATTTCCCCGGGTCACCAGCGCACGGAGCACTCATGCGAACGCTGCTCGGCACGTCCGTGGTCCTGGCTGCCGCCGTCGTCACGTTGACGGCGCAATCTCAGCCTCAGTCACAGCAGCAGGGCCAGACGGAGCCGGCCGCTCAAGGTCCGACGTTCCGCACCGGCGTCGAGCTGATTGCGGTCGACGTGGCGGTGGTCGATCGCAACGGCCGCCCGGTCGAGGACCTGCTGGCCCCCGACTTCGCGGTCAAGATCGACGGCCAGCCGCGCCGCGTCGTCTCGGCCGAGCACGTCCGAATCGACCTCGAGGCGGCCAAGCGCGAAGCGGCCGACCCGTTCGAGTCGCACTTCACGACGAATCTGAAGCCGCCGAACGGCCGGATGTTCGTCATCGCGGTCGACCAGATCGGCACGCGCCTCGGCTCGGCGCGCGCGCTGCTGAACACGGCGGCGAACTTCCTGAAGCGACTGAGCCCGGCCGACCGCGTCGCCTTCGTCGCCTACCCGCCGCCCGGCATCCAGGTCGGCTTCACGAACGATCATCTCCGGCTCCGCCAGGCCATGGAGAAGGTCGTCGGCCGGAACCAGCAGTTCCAGGGACGCTACAACATCGGCCTCTACGAGGCGGTGGCAATTTCGGAGCGCGGCGACGGCCGCATCTTCGCGCAGGTCGTGCTCCGCGAGTGCCCGCGTCTGGTCGGGCCGGCGCTCGAGCAGTGCGAGCGCGACGTGCTGTCGGAATCGAGCTCGATGGTGCGAACCGTCCGCCAGGACACGCAGGAATCGCTGCGCGGCCTCTATGACGTGCTGATGGGCCTCTCGGTCATCGACGGTCCCAAGACGATGATTCTGCTCTCGGAAGGAATGGTGCTCGAGAGCCCGAGCGATCTCGACTTCGTGATCCGCGCGGCGGCGTTCGCGCGCGTCACCATCCACGTGATGGTGCTCGACGTCCCGCGGCACGACATCACGGTGGCGCGTCTGGCGCCGACTGCCTCGGAAGATCGCGACATGCAGGTGTCGGGACTGGGCGATCTCGCGGCCGGCTCGCGCGGCGCGCTGTACTACGTCGCCGGCACGGGCGAGACGATCTTCGAGCGGCTCGCGTCGGAAACGCTGGCGTACTACATGCTGGGCGTCGAGCAGGCCGCCGGCGATCGCGACGATCGGCAGCACCGCATCGACGTCGAGGTGAAGCGGCAGAACGTGACCGTGCGGTCGCGTCGGGCCTTCGTGCTGTCGTCGGCCACCACGACGCGGCGCAAGGCGGAAGAGACGCTGATGGACGCGTTGAAGTCGCCGTTCGGCGTGGCGGAAATCCCGCTGCGGCTCACCACCTTCACGCAGAAGGATCGATCGAGCGACAAGGCGCGCATCCTTATCGCGGCCGACGTCGGCCAGCCGGGCGGCGCGCCCGAGGAATTCACGCTCGGCTACGTCCTGCTCGACGCGGAGGGCAAGGTCGTTTCGGGCAACATCGACAAGCGGGTGCTGTCGGTCCCGAACGGCGCGTCGAACATGGCGCGCGACTACCTCACGGAGGTGCTCGTCGATCCCGGGACGTATTCATTGCGGTTCGGGGTCGTCGACGCCACCGGCCGGCGCGGTGGCATCATTCGCGACGTGAACGCGTGGAAGCTCGACGGCGAAGAGTTCGCGCTCGGCGATCTGCTCATCGGCGACGCGGGCAGCGACGGGAACGCCCGGATCCGCCCCGGCGTCGAGCCGCGCGTCGCGGCGAACGTCGGCGCGGTCCTCGAGTTGTACTCGACCAACCCCGCGGTGCTCGATGCCACGACGGTGAACCTCGAAATTGCCGACGACCAGGACTCCCCGGCGCTCCTCACGGCGCCGGCGCAGCTCGTCGCGGGCGCCGGTCCGGCGCAGCGCGTCGGTCAGGGAGTCGTCTCGGCCACGCTGCTGCCGGCGGGCCGCTATGTCGCGCGCGCCCGCGTCGTGCGCGCCGGCAAGGTCGCCGGTGTGCTCGCGCGGCCGTTCATCCTCGACGCGCCGGCCGACACCGCGCTCCCGGTCCCGTTCCTCCGCGGCGCGGTCGCAAAGTTCGATCGTCAGGCGACGCTGCAGCCGCAGCTCGTGCAGGGCATGCTCGACGCCGTGGAGAAGCGGTCGCCGGCGCTCAAAGGTCCGGTCGCCGAGGCGAGAGCCGGCCGCTACGGCGCCGCCGCACTCGACGCGCTGACGGCGGGCGAAGACCAGGCGGCGGCGTTCTTCAAAGGCCTCGAGTGGTACATCAAAGGACAGCTCAACGAAGCGGCCACGCAGTTGGCCGTCGCGGCCGGTCCACGGCGCGATTTCTATCCGGCCGCGTTCTACCTGGGGGCGGTCTTCGCGGCGGCCGGACGCGATCGCGACGCGGCAGGCGTCTGGCAGATGGCGCTCGGCCAGGAGCAGCGGCCCGCGCTGGCGTACATTCTCCTCGCCGACGCGCGGCTGCGCGACGGACAGCCGGACTCGGTCATCGACGTCCTGAAGGGCGCGCACGAGCGCAATCCGGCGGACGACGACATCGGACAGCGGCTCATTGCGGCGTACCTGATGACCGGCCGCTATCAGGAAGCGCAGCCGGTACTCGAGCGGTACTTGGCGCGGCACCCGACGGATCAGACGGCGCTCTTCGCCGCGATCTTCACGCAGTACCACGTCGTCACGCGCGAGCGCCTGGCCGTCTCGCAGGCCGATCAGGCGCGGCTTGCGAAGTACGTTCAGGCGTATACCGGACCCTACAAGGCACTGCTCGCGAAGTACCTGCAGATCATGCGAGGCAGATAGCGGTCAGCGGACGCGCTCGATCAGCGACCCGCTGACGAAGCGGGAGATCGAGATCCTGCGGCTGATGGCGGGCGGCTACAGCAACCGCGAGATCGCGGAGGCGCTCGGCACGGCCGAGGGGACCATCAAGAACCACACGTCGAGCATCCTGTCGAAGCTGGGCGTGCGCGACCGTACGCGCGCGGTGCTCAAGGCGCTCGAACGTGGGTATATCTAGGACGAGTGTACCTCCACGGTTGTAACTATCCCTGGTCGACTGACGGCACGACCATTTTCTACGGACTCGATTTCGGCGCGAACGTCTGGGGATCGCATCTGGGCGTCTCGACGCGCCGGCGGGCGGTGGCGCGCGATCTCGCCGACATGGCGGCGCTCGGTTTCACGGTCGTGCGCTGGTTCGTCTTCGGCGACGGCCGGGCCGGGATCGTCTATGACGATCGCGGGCTGCCGGTCGGCCCCGACGGCTACCTCTTTGCGGACCTCGATGCGGCGCTCGACGGCGCGCGTGAGGCAGGCGTGCGTGTCGACTTCGTGCTGCTCGACCACCGCTGGCTGTTCAGCGGCCTCGCGGCAACGCTTGCGGATCCGATCACCGGTCTGACGTATGAAGCACAGTTGCCGGAGGGGCGCGCCGGCGTGCTGCTCTCGGCCGCCGGCCGCGACGGCCTCTTCGAGGGCGTGATTCAGCCAATGGTCCGACGCTATGGACCGTCGGGCGCACGCGCCGATCTGGGACCCGCGGTGTTCGGCTACGAGTTCATGAACGAGCCCGACTTCGTCGTCGAGGAATGGGAGCGCGACCTGAGCCCGCGCGTGCGGCGCCCGCTGCGCTTCGATCTGCTCGCAACACTCGTCTCACGGCTCAGCACCCTCGTGCACGACGAACACCCAGCCGCTCTGACGACGATCGGTTGCGCGCGCCTGCACAATCTGTGGGCCTGGGATGACGACGCCCTGGGGCTCGACGTGCTGCAAGTGCACTCGTATCCGGCGTCCGAGGGCGCCGAGCCCGGAGCCGATGTCCTTCACACACCGCGCGCCGCACTCGGTGTCCGTCGTCCCGTGATCATCGGGGAGTGCCCCGCGTCGAGAATCGCCGACTACCTCGAGTTCGCGGTCGAGGCGGGCTACGCGGGCGCGTGGCCGTGGAGCTTCAGCGGCACCGACGCGCACGGCCGGGTGCCGGAGGCTCCGCTGCGCGAATTCGCCGCGCGCCATCCCGCGCTCGTGAATCCTACTTGTCGAGCGCGTCGATCGTAGCCGTCGACGGCTCGCGGTCCTTCTGGAGCCGCGCGGCCACTTCTTCGGCCCGCCGCATGACGCGCAGGATGTTCAGACCGATCGCCTTCCGGACATCCTGTTCCGGCCAGCCGCGACGCAGCAGTTCCGCTGTGAGCGCGGGGAACTTCGAGACGTCATCGAGGCCGGTCGGCACGTTGTCGACGCCGTCGAAGTCGCTGCCAATCCCGACGTGGTCCGCCCCGGCGATTCTGCGCACGTGATCCATGTGATTGGCGACGTCGGCGAGTGTCGCCTTGCCCCCCTTGACCAGGAAGACCGGTACGAAGGTCACCATGACGATGCCGCCGTTCTTCGGCAGCAGCCGCAGCACCTCGTCGGGCACGTTGCGCCCGTGATCGTTCAGCGCGCGCGTATCGGAGTGCGAGAAGATCACCGGCGCTTCCGAGACCCGAATGGCGTCCTGCATGGTGTCGGGCGAGGTATGGCTGAGATCGACGAGCATGCCGAGGCGGTTCATCTCGCGCACCACCTCCTCGCCGAACCGCGAGAGGCCGCCGAGCCGCGGTTTGTCGGTGCCCGAATCGGCCCAGCGTACGTTCGTGCTGTGCGTCAGCGTCATGTAGCGCGCGCCGGCCGCATGGAACATGCGCAGCGCCGCGAGCGAGTTGTCGATCGCGTGCCCGCCTTCCATGCCGATGAGCGATGCGATCCGGCCGCCGCTGAAAATCCGCTCCACGTCGGCGGCGGTTCTCGCCAGCTCGAACGTGTCGGGATACTCTCCGACCATCCGGTGGACGACGTCGATCTGCTCGAGGGTCGTGCGGACGGCGGCGGCGCCCGGCAGAGTGGCCGGTACGTACACCGACCAGAACTGACCACCGACGCTGCCCTGGCGCAGCCGTGGAATATCGGTGTGGATCTTCGGCTGCGGGAGGCGGATGTCGAGCCGGTTCAGATCGCGCTCGACGTTGTGCTCACGCAGCTTCCAGGGGAAGTCGTTGTGCCCGTCGATGAAAGGCACCTCGCGATGGAGCGCCCGGGCGCGGGCAACGGGGTCGCCGCCCGGCTGCGCCTGCAGACCGGCGGCGACAGCGAGGATCAGAATGAGCGCGATGCGCATGCGGTGGCGATCTTAGCCCGGCCGGTGCGTCGTATGATTGACGCATGCGACGTGCTGCTGTGATGTGGGTGGCCGCGGCGCTGGCCCTTTCGGCTGCGGCGGCGCAGGGACAGGGAGGCCGCGGCGGGACGGTCCCCATCAAGCCGGGCGAGGAATGCCCGCCCGGGACGACCCTGGTCCGCGTCGGGCAGTGCCAGGCGCCCGAGTGGCCGGCGCCGAGCATCGTCGACTATCGGCCGAAGTCGACGCTCGTGGTCGACGAGCACCACGTGCCCCGCGCAAAGTTCCCCGTCGTCGACATTCACAGCCATACGGGACCCACGCCGCAGTCGATCGACCGGCTGATTCAGGAGATGGACGCGCTCAACGTCCGCGTCCTCAACAATCTGAGCGGCGGATACGGCGCGGAGCTGAAGCAGCGCGTCGAGTTCATCCGCAGCACGAAGCACGCGAACCGGTTCACGGTGTTTGCGAACGGCCTGAACGGCTTTCGCGACGTCGAGCCCGGGTTCGGCAGGAAGGCCGCCGCGCAGCTCGAGCAGGACGTGAAGAACGGCGCCATCGGCTTCAAGATCTTCAAGCCGACCGGCATGGACACGCTCAAGAAGGATGGCACGCGTCTCACGATCAACGATCCCGAGCTCGCGCCTATATGGGAGGCGGCTGCGCGGCTGAATATCCCAGTCATCATTCACACCGCGGAACCGCAGGAGTTCTTCAACACGCTCGACATGCACAACGAGCGCTGGCTCGAGCTGGCGCTCTTCCCTGACCGCCGCCAGTACCTGAATCCGAACAAGGTGACGTTCGAGCAGTTGATGGCGGAGCGAAACGATCTATTTCGGAAGCATCCCAAGACGCGGTTCATCGCCGCGCACTTCGGCTGGCACGCCAACAATCTGCGTCTGGCCGGGAGGCTTCTCGACGATCACCCGAACGTGGTGCTCGAGCTGGCGGCGATCCTCTACGACCTCGGGCGACAGCCGCGCTCCGCGTACACTTTCTTCGTGAAGTACCAGGATCGGATCCTGTTCGGCAAGGACACCTACGCGCCGTCGGAATTCCCCTACTACTGGCGCGTGCTCGAGACGACCGACGAGTACTTCGACTACTACCGCGATTATCACGCCTTCTGGAATCTTTACGGCATGGGACTGCCGGACGCGGTGCTGCGGAAGGTCTACTACCAGAACGCACTGAAGGTGACGCCGGGGCTGCCGCAGAGCGGCTGGTAAACGCCGGGTCCGCGTCGCGGAGCCCGGTCTACACCGACTGAAAATGCGACGAGCCGCGCTCGCAGACGAACGCGGCGGCGCGCGATTCGGCAGTCGTCCGCTCCAGCACCGTGGGGACGAAGTACCACTCGGCCAGCAGACGCGCCGGCGTGACGTCGAGCACGACGTAGCCGCGGCTGTCGCCGTCGAGGAACTTCAGGTGCGGCAGCGCCGAGCGGAGGAGCGGCGCGTGCTCGCGGGCCGCCTGGCTCCCCGCGAACATCGGGATCGAGCTGACCGCGGGCGTCAGGATTTCCACGGCGAGCGATCCGCTGCCGGTCGACGCCTGATATCCCTCCCACGGATTCCGCGCCACGTCGAACGCCCACGAGCTGTGCAGATCGCCGCTCAGGATCGCGACGTCGCGAACGCGCTCCGCGGTCAGGAAATCGAGCACTCGATCGCGCGCGCCCTGGTAGCCGTCCCACGTGTCCGGATACGGCACGGGCCACTGCGGGGGCGTCACGCGCGAGAACATCACCTGCTGGCCGAGCATCCGCCACGCGGTGCCGGCCCGCTGCGACGCCCGCAGCTCGTCGAAGAGCCACGCCTCCTGCGCCGCGCCCAGCAGCGTCCGCTTCGGGTCGACGATCGCGGCCACGTCCTTCCCCGGGGGCTGCCGGTCGCGAAGCCCCCGCGTATCGAGCATCAGCAGGTCCACGAGACGCCCGAATCGGAAATGCCGGTACAGACGAATGCCGGGCGACGCCGATTCCCGGATCGGCATCCATTCGAGGTAGGCGCGATATCCAGCAGCCTGCCGCATCGCCCAGTCGCCTTCGCCCTGATCGGGGTTGTGATTGTCGGCGCCGCCCGACCAGCCGTTGTTGGTGACCTCGTGGTCGTCCCAGACCGCGATGAACGGATGCTGGCGGTGCGCTTCCTGCAGATCCGGATCCGAACGGTAGGTCGCGTACCGGATCCGGTAGTCGCTGAGCGTGACCGCTTCCTTCCGCGGTTCCGGGATCCGCAGCAGCCCCGTGCCTTCGCCGTAGACCCCGTTCTGGAACTCGTAGATGTAATCGCCGACATGGACGACGGCATCGAGGTCGTCGCGGTTCGCCACGCAGCGATAGACGTTGAAGTAGCCGGCCGGGTAGTTCGAGCAGCAGACCGACGCCAGCCGTACGCGATCGGCCGCCGCCGGCGCCGTCTTCGTCCGACCGATAGGGGAACGCTCACCGGCCGTCTCGAAGGCGTAATAGTAGGGGCGTCCCGGCTCCAGTCCGCCGGCGTCGACTTTGACCGTGAAATCGCGATCGGCCGTGGTGCGGGCGCTGCCGCGCGCGACCACCTGCGTGAGGGCTGGATCGGCCGCCAGGCGCCAGCCGACGTCAAGCGTACCGCCCGCGTCGACGGGCGTGACGCGTGTCCACAGGATGACGCGATCGGTCAGCGGATCGCCGCTGGCGACCCCGTGACGAAAGAGTCCCGAGCCGGCGGTACCCTGCGCGCGCGGCGCGCGGCCGCCTTCGCCAGGCTTCGCCGAGGCAAGCGCGGCGAGCGACGCCGCGCTCGTCCAGATGAACTGCCGGCGCGTCAGCGACACGACGCCCGGATAGTACACCGGCGACGGCTTGACACGAAAAATCCGCGTCGTTACGCTGGATCGTGGCCATGCTGCAGTGGTGTCGGTTTCGCGCCGCGCGTGTCGCCGCGACCACGCTCGTCTGGCTGATCGCGGTGGGCGGCGCGGCGGTCGCTCCGCACGAGGACGACTGTCACGACGCCGCATGCCGCGCCATCGCCGTCGACCACGACGCGTCCGCGCACCGCGTGGGTGCGCCGTCGGCCGACGAGAGCCACCCGCTTCACTGTCTCGTCTGCCACTGGGTACGCGCATTCCGTCCGCGGGCGGAAGCGCGGTTCGTATCGGCGGTCGCCGCCGAGAGCGGCGTCCGCATCCCCGTTCAGGTCTTCGAGATCTCCAGCCAGGCGCCGGCCGCGCAGCCGCCGCTTCGGTCGCCTCCCGCGCCGCCCGCCGCGGCGTAATCGACATCTCTCTCCGCAGTGGAGGCGACCATGCGTGTACGTGTTCTTCTTGGCGTCTGTGTCCTTATTTCCTCCCTTTGGACCTTGAGTGCCGCCGCGTTGGCGCAGGGGGGCGTGGTGTTGAGCGGGTATCTCCGCAACTCGCTCTCGGCTGATCCGATTCCCGGCGCCGTCGTTCAGATCGACGAGCTCAAACGACAGACGACGACGGCTGCCGACGGCGCGTTTCAGTTCGACAACGTCGCGGCCGGCACGTATCACCTGTCGGTGCAGTCGCCGGGGTTCACGTCGCGGCGTACGGAGGTGACGGTCGGGACGGTGGCCGGTCCGCCCATCGAGCTCGTCGTCGATCCCGAGCTGCACTTCGAGGAGGTCGTGTCGGTGGCCGCCGAATCGCGGAGCCAGTTCGAGACGTTTCAGCCGACGTCGGTGCTCGCCGGTCAGGCGCTCACGCAGGTGCTCGAGATGTCGCTGGGCGCCACGCTCGAGATGCAACCGGGCGTCGCCACGCGGAGCTTCGGCCCGGCGCCGGCCCGGCCGATTATCCGCGGGCTCGACGGCGACCGCGTTCTCATTCTGCAGGACGGCCAGCGGCTCGGCGATCTGTCGAGCCAGTCGGGCGACCACGGCGTGTCGATCAACCCTGCGGCGGCGCAGCGGATCGAGGTCGTGCGCGGGCCGGCGACGCTGCTGTACGGCGCAAACGCGATTGGGGGGCTCGTCAACGTCATTACCGACGAGATTCCGACGGAGCCGATGAAGGGGGTCAGCGGAAACTTCACCGCCGACCTTGGAACGGCGGCGGCGGAAGCGGCGGGTGCCGCCGACGTTCATGTCGGCAACGGGCGGTTTGCGCTCCACGCCGGCGGGGGCGGCCGCCGTTCCGGCGACGTCAGCACGCCCGATGGCGAGATCGAGAACTCGCAGTCGCGCAACGGCTTCGGCAACGTCGGCCTCGGCTGGACGGGGGAGCGCGGTTACTTCGGCGGCAGTTATGGCTACGACGATACGAAGTACGGCATCCCGGTGGTCGAGGAAGGTCGACTGCAGCTCACGCCGCGGCGGCACGCGCTGACGCTCCGCGGCGGCGCGCAGCAGCTCACAGGGCCCTTCGATGCGTTCCGTGTGACGCTGGGGCACCGGCGGTACAAGCACGACGAGCTGGAAGGCGACGAAGTCGGGACGTCGTTCAGCAACGACACGACCGAGCTGGAAGTCATGGGATCGCATCGCGTAGTGGGGCGGCTGAAAGGCAGCCTTGGCGGCTGGGTGCTCGATCGTGCCTTCGACGCTCGCGGCGACGAGGCGCTGTCACCCGCCGTCGATCAGCGCGGGTTTGCGGCGTTCGCATACGAGGAAGTCACCTGGCCGCATTTCACGTTCCAGTTCGGCGGGCGCCTCGACCACGCGCGTTTGTCACCGGTCGAGGGTCCAGCGCGCAACTTCACGAATGGCTCCGCCTCCGTCGGCCTCCTCTTCCGGCCGGCCGCGGCGAACGACAGGATCACCATTGCCGCCAGCCTGGCGCGGGCGGCGCGCAATCCGGCGCTCGAGGAGCTGTACTTCTTCGGGGTGCATCACGGCAACTTCGCGGTCGAAGTCGGCAATCCGGACCTCGAATCCGAACATGCGCTCGGCTTCGATCTCTCGTTCCGGTGGCGGACGAGCCGCGCCTCGGGCGAGGTGACGTACTTCCGCAACGACATCGACGAGTTCATCTTCCGCAACCTGCTCGATCTCGACGAGTTCGAGCGGCGCGAGGACGAGTTCGTCGATCGCTTTGGGGGGCGGCAGCCGGCCGGGCACGTACACGGCGCGGACGACGACGAGGACCTCGCGATCGTCGAGTTCGTCGGCGCCGATTCGCTGCTGCAGGGCGTGGAGGCGCACACCGACGTTCAGCTGACGTCTCGCATCACGGCGGAAGCGGGCGTCGACTACATCAGGGGCACGTTGAAGGCGACCGACGATCCGCTGCCGAGGATGCCGCCGTTCCGGGTGCGCGGCGGGCTGCGCTACCAGCAGAACGCGTTTCAGGCGGGCGGCGAAGTGGTCGGCGTCGCCGACCAGGATCGCGTGTTCGGCGCCGAGACGCCGACCGACGGCTACACGCTGCTGAAGCTCTTTGCGTCGTACTCGTTCCAGACCGGCGCCGCCGTCAACACGATTACGGCCAGGGTCGACAACGCGACGGACGAGCTCTACCGGAACCACCTCTCGCTCATCAAGGAGCTCGTGCCGGAGATGGGCCGGAGCTTCAAGCTGACGTACAACCTCAGGTTCTGAATTCGGCTGGGGCCGAGGCAGGTCGGCACGGCGGGTGCACCGTTCAACGGCGGAGGTTTGCCATGAAATGTGCACACCCCGGCTGTAAGTGCGATGTCCCCGTGAACGGTACGTTCGGCAGCTACTGCAGCGAGCACTGCCAGAAGACCGGTGATGCGCACGAAGGGCGCTGCCAGTGCAATCACCCGCAGTGCAAGTGACGCGCGGCTGGGAATAGTCGGCGAATCAGCGTCCGCAGGTCGGCTGGAATCGGCGCTTCGGGCGCGAGCCATGTTCGTGTGTCGGGGTGCGGCAGCGTGAGACGCCAGGCGTGGAGCGCGTGCCGCGTCAGTCCATCGAACGGCTCGCCGTAGACGAGGTCGCCGAGAATCGGCCACCCGCGCGAGGCCAGGTGGACGCGAATCTGATGCGTCCGCCCGGTCTCGAGCCCGCAGCGGACGAGCGACATCCCACCATCGCTCGACACCACGTTGTAGGTCGTTCGGCTCTGCCGTCCCCCGGCGTCGACGACGACGCGCCGGCGATCCGCGCGGCTGCGCGCCAGCGGCCCGTCAATCGCACCCTGCGGCGGCGCCGGGACGCCGCGGACGATCGCCAGGTATTCCTTCTGCAGACGGCCAGCGACGCCATCGCGCTGAAGCTGCTTGTGGACCTCGGCGCTCAGCGCGACCACCACGACGCCTGACGTGTCTTTGTCGAGCCGTGTGACGATGCGCGGCTGGACGCCCGCCGGCACGCGCGCGAGCAGGCCGTTCAGCAGCGTCCCTGACCAGTTTCGATAGGTGGGATGGACGACCATCCCTGCAGGCTTGTCGACGGCCATGAGCCACTCGTCCTCGTACAGCACGTCGAGCGCGATCGCCTCGGGCGCCGGCGGCGGGCGCCGCCCGCGCGATTGAATTGCCTGGCCGTTTTCGGGCATCGTGTAGCTTATGGCGCTTTCATCCAGTGCATTCAAGCTGCGGCTGCCGCGGCCCGACGACGCCCTTCCCGGCCGCCAGGAGAGGATGCCGGTCCCGGAGACGCACTTCGTCAACGGTCATCGTCTGACGCCACCATTTCCGGCCGGTCTCGAACAGGCGATGTTCGGCATGGGGTGCTTCTGGGGCGCCGAGCGGTTCTTCTGGCAGGCCCCCGGGGTGTACACGACCGCCGTCGGGTACGCGGGCGGATACACGCCGAACCCGACGTACCGCGAGGTGTGCACCGGCATGACCGCCCACACCGAGGTCGTGCTCGTCGTCTTCGACCCGAAGCAGACGACGTACGACGCCATGCTGCGGATCTTCTGGGAGAACCACGATCCGACGCAGGGGATGCGCCAGGGGAACGACGTCGGCACGCAGTATCGCTCGGCCATCTACACGTTTTCGCCGGAACAGGCGCGCGCGGCTGCCGACTCGCGCGCTGCGTATCAGGATCGGCTCACGGCCGCCGGCTACGGCCGCATCACGACCGAAATCGCCGAGGCGCCGCCGTTCTATTACGCGGAGGAGTATCACCAGCAGTATCTGGCCAAGAATCCCGGCGGCTACTGCGGACACGGCGGCACGGGCGTGAGCTGTCCGGTTGGCATCGGCGCATGAGCAGAGTGACGTACACGAACACCCCCGATCGCGGGGACCAGGTGGAGCTTCGCGCCACACACGGCGTCAGGCTCGTGACGGAGGCGGAAGAGGGCACTGGCGTCAACGCGCTGCCCGGCGGCGTGTATGGGTTCACGTATTCGCCCGGGCTGCCGAATGCGCCGCTCTTTGCCGCGCGGCGCTACCGCAGCTACGAAGTGCACAAGCGGGCCGACGGTGAGACGTTCATCGTCGCGTACACGGACGCGGTCACGGCGGAGCAGATCGCATCCGCACCCGTTGACATGACCGTTCGCGTGCAGCCGGAGGCGACGGCGGATGCGATGATCCTCGTGCGCGTCCCCTACGCGCGCATCCGGCGGCATCGGCAGTACGCGCTGCCGAATCAGGAGGGTTTCTCGGTGACGCTCGGTCCCGCCTCGACGGGCCGCGTCGGATCGCTCGACCACTCCGACCACGAGCCCGCGTAAAGCTTCGTGCCTCGCAGCCCTGCGTGCTCCATGGCGAGGAGATTCTGGCAGGCCGTGACGCCGGACCCGCAGTACATGACCGCCTGCTCGGGCGGGCGTCCGCCGAGCGTCTCCGCAAACAGGCGCCGCAGCTCCGCTGGCGGGCGCATCATGCCGTCCTCGGTCACGTTGCGGCGATAGAAGTGGTTGACGGCGCCCGGAATGTGGCCGGGCGTGCGGTCGAGCGGCTCGCTCGCGCCTTCGAAGCGTTCGGGGGCGCGTGCGTCGACCAGCAGCACGTCGGGGCTGCCGACGAGGCGTTCGACCTGGTCGACGAGCAGCCGCATGTCCTTGCGCCGCTGTCCGCGAAAGACGACGGGCGGCCGCGTCTCTTCTCCCGCGCGCGATGGCCGTCCCTCGCGCACCCACTTCGCCCATCCGCCGTCGACCACCGCGACAGCGTCGTGACCGAGATACCGGAGCATCCACCACAGACGGCTGGCGTACATCCCGGCGTCCTGGTCGTAGACCGCGACCTGGACGCCCGGCGCGATGCCCAGGCGGCCGAACGTCGCTTCCATATCCTCGACGCACGGCAGTGGATGGCGCCCGTTGGTGCCGCTGGGCGGCGCAGACAGATCCTCGGAGAGGCTCGCGTAGACGGCGCCCGGAATGTGGCCGGCGCGGTACTGCTCGCGGCCCCAGGGGGGGTCCTTCAGGTCGTAGCGGCAATCGACGATGACCCAGGCTTGCCCGCCAGAGCCCTGGCGGAAGCGCGACCCTTCGAGGTGCGCGGACAGGATGTCGGTGGAAACCAGCGTCGTGAACATCCTATACAGCTTATCTACGCCCGTCCGCCTTCGCTAAAGACGGCGGACAACCTTGCGCGGCTTGCCAACCGTAGCTCGGGGGCTCATGGGCAAGCGTGAGCGGAGGTTGGAGCAGCCGTTGCAGCGCACCACCTCAGGGGTCGAGTATGCAGCTGCGCTCAACCTGTGCTGCAGTCGTTCTGCTGTCGAGTCTCGCGTGTCACCCGAGCCGCCCCGTGATCGATCCCGGGCCGCGGCCCGACGTTGGCGGCAGCATTTCCGGTATGGTGAGCGCGAGCGACGGCACGGCGCTCGGCGCGCGAAAAGTGGCGGCGGTCGACGTGAAGACCGGCGCCCGCGTCGAGACGTCGACGGCGACGGGCGGGGGCTACACGATGCGCGTGCCGCCGGGCACCTATCGGCTCGAGCTCGAGGTGCGCGCCGGCGAGACGCTCGCGGTCACCCCCGACCCGACCGAGGTCGCCCCCGGGGACCTCGATGCGGGCCGGAACTTCGTCGTGTCGGTCGCGCGAAAGTAGCTGTTACCCCTGGAATCGCTCGAGCGCCGCGATGCGCGCCTCGAGCGGCGGGTGCGTGGAGAAGAACACCATCCAGCCGCGTGCGCCGTTGATCTTCAGCGTCGCCAGCGCCTGGTGCTGCGTGTCGACCAGCTCGCGGTTGGCCGACAGCCGCCGCAGCGCGGCGAGCATCCGGTCGCGTCCTGCCAGCAGCGCGCCGCCGCGGTCGGCACGGAACTCGCGCTGCCGCGAGAACCACGCGGTGATGAGCGAGCCGAGGATACCCAACACGATCTCCAGCGCGAGAACGACGAAGAAGTTGATGCCTGCGCCGCGATCGCGCGACTCGCCGCGCGAGGCGATCGCGAATGCGACGATGCGCGCAAAGAACATCACGAACGCGTTGATGACGCCCTGGAGCAGGGTCATCGTGACCATGTCGCCGTTGCCGATGTGCGCGATCTCATGGCCGATCACGCCCTCGACCTCCTCGCGCCGCATCGAGCGGAGGAGACCCGTCGACACCGCCACGAGGCTGCGGCTCCTGCTGGGGCCGGTGGCGAAGGCGTTGACCTCGGGCGAGTCGTAGACGGCCACCTCCGGCATCGGCAGGTTCGCCTGCTGCGTCAGCCGCGCCACCGTGTTGTAGACCCAGTCGAGCTCTTCATGGCCGGTGCGGCCGTTGACCGTGCGCGCGCCGGTCGCCTGCTTGGCGATGAAGCGCGACATCTGCAGCGAGATGAACGCGCCGCCCATACCCCACACGAAACAGAAGATCGCCAGCGCCCGGATGTCCAGGCCGGCGGGGCCGACGTAGCGGCCGACGCCCAGCAGGCTGAGGACGATCGACAGCGTGATGACGACCGCCAGGTTCGTGACGAGAAAGAGAAAGATGCGCTTGCCCATACGATCAGAATATCACTGCTGGTGCAAGGGTGCGACGTGCGTCCCGGGCCGCACCCTGTCGCCTCATCGCGCCGTCGCACCTTTCGCCCGCAGCCGTTCGGCGAGCCGGTGCAGGAACAGGCCGACGTCGGTCACCACCCCGACGGTCTGCGCCGAACCACGGTCCGAGAGCTTGGTCACGACCGCCGGATTGATATCGACGCAGACGACCCGCACCCAGGATGGCAGCATGTTGCCGACGCCGATGCTGTGGAGCATCGACGAGAGCATCAGCACGAGCTGCACGTTGCGCGACAGCGCCTCCGCGTAGCGGTCCTGCGCATCCACCAGATCCATCAGCGTGTCCGGCAGCGGGCCGTCGTCCCGGATGCTGCCCGCGAGGACGTACTCCACGCCGTGCTTCACGCATTCGTACATCACGCCCGATTTCAGAACGCCCGCCTCCACGGCCGGCCTGATGCCGCCGGCGCGGTTGATGGTGTTGATGGCGGCCATGTGGTTTCGGTGCCCCTGCTCGACCGCGGCGCCCACCAGCAGGTCGATGCCGAGCGACGTGCCCGAGAGCGCGTATTCGATGTCGTGTACGGCAAGCGCATTGCCGGCCAGCAGCACGTCGACATAGCCGAGCCGGATGATCTCGGAGAAGTGCTCGACTCCGCCCGTGTGCACGACCACCGGCCCCGCGACGACCGCGATCCGCCCGCCGCTCTTCTTGACCTGGCGCATCATCTCGGCGATGCGGGAGACGACCCCTTCGACGCGGCGCTCGGAGGAGACGTCGTTGCTCATGAACGCGAAGCCGAGGCGGTCGCGCTCCTTGAACTCCGGCGTGACGCGGATGCCGTCGTGGCCACAGACGATCGGATCGCCCGCACGGATGTCGCGGAGCTTGCGGCACACCGCGCGGCCGTCCGCGGCGACGATCACGGCATCCATGCGCTGCTGCTCGACCTCGACCCACCGCTCGCCGAGCCGCACGTGGGTCCGGTGATTCGTCGTCGAATAGAAATCGTCCGGGACGCAGCGGTCCTTTTCGGCCGGCTTCACGGTGGCGTTGCGCTCGCGTTTGGGATGGCAGCCGAAGGTGGTGAGCTGTTGGAGGAGCTCGTCGAGCACGGCCGGATCGGGCGCGTTGATGCGCATCTCGATTCGCGACGGGTCGTCGTTGGTGCGGCCGATGTCGAACTTGACGATCTCGTACGAGGCTTTGGCCTCGATGATCTTGTCGAAGATCGCCGAGAGCAGGCCCGAGTCGATCAGATGGCCTTCGGCCTCGATCGTATCCGTGGCAGGCATTCCTGCCATTGTAGGCCGGGTCCCACAGCGCGCCGCGAGAGCCGCCAGATCATCCGGCTCGTCTCATGGCTCGAATCGCCGCCGTGACAATCGCGCCCGCCGCGACGAGCGGCAGCGCGCGCCCGAGCGGCGACTGGACGGCGCGCGTGTAGGCGCTGTGCTCGAACGTATGGCGCGAGGTCGGTCCGCGGCGGCGGCCGTCCTCGCCGGGCGCGTCGAACGCGTCGTGCGGGCTGGGCCGCCCGTCGCCCATCTGCTGGCGGAACATGACGCGCTCCATGTACCGATCGGTCAGCCGCGGCGCGACGGTGCTCGCCACTGTGAGAGCCTTACCCGCGCCGCCGACGATCACCTCGCGCGTCGGCTGCTCCGCGCAGCGGAGGATCGCCCGTGCCACTTCCTCGGGGGCGTACACGGGTGGCGGAAATTCCGGCTCGCTCGGCATGTAGTTGCGCGCGTGATCCAGATACGGCGTGTTGATTGCCGACGGCTTGACGAGCGACACCGCAATCGGGGCGCCCTCTTCCTCGAGCTCCAGTCGCAAGACGTCGGTATAGCCCTTCACCGCGTGTTTCGACGCCACATAGATGCCCTGCAGCGGAATGGCGTAGTCCGACACGACCGATCCGACGTTGACGATGGTGCCGCCCCGTACGCGCAGGTGCGGCACGGCCGCGCGACAGCCGTGGACGACCCCCCAGAAGTTCACGTCGACGACGCGGCGCTTGTCGGCAAGCGGCACGTCGGTGAGGCGGCCGAACACGCCGATGCCGGCGTTGTTGACCCACGTATCGAATCCGCCGAAGACCTCGATGGCGTGGGCTGCGAGCGACTCCATGGCGGCCGGCTCGGCGACGTCGCCGACCCGATAGGTGGCGCGCCCGCCGCGGCTGACAATGCGATCGACCGCCACGCGGAGCTCGCCCTCGCTGCGGGCGTTCAGCACGACGCGCGCCCCGCGTGCGGCGGCCATCTCGGCCGTCGTCAAACCGATGCCGCTCGAGGCGCCCGTGATGACAAGAGTCTGATCGCGAAGCGGTTTCAGCTGGAGTGTCATGTGGGTGGCCGGTGCAACTGTGAGGCCACCGGGTAGTCGGTAGTAGGCAGTAGGCAGTGGGCAGTGGCCAGCAGGCGGCGGGCCGAGAAGCGGCGAACTGCCTGCCGCCTACTGCCTACTGCCTACTATGCCTCAGGCACGAAGCGGTAGCCGACGCCGCGCACTGTCTGCAGGAACTTCGGTGCGGCCGCCCGATCCTCGAGATAGCGCCGCAATCGGACGATGAAGTTGTCGATGGCGCGCGTGTCGAGGTCCGGCGGCAGTCCCCACACTTCCTCGAGGATCGCCCGGCGCGATACCGGCTGGCCTGCCTTGCGCACGAGGTAGCGGAGCAGGTCGCACTCCATCACCGTGAGCCGGTGCGTGCGGTCGCCCACGCGCACCTCCATCGCCGAGAAGTCGAGGGTGCGGCCGGCGAACGTATAGACCTCGAACGTCGCGTCGCGGGGTGCGGCTTCTGGGGCCGGCGGCTCCTGCTCGTTCCACCGGCGCCGCCGCAGCAGCCCCTTCACCCGGGCCAGCAGGATCGAGAGCTCGAACGGCTTCGGCAGATAGTCGTCGGTGCCCGCTTCGAACCCGCGCAGCACATCGGCAGCGCTGCCGCGCGCGGTGAGCATCAGAATCGGGACGAAGTTCCCGGCGGCGCGCAGCTCCGCGGCGACCGCAAAGCCGTCCTTGCCCGGGAGCATCACGTCGAGAATCACGACATCGAACGCACACCGCTCCTCAACCAGCATGGCCAGCGCGCGCTCGCCGTCGGCCGCGATCGTCGCGTCGTGTCCATCGGCTTCGAGGTTGAAGCGGAGTCCTTCCGCGATGTGGTGCTCGTCTTCGACGATCAGAATGCGGCTCACCGCAGGCCCCACGTCGCAGGCCCCAGGCCTCAGGCCCCAGGCCTCAGCGCTGTCTCGGGCCTGAGGCGGGCGGGCTCCGGTATCAGTCGGGGCAACTCCAGCGTGAAGGTTGCGCCGCGACCTTCGCCCTCGCTCTGAGCGAAGACGCGGCCGCCATGCGCGCGCGCGATCGTCTTCACGATGTAGAGGCCGAGGCCGGTGCCTTTGATGTGGCGGAGCCCCCGCGCCTGGACGCGGTAGAAGCGGTTGAAGATCCGTTTGAGCTGCTTGCGGGGTATCCCGACGCCGCGGTCCTGGACGCGCACCCAGACCGTGGCAGGCGAGGGTGCGGCGACCGATACGGTCACACGCACGTGGTCGCCCGAATACTTCACGGCGTTGTCGAGCAGGTTCGCGAGGACGGATCGCAGCGCCTCGGCATCGCCGCTCACCACCAGAGGCCCTTCGGCATGAATCTCGAGCGACATCGCGGACGCGTCGAGATGATGTCTGACGAGGGCGAGCTGCACGCATTCGCGCGCGAGCGCAGACAGATCGACGGGCGCGCGGACGCCGGACTTGCGCGTCTGGGCGGCGGCGCCCGCTTTGAGCACCTGGTCGACCGTCTGGTGCAGCCGCTCGGCATCGGCGAGCATCACCTCGTAGAACTGCCGGCGGCGCACCTCGTCCACGTCGCGCGACTGCAGCGTCTGCAGGTACAGGCGGATTGACGCAATTGGCGTCTTCAGCTCGTGCGTGACGGCGTTGATGAAGCTATCGTGCTCCTCGTTGCGCTTGATTTCGAGGACGAGGAAGACCGTGTAGATGATGAGGCCGGCGATGATGAGGGCGAACGAGACGATCCCGAGAACGAGCGGTGTGGCGTGGCTGGCGTTGACGACGATCCAGCCGATGTTGAGCGCGACCGCGGCCCCGACGAGCAGGACGCAGAGCGCGACGAAGAAGGCGATCGCCTGCTGCCGGCGCGTCACCTCATCATCTTACGCCACGGCTTCGTCGATCTCGGCGCCCACTTTCGCGGTGGCAATGCGCGCCACCTTGATGTCCCACGCGAGCCCGAGGGCGCGCAGGATGCTGATCCCAATCCAGTTCAGGTCGAGCTCGTACCAGGCCAGGCCGTGGCGGGCCGACGTCGGGTGCGCATGATGGTTGTTGTGCCACCCCTCGCCGAAGGTGAGGAGCGCCACCCACCAATTGTTGGTCGAGTCGTCTCGTGTTCTGAACCGGCGCGAACCCCACAGATGTGTGGCGGAGTTCACGAGCCACGTCGAGTGCAGGCCCCACGTCGTTCGGAAGAAGATGCCCCAGAGGACGTACGGCATGCCGCCGAGCGCCAGCAGCACGAGGCCGACGACCACGTTCGTGAGCCAGTGCCAGCGGGAGAGCCACACGTGGAACCGGTCGCGGGAGAGATCGGGCACGTACTTGTTGAGCAGCGAGCGGTCCTGGTGCAGTCCGTCGCCGAAGAAGATCCAGCCCATGTGCGCCCACAGGGTTCCTTCGCGCGGCGTGTGCGGGTCGCCTTCGTGGTCCGATTTCTGATGATGAATCCGGTGGACGGCGACCCAGAAGATCGGACCGCCTTCGAGCGCGAGAGTGCCGCAGAGCGTCAGGACGTATTCGACCCAGCGCGGCGTCTTGTAGCCGCGGTGCGTCAGCAGGCGGTGATAGCCCATGCCGATGCCGAGCATGCCGGCCATCGCCCACAGGACGATCGCCAGGACGATGGCGCCCACGTCGACGTAGAAAAGCGCGGCCACCGCGCCGACGTGAAAACCGGCCATCGCAACCGCCGTGATCCAATTCACACCGTGCTGGTACTTGCGCCCGAAGATGGGCGTGGGCATTACCATCGCTGTCGCTGCTCCGTGTATGGGAAGTCCGATCGCGCCGGTCGAAGCCTTTGCACGATAGCAGGTGCGGCGCGCCCGTTCTGTAATACTTCTGTAATCCGTTAAGTCGTTGTCGAGGCAGACCTTAGGGTCCACCCACGCAGCTGCACGACGAGAGCTACTGCTTGAAGACCAAGTACGGGTTGATCGGCTCGCCCTTCCACCACTGGCGCTCGGGCGTCAGGCGGAAGATGGCGAAGTGGAGGTGAGGCGCCGCCGGCGAGGCGTTCCCGGTACTTCCGACGTACCCGATGAGCTCCCCGCGACGGATGTGCTGTCCCTCGCGCAGGCCCGGCGCGTAGCGGTCGAGGTGCGCGTAGTAATAGCAGAACGTTTTCGACGCGTCGAACTGATAGACCGTGATCCCTCCGCCGCCATTGCTGTGAAACAGCTTCGCGAGGGTGCCCTCGTCCACCGCGGTCACCGGCGTGTGGCGGGGCGCCATGATGTCGAGCGCTTGGTGCAGACGCTCGCCGCCGCGCCGGTCGAAGAACGTGTCGCGCAGCTCCACGTGCCCCGCGCCCGCCAGCGGCAGTGTGAGCTCGCGTGCGCGCAGCGCAGCGACGGCGGCAGCATCGGAAATCACGCCCGTGGTGCCAACGGGGTCGCCCGTCTCCGCGGGACGCGCGACCTCATCCGGGGGCTCGGCCGGAATCACCTCGATCCGATCCCGACGCCAGACGAGCCCTGACGCCGTCAGCGCGCCGAGCGCGAAGCTCAGACCAACGACGCCGACCGTTCGGCGCACCCGTTCCAGCCGGCGACGGGTGCGGTATCTCATCGGAAGATGACCGCCGTGCCGGGCGCCGCCCAGCGCGCCACCCGCTGAATGTCCCAGTTCGTCAGCCGGACGCAGCCGTGCGACTGCGTGTGGCCGATCCGCGACGGCTCGGGCGTGCCGTGGAGGCCGTAGTGCTCCTTCGAAAGGTCAATCCAGACAGTGCCGACGGGGTTGTTCGGTCCGGGTGCGATTCGCGCTTTCGCATGCTTCGGGTCGGCATCCCAGAAGAGGGCGGGGTTGTAATTGAACGTCGGCATCGGAAAGACGCGCGTCACTTTCCACTGACCGATCGGCAGCGGGTCGTGCTCGCTGCCACTGGTCACCGGGGCGTGAAAGATCACGCGTCCGGACGCGTCCTCGACGGTGAGCGCGCTGGTCGCCTTCGTCACATAGATCGTCACGCCCGTCGTTCCGGTCGTGCCGACTGGGGGCGTGCCGCGGCGTCCGCGAGGCGGTTCGGGCGGCATCGGCATCTCGACGACGTCGACGTTGGGAACCCAGATCGATTCAGCCGGGCGCGTGAACGAGGCGCCGCGGTTCCATCGGCGCAGCAGCGTGGGACTGACGTGAAACCGCTCGGCGAGCAGTTCGAGCGCCGAGGTATGGCCGAGCGCGTCGAGCCGAGCCTTCTCCATCATGTCGGCGGGAATCCGCGGCGTAAACGGTCCGTCGACATCGTCGCGGGTGATCGCGTAGGTCACGATCGGCGGAAGGCCGCCCATACGCTCGGCGAGCTTCTGCGAGGTCGCAGAATCGAGCCGTCCCGTCGCCGGAAGACCGTGCGCCTGCTGGAACGCCGAGAGGGCGTTGCGTGTGTTCGTGCCGAGGCGGCCGTCGAGCTCGCCAGGCGAGAACCCCGCGCGGTCCAGCATGACCTGGGCCGCGGTGATCTCGTCGATGGCGGGCGCGGTCGCCTGCGCCCGTGGGGCGGTTGACATCAGGACGGCACAGCAGAAAATCGAGATCAGACGCATGTCGACTTCGAGTGCAAAGGACGGACCTGCGGTCGAGCGCGTCTTCGCGCTGCGGATTCACGCGGATTACCGCTGCCGCCAGTCGGGGGCCTGCTGCACGTCCGACTGGGACGTTCCGGTTGAGGTGCCGCTCTACCGCACACTCGAGGACGCGCTCGCGACCGGGCGGATAGCTCCGGCGGCCGAACCGGCCGACGCCGATCCCGTCCTGATCACGGGACCCGATCTCCCCGAGGATGCCGCCGCGATGGTGGCGCGGACGTCGAGCGGCGACTGCGTGTTCTACCACCGCTCCTCGGGGCTGTGCGTCATCCATCGCGATCTCGGTGAAGCCCGGATGCCGGCCACCTGCCGGTACTTCCCGCGGCTGGCGCTCCGCGACGCACGCGGCACCTTCATCTCGCTCACGCATTACTGCCCCACGGCGGCGGCGATGCTGTTTCGGGAAGACGTGCCCGTCGCGATCGTGGAAGCGCCGCCGGCGTTTCCGCCCGCCGAGTACGAAGGGCTCGTCATCGCGCCGGACGACTGGCCGCCGCTGCTGCGTCCGCGGATGCTCATGGATGTCGACGCGTATGCGGCGTGGGAGCGACACATGGTGGCGCGCTGCGCGGACGAGGCGCTGTCGCCCGAAGGCGTAATCGCCACACTCGAGCGGGACGCCCGGCTGCTGCGAGCGTACCGGCCTGGAGACGGATCGCTGTCCCGTGCGGTCGCTCGCGTGCCTGTCAACGTCATCGATGCGGACCCGCCGCCGACGCTCGCGACGAGCCTCGATCGGCACCGCGAGGCGATCGGCGCCGTGCCGGAGGAGCTGAAGCCCGAGCCGGACGAAGAAGGGCTCGCGCCGGCCTATCTCGAGCACGTCTTGCGGCCGTGGTCGCGATGGGGCCGTCCGCTCAGGCGGTATCTGGCGACGAAGGCCTTTGCCTCATGGACCGCGTATCAGGGCCGGGGAGTGCTGACGATCGTTCGCGGCCTGGACGCGGCACTCGCGCTCGCACGGGTCGAGGCGGCGCGGCAGTGTCGCGACGCCGGCCGCGCGCTCGACGCCGATCTGCTGCGGGAGGCCTTCAGGCAGGCGGACTTCATCCTGAATCACCTGGCCGTCGGCGAGGATCTCGCCGCGGCGTGGTCACGCGTCGAAGACGGCGACGACCGGTCCGTGATCGCTGGTTCCGAACTCACGCTGGACCGCGCATGAGACGGCGCGTTCGGCGAGGGCGTGCGAGGCGAACAGGTAGTCGAGCCGCCAGCCGATGTTCCGCTGCTTCAGGTTGCGCCACGGCGCCCACCAGGTGAAGAGATCCGCGTTGTCGGGCTCGAGCCGGCGGTGGACGTCGACGAGCCCGCGGCCCAGGATGCGTTCGATGAGCGCGCGTTCTTCTGGCAGCTGACCCACGGCGCGCGGGCGGCGCTCCTTGGGGTGCACGTCCATATCGGTCCGTGCGACGTTCATGTCGCCGCACAGCAGCAGCGGCAGTCCTGCGGTCTGGAACTCTGCCGCATACGCATCGAGCGCCTCGAGGAACCGCATCTTCGCCTGGAAGTCCTTGCCGCCGTTCGGCACGTAGATCGACGCGATCGTCCCCTGCGGCAGCCGCACGGTCACGATGCGGTGCTCGTAGTCGAACTCGGGATGATGGAATGCCGGCCGTTCGGTCGCGCTCGTCCGCCGGACGTGCAGCCCGACGCCCGAGTAGCCCTTGCCGCCGTGCCAGTAGCACCAGTACCCCTCGAGCTCGCACAGCCACACGGGGAGTTGGTCGAGAGATGCCTTGATCTCCTGCAGGCACAGCACGTCGGGCTGTTCGCGATCGAGGAACTGCTGCAGCTCCGATTGCCGCGCGCGAATCCCGTTGACGTTCCAGGTGGCGACTTTCACTGGCGCTGACTCAACTCGCGGGACCGACACAGGGCATTTGCGAGCCGCATCTGCTGCGGTGTGCGGCACTCGGGCTCGAACAGCTGGCGAGAGGCCACCAGGATGGCGGCGCACCGTGCCCTAGACGAGGCCACGTTCAGACGATTGAGGCGGTACAGGAATTCCATGCCGCGAGGCGCATCCTCGACCGAGGACGCCGCCATCGAGTAGATCACGACCGCGCGGTCCTGTCCCTGGAACCGGTCAACCGTGCCGACCTGGACGCCATGTCCGCTCAGGGCCTCGTGCAGACGGTTGACGTGGGCGTTGTACGGCGCGACCACGACGACATCGCCGGCCGTGAGCGGTCGCGATCCGCGCGCGTAGTGCGTCCACGTGGCGGCCGGCCGCAGCAGTCTCCGAACGACCGTCGAGACCACGTCCACCTCTTCGGCGGACCAGTTCTGGTTGCCCTCGTGTTCGACGTCGATGCACCACAACCCAGAACCGTCGAAGCCGTCCGTCCCCGACAGCCGTTGCTGCTCCATCCCCGCTACGGACGCCAGGCGGCCTTCATAGAACAACTCGGAGGTGAAACCGCAGATGGCCGGCGGCAGGCGCCAGGTGTGCGGCAGAAAGATCCCGCGCTCGGGCGGCATCGTCTTCGCGCCGGCGAGGACGTGCTCGAGGGCGGAGATGTCGGTCCCGTCGGGATGGCTGGCCTTCTGCGGCTGTTCGAGTTGCTGCGGATCGCCGAGCAGCACGACGCTGTCGGCGGCCTGGCAGCAGGCGAGCGCGGTGGCGAGCGACATCTGGCCGGCTTCGTCGACGAACAGCACGTCGACAGTGCCGGCTGCGCCCGGGCGGCTCCAGAGCCAGGCGGTGCCGCCGACCACGTTGGCCTCGCCGGTGGCCAGCCGCTGGAATATCTCGTCGTAATCGTCGATCGCCTCGACGCCGTCCGGAACCTGGGCGTCCTCGTCGACCCTGTGCACGGCGCGGATGCGGTCCGCGTCGTCGCTGAGGACTTCGGCGAGCAGGTTGTCGATCACCTTGTGGCTGACGGCAGTAATCCCGGCGCGCCTGCCGGCGGCGACGAGGCGCCGGATCATCCGCGCGCCGGTGTACGTCTTGCCCGCGCCCGGCGGCCCCTGAATGGCCAGTATCGTGCGATCGAGGTCGCCCGCGACCCGAACGGCGAAATCCACAGCTGATTCGTCGGCGTTCGGGGCGAACGCTGCTGACCGGAGGCGCGGCGTACGTCGCAGCAGGAGATCGACGGCGGCGCCACGCTCTGCGAAGCCGCGCTCGAGGAGTGCCTCGGCAAGCCGCAGGACCGACTCCTGCATGACGTCGGGGGAGAAGGCATCGTGCGCGAAGACGGCCGCCGGTCGGAGGTGTGCCTTCGACGGGCCCTGTTTGACGTCGATAGTGGAGTTGAGGCGATCCAGCACCTCGAGCGTCCCCAGCGACGTCTTGTCCTGCAGCTTGAGCGCGAGCTCGACGATCCGGCGGTTCCGGCTCGCCTCGTCGAGCGGCAGATCGCGCGTGAAGCCGTAGAACGCCTCGAGCTCCTTGATCGAGTAGCTCTCGACCGCTGCCCTCACGCTGTGCCGGACGACGGACAGGAGGTCGACGAACCGCTCGCCGCGCAGGAGACGGTCGACCTCGGCCTCGCGCGTCGCGTACCGCCCCATGAGCCGTTTCAGCGCCGACGGCTCGTAGTGGCCGAAGTGGTACACGTGCATATTCGGATCGGCGTTCCACGCGGCGACGATCGCGTCGACCGTGCGTTCGAATGCGGCCCGTTCGTCCGCATCGGCGAATGCCCACCACCGCTCGTACGCGAACGTGCCATCGCGACGCCGACCGAGTCCGAAGAGGTACTCGCGGCCGGCCTGGCCGACGAATGGGTCACCCTCGAGATCGAGGAACACGTCCCCGGCGCTCGGCTCCGGCAGTCGGCAGAGTCCCTGTTCCGGCTCGACCGGCAGGACGATGTGGGCGAGGGCTCCCGTGTGTCGGCGCTGCTCCTGGAGCCGCGCCTGCTCGCGTATCCGTTCGTAGACCGCCCGGCTGCCGCGCGCCGGCTCGAACGGAAGGGGCAACGGCAGTGCGGCAACCGCGGCGAGCGTCGAGATCGCCTGTCGCTCCAGCTCGCGGCGGTGCAGCCGCGACGCTCCCGCAATGAACGAGAGATGGTCGTCCTGCCTGCGGCGCGCGTGGCAGCGCGGCCGCCACCGGCACACCTCGCACTCCTCGACCGGCTCCGGATAGTGGCGGGCCTGCAGCGCGTCGGGTCCTTCGGCGACGGCGCCTTCGAGCTGCCTGCGCACGAGCCGATAGTAGGCGGCGAAGTCGTCGGTCCGGTACATCTGCACCGGCTGACGCGGATCGGGCGTGACGACGTAGAAGAACTCCGGCAGTCGCTGCTGGATGCGCGCGAGCAGATCCGAGTACGCAGAGAGCTGAAGGATCGTGGCGCCGCGCGTCTCGCGCGCGAGCTTCGTGTCCCAGACTTCGTACGACCAGGCGCCGAACGCGCTGGCACGCTCGACGCGACGCAGCACGTCGGGATAGCCGGTCCACTGGCCCTCGTCCAACCGGCCCTGCACAATCACCTGCGCGCCACGCCGCATCCACTCGATGGTGCCTGCCGTCCGGTCGTCAGCATCGCGAAGGTCGATCACCTCGAGGCCCTCGCCGCGCAGCGAATCCCCAAACGCGCGCTCGTGCGACTCGCCCCGCTCGCGCAGCAGGATTGCAAACGGATCCGTCCACTCCGGACGCGCGAGCAGCCCGAGCGCGACAGCGAGGTCGAGGCCCGTGCGGTGCCGGCACGCGAGAAACGCGGACAGGTCGGTTGGCGTGAGCGTGATGACGCCGGCAGCAGCCTGCATAAGCGATTCAGCAGCTTACACAATCGCAGAGGAAGAGCGGATCCGGCGGTGCTAGAATCGCCTCCTTTCACACGGGCGAACGAGGTTCCACGTGGCAAAGACAACGACACGCGGGCGCCGCGGTCCTTCGACGGGGGGCAGTGCCCGCGCCACACGCCGCGGCGCGGCGTCCGGCAAGGTGGCGGAGCGCTACGTGCACGAGCAGACCGCGCCGATGCGGCCCGACGTCGGCACGCAGGCGCAGTTCCGGAAGAAGAAGCCGCCAGTCACGTACCGCTACGACTCGTCGCTCAGCCCGGCACTCGAGTGGGACGGCCAGAGCGGCGTCCGCGAGCTTGGCGAGTGGCTGCTCGCGATCATCGAGGAGGCGGCCACGCTCGATCCGCCGCACCGGTTCGCCGTGCCGCGCGAGTTCCGCGGCGCCGACGGGCGCGTCCACCTGTCAATCGGTTCGCTGCAGGAGGCCGTCGTCACGCTAAGGCGCCTTGGCCGGCCGTTCTTGAACTGGGCCGGCAAGGCCGAGCGGCTCTCGTTCGACGTGCCTACGCTGCCGTTGTTCGTCCACGAGCGGCTCTCGACCAAAGCGATCGTCGAGACGCTGATCGGCCATCGGAAGGAGAAGCAGATCGACCTGTTCGACCTGTTCGGCGATCCGCAGCATTCGGTAACCGATCAGGTGCTGCGCGCCTACGAGCACCAGGACAAGTGGGTGAATCGGCTGATCCTTGGCGACTCGCTCGTGGTAATGAACTCGCTGCTGCAGTACGAAGGACTTGGCGGGCAGGTGCAGATGATCTACATCGACCCGCCGTACGGCGTGGAGTTCGGCAGCAACTTCCAGCCGTTCGTCCGCCGGCGGGACGTCGCGCACAACGACGACGAGGACCTGACGCGCGAGCCGGAGATGGTGAAGGCGTACCGTGATACCTGGGAGTTGGGACTGCACTCGTACTTGACGTACATGCGAGATCGTCTGTTGCTGGCCCGACAGCTACTGACGCCAAGCGGCAGCATCTTCGTACAGATCAGCGACAAAAATGTCCATCACGTCAGAGAGGTGATGGATGAAGTATTCGGCGCGGACAATTTCCTGGTCAGCATATTCCTACGGAAGAAAGGCAGTCAGCGAGGGAATGAGATCAAACCGATAAACGACTATTTACTGTGGTTCGCGAAGGACCGCGATCGCGTAAAGCGCCGGTTTCTGTATGACTCGAAGATGGACGCTCTGGACTTGGCCGACGAATTTGAATACATCGAATTCCCCGACGAGACAGTCCGGCGCACGAGTTCGTTAACCACAGACGCACTAACACGCAGCATTTCCGAGGGCGCTCGTCTTTTTGTTTCGGAGCCGCTGACATCAGGTGGTGAGTTCAGAACTCAGTTGTATCCGGTAGAGTTGGGTGGTCGTGTGTTCCGGCCGCCTGCCAATAACTGTTGGAAATTCGCGGAAGATGGAATGCGGCGAATTATTGATGCGAGGCGCATTCATATCGGTCGCGATCAGATCCGATTTAAGAAATACCACACCGATTTTCCATTTACGGCGCTCAGCAATTTGTGGGACGACCTGGCGGGCGCAACCGATAAGGTCTACGTGGTTCAAACCGCTGCGAAGGTCATTCAACGCTGCATGCTGATGACCTCCGATCCCGGCGATCTCGTGCTCGACCCGTCGTGCGGCGGAGGAACGACGGCTTACGTAGCCGAACAGTGGGGACGCCGATGGGTCACGATAGATGCCAGTCGGGTTCCGTTGGCCCTTGTGCGGCAACGGCTCTTGACGGCGACTTTCCCGTATTACGCACTAAAGGATGTCGTGCGCGGCCCGTCAGCTGGTTTTGAGTATTCCAGAAAGCAGAACCGACGTGGAGAGGAGGTGGGAGGTATTGTTCCCCACATCACCTCCACGACAGTCGCGAATGACGAAGTTCCGGAGCAAGAAGTCCTTGTGGATCGACCAGACATAGATGAGCGGTTTGTGCGCGTAACCGGTGCCTTTACTGTTGAGGCGGCGATTCCGACGCCAGTCGACTGGGATTCAGACGGCATCGAGGACTCCGGCATCGATGCGGCCCAAGCATACGGCTCGTTCGTGGAACGGATGATCGAAGTGCTGCGTCGCTCGCCGGTGCTGCACGTCGGCGGCGGCAAGACGGTCAAGCTGTGGAACGTGCGCGCGCCCGCGAAGTCACTCTCACTCTCCGCGGAGGCAATGGCCGTCAACGGCGACGAGAAGCCGGTCGCCTTCGTCTTCGGACCCGAGAGCGGAGCGATCAGTCAGAAGCTCGTCCATGCGGCGCTTCAGGAAGCGCATCTCAAGGGCTACTCACACCTGTACGTCGTCGGCTTCGCCATCCAGCCGCACGCGCACGCGACCTGATTGAGAAAGCCTCCGACATGGGACTCGTGGCTGCCACGTACGTGCAGGCCACCCCTGATCTGATGATGGGCGACTTGCTGAAGAATATGCGGTCAAGCCAGATCTTCAGCGTGTGCGGCCTCCCCGAGGTGAAGGTGCACAAACTCGCGGCCGCGGCGAAGGGTGCACCAGCCAAGTATCAGGTCGAGCTGCTCGGCCTCGATACGTCCGACGACGATGGAGGTGAACCACCGGCCGGGAGACGACGTGCCGGCGTGGCTCCTGGACGTGGACTACAACGAGTCGGCGCACTTCAAGGTCTCGCAGGCGTTCTTCCGGGTACCGGCGCGTGGAACGACCTGCGCAAAGCGCTCAAGGCCGACTACGACGACAGCGTCTGGGATCACCTCGCCGGCACGAAAAGTGCGCCGTTCGAGGCGGGAGAGCACCGGCAGATTGCGGTGAAGGTCATCGACGATCGCGGGAACGAGCTGATGGTGGTGAAAGGCCTGGACTAGCGAACGGACGGCCGGATGGATCGGAGGATTACGCCGACTACCGGACTCAGGCTGTTCGAGGTAGTCGCGTCAGACGGCCGAAAGGTGAGCCTTCACGAGGAATGGTGCCACGTGCACATCCTGCAGCGAAAGCCCGAGATCGCGCAGCTCCGGAACCCGGTCCAGGAGATCGAGCGGGCGCTCACCCACGCGGTGACCGTGCGTCCGTCGCCAGTGCGCAGGGAACGCTGTGTGTACGAGGGGCCTGCGATCGGCCACGGTTTCTTCCGAGACGACTGCCTGCACGTGGTTGTTCAGCCGACCACGGCGGACCGAGGGTTCGTAATTACTGCGGTGATGAGAAAAGCGTCGGTTGAGGATGGGTCTTCCGGAAATGCTCCAACGCCGGCGCCGTAAACCGGGCGAGCAGCGACTCGGCGAACGCGGCATCGATGCTGGCGGGCTCGATCTGGAATCGCTCGGCGCAGTCGAGTACCTCGATGCCGACGACGGTTCCGGACGAGGGCGCGACGCGGACGTAAATGCCCGGCTCGACCTCGATGTTCTCAGCCGGCTGCGGGTCGCCGACCCACGCGAACAGCAGATCGACCTCCGCCTGGTAGTCGCACCTGAGCCCGACGGTGCGCTGGGACATCTGGTTCATCTGTCGGCATTATCCGCCGGGCCGATCGGGTAGGCAAGGCAGCGGTCCTCATGCACGAGTTCGAAGTCCCCGAACCGAGGCGAGGATGGGATGCCCTCCGGCGTGGCGGTGGAGCTGCCGCTCGTGAACCTGGTGCGTGCACGTCTGCAACAGTGGCGCGCCGACGGCTACCCGGGCGCGACGGCGCACGACACACGAGCTGCTGGAGTATTGGCGCCGCGAGGGCCGCCAGCACCGCCTCTTCTTCGCGCAGGTCGAAGCCGCCGAAACGATCATCTTTCTTACCGAGGCACGGCGCGACTACCTGCAGGGCATCGACGTGCCGCTCGACGAGCCGAGCGATCGCCAGAAGCAGGAGAACGCCTGTACGGCCTTCCGGCGGTACGCCTGCAAGATGGCGACAGTCCGGCAAGACGACGGTGATGGGGTTGCTGGCCTGCTGGAGCATCCTCAACAAGGTGCACGACCATTCCGATGGCACGCGACCTGACGCGGGCCTATGTCTCGAGCCCTGAGTGTCAGGCCCCGGCACACGTCCTGTTTCCACAGGTTGCCGCGATTGTCGGCAAGTACGTCGAGGAAAAGGTCGTGGCGAGCCGACCCGCAGAGAAGGTCGATCTTTTCCTCTCGCCTTACTACGGTTGGGCAATCGAGCGTCTGACGGAAGCGATTCGCCCCGATGCCTCGCAGGGAGAGGCCCCCGAAGTTCCGAAGTACGAAGCGAATCGAGCGCCGGGCTCGACGACGGACGTCGACTACTGGACCACCAAGGACGTCCGCGAGGTGCTGCGGAGTCACGTGAACTACGTTGTCGCCGACACGCGTGTCTGGGAGCAGTCTGCGGCGTACGTCCTCGATACGCATCCGCTCGTCGAGTCGTTCGTCAAGAATGCCGGGCTCGGCTTCGCGATCCCTTACCTTCACAACGGGCGCCCTCACGACTACGTGCCCGATTTCATCGCGCGACTGAAGACGACGCCCCTCGTCCACGTCATTCTCGAGACAAAAGGGTTCGACGAACTGGCCGACGTGAAGGCGGCCGCCGCGGAGCGGTGGGTCGATGCCGTGAATGCCGATGGACAGTTCGGCGTCTGGCGCTACGCGATGGTTCGCAAGATCTCCGACGTCGCGGCAACCGTCGACCGCATCGCGGCCTCGGTGCGCGAGGCTTCGATCTCCGCCTGATTTTCAGGAATAATTCGGCAAGGCCCAATCCACCCACACGTAAATGCTCATCGTCATGAAATTCGGGGGCACCTCCGTCGGGTCCGCCGAACGCATCGCTCAGGCCGCGCAGCTCGCGGCCGACACCGCCGCCAACGGTCACCAGGTCGTCGTCGTGACCTCCGCCATGAGCAAGGTAACCGACGCGCTCATCAGCGCGGCCAGGCAGGCGTCGACAGGGCAGTGGAATCCCACGCTTCGTCAGGATCTCTTCGAACGGCACAAAGCCGTGGCGGATGCGATTGTCGGGCGCGACCCGGCTCGACACGCCGAAGTGCTCGACGTCCTGCGGCAGCGGCTCGACCGCTTCGAGAAGCTCTGTTTCGGACTGTCGATGGTGCACGAGCTGACGCCGCGGCTGCTCGACGCGATCTCCGGCATGGGCGAGATGCTGGCGGCGCCGCTCGTCTCCGCGGCCGTTGCCGCCCGCGGCCGCCCCTCCGTCGCGGTCGACGCGACCGACATCATCGTGACGACGGATCAGTTCGGCGGGGCGGAGCCGCTCATGGACGACACGGGTGCCAAGACGACGGCCCGGCTCAAGCCGCTGATTGCCCGAGGCGAGATCCCGGTCGTCACGGGTTTCATCGGCGCGACGGCCGATGGCGTCATGACCACATTGGGGCGAGGCGGGTCCGATTATTCCGCCTCCATCGTCGGCGCCGCGCTCGACGCCGACGAGGTCTGGATCTGGACCGACGTCGACGGCGTCATGACCGCCAATCCGTCAGAAGTCCCCGAGGCGCGCACGCTCGGGGAGATCTCCTACAGCGAGGCATCGGAGCTGGCGTACTACGGCGCCAAGGTACTGCACTACAAGACGATTCTGCCGGCATATCGGAAGCGGATCCCGGTGCGGATTCTCAACAGCTTCAATCCGTCGCATCCTGGCACGCGCGTGACGGTTGACGGCGATCCGTCGGCGAACGGCGTCAAGGCGGTCACGTCGATTCGCGGTGTCATCCTGGTTGCGATCAACGGCACCGGCATGCAAGGCATTCCCGGCATCGTCGCCAAGGCCTTCGACGCGGTGGCCGAGCAGCAGGCCAACGTGCTGATGATTTCGCAGGCTTCCTCCGAGAACAACATCTGCTTCGTGCTGAGCGCCGCCGAGGCCCCGCGCGTGGTGGCGGCCCTTCGGGCCGCGCTTGAAGTCGAGCTGATGCGGGGGCACATCGACGAGATCACCGCCGAGCAGCAGGTCGCGATCGTGGCGGCCATCGGCGATCGCATGCGGGGGACGCCGGGCATCGCCGCGACCGTGTTCGGCGCGCTCGGCCGCGAAGGCATCAACGTGATTGCCATCTCGCAGGGTTCGTCGGAGCGCAATATCTCGTTCGTCGTGACGGAGCGGGATGCCACGCCGGCCGTTCGCGCGATTCACCGCGCGTTTCAGTTGGAGCAGAACCATTGAGACGGTGAGGTTGTGGCATGACAGACCAACTGGCGACGGTGGCGGATCGAATCCGGCGAGCCCGGCGGCTCACCGTTCTCACCGGCGCCGGCATTTCGGCCGCGAGCGGCGTGCCGACGTTCCGAGGACGCGACGGGCTCTGGCGGCAGTATCGCCCCGAGGATCTCGCGACGCCCGAGGCGTTCGAGCAGAACCCGCGGCTGGTGTGGGAGTGGTACGACTGGCGCCGCGGCGGGATCGCCGACTGTCGGCCCAATGCGGGGCACGACGTCATTGCGGCGTGGTCGCAGAACCATCCACAGTGCCGCGTCATCACGCAGAACGTCGACGACCTGCACGTCCGCGCCGGCACATGCAACCTCACGCGGATCCATGGATCGATCTGGGAGTTGTCATGCTGGAATGGCTGCGGCGCGGCGAGCTGGCGTGACGAACGGGTGCCGCTCGCCGACCTGCCGCCGCGGTGTTCCGAGTGCGGCGGCCTCGCGCGTCCGGCCGTCGTCTGGTTCGGTGAGGCGCTGCGAGGCGAGGATCTGCGCGCCGCGCTCGGCGCGACCTCCTGCGATGTGTTCCTCACGGTCGGGACGTCCGCCGTCGTCTCTCCGGCCGCACGCCTCGTTCACGATGCGCGCCGCGGAGGGGCGTTCACCGCCGAAATCAACCCCGAAGAGACACCCGCCTCGACGGCGGTCGACGTGGCGATTCACGGGGGCGCGGAAGCAATCCTGCCCCGGATCGCGGCGCTCATCTAGACACGTCTACTCCCGCCCCGGCTTCTCCTCGCCGATCAGCCTGTTCGGCGGCGCCGGTTTGTCGCGTCGCTCCGCGACGCGGCCGCCGCCGAGGTCGAGTCCTGCCTTGCGGAGGTGGAAGGCGGTACGCTCCGGCTCGGTACGCGGGTCGGCCTGCACGCCGATGTTCTGTCCCGCCAGATGGTTCGGGTTGAGGTCACGCTGCCACTCATTCGGGTGCTTGCGCTCGGCTTGATGCTTCACGCCGCGGCCCCGGTTCCGATTCTTGTTCATGGTTGACCTGGGGGCGGACGTCGAGGTCCGCTTCTCCAGCGTGGCAGCTGCAAATGCGGCACCTGCATTGCGACAGCCGCGGCAGAGGAGTCATTCGCCATGCTGAACGGAGCACTGCTCACCGGCGTCGGCCTCGGCGCGACGCTGGCTTTCATCCTCGATCCGATCGCCGGCGCGCGGCGCCGTGCGCTCGTCCGTGACAAGGCCATCTGGAGCGCGAAGCGGACGGGCCGCGTACTCGATGCCACCGCGCGCGACATGGCCCACCGCGCGACAGGAATTGCGGCAGCCACGCGGAGCCGCTGGACGTCTGAAGAGGTCGACGACGACACGCTGCTGGAGCGCGTGAGGGCCAAGCTGGGTCGCGTCTGTTCGCACCCGCGGGCGATCGACATCGAGACGCGCGGCGGCGACGTGACGCTGCGCGGACCGATTCTCGCGAGCGAGGTCGACGACGTGCTGGCGACGACGGCGTCGGTGCGCGGCGTGCGCTCTGTCATCAACGAACTGGAGTCGCACGATTCGGCGGTGGGGATTCCGTCGCTCCAGGGGGAGGGACGTCTCGCCGGACCGACGCTCGACATCCTGCAGCGGAACTGGGCGCCGGCCACGCAGGCGCTGGTTGCGATGACCGCGCTCGGAATCGGCGGACTGCTGCTCGCAGCCTACACGGGGCGGACTGACAGTTGAGAAGCCAGCGAGTTGCGTCGCCGACAACGGACAACGGACAACGGACAACTGACAACTGGCAACTGGCAACTGTAAGATCGCCCCATGCACAACCCGTTGGTCCCCGAGACGCTCGAGGGGTGGAGCGTCCTGCACCTGATGTATCGCGTCCGGTGGGATCGCCTGCGGGCGCGGACGCCCGCCGATCGCGAACGGCTCGCGGCGGACGCGGTGCGGGCTCTGGCCATCCCCGACGCCGGGTCGACGGCGCTCGTGCAGGTGCTGGGACACAAGGCGGAGCTGATGGTCATCTGCTTTCGCCGTGGGTTCGACGAGCTCGCGCACGCACAGCTCGCCTTCGCCCAGACGGAGCTGCACGATCTGCTGGAGCCGACCTCGTCGTACGTCTCCGTCGTCGAGCTCGGGATGTACGAGATGACGGCCAAGATCCACGAGCAGCTCGGCGCCCGCTTCACTCCGGGCAGCGCGGAGTTCGAGCGCGCGTTCGACGCGGAAATGGAGACGCAGCGCCAGCGCGTCATGAGCCGGCTGTTCCTCGACATGCCGCGCGCGCGCTATGTCTGCTTCTATCCGATGAACAAGCGGCGCGGCGAGGCGCTGAATTGGTACACCGAGGCGTTCGACCGCCGCGCGGGGATGATGCGCGAGCACGGCATGATCGGCCGCCACTATGCGGGAAAGGTCACACAGGTCATCTCGGGCTCGATCGGCTTCGATGACTGGGAGTGGGGCGTGGATCTCTTCGCCGACGATCCGCTCGTCTTCAAGAAACTGATCTACGAGATGCGGTTCGACGAGGCGAGCGCCAAGTTCGCCGAGTTCGGGCCCTTCTACACGGGGCTGCAGTTTGCGCCCGCGCAGCTCGCGACATTCGTGAATGGCGCGGTCCCCGCGCTGACGTGAGCGCCCGACGCGCAGTGTCGAAATTGAAACGCCGCCTGTGGCGTGCGCGTGCGAATTCGAACACTCCCGCCCGATAACAGATCTGTGGCCCGGCGATAAGTGCCGTCCGATGAAGGCGAAGCGAGCACCGCGCCATCGGAGCGGCTGAGGCGCGGAAATTGCTGGGGTATGGCGAGGATTGGAGACTCACCCATGACCCCGCAGGAGACGTTCATCGCACGGCTTCGCCGGCATCGCGAGCGCCGGTTTCTGACGCTCGACGACATCGCGGCGCTCACGCGCATCAAGCGCGGGATGCTCGAAGGCTTCGAGCGCAACGATCTGACCGGATGGCCGCGTGGCGTGTACGCGCGCGCGTGGGTACGTGCCTACGCCACGGTCGTCGGGCTCGATCCCGTCGACACCGTGGACGAGTTCTGCCGTCTCTTTCCGCAGGGCGATCGCCGCACGGGCGGCACGCTCCAGGAGATCGCCGCGATCGTCGCACACTCGTCCGAGTACCGCGACGAGTTCAGTCACGGCGTCGACCGGCGCCAGCGCACGGCGCAGGTGAACGTGCTGCCGAAGCCGGCATGGCACGCGCCGCTCACGCGCCCGTTCCAGGCGCTCTGGCTCCGGATGACGCTCAAACCGTCGCCCGTTCGCCTCAAACGGACGCCCAGGACCTCCTAGACGGCGTGCGTCAACGGGGCACGTTCGGGTCGAGGACGGTCTTCTCGAACCACCCGAGTACGACCAGCGTCACGAGCGTCAGGATCGCGGCGCACACGGCGAGCAGCGGAAAACCGGCGCCCGCGACGAGCCCGATGCTCGCCACCACCCAGATCGTGGCGGCCGTTGTCAGCCCGGTGACGGCGCCACCCGACTGAATAAATCGAGCCGGCGCCGAGGAAGCCGACGCCGGTGACCACCTGCGCGGCGATGCGTGCCGGATCGCCCTGTTCGCCGGCCGCGTGCACGAGCAGGAGCCCGGCCGACATGTAGAGTCGCGGCTCCGACGCAGATCAGGATGTTCGTGCGGAACCCGGCTGGCTTCCGCTTCAGCTCCCGCTCGAGGCCGATCATCGCGCCGCACAGCGCGGCGGCGCCGCAGCGCACGACGAACGGGGGCACGACCGACGCGAGCTGATCCCACGTTTCGATGAGCGGCAGCTCGTTCATTTCGTGCGTCCCACTCGCCCCACCGGTCTCACTCGCCTTACCAGCCCACTTTCGCGCCTTTGTTCTGCTCGTCCAGCCACGTCTTGAGCGGCGCGTAGTAGTCGGCCATCGCGCTCGCGTCGAGCTGTCGCTGACCGGTGAGCGCGTCGAGTGCGTCCGGCCATGGACGCGACGCGCCCATTTCGAGTGTGGCGCGCAGCCGCTTCCCGGCCTCCGCGCTGCCGTAAATCGAGCAGCGATGGAGCGGCGTCGCACACCCGGTGGCCTGCGACAGCGCGCGGTGGAACTGGAACTGGAGGACGGACGACAGGAAGTAGCGCGCGTACGGCGTATTGGCGGGAATGTGGTACTTGGCACCCGGATCGAAGAACTCGTCGCCGCGCGCCGAGGCTGGCCGCACGCCCTGGTAGCGCTCGCGCAGGTCCCACCAGGCGCGGTTGTAGCCGTCGGGCATGACCTGCCCGCTGAATACCCGCCAGCGCCACGCATCGACCACGAGACCGAACGGCAGGAAGGCCAGCCGCTCGAGCGCCGTCCGCAGCAGCAAGGCGATGTCGCCGGACGCATCCGGCGCCCGGTCGAAGAGGCCCACCTTCACCAGGTATTCCGGCGTCACCGACAGCGCGATGGTGTCGCCGATGGCTTCGTGGAAGGCTTCGTTGGCGCTGTCGCGGAAGATCGGCGGCTGGCCCGCGTAGGCACGCTGGTAGAAGTTGTGTCCGAGCTCGTGGTGGATCGTCGTGAAATCCTCCGCCGTCTGGTCGATGCACATCTTGAAGCGGAGGTCGTCGACGTTGTTGACATCCCAGGCGCTCGCGTGACAGACGACCTCGCGGTCGCGCGGCTTGACGAAGAGCGATCGCTCCCAGAACGTCGCCGGGAGCGGCTCGAAACCGAGCGACGTGAAGAAGCGCTCGCCGAACCGCGTCATGTCGGTGGGGCTGACGTTGCGCGCCTGCAGGACGTCCGTGAGCGACGTCGTGCGCGCGCCGCTCGCCGGACCGACGATGTCGTACAGGTTGGACCAGTCCTGCGCCCAGATGTTGCCGAGCAGGTGCGCGGGGATGGGACCGTCCGCAGGCACCTGATCGCCGTAGCGCTCGTGCAGCTTCGCGCGCACGTAGGCGTGCAGCGACAGATAGAGCGGACGGAGCTGCCCCCAGAGCCGATCGAGCTCCGCGGAGAACGCCTCGGGCGGCATGTCGTACTTCGAGCGCCACATCGCACCCGTATCGGCGAACCCGAGCTCGCGCGCGCCTTTGTTCGAGAGCTCGACGAAGCGCGCGTAGCTCTGTTTCATCGGTGGCGCAATCGTGTGCCACCCTTCCCACACGTCGAGCAGTCGTGCGGGATCGCGGTCCTTGGCGAGGATTTCGGTGATCTCCTCGATGTCGAGGCACGCCTCGCCGGACTCGCCGTCCTGGCAGTACTTGCCGCGCCCGTACATGCCTTCCATCGACGCGACCAGCTGCGCGAGCTCCTCCGCCTCCTTCGGATCCGCAGGGGCGGCCATCGTCAGCGCGTTCTTGAGGAGCGTGAGCTGACGACGCTCCGGCTCGGGAAGCTCCACGTGGTCGAACCGCGTGGCGTCTTTCGCGAAGCGCGTCACCGCCGTCATGAACGCCGCGTTGGCGCGCGCCGCGATCGCCTCGGTGTCGACGGTGATGTAGGTGTTCTGCACCCACCCGGCCTGGTTGGCTTCGTTGCTGAGCCGCAGAATCGTGCCGTTCGCCTCGCGCAGGAATGCGCGTGCCTCCTCCGGCGACGGCGCGCCGCCGGCGCCGCGGCAGCTCGATGCGGCCACTGACGCGCTCACCAACAGGGCGATCAGAAGTCGAGTGCTCATGGGCGGATCATAGGCCCGGCCGCGCCCTCAGGGAAGCAGAGGCTTTTCGCTCTCGATGAAATGGCGGTGGAGCAGACGAACCGCCTCGTCCGTTCGGTCGCGCGGGATCATCCAGGTGATGCGAAAGGACGAGGTCGCGACGGCGACCGGCTCGATGCCCGCCGACCCGAGCAGATCGGAGCCCCGGCGCACGTTCTCATACGTCGCGTTGATGCCAGCCCCGATCGCGCTGACCGCGGCGAGGCCGTCGCGCAGGTGGGCACGTCCGCCGAGCTGCCGGTCGAGCGTGTCCCGCACGCGCGCCTCGTCATGGAGGTTTTCGCGCGATACGACAAGCGCCGTGCGGCCCGAGGCGACGTGGAGCTGCTTGCCCGCCACGCGGCACTCGTCGAGGGCGGCCAGCAGCTCCGCGGCCGGCGCATCAGTCTCGAGCAGGAGGACGTCACGCTCGCTCGCCACGCCGACGACGGCTCCGGGCAGGCGCGGCGCATTGCGCCGCACGACGGTGCCATCGGCGGAAGGATCGGGGCCAGGCAGCGGTCCGCTGGTCGCGCGCGCGTAAATCGCGATCCCCTTGTCCTTGGCAAACTCGACGGCCTGCGCGTTGAGCACCTTCGCGCCGGCCTCGGCCATCTCCTGCGTCTCTTCGTAGGACAGTACCCCAATGCGGCGCGCCCCGGACACGACTCGTGGATCCGCGGAATACACGCCGTCCACGTCGGAACAGATCTCGCAATACTCGGCATCGAGGGCGGCGGCCATGGCGACGGCGGTGGTGTCGCTGCCGCCGCGACCGAGAGTGGTGACCTCCTTCTTGTACGAGACGCCCTGGAACCCGGCGATGACGACGATCTTTCCCTGCGCGAGCGCGTCCTGCACGCGGAACGGTCGGACTTCGATGATGCGCGCGTCCACGTGACGATCGTTCGTGATGATGCCCGACTGGCTGCCCGTGAAGCTGATCGCGTCGCCGCCAAGCTCACGGATCGCCATCGAGAGCAGCGCCATCGAGATGCGTTCGCCAGCCGACAGGAGCATGTCCAGCTCGCGGCGCTCGGGATTCGGCGAGATCTGTTTGGCCATGGCGAGCAGCTCGTCCGTGGTATCGCCCATGGCCGATACGACGACGACGACCTGGTGGCCGCTGCGGCGGGTGTTCATGACGCGTTCGGCCACCCGTCGCAGCTTGCCGACGTCGGCGACGCTGGTTCCGCCGTATTTCTGAACAACAATCGACATGGCGAAGACATCCAGCAAATTTCAGGCCCTGATTGGTATAATCCGCGGACCCATCCACGTTGAGGGGAGGCTCATGAAACTACGCACTTGTGTCCTGTCACTCGCGATTATCGCGGCCCTCGTCGCTCCTGCACGGGCGCAGACGGCCCCGGCGCCGCTGCGGTCGCCCGATGTCATCTTCGTCCCGACGCCGCAGGAGGTGGTCGACGCGATGCTGAAGCTCGCGAAGGTCACCAAGAACGACGTGGTCTACGACCTCGGATCGGGCGACGGGCGCATTCCCATTACGGCGGCCAGAACCTACGGCGCGCGGGGCGTCGGCATCGACATCGACCCCCAGCGCATCAAGGAGGCCACCGAGAATCTCAAGGCCTGCGGGGCGACATGCGGCGATCGGGTCCGTTTCCTCAATCAGGATCTGTTCACGACGAACATCAGCGAAGCCACCGTCGTGACACTGTATCTGCTGCCGTCGCTCAACCTGAAGGTGATGCCGAAGCTCAACGCCGAGCTGAAGCCGGGCACGCGCGTCGTCTCGCACGCCTTCGATATGGGCGATATCAAGCCGCAGGAAACGCAGAACGTCAACGGCCGGACGATCTATCTCTGGACAGTGCCCATTAAGTAGGCCCACAGGACGTAAGGCGGGTGAGGCGGACAGGGCGTGTCGGTCGGGGTACCGGCTCGCCCCTCGGCCCCAGCCGCCCTTCCTCCAACCCGCCCCACTCGCCCTACCCGCCTCACCGGTCCTAGTGTTAGGATTGCGACTCAGTCGCAATTTCGAGGTTTCTCCATGCTCCAGGCATTCGTCATCACACTGCGCGAAGGGCTCGAGGCCTTTCTCATCGTCGCGATCAGCCTTGCCTACCTGCGCAAGAGCGGCCGCCACCAGCTCGTCCCCGCCGTCCACTGGGGGATTGCGGTGTCGATTCTTCTGAGCATCGGGGCCGGGGTGCTGCTGCAGCGGGCATCGAACCAGGCGCTGTGGGAGGGCGTGCTCGCGGTGGCTGCCGCCGTCCTCGTGGCGTCGCTCATCGTCCACATGTGGCGCCACGCGCGACGTCTGAAGCGCGAGATCGAGGACAAGCTCGAGCAGTCGGCGCTTCAGACCGGCGCCAAGGCGTTCCTCGGCGTGTTCCTGTTCACGCTGCTGATGATCACGCGTGAGGGGATGGAGACGGCGATGCTGATGGGCACGCTCCTGTTCCAGGTGCAGGCGACAAACGTCATCGTCGGCGCGGCCGCCGGTACGCTGTTTGCGGCCGGCGTCGCGTGGCTCTGGTCGCGCTACGGCCACCGGATCAACCTGGCGCTCTTCTTCCAGGTGACGGCCGTCTTTCTCGGCGTGTTCGTCGTGCAGCTCCTCATCTACGGCTTCCACGAGCTGACCGAGGCGAACATCTTCCCGTACAGCGAGCCGCTGCACTGGGCCACTGAGCCCTACGGGCCGGACGGACGGTACGGGCAGTATCTGAGCTACATGCTCGTGCTGCTGCCGACGCTGTGGCTGATCGTGGCGGGTCTGCGCGGCGGGGGCAAGCAGGCCGCGCCGCCCGTCCAGACCGCGGCGCGCTGATCATCAACGCCCAATTCCCAAGGACCCAACTCCCAAACCGACTGCGCAGGATTTGGGAGTTGGGAGTTGTGGGGTTGGGAGCTTCGATGACCGATGCAAGACCCCCGCTGACCGCGGAACTCCTCTGGACCGACGGACTGCGTTTTGGCGCCACGAGCGGCTCCGCGGCAATCGTCGTCGACGCCGACGGTGCCGCGGGGCCATCGCCGATGCAGTTGGCGGCCTTCGGGCTCGCCGGCTGCATGGCCGCCGACGTCGTCGAGATCCTCCGCAAGGGTCGGCACGTGCTGACCGGCTTGCGCGTGACGTTCACCGGCGAGCGCGCGGGGGACCCGCCCCGCCGCTTCGTTCGCGTCGCGCTCCACTTCCACGTGTCCGGCGACGTCCCGCCTGAGGCCGTCGCACGCGCGGTGGCGCTCTCGCGCGAGAAGTACTGCTCGGTGTGGCACTCGATGCGGCCCGATATCGCCTTCACGACGGAGTACGACGTGCGCCCGTGAGCGACCGCAAGGGGTACCTCGACTGGCTGCGCGGTATCGGCGTGCTCATCATGATTCAGGGGCACGTCATCGACGCGTGGACGGCGGTGGCCGACCGGGCACGGCCGGCGTACCACTGGATTTCTTTCGTCGGCGGGATCGCAGGCACGCCCATCTTTCTCTTTCTGGCCGGCGTCGCGCTGGCGCTCGCCGCGGGCGCGCGCATGCGGCGCGGCCGCACCGCGCGCGAGGTCGCCGCGCTCGCGCGGCGGCGAGGCTGGCAGATCTTCGGCCTGGCGTTCCTGTTCCGCCTGCAGTCGTGGGTCATCAGCGGCGGGCCGCCGCAGACGCTGCTCAAGGTCGACATCCTGAACGTGATGGGGGTCGCGATGATCGTGGGGGCGCTGCTGTGGGGCGCCGGCCGCGGCCGCTGGTCGCGGGCGCTGCTGTTGTCGGCGGCGGCCGTCGGCGCCGCGATGGTGACGCCAGTCATCCGGGCAGCCGAGTGGGTTGCCGTCCTGCCCGACCCGCTCGAGACGTACCTGCGTCCCGCGCCCGGCATGACGACGTTCACGCTGCTGCCGTGGGCGGGCTTCGTGTTCGCCGGGGCGGCGATGGGCATCTGGCTCGATCGGGCGCGCGGCACCGCCGACGAGCGGCGCGTCAATCTTGGGCTCGCCGCTCTCGGCGTGGCGCTGGCGCTCGGCGGCTACGCGGCGTCGTTGCTGCCGCCGATCTACGCCGCGACCAGCTTCTGGACCAGCTCGCCGACGTTCTTCTTCGTGCGCCTCGGCGTGGTGACGGCGCTCGTTCCGCTGGCGTACGTCTGGAACGGCCTCAGCGACCGGTCATGGCTCGCCGAGTTCGGGCGGTCGTCCCTCTTTGTCTACTGGATCCACGTGGAGATGGCGTACGGCGTGGTCAGCATGGCGCTTCACCGGCGCCTGCCGCTCGAGCAGGCATACCTCGGATTCATTCTTCTCACTGCGCTCCTGTTCGGGCTGGTCCGGCTGAAGAATCGCCTGACAAGCTCAGAACGCCATGAGGTACGTCATCTTCGCGATCACCGCGCGGCTGAGCAGAATACCTGACCGTTCGTCGCGCCGTTCGTTGTAGACGAGGAAGACGTCGCTGAGCGGCCGGTGGATGAGGTTGAACCGCAGGTTCGACGTCCACTGGCGGGTGTCGCTGTTGTACTGAATCAGCGCGTTGAAGAACACCTTCGTATTGAAGTTGTAGTTCACGCGCGTCGTCACCAGCTTGCTCACGAACGACCCGGTCGAAAGTGAGATGTCGTTCAGCTGGACGTTGACCGCGGCGTTGAAGTTCTCGTTCAGCCGCACCGAGGGCCCGACGGACACGGTGCGCCGATAGCCGTCGTAGAAGGGACCGACGTTGAACCGGGAGAGCACCGAAACGAGCGCCGCCTCGTTGGTTCTCCAGAAGCCGAAGTATTCCGGGTAGTCATAGCGTCCGGCGATGACGCGCGTGCCCGACGCACGGTTGATCGTGAACGTCAGCGGCACGTCCTCGTCGTAGTGATTCACGCCCACTTCGGCATTCGATCCGTCCTGGAAGTTGAAGTTGTAGTGGTAGCCGATGAAGCGCGTGTCCAGGTTGCCGTCGTGCTGCCGCGTGAACATGTCGAATTCCCAGTGCGGCTGCATCTGTCGTATCCAGCCCGACACCGCGGCGGGGCGCAGGCGGTACCCGACCCATGCGTCGACGTTGTGTACACCGAGTCGTGGCGCGAAACCCAGCTCGTCATTGAAGCGCTCGCCGATGCTCCCGTGGCCCGCCTGGAAGCGCCATTCCCGGTTCTCGTAGTCGACCGTCGCGCGCGTGGCGTAGTCGTTGCCGCGCGGGGGGATCCGCGCGTCGGGTGAAAACGTCTTGGCGACATATCCGTTCAGGCTGAGATACCCGAACCGGAAGTTGGCGTCCGTGCCCGCGACGCGATTGAAGTGAGCGCCGCTCTCGTCCTTGTTCAGGAAGACGACGCCGATGTCGGAGTTCGCCAGGATATCGCGCCGCAGCCGCAGGGCCGTGAAGTTGGCGGCCGAGACCGTATCGCTCTTCCGCTGCTGGATGTTGATCACGCCAAGCGAATACGCGCCCTGGCGTCCGGTCAGCCGCGTCCCGGCCAGAAGCGGCACAGGCTCGCCCTCGTCCGACAGCCCGATGCGGCGGCTGAAGAACAGTCGCATCTCGTTCTGGCGGTTGGCGCCGCCCTGCACCTGGCTTCCGAACTGGAAGATCCCCGAGTTCTCGAGGAAGAAATCGCGCTTCTCGGGGAAGAACAGGCTGAAACGCGTCAGATTGATCTGCTGCTCGTCGACCTCGACCTGGGAGAAGTCGGTGTTGACCGTGAAGTCCCAGACGAGCCCGCTCGTGACGCCGTATTTCACGTCGAGCCCCGCGTCGAACTGCCCGTCGGTCGGCCGGCCGCGAACCGTGCTGGAGGTCGTCGCCGCGTAGGGCTTGAAGCGCAGGTTCATGCCGGGACGCACGCCGCGGAGCCCTTCGATCGTGCCGGCCATCGAGACACGGTCGAGATCGTAGATGCGGGGCAGCGGCGACCAGTAGCTGTCTTCGTTCTCGCGCCGCAGCTTGCGCTCGAAGTTGACGCCCCAGGTCTGCGTGTCGCGAGTCTCGAACTTCAGCGTGCGGAACGGGATCCGGATTTCCGCGTACCAGCCGGTCTCGCCGATCTTCGTGGCGACGTCCCAGATCCCGTCCCAGTCGGCGTTTCGCTCGCGCCCCTCGTTCACCATCTGCGCGTCGTACTTCGCGCCGGCGGGGTTGGTCGCGAACGTGTAGCCGTTGCGGGCATCGTGAAACGTGTCGAGGACGATCCGGAATCCGTCGCTGTTGCCGGTGTTGAAGTCCTTCCTCAGATCGTTGACGGTGAGACGCCCGGGCTCCTCGTCGTGCGCGAAGACCCCGAAGTAGATCGCCCCATCGTCGTTCAACACGCGCACCTCGGTGTCGTAGGTCGCCGGTTCGCCTTCGCGCGGATCGTTCTGGATGAAATGGGTGGCGAGCGGCGCGCTCGCCCATGACGGCTCATCCAGGGCGCCGTCGAGCGTGATCGGTCCGGTGGTACGCACCGCCTCGATCCGCCGCTCCAGGCGCGCCGTGTCGTAATCGAGCTGCTGAGCCGCCGCGTCCGTCAGGAACCCGACAAGGACCAATGCCACTGCGCACGATGTGGCATCCCCATGGACCATGCGTAACTCCTTGTGCCGGTGCCAGATACACGGACCTGCTCATAGTCGCCCTCCCGGATTTCGAACAAAAACCGAAAAAAACGGGTTGAGGAACGGGACCGCAGGCCGATACAATTCGCCTCTTCCCTGGCCTCCCTCGTCGGGAGCCGGAGAGGACCCCACATGATAAACGTTGCTGCCATTCGAATGCAGCAGTTTGGCGTGCAGTTTTATCAGGCATCGCTGACCGCCGAGGATATCGACAAGCTGGTTCGGTTCGAGGTGCTGAGCTACGGCGAGACCGGGCAGCCGGTCCGCGGCGCCGCGAAAAAAGCCCCATCGAAGGTGAACTGGGATTTGCTCGAGCGGCGCATCGCGGCGAGTGAAAAGGCCTACCAGCGCCAGATCATCCGGCGAAAGATCGACGAACTCGTCCAGTACTACGAGCAGTGCCGGCAGGCGCGCGATCTCCCGTCGATTCCGGGCGCGGTCATCATCTCCTGCGACGAGAAGCTCACCTTCGAGCCCGCCGAGTCGGGCGGCGTCGTCGGCCGTCTCAAGGTGCCCGAACGTGAGGGCATCCTGCGCGCCATCGACGGCCAGCACCGGCTGCTCGCGCTTCACGCGGACATCGACAACATGCGCGGGCACGACTTCACGGTACCGGCAATCATTTTCGACCGTCTGCCCGAGGACCACATCGTGCAGATGTTCGTGACGATCAACGCCAAGCACACGAGGCTCAACCCGTCGCATCTGGTGAGCCTGTCGGGACGGCAGCTCTATCGCGACGAGGCGCTCGCCGCCGCCCACGACGTCGTCCGCGCGCTGAACGACCGCGAGGACTCGCCGCTGCACGGGGAGATCAAGCTGCTTGGCGTCGGCCGCGGCCGCGTGGCGCAGGCGCCGCTCGCGCAGGAGCTCAAGAAGCTGTTCGCCAGCGATGCGTTCGGCGGTCCGCGCAAGTCGGCCGATTTCCGCGAGGACGCGAAGAAGTTCTTCGTCAACTACTTCAAGCAGGTCTCGATGGTGTTCGGCGCCGCCTGGGGCGGGCGGAAGTACAGCATCAAGTCTGCCACGGCGCTGCGCGCGTTCATCCGCGTGGCGCCGGATGTCGTCCGGCGCCTCGATCAGGACCACGCGGATCGCAGCGACTATCGCGCCATCGGACGCGTCATTGCCCCGTGGGGCCGCCGGATCGGCGACCAGCGCTTCGAGACCGAGGGTGCGTGGAAGCGGCAGGGTACGACGGTCGATACCCTCGCGCGCGAACTCAAGCTGGCGCTGGAGTATCCCGAAGGCGCAGGCGTCTAGAGACGAAAAAACAGGACGGACGCTGATATCAGCGTTCCGTCCTGCGATGCCGGCCTGGCTCCCCCCAGCGTTTACGGCCTTCTGCCGTAAACCACAGACCGACGCCACCCGTCAGGGCAACCGATGTACCGCGCGTTTTCCCCGCAGATCGGCGCAAATACGCTCTCCCCCTGTTCAAGAATGCGGCAAGAATTACAACTGTGTACTGACTCCACGCATGCGCATCGACCTGAATGCTGACGTCGGAGAGGCGCGAAGCTCGGCCGTAGGCGAAGCCGGCGGGGGGGATGCGGCCCTCATGCCGTCGATTACATCTGCAAACGTCGCGTGCGGTTTCCACGCCGGCGATCCCGGCGTGATGCGCGCGACGGTCGCGCTGGCGCGCGATCACGGCGTGGCTGTGGGCGCGCACCCGGGCTTTCCGGATCTCGAGGGGTTCGGACGGCGCGAGCTGCACGTGTCGCCGCGGGACGTCGAGGATTTCGTGGTGTATCAAGTCGGAGCGCTCGCGGCAATCGCCGCCGCACAGGGCGTGCGGCTTCAGCACATCAAGCCGCACGGTGCGCTGTTCAACATGGCCGTACGGGATGCAGCGCTGGCCGATGCGATTGCGCGTGGCGCGGCGGTCATCGACCGTGAGCTGATCCTGTTCGGGCTGCCTGACTCGGAGCTTATCGCCGCCGGAACGCGCGCAGGGCTGCGGACGGCGCGCGAGGGATTTGCCGACCGCGCGTATCAGCGCGACGGCATCCTCGTCGCGCGCTCGGTGGGCGGAGCCGTGATTCATGATCCCGCGATCGTCGTGGAGCGCGCGGTTCGAATGGTTCGCGAAGGACGCGTCGAGGCCATCGACGGCACCGCGGTGACGCTGACGATCGACACTCTGTGCGTACACGGCGACACGCCGGGCGCCGCGGAGCTGGCGGCCACGATCCGCCGGGCGCTGATCGAGGCTGGCGTTGAGGTGAAGGCTGTGGGCCTGGCGTAATACGGGTCTAGCGGAAGAGCGCGCCTGCCAGGATACCGACGACTGCGAGCGGCGTCGCGACCTGCGTCCCCGTCAGCCACATGAACTTCCGATCCATCGCATCGAAGCGGCGATTCATGTCGCTCCGCAGCTCGTTGACTTCGCTTCGCAGCGCCATCTCGCCGCGGAGTTGTGCGATGCTCCGTGCGCCATTCGCCTCGCAGCGCGGCGATCTCCGAGCGCAATTCCACCCGGAGATCGAGAATATCGGTACGCGGGCGACGCGACGGCCTCGGGGTGCTTGGCTGACTGGGCTTCCAGGTTCGCCACCCTCTCGTCCAGACTGGCCACGTCCGCGCTCCTCTCGACGGGCCTTCCCGGCCCGATTCTACATGTCCCGATCACCGGACGTGCCAGCGGGAAATTGGCCGAAAATCGGTGGTCGCCGCCGCACATCATCGTGGTGCAGAACTGGACAGAGGAGCTCAAGCGCCTCGTACCAATAATTGAACCCGGGCCCGGCCGAAGACTGATTGAAGCCGGACGCTACGCACGCGGCTCCTCCGAGACGAGCACGCGTCGCAGCACCTTTCCGACCATCGTCTTCGGCAACTCGCTGCGGAATTCGAACTGGACTGGCACTTTGTACGGCGCGAGCCGCTCGCGGCAGAACGCGCGCAGCTCGTCGGCGGTCGCGGTCTGGCCCGTCTTGAGGACGATCCACGCTTTCGCCACTTCGCCTTTCAGCGGATCGGGAATGCCGGCGACGCTCGCCTCCATGACGGCCGGGTGGGCCGCCAGCACTTCTTCGATCTCGCGCGGCCACACCTGGAAGCCGCTCGTCTTCAGCATGTCCTTCTTGCGATCGACGATGAAGATGTAGCCCTCGTCGTCCATGGAGGCGAGGTCGCCGGTGTGCACCCACGGGCCGCCTCCGCCGTGCATCCTCAGCGTGTCAGCGGTCTCGGCCGGGTTGTTCCAGTACTCGGCCATGTACTGCGGCGCGCGCAGGATCAACTCGCCCACTTCGCCAAACGGCAGGTCGCGGTCGCCGCGTTCGGCATCGACGATCCGGACTTCGACGTCCGGCAGCGGCAGGCCGATTGATCCGATCTTGTTCTTGCCCTGCACCGGATTGAGGCAGCACGCCATCATTCCTTCGGTCAGGGAATAGCCTTCGACGATGCGGGCGCCCGTCGCCTCCTCGAACTGGCGCTTCGTTTCGGCCATCAGCGCGGACGCGCCCGAGAAGCACAGCTTGATCGAGCGAAGCGACACTTTCCCCGCGCGCACGTCGGGATGATTGAGGATGGCGGTGTACAGCGTCGGAATGCCGTTGAAGAACGCCGGCTTCACCTGCCGGATCGTCTTGAGCAGGTCGTCGATGTCACGGGGGTTCGGCACAATCGCGAGCGGCGCCGGCGCCACGAACGCCAGCGGCTGCACGCCGACGTTGGCGTAGACGTGGAACATCGGAAGCGGCAGCATGATGACGTCGCTCCACGCCGACAGCGCCGATCGCGTCCAGGCATGCAGCTGGCACCCCGCGGCGATGTAGTGGCGGTGCAGTCCCACCACCCCTTTGGGCGTGCCCGTCGTCCCACCGCTCGAGAGAATGACGGCGCGATCGTCGGGGCGGACGGTGACCGCAGGCCTCGGCGACAGGCGGTGCCGGGCGAGCAACGCCTGGAACCAGACGTCCTCCGCCGCCAGCGTTATCCGGTGGCCCGTCTTCTTTTCCTTGACCAGCGTGAAGAGGACGCGCAGGAGCGGCGGCAGGTATTCCTTGATCGACGTCGCAATCACGCGCCGCACGCCGGCGGCCGCCTGGATGTTCTTGAGGCGCTGATAGAACGGCGTCAGGACGATGATGTGCGTCGCGCCCACCGCACGGATCGCGGCCTCGAGCTCCCGTTCGGTGTAGATCGGGTTGAGTGGAACGACGACGGCGCCCGCCTTCCAGATGCCGAACTCGGCGATGAAGAACTGCGGACAGTTCGGCAGGAGGAGCGCGACGCGCTCGCCCGGGCGCACGCCGTCGGCGGTCAGCGCGGCGGCGAACGTCGTACTGAGCCCGTCGAGCGCGCCGTACGACATCGACGCGCCCTTGAACAGCAGTGCGGGTCGATCGCCGTGCTGGCGCGCGAGATCCGCGAGGTAGTCGAGGAGTGTTCTATCCGGATACGGTGCAAGGCTCGGGGCGACGTCCGGGTCGTAGTGGGCCAGCCATGGCTTCATGGGAGGCATTCTAAGTAGTCAGTTGCCAGTTGCCAGTTGTCGGTTGTCAGTTGTCGGTTGTCGGTTGTCGGTTTGCGCTGGGCCTCTTTCTGCCTACTGCCTACTGCCTACTGCCTACTGCCTACTGCCTACTGCGAGAACAGCATCAACAGAAGTGCTTTCTGCGTGTGGAGCCGGTTCTCGGCCTGATCGAAGACGACCGACGTCGGCGATTCGAGGACGTCGGCGGTGATTTCTTCGCCGCGGTGCGCGGGCAGGCAGTGCATGAACAGCGCGCGCGGCTTCGCCGCCGCCATCAGCGCACCGTTGACCTGATAGGGCTGGAAGACCTGCCGGCGGAGCGTCGCTTCGTGCTCCTGCCCCATCGACGTCCAGACGTCGGTGTAGACCGCATCGACGCCGGCTACCGCCTCGCGCGGATCCGTGCAGGTGGTAATCCGGGCGCCGTCGCGCGCCGCGCGAGTCGCCTCCGCGATGACGCGCGCCGGCAGCTCGTAGCCGACCGGCGAGGCGACGCGGACCGATACGCCCAACTGCGGCGCGGCGTGGACGAGCGACGTCGCTACGTTGTTGCCGTCGCCGATGTACGCAATCGTCCGTCCGCGGCAGTCGCCCCAGCGTTCGGTCAACGTCAGGACGTCGGCGAGCGCCTGACAGGGATGCTCGCTGTCGCTCAGCGCGTTGATGACGTGCAGTCCCCGCGCCGCCCGCGCCATCGTCATGACCTTGTCGTGCTCATAAGTGCGGACGACGAGCGCGCGAACCCAGCGCTCGAGATTGCGCGCGATGTCTTCGAGCGGCTCGCGGCTGCCGCTGCCGAACTCGTCCGGCAGATGAAGCGGATGTCCGCCGAGCTCGCGGATCGCGACCTCGAAGGTCGCGCGCGTCCGGAGCGACGGCTTTTCGAACAGCAGCGCGACGTGGGCGCCGCCGAGCGTGCGCGCCGTCGGCGCCTGCTCCCCAAGGTGGCGGTCGGCCTTGAGCTGCGCTGCCAGCGCGAGCAGACGCGTCAGCTCGCCAAACGAAAGATCGAGAACGGAGAGGAAGTCTTTGGCTGCCGGCAGCGCCGGCGGGGCCGACGCGTTCATGTCCGGTACTCGCCGTTGATGCGCACGTATTCGGCGCTCAAGTCGCAGGTCCAGATCGTCGCCGAGACGCCGCCGCCCGCGCCCAGGTTGACGTCGACCTGGATGTTCTTCCCCTGCAGATGCTCGGCCGCCACTGCCGCCGCGTCGTCGTGCGGCAGACCGTGCTCGAAGAGCAGCGTGCCGCCGACGTGCACCGTCAGACGATTGATGTCGAAGGCGACGCCCGAGCGGCCGGCCGCTGCCACGATACGCCCCCAGTTCGGGTCGGCTCCGTGCACCGCCGTCTTCACGAGCGGAGAGTTCGCGATCGTGCGCGCCACCTGCCGCGCGTCGTCCACCGTGCGTGCGCCGGTCACCGTCACCGCAATGACCTTGGTTGCCCCTTCGCCGCCGCGGACGATGGCCACCGCCAGCTCGCGCGAGACCGCCAGCAGTGCGTCGACGAGCGCCGGGTAGGTCTCTTCGTCGATGACCACACCGCTGGCGCCCGATGCGAGCGCGAAGAGCGAATCGTTCGTGGAGCACTCGCCGTCGACCGTGATGGCGTTGAACGTGTCGCGGGCGGACAGTTCCAATGCACGGCGGAGCAGCGCCGGCGGCACGGCCGCATCGGTCGTCAGGAAGCCGATCATCGTCGCCATGTTCGGCTCGATCATCCCGGACCCCTTCGCCATGCCGCCGACGACGAAGCGGCCGCGGCGGGTCTCGACGGCGACGGCGCGATCCTTCGGGAACGGGTCGGTCGTCATGATCGCGCGCGCCGCCTCGGCGCCCGCCTGAGGGCTGAGGCGCGCGACCGCCGCGCGGATGCCGCTCACGACGCGGTCCATCCTGAGCGCGACGCCGATGACGCCGGTGCTCGCGACGAGCACTTCGTCGGACGCGCAGCCGAGCGCCGCGGCGGTTTCCCGCGCCATCCGCTCGGCATCGGCCAATCCCTGTGCGCCCGTGCACGCGTTCGCGCAGCCGCTGTTGACGACGATCGCGCGGACCTGGCCGTGCGACCGTGCAAGGTGCTCCCGCGAGACGAGGACGGGCGCCGCCTGCGCCAGGTTCGTGGTGAACAGCGCCGCCGCAGGCACGGGCGCCTCGGCAGCGAGCACGGCAAGATCGAGCGCGGTTGGCGACGGCTTGATGCCGCAGTGCACGGCGCCCGCCGTGAACCCGCCGGGCGCGGTGACACCGCCGTCGACCGCGGTCATCACGCGATTCTCGAGCGACCGGACTTCAGCCATGGAGAGACGCCAGCGGAATGAACGCCTGCGGCGGGCGGCGAAGCGTCCGGACGACGGAGTACTGGCCGCAGCGGCGGAACTGTGGACAGGCATGGCAGTCGGTGACGATCTTGTCGGGCAGCCACACGTGCGGCACGATGGAGAACCCGAGCTGCACGAAATACGACGGCGCGTGCGTGAAGGCGCACAGCCTGGCGTAGCCCGCCACCGTGGCCTGCCGCACGAGCTCGCCGATGATCTCGGCGCCGACGCCGAGGCGCCTTACATCGCGCGTGACCACGAGCGACCGCACTTCGCCGACCGCCCGGCTGAGCGGCGCCAGCTCGCCGCAGGCGACGAGCCGATCGGCGTCGGCCGCCACCACGAAGCGATGCGCGTGTGCCGTCACCTCCTGCAGGGTTCGCGGAAGGAGATGGCCCTCGTCCAGGTGCTCGACGATCAGCGCGTGAATGGCCGGTGCGTCGGCCGCCGTGGCGGCACGGAGCACCAGCCTTGCGGCGGCGTCCGAGGCGATCCGGCCGACGGCCGCCAGCGTTGCGAGGCTCACGCCTGTACCTCCGAGGCGACGGCGGCGAACACGCCGTCGAGGACGTCGCACGCGCGGTCGATGTCGCCCTGCTCGATCGTCAGCGGCGGCAGCAGCCGCACGACCTTCTCGTCGGTCCGGTTGACGAGCAGCCCGCGTGACCGGGCCTCGTCGACAAAGGGAAGGGCATCGACGCGGAGCTGCAGCGCGCGCATCAGACCCGCGCCGCGCACTTCGGTCACCACCGGGTGCTTGAGCGCGAGCGCGCGGAGGCGCCGCTCGAAATGGACGCCGACGGTCTTCACGTGATCGAGCAGACCGTGGTCCATCAGCTCCGTCAGGAACACGACCGCCGCGCGCGTACCCAGGAGATTGCCGCCGTACGTGCTGCCATGATCGCCGGCCGAGATGGCCCGGGCGACGCGTTCAGAGACGAGCGCTGCGCCGACCGGGACGCCGCCGCCGAGCGCCTTGCCGACCGAGATCAGATCAGGCGTGAGGCCGAGGACGGGCGCGTAGAACGGATAACCGGTCCGGCCCAGACCACTTTGGACTTCGTCGGCGATGAGCAGCGTGCCCGTGCGGGTGCACACGTCGGCGATCGCGGCCGCAAACCGCGGCGACAGCGGCCGGATTCCTCCTTCGCCCTGGATCGGCTCCGCGATGATTGCCGTCGTCCGATCGGTCACCGCGGTGAGAAGGGCCGACGGGTCTTCCGGATCGACGAACGTCACACCCTCGAGCAGCGGGGCAAACGGCGCCCGGTAGTGTTCGTCGTGGGTCACCGAGAGCGAGCCGAGCGTCCGGCCGGCGAATCCGCCTGCCAGCGCCACGAAGCGCGTGCGCTCTTTCGCGCCCTGTGTGTACCAGTACCGGCGTGCGAACTTGAGGCACGCCTCGACTGCCTCGGTGCCGCTGTTGCAGAAGAACGCCCGCGGCAGTCCCGACAGCTGCGCCAGCCGCGCCGCGGCTTCGGCCTGATACGGGTGGTAGTACAGGTTCGATGTGTGCAGCAGCGTGGCCGCCTGGTCCGCGATCGCCGCCGTCAGCGTCGGATGCGCATGACCGAGCGAGGTGACGCCAATGCCGGAGATGAAATCGAGGTACTCGCGGCCTGTAGTGTCGTACAGCCGGGCGCCGCTGCCGCGAACGAACGCCACCGGCTGCCGCTTGTACGTCTGCAGCACATGGCGCGCCTCGCGCGCCTGAATCTCCTCGAAGGTGACGTTCATCTCACCACCCGTGTACAGCCGGGCACCGGGCCGCGCGCCGCGGCGAGCGCCTCCAGCCGCACATCGCGCCCCTTCGCGATCACCACGTCGCCGACGCCCCGGCGCAGCGCGGTGCGGCACGCCTCGAGCTTCGCCACCATGCCCTTGTTCGCCGTGCCGCTCCGGATCAGGCGCGTGGCCTCGCGCATCGTCAGCCGCGCAATCGTGTGGCCGTCCTCGCCGAGGACCCCGGCAGTTCCACCCGCAATGACGAGCCTCGACGCCCGCAGCGCCGCCGCGAGGTGCGACGCAAGCGTGTCGGCGTTGACGTTGAGGAGCTGCCCGTCGCGCGTCGCGCCGATACAGGCCACCACCGGCACGTAGCCGCGGGCGACCAGCGTGGTCAGCAGATCGGGCGCGCCATTGGCGACGGGCGAGCCGACCAATCCGAGATCGACGGTCTGACCCGAGACCGAGGTGATCGGTGCCGCCCGACGCATCGTCGCCACCGACGCGTCCGCCGCGGTCAACCCGACGGCGCGGGCGCCGGCGCCGCGCAATGCGGCGACGAGCCGCGTGTTGATCGCGCCGGCCAGCACCGAGACGACGACGTCGAGCGTGCGGGCATCGGTGACGCGAAGGCCGTCGATCTGCTGCTTGGGAATGCCAGCCGCGGCGAGCGCGGCATCGATTTCGCGTCCTCCGCCATGGACGACGACGATCGCGGCCTTGCGGGCCAGACGCGCGATCCCGCGGGCGATGCGCAGCAGATCGTCGGACTGTTCGAGCAGCTCGCCGCCGAGCTTCAACACGAGGGGCCGCTTCACAGAAGCCCCGTCCGCTCGTCGAGATCGAGCATCAGGTTCAGGTTCTGCACCGCCTGGCCTGCGGCGCCCTTCAGCAGGTTGTCGAGCACGGCGACGAGGACGAGCCGGCCGCCCGCCTCGTCGACGCGCCAGCCGATGTCGCAGAAATTCGTGTGCGCGACGTGCTTGATCTCGGGCAGGTCGTTGCCGGTCAGCCGGACGAACGACGTCGCGGCGTAGGCGTCGTCCAGCGCCTCGGCAACCTGCGCCTCGGTCGTGCCCCGGCGAAGTGACGCATAGATCGTCTCGAGAATGCCGCGATCGAGCGGAACCAGATGCGGTACGAACGTCACCCGTGCGCCGAGCTCCTGTTCGATTTCGGCCGCGTGGCGGTGCGAAAACACGCCGTATGCCGCCACGCTGCCGTGGTTCTCGGAGAAGTGGGTCCGCTCGCTTGGCGTCTTGCCGGCGCCCGAGATGCCCGACTTCGCGTCGACGACGATTCCGCCGTCGAGCAGCCCGGCGGCGGCGAGCGGCTCCAGGGCCAGGAGCGCGGCGGTCGGGTAGCAGCCGGGACATGACGCGAGCCTGGCGCCATGGATCGCGGCGGCGTGGCGCTCGGGCAGCGCGTAGACCACGCCCTCGGGAAGCGTCGTCGTCGCGGGATACCAGCGCCGGCGGTCGGTGTCGCTGCGGATTCGGAACGCGCCCGACAGGTCGATCACGCGAACGCCGCGCAAAAGAAGTGCTGCGCCCACATCCGCCGAGGCGGCCTCCGGGAGCGCGAGAAAGACGATCTCTGCGTTCACCGCCAGTCGCTCGACATCGAGTGGCGCGACGGCGCCGTCCCAGAGGCGCTTGAGCGCGGGCAGCGGCCGCGGCGCGCTCGTCGTGCCCGACGACATCGCGTCGGTCAGCGTCACGGCCGGATGGCGGGCGAGGAGCCGCACGAGCTCCTGCCCGGCGTAGCCGGTGGCGCCGGCTATGGCCACGCGGGTGAGCCGCGGGGGCGCCGCCGCGGCGCGATCGCTGACCTGAGGGACAGTCGGAGCCATTCTTGGATGATCTCGAAAGAGAATATTTATACAATCCGATGCATAATCAGTCAAGCGCGTAGTGCTATTCTAGGTGGCTCGGACACTCGTCATGAAAGCGAGACGCCAGTCGGTCATCCTCGAGACGATCGAGCGGCAGCGGGTGCGCAGCCAGGAACAGCTCCGCCGCCTGCTGCGCGCCGGCGGCTTCGACGTGACGCAGGCGACGCTCTCCCGTGACATCCGCGAGCTCGGGCTCGTCAAGGGGGGCGCCGACCGCGCGTATCAGGCGCCGGCGGCGGCGCCCGCCAACGGGCATCCGCCCGCGCTGCTGAACCGCGCCGTCGGGGAGTACCTGACGCGGGTCGACCGCGTGCAGCAGCTCGTCATCCTCCGGACGGGGCCGGGCCAGGCACCGCTGCTCGGCGTGGCGCTCGACGGCGCGCGGCTCCCGGAGCTCGTGGGCACGATCGCCGGCGACGACACGATTCTCGCCATCACGCCCGACGCGCGGCGCGCGCGGGCGCTCGTCCGCCGTCTGGAGCGGCTGTCGCGGTCATGACCGAGCGGATCGTCTTCGCGTGGTCGGGGAGCGCGGACGCCTGGGCGAACATTGCGGCCACCGCCACGGCGCGGGCGGCGGAGATCGTGACCCTGACGCTGGATCTCGGGCAGGGTGCCGATCTCGAAGAAGTGCGCGACCGGGCGCTCGCCTGCGGCGCCGTGCGCGCGCATGTGCTCGACGTGCGCGAGGAGTTCGCGCGCGACTACGTGCTGCCCGCGCTCCATGCCCAGACGCTTGCCGCCGATCCGATCGGCCGGGCATTGGCGACGCACCTCGCCGCGCGAAAGCTCGAGGAAGTCGCGGCCATGGAACGGGCGACGCCGGCGGCCGACTCGGTAGCCGTCGACGGCACGCTGCTCGGCCGCGTCGCCACAGCGTACACGTTGACCACGGCGCCCGCCGCCGCGCCGTCCTCGTCGGCGCAGGTCGAGATCGCGTTCGAGCGCGGCGTGCCGGTCGCGATCAACGGCATCTCGATGCCCCTAACTGAACTCATCGAGATTCTGACGATCATCGGAGGCCACCACGGCGTGGGGCGCCTCGATCGGATCGAGGCGCCGGCGGCCGTCATCCTGATCGCCGCCTACCGCCAGCTGGCTAACGGCGATGCTCTCGACGCCGTCAGCGGGACCGTCCGCATCGAGCTGCTCAAAGGAGAGCACACCGTGGTGCGCCCCTCATGACGCTCTGGTCCGGGCGGTTCGACGCGTCTCCCGATCCGGCGGCGTTCGACTTTGGCATCTCCTTTGGATTCGATCGCGCGTTGTTCGAAGACGACGTGACGGGGAGCATCGCATGGGCGGAAGCGCTGGGCGACGCGGGCGTGCTCTCATCGGACGATATGCGCGCGATCGTCGACGGCCTCCAGGCGATTCTCGAGGAGGGGCGGCGCAGCCCCGACTCCGTGGCGGGACGGGACGAGGACGTTCACAGCTTCGTGGAGCGGAAGCTCGTCGAGCGCATCGGCGATGCGGGGCGCCGCCTGCACACCGGACGCTCGCGCAACGAGCAGGTGTCGCTCGATTTGCGGCTCTATCTGCGGCGCCGCATTCCGCAGCTGCAGGCCGACGTGGTTGCGCTCGTGGCGGCCTGCGCCGATCAGGCCGATCGCGCCGGCGACGCGCTGATGCCGTCCTATACTCACCTGCGGCGCGCGCAGCCGGTGCTCGTCGGCCACTACTTTCTGGCGCACGCGGCGGCACTGCGGCGCGATCATGCGCGTCTGGCGGCGGCGGCGGCGGAAGCCGATGCGCTGACGCTCGGCTCGGGCGCCGTCGCCGGCACGAGCTACGCGATCGACACGGCGCGCCTCGCGCAGCGCCTCGGCTTCTCCCGCGTCGTCGCCAACAGCATCGACGCCTCGTCCGATCGGGATTTCGTCGCCGCGTTTCTCTACGCCGCCTCGATCGCCATGGTGCATCTGAGCCGGCTCGCGGAAGACGTGATCATCTTCACAGGAGAGGAGTACGGATTCTTCGAGCTGGCGGATGCGTCGGCGACCGGCAGCAGCATGATGCCGCAGAAGAAGAATCCCGATCCCCTGGAGCTGGTGCGCGGCAAGACAGGACGCACCATCGGCCGCCTCACCGGCTGGCTCGTGACGATGAAAGGACTGCCGAGCGGATACAACAAGGACCTGCAGGAGGACAAGGAGGCGGTCTTCGACGCGGAGGCGACGCTCCACCATTCGCTTCGGGCCGCCCACGCCGTCGTCTCACGGCTGTCGCTGAACGCTGAGCGCGCCGCCCGCGCCGCCTCGGGCCTGCTTCTTGCGACGGATGTCGCCGACTATCTGGTCGCGCGGGGGATGCCATTCCGGCGTGCACATGAGGTAGTCGGAGCACTGGTGCGGCGACTGGCGGCCGAAGGCCGCGATTTCAGCGCGCTCACGCTCGCTGAATGGCGCGAGGCGAGCGACCTCTTCGGCAGCGACGTGCCGCGCGTGGCCACGGCGCTTGCCTCGGTCGAGGCGCGGCGAACGCCCCAATCGACCCATCCACAGGCCGTGCGGCATTCGCTGGAGGAGTGCCGGGGGTGGCTGGCGGCGCAGGGTTTTGTTACACTCTGAGGACCTACACCCCTTCATATCCGTAAGCAAGACAAGCCTTAGAGCAACTGAATGCAGCAACGCCGGGTTCGGCTCGGTGACATCCTCGACGACTACTGTCCGCGCGAGCGCCGCATCACCAATCACGCCGTTGTCGCGATGATCGATGACGAGGTCAAGCAGACACGGTGCACGACCTGCGACGCGGATCACGAGTACAAGCACGCGCGCGTGCCGCCGCAGCGCCGGAAACGTCCCTTGGCGGCTCCTCCGGCGCCGGCGCTGCTCGACCACGCCGATACGGACAGCCCCCCGGCCGAGGACGCGCCGTTGCCTGAACTGCCCGCGGTCGAGCTGCCCGCCGACGGACTCCCCGAGCCACCCTCGGCCGCCGCTGCCGCCGAGTCAGAAGTGTCCGCCGATACGGTGCCAGAGGAGGATGGCCCCGTGCATCGACGACTGATTCGCGCTACGCTGCCGCGCCCCGAGGGGCAGATTCCGGAACGGCGCGAACCGGAATTCACGATGCGACAGCCGGGCTTCCGCGGCCGCCCCTTCGACAAGAACGGACCGCGGCATGGACGCCGGCCGATGCGCGCCCAGGGCGGCTCCCAGCCGCAGCGCTTCGGTCCGCCTCGGCAGGGATCGGGGCAGGCTCCTCGACACGGGTCAGGGCAGGGGTCGGGCGGACCCGGTTTCCGGCCCGGCGGCAACCGTCCCGGCCATCCGGGCGGACCGCGCGGCCCCCGTCACGGCGGCGGTCGTGGCGGCCGCAAGCGCGGGCGCTGATCGGTCGACGTGTCGGACTTCGCCGGCAAAATCGGACTCATCGTTGGCGTCGCCAACAAGCGCTCGATCGCGTGGGCCATCGCGCAGGCAACGGCGCGCCGCGGCGCGCGGCTCGTGCTCACCTACCAGGGGCGTTTCGAGGAGCACGTCCGTGATCTGGCGGAGGGGCTCGCTGGGCCGCCGCTCGTCCTGCCATGCGACGTGGCGGTCGATGCGGACATCGACGCGGCCTTCGCGCGCATCGATCAGGAATTGGGGGCCCTCGACTTCGTCGTGCACGGTGCGGCCTTCGCCCCGCGAGACGAACTGACCTCGCCATTTCTCAACACCAGCCGCGACGGATTCCGGACGGCGCTCGACATTTCGACGTACTCGCTCATCGCCCTTTCGCGGGGCGCCGCGCCACTCATCGAGAGGCGAGGAGGGGGGAGCATCCTGACGCTCACCTACATCGGCAGCGAGCGTGTCTTTCCGAACTACAACGTGATGGGCGTTGCCAAGGCGGCGCTCGAAGCGACCGTACGCTACCTTGCCGCGGACCTTGGCCCGAGAAACATTCGCGTCAACGCCATCTCGGCGGGACCGATCAAGACGCTGGCCGCCGCCGGTGTCGGCGGCTTCTCCCGGATTCTCGACGTCTATCGCGAGCGTGCGCCGCTGCGTCGCAACGTCGAGGCCGCCGAAGTCGGCGAGGCCGCCGCGTTCCTGCTGAGCGACGCGGGCAAAGCGATCGCCGGCGAAGTGCTCCTCGTCGACTGCGGCTACCACATCACGGGCATGTAGGTTGCTAGCTGCCTCCGGGTGGAGGCAATTCATGCGAAAGCTCAGCTACGTTGTGTCGATCACGGCCCTCGTCCTGGCGATGACGGCGGCGGCGTGCGGCCGTACCGTCGGCGAGACGATCGACGACACGACGATCACGACGCGCGTCAAGACGGCGATGCTCAACGATCCGGCCGTGGGCGGCCTGCGAATCGACGTCGATACGTTCAAGGGCGTGGTCACGCTCTCGGGCCGCGTCAAATCGCAGGCTGAACGGGATCAGGCGATCGCGCTGGCGCGGCAGGTCGACGGCGTCGCCGAAGTCAAGGACGCGCTGCAAATCATTCCCGAGGGGCAGTAGACGCGCAGGGGTCAGCGCCTGCGCGTCGGCTATCGGCCCCAGCTCTCGGTCCTAATCCGACCCTCGGGCACGCCGAGCGCTTGGAGCGTTGCGACCGATTCGCCGACGAGCGCGTCGGGTCCGCAGACGAAGCAGAGCGTCGCGGTCGGCTCGTGCAGGACTGCCTCGAAATGGTCGCGGCCGATCCGGCCGCGGCGCCCCGTCCACGCGGTGCTCTCGTCGCGGGTGACCGTCGGGTGCAGCTCGAGGCGTCCCGCCGCGGCGTGCGCCCGGAATTCCTCGATGAACGCGAACTCGTCGCTGCGCCGCGCGCTGTAGAGCAGCGACATTCGCGCGGCCGGCCGCTGCCGCAGGAGGTGGTCGATCATCGCGCGGAGCGGCGCGATTCCCGTACCGCCCGCCACGAACAGGATCCAGTGTGCGTCGACGGTACGCGGCAGCGTGAACATGCCGACGGGCCCTTCGACGTCGACCAACGTGCCCGCCGGCGCTGCGCCGATGCCGATCGCCGGCGCGCCGCCCGCGTCGCCCGCGACCAAGAGCTCGAGTGTGTCCGTTTCGGCCGACCGTTCGGGCGAACAGGCAATCGAGTACGGCCGTCGTTCTGGCTCGCCGTGGGCGGCGACGAGCACTGCCTGCCCTGGCTGGAAGTCGATCGCGTAGCCGTGCAGATCGAGTGTGACGAGACGGGATCGCGGGGTGGCCGGTTCGATCCTCGAGATGGGAATGGTGATAACCACCACGCGTTGGCAGTGTACTTCAGCGGTGGAGGCGTTCGAATCGTTCGACGGTCTCCGGGAATTGAACACGATGCGCGCGCCGTCTGCCGACCACCGGAGCACGGGGCTCGTTCCGCCGCGCCTCCTCTTCGAAGGCGCTTTACGTTCGATGAGGCTCTCTAGAGGTGATGGGGACGGCCACCCCGGCCACGGACCAGGCGATACTGGCGCTCCACACGCGGCGCGATGTTGGACTGGTGGTCGAGGTCGATAGGCCCGCCTCGCGTGGTGGGTCGTCGATGTCGAGGCCGTGCGATCCCGATGTGCGGCAACCGCCTTTTTGGCCCTTCCGCAGGCACCGGCGCAGCAGCTCCCGAAGCCAGCCGGGGTCGAGGACGGAAGGCGCGTCCAGGCCGGCTCCTTGTGAATCACTGCACCAAGCGTTTCCGCCACGTCCTCGCCCTCGAACGCGCGGCGGCCCGTCAGCATCTCGAACAGCACGCACCCGAACGCCCAGATGTCCGCCCGCCGATCGACCGTGCGTTCACGCGCCTGCTCGGGTGCGACGTACGCCGCCGTACCGAGAACGACGCCGAGCTGGGTCATCGCCGGTGAGGTGATCGTCGGCGACTCTGACATATCGCCGATAACCGTAGTCGGGTCCAGCGTCTTGGCCAAATCGAAATCCAGCACTGTGAGCGTGCCGTCGGCGCGAAGCTTGATATTGGCGGGCTTGAGATCGCGGTGCACGACGCCCTGCTCATGCGCCGCTTCGAGTGCGTCCGCCACCTGGCGAGCAATCGGGAGCGCGGCACCGGTCCGAGCGCGATGCGATCGGCCAGTACGGCCGCGCGCAAGTGACACTGAAGTCGCAGCGATGTCGCGGATTATGCGCGGCCTGCGACAGGGGATGGCGTTACGATAAGCACATGAGTCTCACCCACATCCGGGCGCGCGTCGCGAACCCGGCCAGACCGGCTCGGACCGTCACGATGCGATTTCTCGTCGATTCGGGTGCCGTCTATTCCGTGGTGCCTGCCACGACGCTGAAGCGCCTCGGCATCCGGCCGCACAGGTCACGGACATTCATCCTGGCGGACGGCAGCGAGATCACGCGGCAGATCGGCGATGCGATTTTCGTGATCAATGGTGAGCGCGGCGCATCGCCAGTCATCTTCGGCGAGGCGGACGACACCGCACTTCTCGGCACGGTCTCGCTTGAATCGCTCGGTCTCATCCTCGATCCGATGAAACGTGTCCTCCGGCCGCTCCCAATGGTGCTCGGCTAGCGGGATGTCCAAGATTCTCGAAAGCGTTCCCGTCGGACAGAAGGTCGGCATCGCGTTTTCCGGCGGGCTCGACACGAGCGCCGCGCTGCACTGGATGCGCGCCAAGGGCGCCATCCCGTACGCGTACACCGCGAACCTCGGCCAGCCCGACGAGCCCGACTACGACGAGATCCCGCGGCGCGCGCTGCAATATGGCGCCGAGCGCGCGCGCCTCATCGACTGCCGCGCGCAGCTCGTCGCCGAGGGCATTGCCGCGCTGCAGTGCGGCGCATTTCATATCTCGACCGCCGGCGTCCCGTACTTCAACACGACGCCGCTCGGCCGCGCCGTGACCGGCACGATGCTCGTCGTCGCCATGCGCGAAGACGACGTCAATATCTGGGGCGACGGGAGCACCTACAAGGGCAACGACATCGAGCGGTTCTACCGCTACGGGCTGCTCGCGAATCCGCGCCTCCGCATCTACAAGCCGTGGCTGGATCAGGCTTTCATCGACGAACTGGGCGGCCGCGCCGAGATGTCGGCATACATGGAGCGCGCGGGATTGCCCTACCGCGTGAGCGCCGAAAAGGCGTACTCGACCGATTCGAACATCCTGGGCGCCACCCACGAAGCGAAAGACCTCGAGCGGCTCGACACGAGCATCCGGATTGTGCAGCCGATCATGGGGGTGCCGTTCTGGCGTGAGGACGTCGCGATCGCACGCGAGGAAGTGACCGTCCGCTTCGAGGAGGGACAGCCGGTCGCGCTCAATGGAATGACCTTCGGGGATCCCGTGCCGCTGCTGCTTGAAGCCAATCGCATCGGCGGACGCCACGGCCTCGGCATGAGCGATCAGATCGAGAACCGCATCATCGAGGCCAAGAGCCGCGGCATCTACGAGGCGCCAGGGATGGCGCTGCTGTTCATCGCCTACGAGCGCCTGGTCACCGGCATCCACAACGAGGACACGATCGAGGAGTACCGCACGAGCGGGCGCCGCCTGGGGCGTCTGCTGTACCAGGGCCGGTGGTTCGATCCGCAGGCGCTCATGCTTCGCGAGGCCGTCCGGTGGGTCGCGCGCGTGATCACCGGCGAGGTCGTGCTGGAGCTCCGCCGCGGCAACGACTATTCGATCCTCGACACGCGCAGTCCCAACCTCACGTACCACCCCGACCGGTTGACGATGGAGAAAGGCGAATCGATGTTCGCGCCGCGCGACCGGATCGGGCAGCTGACGATGCGTAACCTCGACATCGCCGATACGCGCGACAAGCTGGTCACATATACGCGGGCCGGCGCGCTGGGGCCGGCGACGTCGCCATTGCGGCGGCTAATCGGGCGCGACGAGAGCAGCGATTAGGTGAGGACCGGCGTGCTGTCGGTGGAAGAGTCGAGGGCCACGCCCCTGGCGCGCTCGTGCTTGCGGCGGCTCTTGTCCTCGTACATCTGCCGGTCCGCTTTGGCGACGAGCGTGTCGTAGTTGTCGCCGTCGTGCGGAAACACGGCGGTGCCGGCGCTGATGGCGAGCGGTACACGCCGCCCTGACTCCAGCTCGAGCAGGATGCGTCCGACCGCGGTCTGCAGCTCCAGCCGCTTCGATTCCGCCTCGGTCCCGCCGCAGTCGGACAGTACGACGATGAATTCGTCGCCGGCGTAGCGCACGCACATGTCGTAGGGGCGGATTCCGCTCCGCAGCACCCGCGCCACTTCCCGCAGGGCCCAGTCCCCGACCCGGTGGCCGTACGAGTCGTTGATCTCCTTGAAGTCGTCGAGGTCCAGCACCACGAGCGACACCTCGGACTTGTGGCGTTCGGCGCGCGCCAGCTCGCGCGCGAGGTGCTGGAAGAGCGACCGCGTATTGGGCAGCGTGGTCAGCGGATCCGTCAGCGAATCCTCCTGCGTTTGTTCGAACACAATCGCGTTGTTGATCACGGCGGCCGCCTGTTCGCACACCCGGTCGAGCAGCCGTGCGTGATCGTCCCGATAGAAGCTCGGGTCCGTGTGATACACGCCGAGGGTGCCGATGAGGCGATCGTTGAAGATGAGCGGGCAGACGAGCGCCGACTGGAGGATTGTCGGCGCCTTCGAGCCCATGGCGTCCAGATCGGTACTCGGGCGGGCGTTGACGAGCGGCCGGCGGTTGCGCGCGACCCACCCGGTCAGCCCCTGCCCGCTCCGCAGCGTGAGCTGCTGGATGAGCTCCGAGTCGGTCCCGGTCGCAAATCGACATTGCAACTGCTCGCGCGAGGGCGAGTACAGAAACAGCGCGCACGCGGAGAACGGCACAAGGCTCGACAGCTTGGACGACACCAGCGCCATCGTGTCGGCCACGGTGAGTTTGGTGCCCATCGTCTGCGCAATCTGATACAACGCGTGGATCTCGCGGTGCGCGACGGCGATGTTCTCGAACACCGTGGCGAGTGGCGTCGATGCGGGTCGAGTGAGGGCTGTTCGCGCCCCGGCGCCCCGCACGTCTGATGTCGCGCGCGCGAGCGGCGAGTCGGCCGGCTCGATCTCGGCGGCAAGCGTCGGCAGGATCCCGAGAAACACGTCGACGAGCCGTGGATCCAGCGCCTTGCCCGCCTCCTGCTTCAGCACCTCCGCGGCGGCGTCGCGGCTGAGGGCCTTGTGGTACGGCCGATCGGACGTCAGCGCCTCGAAATAGTCGGCGATGCAGATGATGCGGGCGCCGATCGGGATGTCGTGCTCTTTCAGGCCCGACGGGTAGCCGCGGCCGTCCCATCGCTCGTGATGTGAGAGCACCATCGGCGCGACGGGATAGGGAAACTGCACCGAACGCAGGATCTCGGCTCCCACTTCCGGGTGCACCCGGACCTTCTGGAACTCCTCGGGCGTGAGTGGACCAGCCTTCGCGAGAATGTGGTCAGGAATTGCGAGCTTGCCGATGTCGTGAAGCAGCGCGGCCGTCTTGACTGCCTGCAGTTCCGTGTCGGACATGCCGAGCGCGCGGGCGAGGCCGGTGGCGTACTCCTGCACGCGCACGATGTGATTCGGCGTCGTCTGGTCCTTGGCGTCGATGGCGAGCGCGAGCGCCTCGATCGTCGCCATGTGCAGCTCGGACATCTGACGCGCAGTCCGGCGCTCCTCGTCGATGCGTCGACGAAACGCGCCGAAGGCGAGACCGAGCGCTGCGACCGTCGCGAGGATGAACCACACCACGGATACGCCGGCAATGGTCGCCGCCGCTGCACCGGCGGCGGCAGCAAGCGCGCCTCCCGCGTAGCCGCGGACGGCGAACGGCCGCTTGATCATTCGTACTTCCCGGGCCCCGATGCGTGCGTCAGGGCAGCCAGATGATGGTGATGCGCGTCTTCATGGCTCGTTCCTTTCAGTCGGCGCGGGCAGTCCTGCGCCGGACATCCACGGGCTGCGTCTCGGGCCAGAGAATCTGGTCCGCGGCGCCCGTGCTCCAGACGATGTTCGTACTCCAGACGATGTTCGTGCTCCAGACGATGTTCGTGCTCCAGACGATGTTGGTGCTCCAGACGATATTGGTGCTCCAGACGATATTGGTGCTCCAGACGATATTGGTGCCGCGTACGGTCGGGTCGTCTGTGGTGGTGCTCCAGACGATGTTGGTGCCGCGCACGGTCGAGTCGCTCGCTTTGGTGCTCCAGACGATATTGGTTCCGCGCACCGCCGGATGATCCGCATGCGTGCTCCACACGATGTTGGCGCCGGAGACGTCGCCGTCGTTCCGCACCGTCCATGTCAGGTCATCATTCGTCACGACGCCCCACACGATGGGCGCGCCTGCGGTGGTGGCTGTGGTCCCCCACGTGACGTCGAGCTCCCAGGCATTGCTGCCGGGCAGTGGGGGGCCGCCGCCAACGCGGTGGTTGCCCCAGATGATGTGCTCGCTCCAGGCGATCGGCTCGTCCTCGATGATGTCGATCGGTTCGGGTGGTCCCTGCGTCGGTCTGGCAAAGAAGCGCGACATCCGGACGGCGCCGAGTGCGTTCAGCAGTCCGGCGCCCTGAGCCAGGAACGACTCGCCCTCGCGGGCCTCCGCCGTGTACTGGAGGATCGCTTTCACCGCGTTCGGCGTGAGATCGGGATTCGCCTCGAGCATCAGCGCGACCGTGCCCGCCACCACGGGGGCGGCCATGCTCGTGCCACTGAGGCTGAGGTACGGCTTGTAGGCGGTATTGCGCGTCCCGTCGCGCAGGTAATCGGGGTAGGTCGCATACAGCGCGCTCTGCGGATCCGAGAGCGATTCGGTCCCGACGCCGGGCGCGATGATGTCGGGCTTGGCGGAGCGATCGATCCAGGTCGGTCCCCGCGAGCTGAACCGCGCGAGAATGTCGTTGCTGCGCGCGGCGGTCGCCTCGTGGCTGGCCGCGCCGACCGTCAGCACCCACGGCGCGTTGCCCGGGCACGTGATGCCGCCGTTCTGCGGCGCCCCGGTGTCGTCCACGCCGAGATTGCCCGCCGCGGCGACGACGACGATTCCCGCTTCGGTGGCGCGCCGAGCCGCAAGCGCAAGCGGATCGGTGTTGTAGGACTCGAACACCCCCGAGGCGACCGACAGGTTGATGACGCGGATGTTGTAGGTGTCCTTGATCGCGATCGCGTAGTCGATGGCCGCGATCACATCGCTGATGTAGCCGAGGCCCTGCGCGTCGAGGACCTTGAGGCCGACCAGGTGCGCCTCTGGTGCGACGCCGCTCCGCGCCCCATCCGAGTCATAGCCGTTGCCGGCGATCACGCCGGCCACGTGGGTGCCATGGCCGTACTCGTCGAGAGGCTGCTCGGAGGCCCAGATATTCGGATTGGGCGCGACTGTGAAGTCCCGGAAATGGACGACGCGTGGATCGGCACGGCCGGACTTCGAGTCGGCCAGGTACAGATCGTCGTGCCAGGCGGTGATCCCGGAATCAATCACCGCCACGCCGATGCCCTTGCCCGTCACGTGATAGGTTTCGCGCGCGACCGCGGCGGCAATCGCCGCGCCGGTGCGTTCGAGTGTCGGGAAGACCGGATGATCGGCGCGGATCCAGGCGACTTGGGGGTTACCGGCGAGACCGGCGATGGTCGCATTCTCGACATCGGCGACCATCGCGCCGACCGAGGGCAGCGACCGTCCCGGACGGCCGCCATTACCGGTGACGACGCGTGGATCTGCACCGCCCCGAAACTGGACGATCACGCGCGAGCGGCCGATGAGCTGCCGCGAACGGGCCTGCAGGACGCGATCGAGCTTGTTCTCGGGCGCCGGTTCGGCCGAGAGGCCGGAAGGCCCGAGCACCGCCAGCGCGAGCAGCACCAGCAGCGCGCGGCGCCCCTGGAGAGCGAAAGAAGTCGGTTTTGTCATACAGAGAGCCGACGGGCAGGGGCAAGAATACTGCCGAGTTTTAACCTCGTGTCGAAGGTTGGTGGAAAGCCCAAAAGCTCAATATGTTAGAGCCTACCTTCGAAATGCGGGCGGCTGCAGACGGCGTGCAGGCGTGCGCAGCGAATGTGCAGAAACTGCACATACAATTCACGGATCGGAAAGCCGGAAATGTCACATGGACGGCTGGCCGAAGGCGGACGTCACGCCGTGGGGCCGTCCGCCCCCGGCGCGCCGGTCACGCCCCCTGAGCGCGCTTCGGATCGTCGAGCTGGTACTCGACGATCTTGCGGTACAGCGTGCCGCGGCTGATGTCGAGGATGCGCGCCGCCTCCTTCTTGTTCCACGACGTTGCCTCGAGGGCGCGCAGGATGTGGCCACGCTCGGCCTCGCGCAGCGTCGGCAGCCGCGCCGGCGCGAACGCCTCCGGCGACGTGTGCTCGTGCAGGAATTCGACGTCGGTGTCGCGGATGATGCGTCCGGGCGCGGAGAGCGCCGCGCGCGCTACGGTGCTCTCGAGCTCCCGGATGTTGCCCGGCCACGGATACGCCTGCAGCTGCACCATCGCCTCCGCCGAGAAAATCTTCGCGTCGAGCGGCAGACCGTTCGAGGTGCAGTAGCGCGCGAGGAAGCGCGACGCGAGCACAGGGATGTCGACCGGACGCTCGCGCAGCGACGGCAGCCGGATCGCGAACGCGTTGATCCGGTAGAACAGATCTTCACGGAATCGGCCGTCGCGGACGAACAGGTCGAGCGGACGGTTCGTTGCAGAGATCAGGCGGAAGTCGATGTGGACGACCTTCTGTCCGCCAAGCCGTTCGAACCGGCGGTCTTCCAGCGCGCGCAGCAGCTTGGCCTGCGCCACGAGCGACAGGTCGCCAATCTCGTCGAGGAACAGCGTGCCGCGATCCGCGAGTTCAAGACGGCCGGGTTTGCGATCGTGTGCGCCGGTGAACGCGCCTTTTTCATAGCCGAAGAGCTCCGACTCGAACAGCGTGTCGGGCAGCGCAGCGCAGTTCACCGCCTGGAAGCGTTCCTTGCCGCGGCGGCTCAGCTCGTGGATCATTCTCGCGACGACTTCCTTGCCCGAGCCGGTCGGACCGAGGATCAGCACCGAGATGTCGGACTTCGCGGCCGTGCGGATCCACTCGAAGACGATCAGCATCTTCTCGTCGCGGCCGATCATCTCGCGGAAGCGCTGCACCGACGGCGCCTGGTCCTCGGCGGTGATCGCCGCGCGGCGCTCGAGGAAACGATGGAGCAGCTCGGCGCGCTCGGGCCGGACGGGCCGCTGCGCGGCGTAGCGAGGAGGTGGCCCCGCCATCCAGGCCACCATGCCGAAGTCGACGAGCTCGGTGAGGCAGTTCTCGACGTCGGCACGCATCCGGCCGAACACCGCCATGAGCGAATCGACGTCGAAGGCTTCGTCCGCCCGGGCGTTCAGGAATCGCAGCAGCCCGGCGCGGAGCGGCGATTGCACCAGCGTGCGGAAGCGGGAGTCCTCCTCGGGGGGTGGCTCGGGCCGCGCGATGGCAGCGGCGCGGCGGGCGGTCGGGGCGGTCTCGTCCACGAATCCGCTTCTCTTATCGGACGCGGGCGTCTGCCGCGACAGTCAGGGTAAGCTAGTCATCGTGCCCCACCGATCCCCGGGCGCGCCACGCCAGTCACGCGGCGATTACCTGTCCGGCAAACCGATTCGCTACTACCGGCCGCGCGGCAGCCCCGACATCCGGCACTTGATCGAAGAAGGATTCCAGGCATTCAACGCGGCACGCCTCGGAGAGGCGTGCCGGATCTTTACGGACAAGATGCTGCTGCCGGAACACGACACGACGATCGGCCTGACCATGGCGGGCGCGATGACACCCGCAGGCCTGGGCGGGTGCGTCGTGGCACTCATGGAGCGGGGGCTCGTCGATTTCGTCATCAGTACGGGGGCGAACCTCTATCACGACCTGCACTATGCGCTCAATTTCACGCTGCACCGCGGATCGCCATTCGTCGACGACGTGGCGCTCTACGAGGAGGGGGTCATCCGCATTTATGACGTCCTCTTTCCCGCTTCCGTGCTGCTCGAGACCGATGCCTACCTCCGCGAGTTCCTGGTGCGATGGGGCGCCGATCGGCCCGTCTCGACGGCGGAGCTGCATTACGCGCTCGGAACCGACCTGCTCGAGCGGCAGCCGGGGTGCGAGGACTACTCGATGGTGGCGGCCGCGGCCGCCTTCGGCGTGCCGATCTACACGTCCTCGCCCGGCGACAGTTCGATCGGCATGAATCTCGCGTATCACGAGCTGATGAACGAACGCGCGCTCATGATCGATCCCAACAAGGACGTCAACGAAGTGTGCGCGTTCATTCTCGCAGGCAAGAAGAACGGGTGCGTGATCCTCGGCGGCGGGTCGCCCAAGAACTTCTACCTTCAGGGGCAGCCGACGCTCTGGGAGGTGTACGGTATTCCGAAGGGCGGCAACGACTACTTCATTCAGATCACGACCGACCACGTCGTCTGGGGCGGCCTCTCGGGCGCGACGCCGGCGGAGGCCGTGAGCTGGGGGAAGGTGAATCCAGGCGTGCTGCCCGACACGGTGGTGGCGTACTGCGACTCGACGATTGCGTTTCCGCTGTTCTGTGAATACGCCGTCGGCTCGACGCACAGCAGACGGCCGCGCAAGGAACTGGTACGCCAGCGCGACGCGCTGGTGGCGGCCCTCAAGCAGGAGGCGGCGATCGCCCGGCGCGAGCGTCCCGCGCCCGGCGACCCGGTTGAAACCATGCCCGACCTGGAGCGCCACCGGTAAATGGGCACGCTGGCGTCCGAGCTGGGACCGCACGCCGGCCGCATCGCGCGTCAGCCACGCCTGTACGTCGATGCCAACATGCCCGCCGGGCTCGTCACGTTCATGCGCGCGCGGCTCCACTGGGACGTCCTCTTCGTCCTCGAGCACGAGGATCTCCGGCGCGCGCGCGACGGCGAACATTATCGGCTCGCGCGGCAGCTCGGACGCACGCTGCTGACGCTCGACCGCGACTATCTCGATGACGAGAAGTTCCCGCCGGCCGAGAGCGGCGGCGTCATCGTCCTTGCCGCGCCCACCGAGCACGGCTTCGTCGGTCTTCTGAAGCGGCTCGATGAGATGTTTCGCGTCCCCGTGCCGCTCGACGGCCAGAAGCTCCATCTGAACGTCGACTGGCCCGGGCACGCCGAATAAGGTCACCGGCCGTGATTGTCCTGGCCGGCGGCGATCTGGTCCTGCCGGATCGGCTGCTTCCCAACGGCTCGCTCGTCATTGACGGTGAACGGATTGCGGCGACGGAAGCGCGCGCACGGGCCGACGTGTCGGGCGCGACGGTCCTCGAGGTCCGCGGCTGCTACGTTGTGCCAGGGCTCATTGACGTGCACGTGCACGGCGTGGACGGCTTCGATACGCTGGACGAGGGCGATCCGGTCGCGGCGATCGCGGCTCGGCTGCCGCGATATGGCGTCACGGCCTTCTGTCCGACAACGACCGCCTGTCCGCCGGCGGCGCTGCGCGGGATGCTTGCGTGCGTCGCGCGGGCCCGCGCCGCACGTCCTGCGGCCAGCGCGCGCGTCCTGCCGGCGCACCTCGAAAGCAATTTCATCAACCCGGACTACAAGGGCGCGCAGCCCGAGGCATGCCTGCGCATGCCACCTCGAGGTTGGGCTGAAGCCGGACACCACGAGCAAGAGGAGGGCGAATTTTCGGGGCGCGACATTCTCGACGTCGTCGCGGCCGCGCGCCCCGAGGTCGGCATCGTGACGCTCGCGCCCGAACTGCCGGGCGCACTCGATCTCGTGCGGACGCTGGCGACCGCCGGGCATCGTGTGTCGATCGGCCATTCCGGCGCCGATTTCGAGCAGGCGATGGCCGCGATCGATGCGGGCGCGCGGCATGCCACCCATCTCTTCAACCGCATGACCGCGATGGCCCATCGCGCCCCCGGCATCGCCGCCGCGATTCTGACGCGCGACGAGGTCGCCGCGGAGCTGATTTGCGACGGCTATCACGTGCATCCGGCGATGAGCCGGCTGGCGATTGCCGCCAAGGGGGCGGGGCGCATCATGGCGATTACCGACGGCACCGCGGGCGCCGGCCTGCCCGTCGGATCGACGGGGAGACTGGGCGGACAACGGATTCACGTCACCGATCGGGCTGCCGTGCTCGATGACGGCACGCTCGCCGGCAGTACGCTGACCGGGGATCGCGCCTTCCGGACGATCGTGACGGAGTTCGGTCTGTCGGTTGTCGAGGCGGCCACGCTCTGCGCTACCACGCCCGCGCGCGAAGCGGGCCTGTCCGATGTCGGCCGCATCGCCGTCGGCGCGATTGCAGACCTCGTCGTCCTCGACCGCGGCTTTCGCGTCGTCCGGACGTTCATCGAGGGGCGGGAAGTCTTCGGTCCCTCGTGCACCTGAGCAGCGGGGCAGGTACCCCGCTTGCACCTCCCGATGCGTCGCACACCTCGAGTGGGAGGAGTTTCGCCATGAAAGCTGATCGCCACGCATCGCTCCGCCGCATGGAGCGGCTGTCACGGATGCGCGAATACGACGTCGCGCGGAACGAACCCGATCCGCGCGGCTGGACGGTCGTAAATCGCGACGGCCGGCCGGTTGGCGAAGTCAAAGATCTCATCGTCGACACGGATCGCATGGCGGCAACGTACCTCGACGTCGAGCTCGACGCCAAGCTCTTCGATTTGCGCCACGACGATCCGCACGTCCTCGTGCCCGTCGAGCGGGCGCACCGGCAAGGACGGCGCGTCGTCGTGGAGGGCATCGCGCCCGGGTGGGTGACTGAGCTGTGCGCGGCGCGCGAGCTGCACTCCCGCGAGTTCTGGGACCGCTGGTGGCAGCGCGGCGAGCCGGGCCACGGCACGCCGATCACGCGCCGCCTCAGCACCGAGGAGCTGAACCGCGCGATCGAGGATCTGAAGCCGGGCGAATCGGTGCGCATTCCGGTGACCGAAGAGGAAATCGTGGTCGAGCGGCGGCCCGTGCACCGGGAGGCCCCGCCGCGCGAGGAGCTGGTCGTCAATCGGGCCGGCGACGAGCCGCCGTACGGGCGGAGGTGATCATGAAGGAGATTTCGATCGTCAAGCGGCGTTCCAGCTTCACACCCGTGCTGCTGGTCGTGATGCTGCTGGCGATTCTCGCGCTGGCGGCCCTCTGGTTCTTCGGCGACGCGTCACTGGCGAACTTCGAGTTCTAGCCCCGCGCGGCGGCAGGACGGAGACTATAATCAGGCACCTTTTCGAGGGAGCCTGATGTCCCGTCTGCTGTCGTGCGTCCTCGCCTCTGTCTTCATCCTTACTGCCGCGGTCGGCATCCGAGCGCAGGATCGGGGACTCCAGCTGCGAACGCTCTCATCGCGCCCCGAGCTCGTGACTGGTGGCGACGTGCTGGTACGCGTCGACCTGCCGGCGGGCACGGCGGCGTCGAGCGTCCGCGTGACGGTGAACGGCGCCGACGTCACGGGCCAGCTGCGTCCGGATGCGAGCACGCGGCAACTGAGCGGCCTTCTCAGCGGTCTTCCGCTCGGCAGCAGCCAGGTGGTGGCGACGGCGGGCAGCGCGACGGCGCGGCTGACGCTCGTCAACCACGCCATCACGGGGCCGGTGCTCTCTTCGCCCCAGGAGCAGCCGTTCGTCTGCATGACCGACCGGTTCAAGCTGCAGGCGGGCGGCACGCTGGGGCGGCCGCTCGACGCGAACTGCTCGATCGCGACGCGTGTCGACTATGTGTATCGAACGACCGCAGGTCCCGATCTGAAACCGCTTCACGACACGATGGTGGTGCCGGCCGAGGCCGCGACGATCACGGTCGATGGTCGCCAGCTGCCGTACGTCGTGCGCATCGAGACCGGCACGATCAATCGCGCGATCTATCAGATCGCGATGCTGCACAATCCGGCAACCGATCGGGCGCCGGATTTCACGTCGCGGTCGCCGGGGTGGAACGGCAAGCTGATCTACACGTTCGGCGGCGGCTGCGAGCCGGGGTGGTATCAGCAGGGTGCCTCGACCGGCGGGGTGACCGACGATCACCACCTGCGGCAGGGATACGCGGTCGCGTCCGCGTCGCTGACGGTCGCCGGCAACAACTGCAACGACCTGATCTCCGCCGAGACGATGATGATGGTGAAGGAGCGGTTCATCGAGGCGTACGGCGTGCCGCTCTTCACGATCGGCTGGGGCTCCTCGGGCGGCGCGATCCAGCAGTACCAGATTGCCGACAACTATCCGGGTCTGCTCGACGGCCTCATCACCGGCCGCAGCTTTATGGACACGCCGTTTGCGAGCGCCACGAGCAGCGGCGAGGGCCGCCTGCTGCTCACCTATTTCGAGAAGAACGCGGGGATGCCCTTCACCGACGAGCAGAAGCGCGCGGTCAGTGGCTTCGGCACCGTCGAGACGATCGGCAATCTCTCGCGCGTGCGGGCCGGCCGCTTCAGCGCGACGGAGCGGTGCCCCGAAGGGCTCACGGCGCAGCAGCGTTATCACCCGGTGAACAACCCGAAAGGCGCGCGCTGCACGATCTGGGATCACGGTGCCGTCGTGTACGGCCGCGATTCGAAGACCAGCTTTGCCCGGCGTCCGCTCGACAACGTCGGCGTACAGTATGGCCTCGAGGCACTCAACGCCGGCGCGATTACCGCGCAGCAGTTCCTGGATCTCAACGAGAAGATCGGCGGCTTCGACATCGACGGCAACGTCGTGCCGCAGCGGATGGTCGCGGATCTGGCGGCGACGCGCGCCGCGTACCGCACCGGGCGGATGGCGAATGGCGCCGGCGGACTGAAGGCGACGCCGATCATCGACTACCGCACGTACTACGACGACCTGCCCGGCGGGGACGTCCACCTGCGCTTCCACTCGTTCTCCACGCGGGCCCGGCTCGAGAAGGCGAACGGATACACCGACAACATGGTCATGCTGCTCGAAGACCGGCGGCATGGCGACTTCGACACGACGAGTCCGGTGTTACGCGACGCGCTCGCGCAGATGGATCAGTGGCTGACGATCCTGTCGCGCGACGGGTCTGCCGACGCGCCGATTGTGAAGCTGCGCCGCGCAAAGCCGGCGGATCTCGTCGACGCCTGCTGGACGAAGGACGCGTCGCCGCAGAAGGTCGTCGAGCGGCTCGAGTACCGGGCTGGCCGCTGCCACGATCTCTATCCGACGTACTCGTTTCCGCGCGGCATCGCCGGCGCCCCCATCTCGAACGACGTCATCAAGTGCCAGCTGAAGCCGGTGAGCGCGGCCGACTACAACGTGACGTTCACGGCCGACGAGATGGCGAGGCTGCGGAAGATCTTCCCGGCCGGCGTCTGCGACTGGTCGAAGCCGGGCGTCGAGCAGCAGCCGCTGGCCGGCACGTGGCTGGTCTTCCGCGGCGGGTCCAGCGGAACGAATTAGTCCGCTAGGCGTAGGCAGTAGGCAGTGGTGCCTACTACCTGATTGGGGCGACGGCATACGCCGTCGGATCCGTCACGCCCGCTTCGTGGAACGCGTCGCGCCGCTCGCGGCACTTGCTGCACCGCCCGCAATGGATCGGTAGCCGGAGGGCTTCAGCCCTCCGGGGGCCATTCTGGGGATTCATACACGAGAGGGTGAGGGCGAGCGGCACGCCGAGGTCCACGCCAAGCTGGACCACCTCCGACTTTTCCATCGACGCAAACGGCGCATCGACGAGGAGGGGGTGCGCGAGGCCGATCGACAGGGCACGCGCCATCGCGTCGAAGAACTCGGCCGTCGCATCGGGGAAGGGATTGCCGGCCAGGGAGCCGAGCGCCAGGCGGCCGACGTCGTGCCGCGCGCAGTAGATTGCCGCTTTGCTGAGAAGCGCGACATTCCGCCCGGCGAGATACACGTCCTCGTCGGGAGTATCGAAAGCCGGCGGCTCCCCACGCCGTGCCCAGTGCGTAGCCGGGTAGAGGTCCTCCACCGTAAACGTCAGCCGCGCCAGCGGCGCCAGGGCGCCCGCAAGCGGCGCGGTCGAGAGCAGCCGATCGAGTGCGGTCAGCTCGCCGGCCTCCCATGTCAGCCCCGCGCTGACGTAGATCGGCTGCACGCGGCCGCGCCGCGCCTCCGATGCCGCCAGAACGGCGCTGTCGAGGCCCGCCGAGAGGAGGACGGCTGTCGTCATCGGAGGTTGAAGATTAAGATTACGCCATGTACTCGGTCACCAAGCGCATCGAGTTCTGCTACGGGCACCGGCTGCTCGACTACGAGGGGATGTGCAGGCATCCACACGGCCACAATGCCGTCGCCGAGATCGAGATTGAGGCCGAGGCGCTCGATCCGCGAAACATGGTGGCCGACTTCGGCGATATCAAGCGAATCGTCAAAGGCTGGGTCGATCGTGAGATCGATCACCGCATGGTCCTGCGCCACGATGATCCCCTGGTCACGTCGCTCAAAGCCCTCGGCGAGCCGGTGTATCTGCTCGACAGCAATCCCACCGTCGAGCGGATCGCCCGGCTCCTGTTCGACGTCTCGCGTCGGCACGGGCTCCCCGTCGTTCGCGTCACCGTGTGGGAAACGCCGACATCGTGGGCGACCTACGCGGGCTGATCGTCTTCGACCTCGACGGCACGCTGATCGATTCGCGGCGGGATCTCGCCGATGCGGCGAACGCCCTGATCGCGGAACGCGGCGGGCGGCCGCTGTCCGAAGCGGCCGTGGGACGCATGGTCGGCGACGGTGCCGCCATGCTCGTGCGCCGCGCGCTGGCAGCCGCGGAGCTGCCACTGGACGATTCCAGCCTGCCGCGGTTCCTGGAGCTCTACGACGAACGGCTGGTGCGTACGACACGTCCGTATCCGGGCGTGGTCGACGCGCTCGCAGCCATGGAGCCGCTCGGCGTGCTCGCCGTGCTGACGAACAAGCCGCGGCGCCAGTCGGAGGCCGTATTGCGCGCGCTCGACCTGGCGCCGTTTTTCGCGACCGTCATCGGCGGCGACGGGCCGTTTCCACGGAAGCCGGATCCGCACAGCCTGCGGCACCTGATGGCGGAGCATCGCGCGAGCCCCGCGCAGACGGTCCTCGTCGGCGACTCCCACATCGACTTCGCGACGGCGTCTGCCGCCGGAACCCTGTTTTGTCTCGCCCGATACGGCTTCGGCGCCGACGGCCTGACCGCCGCCGATGCGGTGGTGGACGCCCCGACCGGGCTGGTGCCGGTGCTCGAACGCCTCTTGACCGGCCGGGCCTAAAACTGTATTTTGACTCATCAAAATATGGGATCTGTCGGCTGGAAACTTTGGTTTCGAGCGTTGGTGTTATTCATCGCCGTCTGTGGCGCGCCGGCACCCCTGACGGCACAGGAAAAGGACCAGGGATTTCCGGCGACGGGGCCGATCTCGGGCTACATGGATTTCCACTTCAACAAGGCCGACCGCGAGGACGCCGTGCTCGACTTCCATCGCTTCGTCCTGCTGATGAACCACGCCTTCGCGCCGCGCCTCCGCTTCGTCGGTGAGCTCGAGCTCGAGCATGCGTTCGTCGAAGGGCTCGAGGAGAGCGGCGAGGTGGAGCTGGAGCAGGCCTATGTCGACTTCCTGCTCTCCCGGCGGTTGAACGTCCGCGCGGGCATGCTGCTCATGCCAGTTGGCATCATCAACGAGCGCCACGAGCCGCCGGTGTTCAACGGTGTCGAGCGGCCGTTCGTCGACACGGTCATCGTCCCGAGCACGTGGTTCGACGTCGGCGCGGGCGTGCACGGCGAGCTCGGCGCCGGGTGGCGGTATCGCGCCTACGTCGTGGCGCCACTCAATGCGCTCGAGTTCACGGCGGAAGAAGGCATCCGCGGCGGGCGGCAGAAGGGATCGCGGGCCAACGTCCGCAACGTCGCCTACACCGCGCGGGCGGAGTATCGCGGCATCCGTTCGCTGACGCTCGGGGCGAGCCTCTGGACCGGCGACGGCAGCTTCGCCGCTCCACGTCTCGATACCGACGTGACGGTCGGCGAGTTCGACGCGCGGTTCCGGCGCGACCGTCTCGAGCTGCGCTGGCAATTCGCGCAGGTCGGGATTGCCGATGCGGCGCAGCTCAACGACGTGCTCGAGCGATCGACCGGCGTCTCGCCGAACATCGCGCGGACGATGCGCGGCTTCTACGGCGAGGCGGCGTATCGCGTCTGGAACAGCGGCGCCCCGCGCGATTTGGTGGCATTCCTGCGCTACGAGAACTTCGATACGCAGTTCCGGATGCCCGATGGCTTCGTGCCGCTCAAGGAGTTCGACCGCGAGGCGTGGGTGACGGGCGTGACCTACTATCCCGACCCCGATATTGCGGTGAAGGCCGACTACGTCTACCTGCGCAACCAGAGCCGACTGTTTCCGAACCGCCATCTGTTCAATGTGGGTCTCGGCTGGTGGTTTTAGAGGATGACGATGACTGCACGCGTGGCCTGTGCGGCGATTCTGATCGTTCTCGTGGTCTCGACGCCGGGGGCGGTTCCGACGCAGGGACCCGCGCCACGCGTCATCGAGGTCACTGCCGA
>Ga0073934_10000282_pt1 | contig 152404 bp, 130 predicted proteins | sample LarsenN4metaG_FD_76834 | JGI IMG/M metagenome (GOLD analysis project Ga0073934, IMG submission 76834) | Hot spring sediment bacterial and archeal communities from British Columbia, Canada, to study Microbial Dark Matter (Phase II) - Larsen... ... | reverse complement strand
GGCGGCGGTGGCCAATGGGCAGTCGCCGTTTGGGGCGGTGATCACGCGCGGGAATGAGATTGTCGTGGCGACACACAACGTGGTGTTTGCGACGACGGATATCACGGCCCATGCGGAAGTGAATGCGATACGGCAAGCGTGTGCGAAACTGAAGACGATTGACCTGGCGGGATGCACGATCTACTCGACGACGGAGCCGTGCCCGATGTGCTTCTCGGCGATTCACTGGGCGAATATCGAGCGCATTGTGTATGGGACGAATATCGCGGATGCCGTGGCGGCGGGGTTTAAGGAACTGACGATCAGCAACTTTGATATGAAGCGACTGGGCGGGGCAAAGGTGCAGATCGACCCGGATGTGCTGCGGGATGAAGCGATCGAGCTGTTCAAGATGTTTACGGCAAAAACAGATCGACGCCTGTATTGAGCAGGCGTCGATCGGAATTACGGAATTGAGGTGAATGCCCACCCGCCGCTGAGGGTGGGCATTGGTTTTTAGCTGGCTGAGCCCGCGGTTTCTTTCTGCTGGGCGTACTTGTAGAACGTGCGGTAGTTTTCCTTGAAGTAACCGGCGCCGTGGGTCTGGGCGGCGTTGAGGACGATGCCCATGAGGTTGGCGCGGACGGCACGGAGTTGTTCACGCACACGGGCGATGGTGCCGCGGCTGATGACGCCAGCACGGACGATGGCGATGACGCCGTCGACCTTGGCGCCCAGGCTGATGGAGTCGCCGACGAGGCTGAGGGGAGCGCCGTCGAAGATGACCATGTCGTAGCGGCCCTTGAGCGTGGCGAGCACTTCGCGGAAGGATTTGCTTTCGAGCATTTCACCGGTGCCAGCGCTGTTGCGGGTGCCGGCGGACATGACGTGGAGCTTATCGATGTCGCCGACGGGGGCGATGGCGCTGTCGAGCTTGGAGGGGTCAGCGATGACATCGGAGAGACCGATGACGGGTGCTTCCTTGAAGGTGGCCTTGACGCCAGGGCGGTAGAAGTTGGCATCGATGAGGAGTACCTTGGAGTCGTTGAGGGCCATGCCGATGGCGAGGTTGGCCGCGACGGTGGTGGCACCGCCGCCGGGGGCGATGGAGGCCACGAGGAGGGTATTGAAGTTGTGGCCGTTTTGAGCGGCCGCGAGCTGGCCGCGGATGAGGCGGAAGCTTTCGGCGATCATCGAGGTGGGCGCGGTGCGGATGCTGGTGGAGATTTCGCCGACGTGGTTGACGTCATCCTGCTGATCGGGCACGAAGCCGAGGAGCGGGAGCTGCATGGTGCGGGTGATGTCACGCGGGGTGCGGACACGGGTGTTGGTGAGTTCCAGCAGGTAGCCGAGGCCATAGGAGAGGAGGAGGCCGATGAGGAAGCCACCGGGGATGAACATCTGCCACTTGGGCCAGCTGGGTTCTTCGGGGACGCGGGCCTCGGTGAAGAGGCGGACGCGGGAGTAATCGGTGAGCATCTTGAGGGCTTCGATGGTCTGGTTGCTCTTGAGGTTGTTGAGGATGTCCTGGTTGACCTTGAGTTCCTCAACCATCTGGGCATGCTGAACGAGCCAGCGATCGAGGTCGCGGACTTCTTTTTCTTTTTCGTCGCGACGCTTGCGGAGGTCCTCTTCAGCGGCCTGAATGCTCTTGAATACATTCTCGGCATTTTCCTGCATACGCAGGCGGGCGGCAGCGCGAAGCTTGCTGCGTTGATCTTCGGCCTGACGCGTGGCGGTGGCGATACGGGTATCGATGGCACGGATGGATTCATGCTGCGGGGAGACGCGGCTGAGGAGCACTTCCTTGTCCGACTGGAGGCTGAGCTTCTGGTTTTCGAGCGACCGGACGGTGGGGTCGTTCTCGATCATTGCTTCCATGTCGGCGGAGAGCGTGAGCGTGCCGGCTTCGACTTGCTTCTTGACGTTCTCGAGACCGGCTTTGGCGGAGGTGAGGTCACGTTCGCTGCGAAGGAACTCGGTGGTGAGAGCGTCGAGGGTTCGCATGGCGATGTTGTGGGTTGCGGTCATGGCGGCGATGTCGTGGGTGTTGCGGAACTCATTGAGGCGTTCGTTGAGATCTTTGACGGTGTCGCCGACCTTCTTGGTGAGGGCGTTGAGCTCGCTCATGCGGCGGGCTTCGTCTTCAGCCTGGTCCTGGCGGAGCATCTCCATGTAGACGCGGCCAATGGCATTGACGAGGTTGGCGGATTCCTGGGGGTCGCGAGTGGTCATGCTGACTCGGAAGACGTCGGTGTTGGGGAGCGGGGAGACGTCAACGGCCTTGCGGAGCGCCTGGCTGGGGTTGCGGCTGTTGGCGGCAAACCACTTGCTCTGCCAGGACTCGGTGCGGAATTCTTTGGACTGGAGGGCCTTATCGAGGACGCGATCGGCGGTGATGTACAGCACCTGACGGCGGATGAAGCGAGCGGTATCGTCCGCGTTCTGAACGCCTTCGGCAGGGCGAGCAACAGGGTTCACCTGAGGCGGCATGACCTGGAAGACGGCGTTGGCGGTCCATTCAGGGTTGTAGCGGCGCAGGGCGAACCAGATGGCGGCGCCGGCCAAGGTGCCGAGGATTACGCCGGCGATGATGAGCCAGCGGTAATGGCGAAGGACGTAGAGCAAGTCTGGCGTGTCGCTGGCGGCGGCGGCAGACCGCACGGCCATCGGCGGCACAGGAACAGAGGTGGATTGACTCATGACATTGAACCTCTAACTTAAGAATCGCAAGTGTAGCAGTTTGCGTCTATTGAACGCAAACCGCCACGGCCATCATGCGGCTCGGTGGCCGCCCCATCTCGTTGCGTTTAGAGCGGTACCGTTCTGCAGCAGCGCTCTATCACTTTTTTCGGACGTTTTGTCGGTTCTCTTGATGGTTTTTCGCAGGTCCGAGAAATTTTAGATGCTATTGGTTCTTGGCGGCACCGCCGCCCTCGAGTTCCTTGAGTAGTTGTTCAGCGCGGGCCTTGACGACGGTGTCGTTATTTTTGGTGGCGAGTTCAAGGGCGCGGGTGGCGAAGGTCTTGGCGTCGGCGATGCGTTTCTGGCTCTGGTGGACCTTGGCAATGTGGAAGTGGGTGATCGGCATGGGCTCGATCTGGAGGGCACGGAGGAGTTCAGCGAGGGCGCGATCGTGCTGGCCGTTGAGGAAGAGAACCCAGCCGTAAGTATCGAGGACATTGCCGTTGTTCACGAAGGAGAGGTCGGTGGGCTTGGTGCGGAGGACCTTGATGGCGCGTTCAGCGTAGGGGAGTGCTTCGGCGGGCTTCTTCAAGTCTTCGGCGAGGAGGAAGGCCATGTTGTTGAGGGCTTCGAGGTCGTCGGGGATGAGTTTCAGTAGATCCGTATAGCGCTGGACGGCGGCACTGTAGTCGGCGGCCTGGTAATAGGCGAGTGCGCCGAGGCGGAGGACAAGGGAGCGAACCGAGGCGGCGTCTTTGTTCTGAAGGGTCTTGTCCATCAGCTCAGCGCATTCCTTGGAGCGGTTGGCGGTGAGGAGGGACTGGGCGAGCCCCATGACGACGGCGAGGTCCTTGGGGTTGGCTTCGTAGCGTTTCTTGAGGTGATTGATGGTGATCTCGGTGGGGAGAGCGGCATAGGCCTGACGAACGACGCTGAGGAACAACTGGAGATCGCGCGAGGCGAGGGTCATGGCCTGGTCGAAGTCAGCCAGGGCTTCGGTGGTTTTGCCACTACGGGCGTAGGCCTGGCCGCGCTTGATGTAGTAATCACCGTATTGCGGGCGGCTGGCGATGAGGCGGGTGGCGAGTTCGATGACGTTGTCGTCTTTGCCGGCCCTGTAGAGAGCGCCGAGGTAGGCGGAACCTGCGAGGGGGCTTTCGTTGGTGGATTTGAAGGCGGCTTCGAAGGCCTGGAGTGATTCCTGCTGGGCCTGCGCCCCACCGCGGAGGGCGATGAGGTTGCCTTGCATGACGGGCCAGACGGGCTGGTTGCGGAAACGGGCGCTGGAGTCGGCGAGGAGGTCTTGAAGAGCATCATAGGGGCGGGCGGCGCGGACGCTGGCGGCGTAGGGGTCGGTACTGCCCGAAGGGAGCCGCTGGAGGATTTCGCAGAGACTGAAGAGGTAGTCGGCGAACTCGACGCGGGCCGGGACGAGGTCGGGTCGGAGCGAGACGACGGCGCGATATTCACGGGCGGCCTCGGCGTATTGACGGTTCAGGCGGAAAACGCGAGCGAGGAGGAGGCGGCTGTTGATGGCGTTAGCATTGAGGCTGCGGACACGGAGGAGGTCGCTGACGGCCTTGTCGAGGTCGGCCTGCATGAAGAACTGGGCGAAGGCGCGGTAGTGAAGGGCATCGATGTTGTCGGGGTTCTTCTCGAGGACGCGGTTGAAGCTGGCGACGGCTTCGTCGGCTTTACGCTGGCGAAGGAGAGCGAAGCCCTGAAGGACGAGACCTTCAGCATCGTCGGGGCGATCGCGGAGGACTTTGTCCTGGAGGAGCTTCTGGGCCTCGGCGAATTTTTCCTGGCGGATAAGAGTTTCGACGAGACGGCGGAGGACCTTCATGTCGTTGCCGCGTTCGCCGTCATAGACCTTGCGGTACATTTCTTCGGCGTTCTTGAGGTCGTCGATGTCGAAGTAGAGGTCGCCGAGTTGGCGCTGGGCTTCGGAGGAGTCAGCGGGCTGGCGGGCGAGGGCTTCTTTGTAGGTCTGGATGGCTTCGTTGGGCTGATTGAGCGAGCGGTAGAGACGCGCGAGCCGAAGCAGGGCGCTGTACTGGATGGCTTTGTCGGAGCTGCCGAGGAACTTCTGATAAATGGCGAGGGCGTCGTTGATGCGGTTGACTTCGCGGTAGAGGCGGCCGAGGGCGTCGGCGACTTCGATGTCGTCGGGGCGCTTCTGGTAGAGGAGTTCGAGGGTTTCGACGGCCTTGGGGAGCTGCTTGGCACGCACGTAGAGGCGGGCGAGGCTGCGGAGGTTTTCGACGTTGTCGGGGTCGCGCTGGCGGATGTTCTCGCGGACGCGGATGACTTCGACGTCGTCTTCGAGTTCGTCGGCGAAGGCGAGGAGTTGGCGGTCGCCGGGGGCGAAGGTGCGAGCGGCTTTGTAGAGTTCCTTGGCTTGGGCGAGGCTGCCGGGGTCGTTCTGGCGGAGGTGGAGGGCGATGGCGCCTTTGAGTGCGACGACATTGTTGGGTCGCATTTCGATGGCCTTGTTGAGTTCTTCGAGGGCCTGGTCGTACATTTCGAGTTCGAAGTAGGCCTGGCCGAGGATGGTGCGGCCGGGGGAGTAGTCGGGGCGCATGGCGACGGCTTCTTCGAGGATGCGGAGGCCGTTGCGTTTGTTGCCTTTGGCGAAGTCGAGGCGGCCTTCGTAGAGTTTGCCGTTGACGCCGTCGAGGTTGAGTCGTTCGGCTTTCTGCCAGTAGCGTTGGGCGGTGTCGAAGCCGAGCTTTTTGCCGGCGTCGTTTTTAGAGCTGAGCGCGAGTGCGATGGCGACGGTGAAGACGCGATCGACGACTTCGCCCTGATATTGCCGGGCGCGGTCGGGGGTGGCGTTGAGGGCGTTGTCAGCGGCGACGAGGAATTCGAGTTCCTTTTCGCGGTTGCCCATCTGGGCGTAGAACTGGGCGAGGGCCATGTTGCGGATGTAGTCATCCTGGATGGACTCGATGGCTTGGCGCTGCATTTCGACGGCGTCGCCTTTGGGCATGGCGAGGGCGTGCTTGATGACCTGGAGCTGAGTGTTCTGGGGGTTGGCCTTGAGGCCGCGCTCGACCATGGCTTTGGCTTCATCGCGGCGATCGAGTTGCATGAGGCAGAGGGCGGCGAGGTTCATGGCGCCGTCGTTCTTGTCATCTTTTTCGAGGATGCGGTTGAGTGTTTCGAGGGCGGGTTCGAGTTCGCCGCCGAGGTACTTGATGCGTGCGGACTGGAGCATGGCGCCGGCGTTGTCGATGGACTGGAGAATTTGCTGGGCTTCGTCGGGGCGGGAGAGACCGAAAAGTGAGCCGGCCTTGATGCGAAGCGCGAACTGGTTGGTGGGGTCTTGGGCGAGGAAGGCGTCGGCGATTTTGAGGGCCTCAGTGGGCCGGCCGATGCGGTTGAGGATGTCGGCGCGGCGCAGTGCGACATCGCCACGGTTGGGGAGGGTTTTGCTGATTTCGTCGTAGAGCTTGAGGGCGGAGCCGGGGTCATTTTGGTATTGGTAGGCTTCGGCGAGGAGGAGCTTGGTGTCGACCCAGCGGGCGCTGCCGGCGGTGCCTTGGGTGGTGAAGTATTGGTCGGCCTTGCGGAGGAGGGAGACGGCCTGGGGGATTTGGTTGCGGAGGAGTTGCATGCGGCCATCGAGGAGGAAGAGCAGGGCGCTGGCGGGGTGAGCGTTACGGAGTTTGTCGGCGTAGGAGGCGGCTTCGGCGAGGAGTTTTTTGCCGGCGTCGGTGTTGATGTCGGCGCGTTGGGCGAGGTCCATATTGAGTTTGCTGATCATGAAGAGGGCGTTCATTTCAAGCTGGTTGTTTTCGATCTGGCGGATGCCGGTGCCGAGCTTGGGGCGGGTGGTGATTTCCTTGTACATGACGATCGCGTCGTCGAGGCGGCGGGTGTTTTCGTAGTAGAAGGCGAGCGATGAATAGTGGCGAAGGCGATCAGGCTGGAGCTCGGTTTGTTTCTTGAGGACTTTCTCGGCGGTTTCGGGGCTCTTGGTCGCGATGAGGCGGACGTAGAGGTCCGTGAGGCCGGCGTCGGTCTGGTTTTTCTCCCAGGCGGCGGCGAGGATTTTTTCGGCGGAGTCTTTGTCGTTACGTTCGAGGTAAAGCTGGGCCATGAGGAGGGCGGTGAAGGGTTCGTCGGGTTGTTTTTCGGTGAAACCCTTGATGAGGTCGAAGGCTTCGGCCTTGAGTTTTTTGGCGGCTTCGGTGCGGCCTTCGTTGTTGAGTTCGGCGGCGCGGGCGAGCATGACGCGGCCCTTGAGGGAGGTGGCTTCAGCGTGCATGGGGGAAAGGCGAAGCGCGTCGTTGAGGTCGGCTTCGATTTCGGCCATGCGGTCGCGGACGATGGCGGCATCAGAGACGCCACGGAGGGAGGCAAAGGTGGCCTGGGCGCGGATGACGTAGACGTTGGGATTTTCTTTGTCTTGTTCGAGATAACTCGTGGCCTGGTTTCTGAGGGAGGTCCAGGCTTCGGCGCGGCCGTCGAACATGGCGACTTCGCGGCGGTTTTCGAGGAGGCGTTCCTGGGCCTTTTTCATGGAGGGGGCGATGCGGACAGCGTTGCCGAAGTTGGCGATGGCGACGCCGTAGAGTTTGGGGTTCTTCTCGGATTCGAGGATGCAGAGCTCGCCGATGTGGTAGTAGATATCAGCGAGGCCGGCCATGCCGGTGCGTTCGCCACGGCGGGTGGCTTCCTGGTAGAAGTAGATGGCATCGAAGCGGTTATTGGCGGCTTCGGCGGCGCGGGCTTTCTGGAGCCAGCCTTCGGGATCCTTGTCCTGGTACCAATTCCAACCATAGACACCGGCCACGGTGAGCGCCGCGGCACCCATGACGGCACCGAGGCCGATAACGAACTTCGTGTTGATTTTGCGTTTTGCCATAGGACCCTCTGAGTAATGGCGGGCGGTTGGCCGCGCCACGTGAGCGTTTATCTGTTTGTTTCCGCCGGCAAGGTAGCGGCGGATTCGATTTCGCCGCTGACGAGTCGGCGGTCGGGGAGACATTCTTCGATTTCTGCGAGGCTGGCCCGCATGAAGTCGCCGACGACCTGGCGGGCTTCTTCAACGGAGCAGAGCTCGTTAACGGTGATTTCGATCTTCGTGTGGTAGGCGAAACGATTGCCGGGCTTCCAGAATTTGGACATGACTTCGCGGCGGTTGGAGACGTAATCGCCGTTGACTTCGAAGATGTAGGCGACGTTCTTGAGTTTCTTCTCATCGTCCTGGGTGGCTTGCTGGGTACCGGTGAAGAATTCCGATACGTTGCTGGTTCGGGGGTAGAACGTGAGGAGTCGCATGCGGAGGGTGACGAGGGAGCCGTCTTTGCGGCGGACGTTGTCGATGTTGAAGTTGGTCTTGGAGTGTTCGCGCATGCCGGTGGCGGCCCAGCATATCTCGGGGACGTGCGGGGTGGCGTTGCCGCTGGCGTAGTAGTTGAGGTTGAGGCTGAGTTCGTAACCGGGCTCGCCTTCGCGTTTTTTGGTGTCGCGGAAATCGCGGAGGAGGTAGTCCTTGGTGCCGAGGGCTTCGAGGACGTCGGCGTTCATGAGGCGATCGGGGCCTTCGGCGATGTAACGCACGGGCGTGCCGAGGCGTTTGGACAAGCTGGTGAGCGGCTTGGGCAAAGGCATCGGCGGTTTATCGAGGGTCATACCTAAGGCACGCGGGATGACGACGAGACCGACGGCGGCAGCGCCGAGAAGAGCCGCTACGAGCAGTAGGCGGATCATCTGCGGCTTGCCGGAGAGCGTGGAGCGGATGGCGGTTTGCTGGCTCATGGCTGCTCCTGCGGCTTGGCGGTTGATTGAGGTTCGTCGTCGACTTCGAGGAAGATTTTGTCGAGGAGCCAGGCAATGCCGAGGAGCATGAATACGGCGGGGATAAGCATGAAGAGGCCGACGAATTCGTGCGTAGCGCCGTGGGCCCACTGCTGGCCACCCCAGGCGACGAGGGCGCCGGTGATGGTGACGCGGAAGGCGTTGCAGAGGATGGCGATGGGCAGTGCACAGCATCCCATGAAGAACTTTTGCCACATGGGGCGCGAGGTGGAATAGGCGAGGACCACGGCGAGTGCGAAGAAGCTGATGAGCATGCGCATGCCGCTGCAGGCTTCGGCGACGTTGAGGGTTTCGAACTGGCCGGAGCTGGCTTTGACCTTCATAACGGTGCCGGACTGGATGGCTTCGATGCCGAAGATGGGGAGCATTTTGACCCCGAGGGTGGCAGCGATGTTCTGCATGGGAATGGTGAGTCGTTCATAGAGAACTGGAGGCGGAGGCATCATGAAGATGAGGTAGCAGATGGGGAGCCACATGACTTTCATGTATTGCCAGCCGAGGACGAAGAGGACGACGCCAAAAAGGAGCGTGGTCATGGCGACGTTGGACATGGGTTCAAGGCCGGTGGAGCGGAAGAGGATCTGGGAGACAACGCCGACGATGATGAGGAAGAGGCCGATGTAGGCGGGCTTGGGGGTGAGATTTTCGAGTTCATGCCGGCGGAAGAAGATGAGGAGGAGGCCGAGGGCAGGAACGATGAACCCGTGCGACCAGGCGGCTTCGTTACGGAAGACGTGGAGGAGACCCATGATGTTGGCCTGGAAGAGGAAGTAGAACGCGGTGAGGAAGAGAACGAAGGCGACGACAGCGCCGGTTGATTTGAGGCCAAGCGCGTGGAGGAGGGACTGAAGTGGAGAGCGAGGCGCGATGGGCTCAGCGGTGGCTGAACCAGCAGCTACGGCCGGGGCAGGCGCGTAGCGGTACCGGGAGCGCGGAGCGGCTGCCGGCGTGGGGGTGTTGGTCATGGAAGGGTCGTTGGCCATGCCCGTGATTGATGCCTCAAAGGGCGCGGTGGGCGCACCGCGCAGGTTTGTTTTATATCGGCCAAAACTGCGGCCGGGTTGGGAAGCGTGCTATGTCGGTTCGCAAGGCTCTACGCGACAGAGGTACCACTGGATGTACGATTCCGTATAGAGCTATAAATACCTTCCAAACCAGTACTTAAAGAGCACATACGGCAGCCAAGACCGGGATCAGCGGTTCTGGTCAGGATCGCCATAGTTGCGGTCGTAGACAAAGCCCCAGCCGTAGCTGGCGCGGTAGGCGTTGCGAGTGACGGCGAGGAACGGCGCGATCGGGTCGGTGCCGACGTTCAGGATGTCGTTGGGCTTGAGGAAGATGTCGGGGTGTTCGCCTTCGAAGATCTTCTTCAGGTTGACCTGAACGGTCACTTCCTGGTTGGGACCGATGCGGCGGATCAGCTCACACTTCCACGGAATCGCCAGACCACTGAGACCGCCGCCGGAAGCGACGGCCATCTTGAGGGTGATGCGGCGGCCGGTGAGGGTGTAAACGCCGGGACGGGAGATCTGGCCCATCATGTAGAACTCGCCGGGCTCAACGGACGGAACATTGATGATGTCGCCGGGGCGAACAATGATGTTGTAGCGAGCCTGGCCTTCGCGAAGGGCGTTGATCGGAATGCGGATCACGCGCTGCTGACGGAGGTCGGTCGGCTGAGTTGATGCGAACGGATCTGCCGGGTTCTTCGCAGTGGGCTCGGTACCGGGCACAGTTTGGATGGCATCAGGCGGCAACGTGGCCACGCCGGTGCCACCGGTTGTGCCGGGGGCGGGTTGAGTTGCATTGACGAGGACCCACTTGCCATCGATGTAGACGTACTGGCCGGTGGTGGTTTTGGTGCCGCCGGAGATGGCATCGGTGAGGAGCGGATCGCCAGGCTTGGTGGTTGTTTCGGGCGCGGCGCTGGTCGTGGGGGTCGTGGCGGCTGCCGCAGGCTTAGCGCCCGGCGTGCCGAGCGCGGCATCGAGGTCAGCCTGCGCGAGTTGGACACTGCTGCCATCGTTGACGACCGCGGCGGTGGGAAGGGGCCGCACGAGTGTGGGCACAGCGCTGGAGGGCGCGGTGCTGGGCTTGGTGGTGCCCCTCTCGATGCCTTCGAGGACATCGAGCGGATTGGAACCGCCATTGCCAGGCTTGGTGGGCGTAACCGGGGTGATGGGCTTGACGGGCGTGGCGGGATCGATGGTCTTTTCGCTGAAGGGCACTTGGCGGATGACGTAGAGATAGTCCATGCCGGGCTGCACGGGGATGTCGCCGGCGAGGGCGAGCGCATCGAGCAGGCGGAAGTCATTGGTAAGGACGTTGTAGGTGCCGGGACGGCTGATGGAGCCAATCAGGGAGAAGACGCGGCTGCGGCTGCCGAGGAGGGTAACGGCGACCTGCGGGCCGAGGTTGCCGTTGCCGGGCGCGGGAAGCACGTTGCGTTCGATGGCGATCTGGGCGAACTTTTCTTCGATCTGGCGGGTGTTGAGTCCGAGGACTTTTACGACGCCGATGTTCTGGATGCTGACGTTGCCGTCTTCGGAGACGGTTGCGTCCTTGATGTATTCGCCACCGGGCTGAATGAGGTCGAAGATGGAGACGCGGATGGTGTCGCCGGCGGAGATGGTGTATTCAGATTTGTCGGCGAGGATGTCGGCGGTGGTGGGTTCAGTGGCGTTGGCCCAGCGGTCGCTGGGGGCGTCGATGACGTCGAGGGAGTCGAGGATCGGCCAGGGCTTGAGCGGGCCGCCCTTCTTGCTGAAGTCGCCGACTTGCGAGGGGTCGAGGAAACTTTTGCGCAGGTTGAGATAGTCGGCGCCGTCTTCGGGCCAAGAGGATGTTGAGTCGCAGCCGACCTGGGTGAGGCCCAGGCAGGAAGCGGCCAAGAGGCCAGCGACAGAGACTGCACGACGACCCCACTTAGCGGTCTTGTGCTGCGGTACCGAAAGAAGACTTGTCCACGCCATGCCACAACCTCGAAAAGGATTTGCGAAACACTGTGCCGAGGACCCCGCCCCACCGAGTCTGTCGGCGTCGGGTCAGACTATTTCCCATCTGATGGGAAAACTATGAGAATCGTCGGTCTTTTTCGGACCGATCTTTAAGCGAAGTGCACCGTTGGCCACCATTTGTCAGCGAAGAAAGGCGAGTTGATGCGCCCCATCATGGTGAAGCGCACGGGCACCGTCAAGGGCGATTGTCATAGAAGCGATACGTAGCTGGGCTGAGGTTGGTTGTATTTCTGCAGGCACGGAATGTTATCGGTCGGCGGAGGGAGATTACGATCCCTGTATCGCGGTTCCGATGGCACCGAAGAGCAGGGCAATGACAAAAAACAAGCCGCCAATGACGAGGAACGAAACCACATCGGCCAAACAGATGAAGAGGAAGGCGACGAGGGTTTCGAGGATGCGGAGGCGGAGGAGGAACCAGGTGAAGAACATCTGGGCGGCCAGCATGAAGAGGCAGGCGACAAGCACGAAGCCCAGCATGGCAGCAACGACGGCGACAGGCGATGCGTCACTGGGCCCGCTTGCGGCGTTGGCGAAGGCGCCCGTTACTATGCCGCCGACCAGGATGAAGGGCAGCGCAACCATGGTCGCCCAAATTTTGCTGGCCAGGACGCGCAGACCGAGTTCATCGGGGGTTTCGAATTTTAGCAGTTTGCCGGCGATGTTGACCGCAGTGGTGTTAAACCAGACGTTGAGCGACAGGCCGATCATGCCCAGAAGGAGTTGCACGAATGTCATGCCGATGAAAGCCCCCCAGGCTTTGGCCGGCGCTTTGCCGTAGCCGAGCACGATGATGCCCGTGACAATTGGGGCGAGGAACATGAGGACCACGATCAAGGTGGCGCCACGGACGCAGAGCATTTCCATGATGCTCGCAAAGCCGTTGCGGTACTCGGTGTTGACGCGGGTGCCGTCGTAGCGGCGTTCGGCGTCGTCGTTGTAGCGGGGCCGGGCCTGCTGGGCGTTGGAGACGACGACGGTTTCGGCGCGGCGTTCAACGATGGTGCGGCCGCTGTCGCCGGTGCGGGTGTTGTAGCCGCAGTTGGTGCAGACGACGTAGTTTTTGCGGATACCGTTGCCGCACTGGGGGCAGTACTTTTCCTCGGCGTTAGAGGCGGGGCGTAGGGCGGTGCTGGCGGCGCCCTGCTGGCTTTGGGTAGAAGGCGAGGAGGCGGCGGCCTGGGGAGCGGAGACGAGGAGGTCGCTCACGGTGGGGACGACGAAATTCTCGCCGCACGCTTTGCAGCGGACTTTTTTGCCGGCGAGTTTGTCGGCAAGTTTGTACTGCTTACCGCACACATCACATGAACAATCAATGGCCATGGAGCAACTCCGTCATCGGGGCAGAAGTGAGATGACGGTAGGACTATAAACGATAATGCGCCGGTGTAGAAACAGAAATTCAGATTCGCATTTGCACGGGCACTGGCCCGATTTTGGGAGCAAGCTACAATGCTCCAGCGCGCCACGGCGTGGGGCGCCATCCACTGACTGCAAGAAAGATCGCAATGCAATTTGCCTCCGCCCTATCTGAGATTTCTGATCCGCAGCGTCTGGCTGAGCACTTGGTGCTGCAGGTGAATGCGCAGCACATGCCCGCGACCGTGGACCTGGTGCTGCTGTTTGTGAATGCCGAGTTGCAGCCGGTGATTCATGACATTGCCAAGCAGGTGCGGAGCGAGTTGCATGCGCGGCACATCCTGGCGGTGACGGCGGAATCTGTGATTGGTACGGACAAAGAAATTGAGCGGAAGCCGGCGGCGTCGTTGCTGGCGATGCATTTGCCGGACGTGTCGATCAATGCGTTTCACATCGCGGATGATGAGTGGGAGACATTGCTGACGGACGAGGGGGCGTTTCGGGAGAAGTTGGAGTTTGAGAATCTGCGGGCGTTCATACTTTTTGGCGACCCGTTTACGACGCCGGCGATTCAGTTGCTCGATGCATGCTCGGCGGTTTTTCCGCATGCGCCGGTGGTGGGCGGGATGGCGAGCGGCATCACGCAGGCGGGGCAGGTGCGGCTGTTGATTGATGACGATGTGCATAGCTCGGGCTGCATCGGGGTGAGCTTTGCGGGCAACGTGCAGGTGGACTTTGTGGTGTCGCAGGGATGCCGGCCGGTGGGGCATACGTTCACGGTGACGAAGGCGACGAAGAACGTGATTTTTGAACTGGATGGCGAGTCGCCGGTGATGAAGATTGAGACGATGCTGAATGCATTGCCGGAGTCGGAGCAGCAATTTATCCGGGCGAATGCGTTGCTGATTGGGCGGGCGATTGACGAGGCGAAGGGGAATTTTGGGCAGGGGGATTTTTTGATCCGGTCGGTGCTGGGGGTGCAGGCGCAGCAAGGGTCGATCGTGATCGGCGATTTGATACGCGCGGGGCAGACGGTGCAGATGCATGTGCGCGATGCGGCGTCGGCGCATGAGGAACTGAAGCTGTTGTTGGAGGGGGAAATGCTGCTGGCGGATGTGCCGGCGGGGGCATTGCTGTTTTCTTGTAATGGGCGTGGGACGCGGATGTTTGACGCCCCCCACCACGATGTGGGGTTGGCGCGGCAGGTGCTGGGCAATGTGCCGATTGCGGGATTCTTTGCAGCGGGGGAATTCGGGCCGGTGGGCAGGCGGAACTTTATGCATGGGCAGACGGCGAGTTTTGCGTTGTTTCGCCCGGCGGCGAAGAGCGAGAGTTGAGATATGCCGCTGGAGATTGAGGCGAAGTTTCGGCTGGCGGATGCGGGGGCGCTGCAGGCGCGGTTGAGGGAAGCCGGGGCGAAGCGTGTGGGGAAGGTGCTGGAGGAGAATCATTTTTTTGATCGGCCGGACGGGTCGCTGCGCGCGGCGGATCGGGGTTTGCGGGTGCGGATGGCGCGCTCGTTGGATGAGGCCGATGCGGCGCAGACGGCGTTGTTAACGGTGAAGGGGCCGAAGCAGGCGAGCGAGTTGGCGCCGCGCGAGGCGTTTGATGTGCAGGTGGCGCCGGCGGACCAGATTGTGCCGTTGCTTGGGGCGTTGGGGTTTGAGCATGTGATGATGTTTGAGAAGCGGCGTGAGACGTGGGAGTTGGATGAGTGCCTGGTCGAGTTGGACGAATTGCCTGAGTTGGGGCGGTTTGCGGAGATTGAAGGGCCGAGCGTGGAGGTGGTTCGCGCGGTGCAGGCGAAGCTTGGGTTGGGTGATGGGGATATGGAAGAGGCGAGCTACTCGAAGATGGTGAGCGGGCTGCTGAAGCAGCGCGGTGAGAAGGCGTTGCGATTTGGTGTAAAGGGCTGATTTTTGAGGTCTGTCCAGTTATGGGGTTTGGGGAATTCTGATGGGATGAGGCGGGATGGGGAGCGTGGGGGGAGCGGTAAAGTTGCTATTCATAAGGTTTTATGCGTAGCGGAGTTTGCGACCATTAACTCTTTGTGCAATGTCTTCACAATTCTGCCGCGCTAGTAGGCATGGGTGCCGTATTAACTAACGTGAAGATTTCACGAGGACGTTGCCTTATGTCAAAACGCGCGATTGTTGTTGGGGCTGGTCCGGGCGGCTTGGCGGTGGCTATGCTGCTGGCACGAGCGGGCGTACGGGTCCGGGTGCTGGAACGCCTGGGGCGGGTGGGCGGTCGGACGAGCACGATCGAAGGGCGGTCGTCGGTGGGCACGTTTAAGTTTGATTTGGGGCCGACGTTCTTTCTCTATCCGCGGGTGCTGGAAGAGATTTTTGCGGCGACGGGGCATCACCTGCGGGATGAAGTGAATCTGATTAAGTTGGATCCGCAGTACCGGCTGGTGTTTGAACAGGGCGGGGAGTTATTGGCGACACCGGACGTGGCGCGGATGCAGCAGGCCGTGGCGGCGATTTCGCCGGAGGATGCGCTGCAGGTGCCGCGGTTCTTGAAGGAGAACCGTGGGAAGTTGGCGGCGTTTGAGCCGGTGTTGCAGCGGCCGTTTTCGAAGTGGACGGACGTACTGAAGCGGGACATGCTGAGGGCGTTGCCGGTGCTGCGGCCGTGGCAGCCGCTGGAAAGTTATCTGCGGCGGTACTTCAAAGATGAGCGCGTGCGGCTGTCGTTCTGCTTTCAGGCGAAGTATCTGGGCATGTCGCCGTTTGTGTGCCCGTCGCTGTTTTCGATCCTTTCGTTTCTGGAATATGAATACGGGGTGTTTCATCCGATCGGCGGATGCGGGGCGATTTCGTCGGCGATGGCGCGCGTGTGCGAGCGGCTGGGCGTGGAGATTGCGCTGAACGAGCCGGTCGAAGCGATTCACTTTGAGCCGGGGACGAACAAGGCGGTTGGCGTGAGGACGCCGTCGGGCGATGAGTATGCGGACGCCGTGGTGGTGAATGCGGACTTTGCGCGGGCGATGACGTCGCTGGTGCCGGACAATGTGCGGCGCAAGTGGACGGACAAGAAGATTGCGAAAAAGAAATTCTCGTGCTCGACGTTCATGATGTACCTCGGGTTGGAAGGGACGTGTGATGAGCTGCATCATCACAATATCTATCTGGCGGACGGGTATCAGCAGAACTTGCGGGACATTGATACGGACCACAAGCTGACGCAGAACCCGTCGTTCTATGTGCAGAACCCGTGCGTGACGGACCCGACGATGGCACCGGACGGGAAGACGGCGTTGTACGTGCTGCTGCCGGTGTCGCACCAGCATGAGAACATCAACTGGGCGACGGAGCGGGAACGGTTCCGGGCGATCGCGTTCAAACAGATGGAGAAGCTGGGGTTGAAGGACCTGCAGCGGCGGATTCGGTTTGAGCGGATCATTACGCCGGCGGACTGGGACCTGCGGTACAACATTCACCTGGGGGCGACGTTCAACCTGGCGCACTCGTTTGACCAGATGCTGCACCTGCGGCCGCAGAATCGTTTTGATGATTTGCGGAACGTGTACCTGGTGGGCGGCGGGACGCATCCGGGCTCAGGGCTGCCGGTGATTTTTGAATCGGCGCGGATCACGAGCCGGTTGATGCTGGAAGATTTCGGTATTGAAGCGCCTAAGATTGCGCCGGCGCCGGTGATGACGGCCCAGCCGCAGCGGGTACGGGCGTTGGCAGAGGTCTGATGACGGCGGTAGCGACAATTTCTGCCCAGGGAGCGCCGGTGAGCGCCGATGTGCGCGGCATGATTGCCGCGGCGGGTGCGGCACAGACGGCGTGGGCGGGATTGCCGTTGCGGGCGCGGCTGGCGGTGCTGCGGAAGTTTCGCGAGCTGCTGGCGGAGCGCAGTGATGTGCTGGTGGATGCGATGGGGCATTTGCCGCGGACGCGGGCGGAGTTGTTGACGAGCGAAGTGGTGCCGCTGGGTGCGGCGGTGAAGTTTTTGGAGAAGAAGGCGGCGGCGATCCTGGGTGAGAAGCGCCTGGGGTGGCTGGGCCGACCGTTCTGGGTGGGTGCGACGCGTTCGACGGTGCGGCGCGTGGCGTTGGGGCGGGTAATGATCATTGGGCCGTCGAACTACCCGTTGTTTTTGACCGGCGTGCAGGCGGTGCAGGCGCTGGCGGCGGGGAATGCGATTGTGCTGAAGCCGGGCCGCGGGGCGCTGGCCGTTACGCAGGGACTGGTCCAACTCCTTGCGGAGGCTGGCGTCGACCCGCGGCTGATGGTGGTTACGGACGAGAGCGTGGAGGCCGTGGGGACGGCGAGTGATGCGGGGGTGGAGAAGGTGTTTCTGACGGGCTCGTATACGGCGGGGCAGGATGTGCTGGCGCTGTGTGCGCAGCGCTGCGTGCCCGCGGTGGTGGAGCTTTCGGGCTGCGATGCGGTGATTGTGGATCACACGGCGGACATGACGCTGGCGGTGCAGGCGATTGCGTGGGGGCTGATGCTGAATGCGGGCCAGACGTGTATTGGACCGCGACGGGTAATCGTGGATGAGGCGATTGCGGAGCGGTTCACGGGGCTGCTGCTGGAGAAACTGCGGAAGCAAGCGCCGGTGGTGATCGGCGAGAGCACGCGAGAGAAGATTGATGGGCTGGTGAAGCAGGCGCTGCTGAAGGGCGCGCGGCTGCTGACGGGGTCGACACACGAGGCGCAGGACTTTGCGCCGGTGGTGCTGGGGGGCGTGACGCCGGCGATGGGCATCGCGAACGCTGATGTGTTTGCGCCAGTGCTGTGCGTGATGACGGCATCAAGCCAGGCGCAGCAGATCGCGTGGGCGAATCAGTGCGAGTACCAGCTTGGGGCGGCGGTGTTTGCGTCGAATGAACGGGCGGTGGACATCGCGCGGCAACTGAAGGCAGGCACGGTGGTGACGAATGATCTGATCGCCCCCACCGCGGACCCGCGGCTGACATTCGGCGGATCGGGGAAGAGCGGCTTTGGCCTGACCCGCGGACCGGAAGGCCTGCTGGAAATGACGCGGGTGCAGACGGTGATCGAGCGGACGGGAAAGTTTCGTCCGCATCTGGACGGCACAGCGCCCAGCGATGAGGCGATGTTTAAACAGTATTTGAAGGCGGCCCATGCGTCGTGCTCGTTGGCACGGATTCGCGCGGCGGCCGGTTTTATCAAGCTAGCCGCGAAGCGCGGCCAATCGACTGACAAAAGGGGTCATTCATGAGTCTGCTCAATAACGCAAACAAATCGCAGCGTGTCGTCGTGATCGGCGGCGGGCTGGCGGGGCTTTCGGCGGCGTGCGTGCTGGCGGGTCGCGGTTATGCCGTGACGCTGTTTGACAAGAACGCATGGGTCGGCGGCAAGGCGGCGATCTTGGAGGAGGGCGGGTTTCGGTTCGACATGGGGCCGACGATTTTGCTGATGCCGTCGGTGCTGAAGAAGATTTTTTCCGACGCCGGCCGGGATATGAATGATTATCTCGAGTTGGTGCGGCTGCACCCGGAATGGCGCTGCTTTTTTCAGGATGGGTCGTCGCTGGACCTGGTGTCGGACACGGCCAAGATGCAGCAGAACATCAGCCGGCTGGCGGGCGATCCGGCGGCGAAGGGCTACGGCCAGTTCATGCAGCTGTCGGAAAAGCTGTCGGGGATTTCGGACCGCTTTTTCTTCTGGCGCCCGATCGAAACGATGAAGGACATGTTCGACAGCTCGAACACGTTTAATCTGAAGACGCTGAAGGATGTGCTGGCGTTGCGGATGTGGTCGACCTTCGGAGCGACGGTGCGGAAGCACATCAAAGACCCGCGCGTGGCGCAGATGGTCGATCACTTCACGCAATATGTGGGGTCGTCGCCGGAGGCTTCGCCGGCGGTGCTGGCGGGCATTGGGTCGATGCAGACGAGCGAAGGCATCTGGTACCCGATCGGCGGGACCGGTGCGGTGCCGCGGGCGCTGGCGAAACTCGCGATTGACCTGGGCGTGACGATTCGCACGCGGACCCACGTGAAGAAGATTTTGACGCACGAGGACCGCACGGTGGGCGTAGTGACCGACAAGGGCGAGACGATTGAGTGCGGGGCGGTGGTGTCGAACAGCGACTCGGTGCGGACGCACAATGAACTGCTGGACGACAAGTACAAGACGGTGTTCAACAAGCGGCGGTCGTACGAAGCGGCGTGCTCGGGTGTGGTGTTGTACCTGGGCTTGAACAAGCGGTACGAGCATATTGCGCATCATGACTTTGTCTTCTCACGCGACCCGCATGAAGAGTTTGATGCAATCTACAACAAGGGCGAGCCGGCGCCGGACCCCACGGCATATCTGTGTGCTCCGGCCGCGACGGAGGCGGCGGTAGCGCCGCCGGGCGGCGAGGCGTTGTATGTGCTGGTGCATACGCCGTATCTGCGGCCGGGCCATGACTGGTCGAAGATGCTGCCGGTGTATCGGAACAAGATTATTGAGAAGCTAAAGACGACCGGCCACATGCCGGACATTGAATCGCGTATTGTGTTTGAGAAGGCACTGACGCCGCAGGATATTAACGATCGCTATCACGTGCTGAACGGGGCGATTTATGGATTGGCGTCGCACGGGCGGCTGAATGGCGCGTTTAAGCCGGGCAATCGGAGCCCGGACGTGCGCGGCCTGTATCTTGCGGGTGGTGCAGCGCACCCCGGGCCGGGCATGCCGATGGTGATGATGTCGGGTTATATCGCGGCGGATGCGCTGGACAGCGACGGCGTGGTTGAACCGGTGGGCTCCAACGAACGAGAACTGGTGACGGTGTGACACTCGCGACGGAGACATCTTCAGCGCCGTTAGCACGGCCGGTACGCAAGCGACCGGCTGATGGCGGCATTCGACCAGGTGTCTCGCCGCGGATGGTGCGGTTTGTTAACTGGTATTTTGAGCGGTACCTGCGGAAGCACTGGCAGAGCGTGCGAATGGTGAGTTCGTCGACGGTGCCGACGCTGACGGGCCCCACCGTGATTTATCTAAATCACCCGAGTTGGTGGGACCCGATCACGTGTGCGTACTTTGTGCGGCGCTATTACGCGCAGCGCGAGCATTTTGCGCCGATCGATGCGGCAGCACTGCGGAAGTACAAGTTCCTTAGCAAGATCGGATTGTTTGGCATCGATCGGCATTCGCGGCGGTCGACGGCGGACTTTCTGAGGACGTGCGAGGCAATTTTCACACGTGATACGGGCACGCTGTGGGTGACGGCCGAGGGAGAGTTTACCGATCCGCGGGTGCGGCCGGTGGTGCTGCGGACGGGGATTGCGCATTTGGCGCGGCGTCATTCGCAGGTGACGTTCATCGCGATGGCGATTGAGTACACACACTGGCAGGAACGCAAAGGGGAGGTGCTGGTGAATTTTGGCCGGCCGCGGCAGTTCAGCAACGAGATGTCGGTCGATGCGATTCATGAAGGGCTGACCCGGGAGATGACCGGAACGCTGGATACGCTGGCGGCAGCGGCGATGACGCGCGACCCTTCGCGCTTCGTGACGCTGATGTCGTCGGCGGGTGGCGTGCATCCGGTGTATGACGCGTTTCGCCGCGTAATCGCGAAGCTTCGTGGCCAGTCGTTTTCAGCGGTTCACGCAGAACGGGGCGAGCCGTGAACGATGATGTTGTCTATCTGATTCTGGCGTTGATGGCGTTGGGTTTGGCGCTGTGGCCGGCGGTATTGTTCCTGCGGAATTTGCTGCACTTCTTACCACTGGCGAAGCAGGTGTCGGCAAGCAATACCAAGGTGACGGTGCTGATACCGGCACGCAACGAGGCGGGCACGATCGCGGGTGCGGTGGAGGCGGTGCTGGCGTCGCGCGGGGTGGACCTGCACCTGGTAGTGCTTGATGACAGTTCAACGGATGGGACGGGGGAGATTGTGGCGGGATATGCAGCGAAGGATAGCCGTGTGTCGTTGGCGCATGGGCGGCCGTTGCCGGCGGAATGGTGCGGCAAGCAGCATGCGTGCTGGCAGTTGGCGCAGCAGGCGATGGCCACGCGCGGGGACGGAGCGGATCACACCATGGTGTTTTTGGATGCGGATGTGCGGCTGGCGCCGGATGCGCTGGAGCGGATTGCGTATCGCATGAATCTGACGAATGTGCCGCTGGTGTCGGGTTTTCCGCGGCAGGAAACGGTGACGCTGCTGGAGCAGATGCTGATCCCGCTGATGCACTTTGTGCTGCTGGGCTTTTTGCCGATGCACCGGATGCGGCGATCGACAGCGCCGGCGTATGCGGCGGGTTGCGGGCAGTTGTTTGCAGCGCGGGCGGATGCGTATGCACAGACGGGCGGGCATGCGTTGATCAAGGCGTCGCTGCATGATGGCATTACGTTGCCGCGGGCGTACCGGCAGCGCGGGTTGATGACGGATTTGTTTGATGCGACGGATATCGCGACGTGCCGGATGTATCGCAACGCGCGCGAGGTGTGGTATGGCCTGGCGAAGAATGCGACAGAGGGGTTGGCGTCGCCGACGCTGATTTTGCCGGTGACGTTTCTGCTATTGGTTGGACAGGTGTTGCCGCTGGTGTTGATTGGGGTGCATCAGGTGCATCCGCTGGAGCCGGTGGCGATTGTGGCGGCTAGTTTGGCGGCGGCGATTGCGTATGTGCCGCGGGTGTATTCGGTGATTCGGTTTCGGCAGTCGCTGTTGGGGGCGATTCTGCACCCGGTGAGCATTGTGGTGTTGCTGGCGGTGCAGTACTACGCGCTGGCGAGGAAGTTGCGGGGGGCGCCGTCGGTGTGGAAGAATCGGGCGTATACGCCGGTGCCGTGAGGCATTCCCCAATTCAGAATCCAAGTTCAGAATTCAGAATAATCAGACAGGCCTATCCACAGATAACGCAGATGACACAGATGTCGTGGGCTCAGGTGCTCTTTAGCAGTACGGTGATTTGGCCATTGGTTTCGAGGATGGCGAGGTGAATGCGCGTCAGGTCGGAGACGCCGTGCTGTTCACGTGAGGCTTGCAGGACATCCTCGTCGTCGACGCGTTCTTTGGTCATGTGGTGCTTGATGGCTTTGCCATCTTCGATGAGGACGAGGGGGACACTATCGAGGACGCGTTCGACGGCGGGGCTGCGTTGCTTGATCAGGGAGAGGATGATGTCGATGCCGACGAGCGTGGTGATGAGGACGAGGGCGTGGGTGATGGAGTTGTCGTTGTCGACCATGGCCTGTTGGGTGGCTTCGGAGATGATGAGCAGGAGGAGCAGGTCGAAGGCGTTCATCTCGCTGAGCGCGCGTTTGCCGGCAGCGCGGAAGACGACGTAAAGGAAGGCGTAGATCACTAACGCACGAATGACCGCGTCCATAGGGCCCCCAATTACGGTAATACGAGTTGGTTGATGTGGACTTGGCGCGGCTCGCCGGTTTCGCCGCGAACGACAAAGGTGGCGTGGCTGCGCCCGATATGATCAGGCTCAAAGAATAGAGTGATGGTTCGGAGATCGGGGTTGAGGGGTGCGAGCGCGAAACGCAGTTCAAGGTTGGGGCCGACGATGCGCGTTTCCGTCGGCATGGGTGTGATGGTGGTGGCCTGCATGTGGTGGAGGTAGTCGCGGTCGATGGTGAGGAAGAGCGCGCCGCCCTGGGCGAGGCGTGGATCGACGTGAACTGTCAGTTGAGCGGGGCGGTGGTGGCGTTCGACATGGCGTCCTTCAGCCCAGAAGCCTTGGGAGGGTTCGCCCCACTCGGCGGTATTGAGAGGGCCGGGACCGCCGAGGAGGCCAAGGAGGGCGGCGACGGTGATGAGGACCATGAGGGCCCAGCCCAGCCGCTGCCAGACCCATTCGCGTTGTTGGAAGGCCATATTGACGGAAAGTTGCTCGGGCATGGCACGCTACCCCGGTAAATGCGGCGAAGATGGGCGGGGCAAACGTCGTACCTCTGCCGCGAGAGCGTTGTGTGGAGGGCTTTACGCCGGGGTGGTTCATGCGTATGTTTCACACCCTGACACAACTGGCGGATGCGACGTGATTTAACCGCAAAACGAGCCGGCGGGTGCCGGCCAATTCTTGCTAGAGGTTTTTCCATGCCAGAGCCGATAAGGATTGCTGTCACGCGTCTGCCGCACGGGCGCGATCTACCCCTGCCGGCGTATCAGACGACGCATGCGGCGGGGATGGATCTGCAGGCGGCGGTGGCGGCGGATGCCCCGGTGACCTTGAACACGCTGGATCGCGCGGCGATACCGTGCGGTTTTGCGATGGCGTTGCCGGAGGGATACGAAGCCCAGATTCGGCCACGCTCAGGGCTGGCGCTGAAGCAAGGGCTGTCGATGCCCAACTCGCCGGGAACGATCGATGCGGACTACCGCGGCGAGATCAAGGTGCTGGTCGTCAATCTTGGCAAGGAGCCGGTGACGATCACGCGGGGCATGCGAATCGCGCAGATGGTGATTTGCCCGGTGGAGAAGGCCACGTGGAACGAGGTGGCGCACCTGGATGAACTGCCGACGTCAGAACGAGGCGGCGGCGGGTTCGGCTCGACGGGGCATTAGGAAACGTTGGTTGATTTACACGGATGTAAGAGAAAATAGCATGGCTGCTCGCAAAGACAACGGCAACAAAGCAAGAGTCGCCCGGTTGATCATCATGAGTTTCGTCTGGGTGGCGTTCGCATTCCTGGTGCTATCGTGTGTTTCGTATAACGCGTCGGACCCGGGAAGCAGTTCTTATGTGACATTGAGCGGCCAGAAGCCGGTGATTCATAACTGGTGCCATGAGGGCGGGGCCCGGGTGGCACACGTGGTGATGACGCGCTTTGGGCCGGGGGTGTTCATCGGGCTGGTGATGCTGGGCATTGCACTGGTGCAGTGGACGCGGGGCGAACGGGTCAAGGACCTGACGCTGCGGTTCATCGGCACGCTGCTGATGATGCTGGCGCTGAGTTCGCTGTTCTTCCTGGTGCGCGGGGCAACGACGAGTGCGTTCAGCGAGGGCGGGGTGATCGGCGTGGGCGTGGGGCAGTTCTTGTATCATCACTTTGGCGTGGCGGCGTGGCTGATTATTGGGTTGATTGGGTTTGTCGGCGTGCTGCTGGCGGCTGATGAATTCGTGCTGGCGTTGCCGGCGCGGTGGCTGTGGGTGCGGAAGCGTTTGCCGACGGACCAGGTGGCAACCGTGACGGTCAGTGCGGCCGGCGGGATGTGGTCGGGGGTGAAGAGTTTTGTGGATACGCTGACGCCGCGCGGGCGCATGGGCAGTTCGAGCCGCAGCGGCCGGACGAGTCGTGCGGCACGTGTTGAAGCGGCGACAGAGGAAGAGGCCGAAGAGACTGAGTTGAAGATCAACCCGAGCCGGCGTGGTCGCGGCGGGGCTGAGGACACGGAGAAGGTAGAGAAAGAACTGGCGATTGCCGCGGGGACGGTGACGACGGTTAAGGCGAAGCCCGTTGAAGAAGAGGCCCCCGCTAAGGCCGAGGCGGAAAAGCCCAAGGCCGCGGAAGAATCGGAAGAGGACATCGACGAAGCGAAGGCCGAGGAAGTGGTGGTACGCAAGGCGCCGAAGCCGGCGATGCTGCCATTCAAGCCGCCTGCACCGCCGGCATTTAAGCCGCAGGACCTGGGCAATTATCGTTTGCCGGGGTTGGATCTGCTGGATGAAGCGGAACCGGTGAACACCGATGCGCAGGAAGTGGTGGTGCGCGAGAAGGCCAAGGTGCTCGAAAGCACGCTGGAGAGCTACGGCGTCTCGGCAAAGGTCGAGGCGATTGATACGGGTCCGGTGGTGACGCTGTATGAATTGAGCCTGGCGACGGGCGTGAAGACGTCGCAGGTGGCGGCGCTGTCGAAGGATTTGGCCCGGGCGCTGGCGAGTCCGCCGGTGCGCATCATCGACAACATTCCTGGCAAATCGACGATGGGCATCGAAGTGCCGAACCTGAACCGCGAAGGCGTGCGGTTGAAGGAATTGTTCCAACTGGGTCACGACCAGGTGGCGAAGGGCGCCTTGCCCATGTGTCTGGGCAAGGATGCATCGGGTAACCCGCTCATTGAAGACCTGACGAAGATGCCGCACATGCTGATCGCCGGCACGACTGGGTCGGGCAAGTCGGTGTGCATCAACTCGATCATCATGACGATTCTGCTGACGCAGCGGCCGGACCACGTGAAGCTGATCATGGTTGACCCGAAGATGGTCGAAATGCAGGACTACAAGAACATTCCGCACCTGATGGCGCCGATCATCGACGACATGAGCAAAGCGGAGAGCATCCTGGAGTGGGCCACGCAGAAGATGGACGAGCGCTACGAGATCATGTCCGAGGTCGGCGTGCGCAACATCAAGGACTACAACAAGCTGAGTCGGGACGAGATCATTGAACGCTTTGGCGCGAAGACCGACGACGACAAGGCGAAGCTGATGTTCCATATGCCGTTCATCGTGATCATCATCGATGAATTGGCGGACTTGATGATGACCTCGAAGGAGGTCGAAGGGCACATCGTGCGTATTGCCCAGAAGGCACGTGCGGTGGGCATTCACCTGATCCTGGCGACACAACGGCCGGAAGCGCAGGTCGTGACGGGCTTGATCAAGTCGAACATGCCGGGGCGTATCTGCTTCCAGGTGCGGTCACGTTTGGACAGCCGCATCATGTTGGACCAGTCAGGCGGCGAGTTGCTGCTGGGCAAGGGCGACATGATGTTTATCCGCCCCACCACGAACGGGATGGTGCGCGGGCAGGGCACGTTTGTGGACGATCAGGAAATCAAGCGTGTGTGCAAGTTCCTGAAGGAAATTGCCGAGCCGGAGTTCCATCCGGAGTTGATGCAGCTGGGCAGCGCGCAGGGCCTCAACGAAGGCGAAGAGAAGGATCCGCTGTTCAACGATGCTGTGGATGTGATGGTGGAGACGGGACGCGGGTCGGTGTCGCTGATTCAGCGGCGGCTGGCGATCGGCTACACCCGTGCGAGCCGCATCATGGATCAGATGCGTCGATTGGGCATCGTGGGCGCGTACAAGGGATCGATGGCGTCGGAAGTGACCGTGACCGCCGAGCAGTGGGCGGAGATGAAGGTGAACGATCCGACATTTGGCAACAGCGGGGGCAGTGGCGAGGTTGGGCAGACGGGCGTGCAGGCTGGCGAGGGGGCGTCGGCAGGTTATGCCCAGCAGTTCAACTCGAACGGCACCGACGGTGAGGCTACGGACGATGATGGCGTGCCGGACGAGATGCCGGGCGAACATCGGCTGTGAGTTGTTGCGGCGCGACGGGGCGATTAATTTCCGGCGATGCCGCGGAAGAAACCAGAGAACGCACCTGCCCCCCCACCACTACCGTTAACGCGGAACGGGGCGAAGTTTGCCCCTGTGTGGTATGGGCTGCTGGCGTTGGCGATGCTGGTGTCATGCTGGTACGCGTTGGCCCAAGCTTATCGTATCGAAGAGTTTCCGCAGGCGGTTGATTCGTTTGGCTATCAGCACATGGCGCAGGCCGTGCGCGAGGCCCGGGCGGCGGGCACGCAGCCGGTTTATACGTTTGATGATCCGCGGGCACGAGAGTTGGTGGCAGCCCTGAAGGCAAGCAACGTGCCGATGGAGAAGTGGCAGACGTTTGTGGCGCCGCAGGCGTTTCATTATCACCCGCAAACAGATTCGTTCATTATTCAGTACCCGCCGGGGGTGGGGCTGGCGCTGTCGCTGTTTGAGCGGGGGAAGTCGCTATGGCCGCTGAATGTGCTGCAGATCGGAACGATCGTGGGCTTAGGGCTGGCGGGGCTGGTGGTGACGGTTCGGCGGCGAAAGCCGGGGGCGGGGGGGGCGGCGGGCGTGGTGGCGCTGGCCACGACGTTTGCGTTGGGGCTGATTGGCACATCGGTCAGCTATTCAATTGATATGATCGCTGCGTTGTTGCCGTTAAGCGTGACGCTGGCGGTTCTCGCCAATGGCTGCAAGCGTGGGTGGGTGGCGGTGTTGCTCGCGACGTTGGCGGGTGTTTGCTTTGGGTATGGGGTGCTATGCCGCATTGCCCTCGTGTTCTTGTTGCCGGGGATGATTGCGTTGTTGTGGCCGACGGCGCGGCGGGCGTGGTTGACGCATGTTGCGCCGTTCTTAGCGGGGACGACGCTGTGCGGCATTGTGCCGCTGTTGATGCACCAGAAGCGACTGACGGGGTCGTACTTCCAGAGCACGTACAGCCAGATTGATGCGACAGCGCCCAGCGTGGCGAACATTCCGAATAACTTCGCGAACTACTTCCTCACGCCGGAGAGTTTCAACGGCAATTACGCTCTGTTTGTGATTGCACTCAGCGTGGCTTGCCTGGTGGCGCTGGCAGTGTTGACGCAGCAGTCGCGGCGATTGCTGATCAGTGCGGCGATCGTGTTTCTGGTGCCTACAGGCTATTTCTTGATTCACAAGGTGCCGACGTTTTATTACCAGTTGCCGGGGATATTGGCCGCGAGCGTGATGCTGGTTCTTGCGGCGTTGGCGTTGGCGAAGAAGGATGTGGCCGCCCCATCGTTGCGGCGGGTTTATCTGAACGTGGGGGCGTACAGTGCGGGGGTGGTGGCGATTGGCTTGGCGTGCATGCCCCCGATGGTGGTCACCCATGCAGCGCCGCTGGAAGAACGTGTGTGGCAAGTCCCGGAGCCATTGAAGGACCCGCAGGCGATCATCTATGGGGAGCGTTTCACCGGCACGCTGTGGCATTTTAATCGCATTGCGGCGTTTGATATCACGCACACAGATGCGGACACGGCGCTGCTGGCTCTGCGGCATTTTCATGCAAAGCAGCGTCCGCAGTATGTGATCTATGACAACAACAACCTGAAGGGCATTCTGACGCAACTGGTGCAGCGCGGCGTCGCCGTGGAGGATGCGGGGTTCCAGCTCGACAATCGGCAAGTGCTTAAGGTCAAAGATGTGCCGCGCTGATGCGCCTAGAATGTGGCATGTCGGAGTCGGGTGATTCATTCCAGCTTTTTGCAGGCGTGTGCGATGCATGCCGGGCTACGGCGAGCAAGCTGGAGAAGTCGCATATTCTGGCGACGTACCTGCGTGATGTGCCGCGGGAATCGCTGGGCATTGCAGTGAGATTTCTGGCGGCACAGGCGTTTCCGCCCAGCAGTAATCGTACATTGGGCGTGGGCGGGGCGCTTGTCGTGGAAAGTGTTCGCACGGTGCTCAACATCGATCGCACAACGCTCAACCATGCGTTTCGGGCGGCGGGCGAGATTGGCGAAGGCATCTCGGAGCTGTGGTCGCTGCCCGGCACGAACAGCCTGACGTTGCCGCTGATTCAGGCGGGCTTCGACCGCATTGAGGCGGTGGGTGCCCAGGATGCAAAGCGGGCGGTGGTGATCGACCTGCTGCGGGCGTGCAGCAATCGCGAAGCGGTGTATCTGCTCAAGATCATCCTGGGGGACATGCGCATCGGCGTGAGCGAAGGCATGGTGGAAACGGCGATTGCCGAGGCGTTCGAATCGCCGCTGACGGAAGTGCGCGCGGCGCGATTGCTGGTGGGCGATCTGGATGCGGTGGCAGCGTTGGCGTTCGAGCGACGACTGGGCGAGGCCCGCTTTCGTCCGTTCAATCCGCTGGGGTACATGCTGGCGCAGCCAACGATGACGGCGGCCGGGGCGATCGACGTGCTGGCCAAACGCGAGGCGATTGCAGAGGACAAGTACGATGGCATACGGGCCCAGTTGCACGTGAGAGCGGGGCGCGTGGAGCTCTTCTCGCGCGGATCGGGGACGGTGACGGGGAGCTTTCCGGATATTGTGCAACCGCTGGCGAAGAGCGACGCGGCGTTTGTGCTGGACGGCGAGATTGTGCCGATGCGAATTGCGGCGGACGGGGCACAGATCACGTTACCCTTCTCGAGTTTGCAGAAGCGCCTGGGCCGCAAGACGCTGACGCCGCGGATGCTGCGCGAGGCGCCGTGCGTGTATGTGGCGTTTGATTGTCTGTTTGATGGTGCGGACCTGCTGATCGACAAGCCGCTGCGGGTGCGGCGCGAGCGGTTGGCGGCCATCGCGGCACAGCACCGGTCGATCGTGCTGGGCCCGCAGGTGCCGATCACCAACGCGGATGCGTTGGACGCGGCGTTCGTGGCGGCACGCAATCGGCGCAACGAGGGCTTGGTGATCAAGCAGCTCGACAGCTTGTACACACCGGGCCGGCGCGGCGATGCGTGGCTGAAGCTCAAGTCGCATCTGCCCACGCTGGATGTGGTGGTGATTGGTGCGGAGCGCGGCCACGGCAAGCGGCGCGATGTGCTGAGCGATGTGACATTTGCGGTGCGGCGCGATGACAGCGATGAACTCGTCACGCTGGGCAAGGCCTACAGCGGGCTGACGGATGTGGAAATCGCGGCGCTGACCGAGCGATTCACCAAAGAAACGCTGGAGGAGCGGGGCAGGTATCGCATCGTGCGGCCGAGCGTGGTGCTGGAGATTGCATTTGACCAGATCACACGGAGCGAGCGGCACAACAGCGGGTACGCGTTGCGATTCCCGCGGATCGTGCGAATTCGTGAGGACAAGAAACCGAGCGATATCGACACGCTGGCACGGGTGGAGCAGATCTATAAGAGCCCGGACAACCTGGCGGTGGCGCTGGATGACGCCCCGCCGCCGGACGATGTGAACCAGCTTTCGCTGTTTTCATAGAGCTTGAAGCGTGGCGGTGAGAAGTGACGGGCCGTCCACTTCAGCGGGCGTGGTTCCGGCAGATTCCTCGAGGGCGAGCACGAGGGGTATCCAATCGCCACCCTCGGCCACGGCACGAAAGGCGGTCGAGACCTTCGCACCCAGCGGCACCTGCTCAACACGATCCGCGGTGGGCTCGGCACAGAATTCTGCGGGCGAAGTGACGAGAAACTCGCGGCAGGCCATGGGGCGGGCGGCATGAATGGCGCACGACTCATCCACAAGAAACGGACAGGCGACCCACGCTTTGAGATACTCGACATCGAGAGCGTAGAGGGCATCGTCACTGAGCGTGGCACGTTGCTGCAATGGTCCGAGCAGGCCCTTGGCGTTGAGCGCCTCGCGCGCGGCGGCAAAGCGTTGTTCAAAGAATTCCCGGCGCTCGTCGTCCATGCGATCGAGCAACTGGCGGAGATGCTGGGCCTCGGTGAAGGCGATCGGCACCATCTGGCGACAACACGCGCCGCAGCCCTTGCGGCAGGAAACGGCGAGACCCGCGGTGCCGGCGTCGACGATCGCATCGGTCACCGCAAAGAGCGCGGGCAGAACGTCCGTGGCTGGACCGGTGCCGGGCACCAGCACATCGACGGCCAACGATTGGCCGTTGACCGTGAGCTTCACCTTCGCAAGATTCATGATCAGACCCGCAAGGTCGCGGCGAACGCACTGGCCAACGTGTCGACGGCGGTCTTCACCTGCGTGTCGACTTCTTCGCTCTTGAGCGTGCGGGCCGGGTCGCGGAAGCTGAGCGTGAGCGTGAGACTCTTTTTGCCGTCGCCTACGCCTTTGCCGCGGAAGGTGGTGACGAAGTCGATCTTCTCGCAGAAGGCGAGTTGGGCGGCCGAGAGCTTGGCCTGCACGTCGGCCCAGCGGACGCTTTCATCAACAACGACCGACAAGTCGCGCGTCACGCCCGGGAACTTCGGCAACGGCGACGCACGCCGCACGGGCTCGAACACTTCGAGCACAGGGGGCAGTTCGACTTCGAGGGCGTAGACCTTTTCACGCAGGTCGTAGTGCTTCTGCAATGCGGCGGAGATCTGTCCGACGCAGCCGATGAAGGCGCGCTTGCCGTCGAGTTCAAGTGCGATGGATGCGGAAGCGCCGGGGACGTACCAGCTCAGTTTGCAGGGCTCGACGATGAGTTTGAGACGCGGGTTGATGCGTTCGCACACGGCTTCGAGAGCGCCGCGTAGTTCATGGATCGAGTTGCCAACGATGGCAAGCACACGCATCTGCGTGGGCGGGTTGGTCTTGGCGTCGCCCTTCTGCCAATAGGTTTCGGCAATCTCGAAGAGGCACGCGTCGGCGATGCCGGCGTTTTGGTTGGTACGCCGCACCTGCAGCAGGCTGGGCATGACGCTGGCGCGGAGCACATCGCCAGCCCACCCACCATGCGCAGGCTTGATCGCTTCGCCCATTTCTTTGGGCAGAAACGCTTCGGTCTCGGCCCGCGGTTGGAAGGTGACGGTGATGGCCTCGTTGTAGCCGGCGGCAACGAGCACGTCGCGGACAATCGTGTTGGCCTTCTCATGGATCGCCTGCGGCCGCACGGTGTGGCTGACCCGGTCGTGCACCGGCAGATGCTGATAGCCATGCACGCGGGCGATTTCTTCGATCAGGTCGATCTCGCGCTCGACATCGAGGCGGTGCGAAGGCACGGTGCAGTTGACGACCTCGCCGGCACGCACAGGCGAGAAGCCCAGTGCCGTGAGGATGGCGAGGGCACGCTCGGGAGGAATCGTATAGCCGAGAATTTGTTCAATGCGGGCGAGGCGCAGCGTGATCGCGATGGCACGGGCTGAAACAGCGCCGGCAACGGCCGCGCCGCTGAGCAGTTCGCCACCAGCAACGTCGAGGATCAGCTGAGCGGCACGGCGGCTGGCTTTGTCAGCAAGCGTCGGATCGATGCCGCGCTCAAAGCGATAGCTTGAGTCGGACTTGAGGCCGAGCGCCCGCGAAGTGGTGCGGACGTTGAGCTGTTCAAAGCGTGCGGACTCGAGCAGTACGGTGGTCGTGGCTTCGATGACTTCGGTGTCTTTGCCGCCCATCACGCCGGCGATGGCCTGCGGCTTAATGGCGTCGGCGATGACGAGTTGCGAGGGATTGAGCTCATACGTGCGGCCGTCGATGGCGACGATCTTCTCACCGGCGGTCGCGCGGCGGACCACGATGCGTTTCTCAGTGAGCTTGTCGAAATCAAAGGCGTGCAGGGGCTGGCCGAGTTCAAAGAGGACATAGTTGGTGACATCAACGATGTTATTGATGGAGCGCAGGCCGATGGACTCGACGCGGGTGCGCAGCCAGGCGGGCGACGGGCCGACCTTGACGTTGCGGATGATGCGTGCGGAATAGAACGGGCAGAGGTCGCGAGCGTCGGGGCCGATCTGCACGCTGGTGACGCCACTGACGGGCGTCGCCGATTCGTTCACTTGAATCGCAGGTTCTGCGAACTTGCCGCCGGTGAGGGCTGCGTATTCACGCGCCACGCCGACCAGCGAGAGGCAATCGGTGCGATTGCTGGTCACTTCGACATCGAGCATCTGCGTCGGTCCGTTGCGACCGGCCACGGCCTCGATGGTTTCGACCGGCAGACCCGCGTTCATCAGTGTGTCTGCAACCGCCTGCGCCTCGGCGACCGGCGAGACATAATCGTGCAGCCATTCCAGCGTTATCTTCATACTTCACCCAGCTCTAGCGAGCCGCAGAGTTTACTATTTTGCAGCCGCGGTTCATAGCGAATCGACGCCCGCGCGGCTATTATGACCGGACTGAACACGCCAAATGGAGCGAAACCGTGGCTGATACCAATGACATCGTCAAAGCTGCTACCGCGTTGGGCGCTTTGATCTCAACGCACCCGCTGGTTGCTGAATACAAGTCGCTGATCCGGCAGCTTGACCTGGATGTAAGCGCCCGCACGTTGATCCAGCAGTATGAGCAGCTCATTGAGACGCTCTCGATGAAAGAGGCGCAGATGCAGCCGATCGAAGTGCGCGAGAAGCAGCAGTTTGAACAGCTGCAGCAGTCGATCTCGCTGCACCCGCTGCTCCGCAAGTTTGGCGAGACGCAGCAGCAGTACATGGCCCTGATGAAGCAGGTGCAGGATTCGATTAATGCCGGCGCCACCAAGGGCCCGGATGCGAACGCGGGGGCGGCGGGGGCGACCCCGGCTGCCGCACCGGCTGCTCCGAGCAAGATCATTCTCGACACCTGATCGGCGATTTGCCTTCGCGCTGCAGGCGTACTAATCTTCTACCAAACGAAGTGTTTCCAAGAGGTCTTAATTCATGTCGCTCTTCGACCATCCACTTAAAGTTCGCGAAACGATGCTCAATCACCCGCAGGGCAACCTGGTGCCGATCGTCATTGAACGCTCGGGCCGGGGCGAGCGGTCGTATGATATTTTCTCGCGTCTGCTGAAGGACCGGATCATCTTCCTGGCCGGCGGCGTGGACGATGACATCGCCAACCTGATCATCGCCCAGATGCTGTTCCTGTCGAACGAAGACTCGAAGACGGACATCAACTTTTACATCAACTCGCCCGGCGGCAGCGTGACGGCGGGCCTGGCGATCTATGACACCATGCAATTCCTGCGGTGTGATGTCTCGACCACGTGCGTGGGCCTCGCGGCGTCGATGGGCGCGTGGCTGCTGGCGTCCGGCACGGCGGGCAAGCGCTTCGCCCTGCCCAATTGCCGCATCATGCTGCACCAGCCGCTGATCGGCGGCGTGATGCAGGGCACGGCGACGGACCTCTCGATCGAAGCGAAAGAGATGCTCCGTCTGCGTGAACGCATGTACGAGATCATGGCCAAGCACACGGGCCAGCCGAAGGAAAAGATCCATAAGGACTGCGACCGCAACCTGTGGCTTGAGGCCGACGAGGCGATCAAGTACGGCGTGGTCGATAAGCGGCTTGAGAAGATGCCGAACTACAGCGGCGGCAAGGGCGGCGACCTCGCTCCGCCGGAAGCCGGGACTGAATCGGCCGATCGCTAAACTGCAATTAACCACAGAGGTCACAGAGGCCACAGAGGAAGTCAGAACTGAAAAGCACTTTCTGGTTACTCCTCTGTGCTCTCTGTGCCCTCTGTGGTTGAAAGAATGTTTCTTCACAGTGAGTGTTCAATGCGTGCGGCACTGCTGTTAGCTCTGCTGTTCCTGCCTGCCTGTGGGCCGGATTTCGCGCGCATTTCCAATGAGCTGCGTGACCAGAACCTCAAGCTTGAGCGTGAGAACGCCACGCTGAAAGAGCAACTGGCCAATCGTGAGGCATCGGTCCGCAACCTGCAAAGCCAGATCAACATGATGACGCCGCGGGTGACGACGCTGCCTGAAGACCGCCTCGCGAATCTCTTTACCGCTGGCAAACTGCAGATCCGCACCGCGACGAACGCTGACGATTTTGACAACGACGGCACCCAGGACGGCTTCCGCATTTTTATTCGCACGCTGACCGAAGACGGCGATCTGCTGCCGGCAACGGGCACGCTGAAGATCGAAGCGTTTGATCTGGCCGACAAAGAGACCCGCCTAGGCACGTGGACCTTCACGCCGGAGCAGATGAAGAAGAATTACTACGCGGGTTTCGGCCTGAACCACTTCGCCTTCAACTGCCCCTGGGCGAAAAAGCCGGCCCATAGCGACATCACCATCAAAGCCGAACTCGTCGACGCCCTGACGAACCGGACACTGACGGCACAAACGGTGATTACGGCGAAGTTGAAGTGAAGCCACCGTTCAGACGATAGCCCGCGAAATCGTGGGCGAACCTGTCAGACGAATGGCAGGGGGCACCAGACCTACCCAAAAACTCGCGATGATCACAGATCCCTGCGACTGCGGAACTGTCCCGTCCATAGCATTGTTGCAGCAAACCAATGAATGCCGCCGGTATCGAACAGCGAAATCGCCACGGCGAACCATCGCAAGCCTACCCAAGGGAGCAGGGGTATACTGAGCCACAGAAGCAGCGAGCCCACGAGTGGGACACCGGAAACCCAGCGGTAGTCTTCGCGCGTGCCACCACGCACGTGGTGTATGGGGTAGCGAAGAAAACTCAGGTACACGTTCAACAACGTAATGAACGTGCCAAGGCCAAAGAGAACGATGCCTGCAATTGCCATAAGGAACTAATCATCGCACCGTTACGCGCCTTTGTCACCGCATCGGGATTAGGCCCAACTAATGGGATGACGTGACAGGTGTGAGCACTCGTACCGTTGGCGCCCCCGCCAGTAGCCCCCCTATCGCCGCCCCCACCGCCGCGAAGTGGGCGGTTTCCAGGTGCGCTTGTAATGCCGCCAGGTTGCGCCATTGCTCGAACGCAACGAAGCGGTCAGGCGTGTCGGCATCGCGGCTGATGTCGTAAGCGAGGCAGCCGGCCTCCGCACGTGTTTGCCCGATTGCTCCCGACTTCGCAATCGCTGCTGCTACTTCGTCACCGCGGCCAGGTTGTGCCGCCAACTCCGCGATGATCGTGAAGGGTTGCGAGGGATCGGCTGCTTTGCCACGAATCAGTGCGATGATCGGGTGTTCGACCATGTCATTCCTCACAGCACATTAAAATACTTCGCCTGCGCGTGATGCGTGATGAGCGCACTCGTTGATTGCTCCGGCGTGATGAAGAAGTTCTCCGTCAAACCGCAGCCGATGCGTTCCGGCTCGATCAGTTTGAAGAGCTTCACTTCGTCTTCCAGTTCCGGACAGGCCGGGTAACCGAAGGAGTAGCGGCAGCCTTGGTAGCGGCAGGCGAAGAGGTCGCGCATGCTGGTGCCGTCGTTGTGGGCGATGCCGAGTTCCTGGCGGACGCGCTTGTGCCACATCTCCGCCAGTGCCTCGGCCATCTGCACGCCGATGCCGTGCATGTAGAGATATTCCTGGTACTCGTTCTTCTCGCGCAGGCTGTTCTCGTACTTGCTGATCTCGTGCCCCATGGTGACGCACGTGAACGCGACGACATCCGGCACGCCGGATTCGATCGGGCGGAAGAAATCGGAGAGGCACCAGCGTTTTTTATCGGGTTGCCGCGGGAAGTGGAAACGGAGTCGCTCCTTCTTGCCGGCGTCGTCGAAAATGACTAGGTCGTTCTTGTCGGCGTTGCATTTGAAGTAGCCATAGACCACGGCCGGCTTCAGGATGTTCAGCTCGGTGATTTTCTTCTTCACGCGGGTAAAGATCGGCTGCACTTCCTTCTCGGTGAAGGCGCGGAACTCGTCGCGCGACATCGCCCCGCTCTTGAATTGCCACTGGCCGCGGAAGAGCGCCACTTCATCAATGTATGGAAAGATCTGCTCAACCGGGATGTCCTTCACCACGCGCGTCCCCAAAAACGGCGCCGTCGGCACCGGGGCAATGCGATCAATATCACTCACCGCAAAGTCAGTGAGGCTCGGCTTGCTCGGATCATCCGCCACGCTCGTTACGCCCGCGAGCCCGCCGCCGCAATAGGCAACCGCACGTTCCTCAGCTACGCCCGTAGCCACCAGCATTTCCTTCGTGCGGCCCGTGCTGATGTGGTCCATCACCTTCAGACCTTCGAAGGCGTCTTTGCCGAAGAACAGCGGCCCCTTGTAGAGCGCCCGCAGGTCATCCTCGACATACTTGCGCGTCAGCGCCGCGCCGCCCAGGATCACGGGCCAGCTAAGGTTGCGGCGGTTCAATTCCAGCAGATCGTCACGCATCACCAGCGTGCTCTTCACCAGCAGGCCTGACAGGCCAATCGCATCGGCGTTCACTTCCTGGGCCTTGGCGATCACATTCTCAATCGGCTGCTTGATGCCGATGTTGTAAACCGTGAAGCCGTTGTTGGTCAGAATGATGTCGACGAGGTTCTTGCCGATGTCGTGCACATCGCCCTTCACCGTCGCGAGCACCAACTTACCCCGGCTCTGGCCGTCGACCTTCTCCATGTACTTTTCAAGATGCGCCACCGCCGTCTTCATGACTTCCGCACTTTGCAGCACGAACGGCAACTGCATCTGGCCCGAGCCGAACAGATCGCCCACGATCTTCATGCCCGCAAGCAGGTGATCATTGATGATCTCCAACGGGGCATACTTCTTCCGCGCCTCTTCCAAGTGGTCGACGAGTTTCTGCTTGTCGCCATCAATGATGTGCCGCTTGAGCTTCTCCTCGATCGGCAGATTCTCAACTTCCGCCTCGGCGGCCTTGGGCGGCGCGCCCAACGTGCTGAGCAACCCCAGCGGGTTGTAGTCGGCCGTGGCCCGGTCATAGATCAGATCCAGCGCCCACTTGTAGTGTTCCGGATCAATCTTGTTCTGCGGCAAAATCTTGCTGCTGTGCACAATCGCGCTCGTCAGCCCTGCCTTCACACATTCATTGAAGAACGCGGAGTTCAGCACCATGCGGGCATAGGGCTTCAAACCGAAGCTGACGTTCGACAGTCCCAGCGTGGTGTGGCAATTCGGAAACTTTTCCGAGATCAGTTTGATGCCGTCGATGGTTTCGATGGCGAACCGCCGCACTTCTTCCTGACCGGTCACGATCGGGAAGATCAGCGAGTCAAAGTATATATCCGTTTCCGGAATCTCATACTTGGTGGTCAGCAGGTCGTACAGCCGCGTGGCGATGCCGATCTTGCGGTCCGCCGTCTTGGCCATCGCCTCGGTCTTGTCTTCATCAATAGTGCCGGCCACCACGGCCGCGCCGTAGCGTTTCAGCAGGTAACACATCTTGGCGAGCTTCTCCTCGCCGTCCTCCAGGTTGATCGAATTGACAATGCACTTGCCCGGCGCCGCCTTCAGGCCCGCCTCGATCACATCCAGCTGCGTCGAGTCGATCATCAGCGGCGCGGTCACTTCCTTGGCGAAGCGCTTGATCACTTCGTGCATGTCCGGCACGCCGTCGCGTCCGACATAGTCCACGCACACATCAATAACGTGCGAGCCTTCCTTCACGCCCTCTTTGCCCATCGCAACCAGCGTGTCAAAGTCCTGGGCGAGAATGGCTTCTTTGAATTTCTTCGAGCCATTGGTGTTGGTGCGTTCGCCGATGAGCAGAATGGTGGTGTCCTGCCGCGCCGGCGTGCTTGAATACAGCGACGCCGTCGCTGCCGTCTTCGCGGTGATCGGCCGGCCAAACGCCTCGCGCGGCTTGGCCTGCTTGCCCTGCAACGCCTCGGCCACCAGCTTGATATGCGCCGGCGTGGTGCCGCAGCAACCGCCCGCAATGTTGATTCCAAACGTCTGCACAAAGTCCACGTGCGCCTTGGCCAGTTCTTGTGCACTCAGCGGAAAATGCGTACGCCCCTCGTGCAGCACGGGCAAGCCCGCGTTCGGCTGCACCGAGATGAACCGCCCCGTGTTGCTCGACAGCACCTCGATATGCTGGCGCATCAACTCCGGCCCGGTCGCGCAGTTCAACCCCAGCACATCGATCGGCAACGCCTCCAGCGCCGTGATCGCCGCGGCCATTTCCGTGCCCAGCAGCATCGTGCCGGTGGTTTCCATCGTCACCTGCACCATCAGCGGCACGCGCACGTTCTTTTCGCGCATCACGTCCAGGCAGGCCGTCGCAGCAATCTTCGCCACGTTCAAATCAAACTGCGTCTCCACCAGCAGCGAATCGACGCCGCCGTCAATCAGCCCGCGTACCTGCGACTTATAGCTGTTCAAGAGTGTGTCGTAATCAATATGCCCCAGTGTGACCGCCTTTGTGCCCGGGCCAATCGAACCCGCCACGAAGCGTTGCTTACCCCCACCGGCCTTCTCCGCCGCGCGGCGCGCAATCTTCACCGCTTCGAAGTTAATATCATACGTCCGCTTCTCGAGCCCAAACTCCGCCAGCACCACGTCATTCGCGCCGAACGTGTCGGTCTCCACGCAATCCGCGCCGGCCTCAAAGTACCGCCGGTGAATCTCCTCGATCACATCCGGCCGCGACAGCACCAGCACGTCTGTGCAGTTTTCCTTATCCCAAAAGTCCTTGAGCGTGAGGTTGAACGTGAAGATCTGCGTGCCCATGCCGCCGTCGAAGATCATGACGCGTTTGCGCAGCAGGTCCAGGAATGGGTGCGAGTCTGCCGCCAACGGCCGCAGGTACCGCTTGTCCGCGAAATACGCCTCAAGCGTTTTGAAATCGTGCACGTCTTTGAGATTCAACATCGTTTGGCTCTATCTTAGTTATTCAAAATCGTCTGGCTGGGCCTGTTCGCCCAGCGGGTGCGACGTGCGCTCTTCACGCCGCTGCTCTTCTTCAAACCGCTTGCGCCCGATCGCATTCCCACCCAGGGCCTTGCCCGCGTTGCGCCCCGTCGGCGGCACGAACGGCTTGCGCCCCTTGTGCTTCGGCTCGCGGCGAAAGCGTTTTTCCTCACGCGCCGGCTTCTCAACTACCGGTGCCTCATCCTTTTCGCGCAGCAATCGCTTGCGTTCCTTCTCCATCTCCTTGGCTTCATACCAGGCCTGCGTTTCGGCTCGCTCCTTCTGCTGATACTCGGGCGAGCTGATCTCAAACAGGTGTGCCACTTCGCGTTCGCTCAGCGGGCGATACTCGCCGACCTTCAGCCCCTTGATCGTCAGCTTGTCGCCAATCGCCACGCGGTTGAGGTCGCGCACGGGGTGGCCAAGCCGCGCCATCACACGGCGAACCTCACGGTTCTTGCCCTCGGTCAGCTTCACTTCCACGATCGTCCGACCGCGCTCGCGGCCGACCACCTTCACGGCAAAGCGTTCCGTCTTACCGCCACCGCCGCCACCGCGATGCTTCGGGCCCAGCCAGATGCCGTGCTTGATCTTCTCGAGGTCGCCGTGCGTGAGCGCGCCATCCACTTCCACGATGAACGTTTTCTCAACGCCGAAGCGTGGATGCGTCAGGCGGTTAGCGAGTTCGCCATCATTGGTCATGATGAGCGCGCCGCGGGCATCCATATCGAGCCGCCCCACCGGGAAGACGCGTTCTTTCACGCCCTCCATCAGTTCGCCAACGGTTTTGCGTTCGGACGGGTCATAGTTCGTGACCAGGATTCCCTTGGGCTTGTTGAGCAGGTAATAGACCTTCGTCTCTTCCTTCAGGCGTTCGCCCGGCTCCAGCGTCTGGCCATCGACGGCGATGATGTCGTTCTCAGGATCGACGAGTACGGGCATCTGCAGACGCAGCTCGCCATTCACACGCACGCGGCCGGCCAGGATCATCTCCTCGCACTCGCGGCGCGACGCCACGCCACAATCGGCCAGAAATCGCTGTAGTCTAATCTTCATTTTCATCTCTTCGCGTCTTCGTGCCTTTGCGGTTAGGCAACCATTGCTCCGCCGGGCAGTTTGGCCTCGAGCCAAGCCGCATCGGTGATCGTCTTGATCTTTCCGCCCTTCATGCCCGCAGGCAACAACAATGTGTCGCCCTTGGCAAATGCCGTGGGACCGGCGCCGTCCCACGTGATCACGCCCTGGCCTTCCAGCACCATGATGACCACGGGCTCGGCATAGGGGATTTCCTGCTCAAAGTCCTGCACCATGCGTACGCGTTCCAGCGTGAAGTATTCATTCGTCACCAGCCGGCTCACGGTGGTGAACATGCCCGCCACATGGCTGCGCTCGCCGCCCTGGCTGCTGCTGGCGCCGCTGAAGTCGATGCAGGCCAGCGCCTCATCAATATGAAGCTTGCGCGCCTTGCCGTCAGGACCGAGGCGGTTCCAATCAAACACGCGAAACGTCGTATCGCTGGGCGTCTGCACTTCAGCCGCCAGAATGCCCGCACCCAAAGCGTGCACCGTGCCGCTCGCCAGATAATGACAATCGCCCGCACGCACCTTGATCGCATTGAGCAGCGGCTCGACCTCGCCGGTCTTGAGTGCCGCCGCAAACTGGTCCTTCGTCACGCCGGGCTTCACGCCCTTGTATATTTTCGCGCCCGGCTCCGCGTGCATGATATACCACGCTTCACTCTTGAGATGCGCGTCCGCGTGCTTCTCACAATATGCCGCATTCGGGTGCACCTGCACGCTCAGATCCTGCTGCGCATCGAGAAACTTAATCAACAGTGGAAAATGGCCGTGATTGAGCGGCGCATTCCCCATGATGTCACGCCCATGCAACTTCAACGCTTCACTGACCGTCTTACCGGCCAGCGGACCATTCGTGATAACACTCGCCAGCGAACCATCAGCATTCGCGCCGACCGAGTCCGCCTTCACGGTGCCCGCGGGCAAGTCCGCTAGTTCCCAGCTCTCCCCCACCGTGGCGCCCAATTCCTTCGGCACCGCCTTGCCCAGCACGGCGCGCAGCCGCTGGCCGCCCCAGATGCGATTCTGAAACACCGGCTTGAACTTAAGCGGGTACATCCGTCGACTCCATTCTTTCGGTCACTTCCACACGTCGGCCATCGGGGTCGAGCACGACGAACTGCCGCCCCATCTCCGTGGCGCGGACTTCACGCGGGGCATACTTGCCAAGCTTGAACCGCTTGTTCAGCCCCTCGATGTCGGTGCTGGTGAAGCCCAGGCCGGTTTGGTCAGCGCCGCCGGTGGTGGGATAAAGCTCAAGCACGCCGCCCTCATCATCGTGGGCATAATGCTTGGGTCCGTTACCATGCTGCTCCAGCTGAAAGGTCATGCCGAAGTGTTCGTAGAACGCCTTCGTCTTCTCGATATCGCGGCAGCGTAACACGACTAGATACAGATCGCGCATATGGGGGTCCGTTCATATCCTTTACAAGACTATTGCTCTTTCGTCCCTGACTGTCTATCATTCTATCCGCATGAACGGATTAAAGCTAGAGCATATTGGGTCGGGACCGGCGGCGGCGCCGCTGATCGACCTGCTGCGCGTTATGGCGGATCCGATCCGGCTGCGGCTGCTGCGATTGCTGGAGCTGCAGGCGGCGACGGGCCTGTCCGTAGGCGAGCTGGCCGACATCCTGAAGCTGCCGCAATCGACGGTCAGCCGGCATCTCAAGACGCTGACTGACGCGGGCCTGATCGACGCCACGCGCGACGGCACGTCCATGCTTTATCGGCTTACCACGGCTGCCACCGTCAACAGCGCCCGGCAGTTGCGGGCGATCGCCAAGTCGCACCTTGACCATGACCCCGTGGCCGCGGCCGATTCAGCCCGGCTTGCCGCGATTTTGCGCCGGCGTACGCCGGATGATGCGACATTCTTTGGCAAACATGCCCCCGAATGGGACCAGATTCGCAACCAGTGGTTCGGCGAGTCCTTTCATCTTGAGGCGCTGCTGGCGTTGCTGGACCCGACGTGGACCGTGGCCGATCTGGGCACGGGCACGGGGCTGATGCTGCCGCTGCTGGCGCCGCATGTGAAACAGATCATTGCGGTTGAGCCGGCGCCGGCGATGTTGAAACGGGCGAAGGCCCGCATCGGCGAGCTGCACCTGGCCAACGTCGATCTGCGTCAAGGCTCGCTGGAGCAGTTGCCGATAGACAAAAACTCATGCGATATCGCCCTGCTGACCCTCGTGCTTGGCTACACGGAGTCACCGCTGCTGGCCCTCAGGAACGTCCATCGCATTCTGAAGCCCAATGGCCGGATTCTCATCACCGATCTGCAGCCGCACAACGTGGCGATCTTCCAGGAGAAGCTGAACCAGCGGCACATGGGATTCTCCGCCGAGACGATCACGGCCACGCTGCACGAGGCGGGCTTTGACAGTATACGTATTCACCCGATCGCGCCGAAGACGGCCCGCAGCAAAGACGCCAACGTGGCGGTGCCGGACCTGTTCGTCGCCCGGGCAATCAAGCAACTGAATCACCAAACCACCAAATAACTTTTTCCAGAAAGGAATCAAATGCTCCCAATCCACGACGTCAAAGATCTCGGTCTTGCTGCTGAAGGCAAGAAGCGCATTGAATGGGCCGACAAGGACATGCCCGTTCTGCAGATGGTGCGCAAGCGTTTCGCCAAGGAACAGCCGCTGAAGGGCTTCCGCATGGCCGCCTGCCTGCACATCACCACCGAGACGGCCAACCTGCTCCGCACCCTCCAGGCTGGCGGCGCTGAAATTCGCGCCTGTGCGTCCAACCCGCTGAGCACCCAGGACGACAACGCGGCCTCGCTCGTCAAAGACTACGGCATCTCCGTCTTTGCCATCAAAGGCGAAGACCGCGACACCTACTTCAAGCACATGAATGCCGCGCTGGACATCAAGCCGAACGTGACGATGGATGATGGCTGCGACCTGGTGTCGCTGCTGCACTCGTCGCGTAAGGACCTGGCCAAGAACGTCGTCGGCTCCATGGAAGAAACCACCACCGGCGTCATTCGACTCAAGGCCATGGAAAAGAGCGGCATCCTTAAGTTCCCCGCCGTCGCCGTCAACGACGCCATGTGCAAACACTTCTTTGACAACCGCTACGGCACCGGCCAATCCACCCTCGACGGCGTCATCCGCGCCACCGATCACCTGATCGCCGGCAAACGCGTCGTCGTCGCCGGCTATGGCTACTGCGGCAAAGGCACCGCCTCCCGCGCCCGCGGCCTCGGCGGTCATGTCATCGTGACTGAAATCGATCCGATCAAGGCCATCGAAGCGGTCATGGATGGCTTCCAGGTCATGAGCATGGAAGAGGCCGCCCCGATTGGCGACATCTTCATCACCGTCACGGGCAACATCCACGTCATCCGCGCTGAGCACTTCAAGGTCATGAAGGATGGCGCGCTCGTGTGCAACTCGGGCCACTTTGACGTTGAGCTCGACCTCGTCGCCCTGGCCAAGCTGGCTAAGAAGGTGACGAAGGGCGTGCGTGAGTTTGTGGATGAATACAAGCTGGCTAACGGCCGGCGCGTGCTCGTCCTCGGCGAAGGCCGCCTGATCAACTTGGCTGCGGCGCATGGCCACCCGGCGTCGGTGATGGACATGTCGTTTGCGGTGCAGGCGCTGGCCACCGAATGGTGCGTGAAGAACAAGGGCAAGCTGTCGAACACCGTGCACAATGTGCCGGCCGAGATTGATGCCTGGGTTGCGAAGCTCAAGCTGGAAAGCATGGGCGTGAGCATCGACACGCTGACGAAGGAACAGGTGAAGTACCTGGCCAGCCACGATATGGGCACGTAACGGGAAGCGGGAAGTTAGAAGTTGGAAGTTGGAAGGGCCCAGGGACTCAGTCCCTGGGCTTTTCGTTTTTTGCGCGGTGCGTTTGGTGGCGTGGTGGGGTTTTTAGGGGGTGGCGGGTTGGGCGTGGGCGTTTTTGGGTGTGGGAACGGGGGGTGTGGCCAAATGTGAGGGGGTGGTTTGGGGGCGGGGTGGTGATTTTGGCTTGGGTGCTGGCTTGGCGCAGCGCTGGTTGATGACGGTTTGCATGGTGTCAACGAGGTCGTTGAGGATCTTGTTTTGGAGGGGGATTCTGTAGCGCGGGATGCGGGTGTTGGCGAAGTTGTGCTGGCCTGCGGGGAGGAGGAGGCCGTGGGTGCGGAGCTCGGCGAGGGCGCGGGAGACGGCGCGGTAGGAAAGGTTTGTGGCATCAGCAATTATGGCGATGGGCAGGGCGACTTCGCCGAGGGTGTTGAGGGAGATGGCGAGGAAGGCGTAGGCCTTGAAGGCGGCTGGGGAGATGTTGCGAAAGGTGCTCGGTGACGGGACTGCGGCGATGTTCAGATTCACGATCATGGTACCCCCCTATTTGTAAACAAATTACAACTGGTCGGTATATGTTAGCATAGATGTCATATCTTGTCAAGAGAATTTTCGTTAGATTTTTGATATTTTTGTAAGTTTTTGTTCGGGTAGTGGTTAGGGGGAATTGGTTGGTTTGTTAGGGTGTTGCAGGTTTGTGTATTGGCGCAGGGGAACGGGGATTTGAGATTTGAAATTTGAGATTTGAGAATTGGGAGAAGAGCCAGGGATCTGATCCCGGCTTTAGGGGCTTTAGGGGGCGGGGGTGGGTTGGACGGGGAAGCCGGGGTGGTGAGGGCGTTCGTGCGGGAGGGTGAGGACGAGCATGGCGGTGATGGGCCATTGGAGGAGGAAGAGGGTGGCGGCGAAGGCACCGAAGATGGCGTAGTGGGTAGTGAGGGCGAAGTGGTCCATTAGGAACATCGGGACGCTCGAGAGAATGGCGACGAGGGGTGAGGCGAGGATTATCCAGCGGCGATGCTGCTGGCCAAGGAGCGAGGCGGCGGCGATGGTGAGGGAGATGGCGAGAGCGCTGCAGAGAATGAAGACTTCGGGGAAGTAGCGTGTGTGGGAGTGCATCACGTTGGAGAAAAGGACCAGGAAGATCAAATAGAGAGTTGCGAGGTGGATCACCGCGCTGATGAGGGTGAAGGTCACGATGCGCAGGATACGCAGGTGGCCATGACGGCCGAAAAGCAGACTCGTCACGACGCCCCAGAGAATTGGACTGATGAACAAACCGGCGTAGGGTACGAGGATAGCACCGCTGGCGAGAATGCAGAGGACGAGTGAGACGATGATCATGTGGCGGCGCGGGTCGAGGGCACGACGCATGGGGGGTGGGGACAGGCGGATGGGTTCGATGTCGGGCATGAGGGGGATTGTAACGCAGGAAGGAAATACGGGATTGAAAATTTGAGATTCGCGATTTGGCAGGAGACCCAGGGACTGCAGTCCCTGGGCTTTTGAGGTGGCGCGCGAGCGATAGCGCACATGCACGGGGCGGGGCGCGAAGGACGAGCGGGTTGGGCGCGTCAGTTGGGTGAGGGAGAGGGGCCGGCGCGGCGCTCTGTCCTTGGCTACTGATCTGGCAGGCTTTCAGCTGGTGGGACGGGGATTGAAATCGCGGGCTACACGGGGGCGGGGGATACTAGATTTGGAATTTGGGATTTGAGAATTGAGAGAAGACCCGGGGATCTGATCCCTGGGCTTTTGGGCGGTGGCGCGCGAGCGATAGCGCGGATGCGCCGGCAGAGGCGCGAAGGGCGAGCGCAGCCTGAAAGGCTGCCACAAGTATGCCCCTCCCATGCTACAATTCGCCAGCTATTCATCCTCCCGCTCAATCGCAGACACACTATGAAGCCACTGCATCTATCCGTCCTTCTTCTCCTCGCCTGCAGTGCATGCGACGACGCCAGCCATCGCTCCATCAGCCCCGGCACCAACGACTATTACGCATGCTCCGAACATCCCAACTATCTTCAGGTCATTTACGTCGTTGACGTGCAGTCTTACGACCCCGCGCTCGAGTCTCGCTACTTCCTAAAGTCTCTCGAGATTCTCAAGAACAACGAGACCCGCGGGTCCGCGCCGCGCAACTGCGATTACTACGCCATCGCCATCAAAAACTACCGTGACCACAAAGGTGAATCGACGTTCGCTAGTTCCCACAAAGCCGGCCTCATCATCTCACGCCACGACGTCGACCGCACCGATCCTGCCAATCTCGTCCGCCTGATCGCGCCCGGGTCCATCACTCACGACGGCACTAGACTCATTGGCGCAACCTGGCAACTCATCCGCGAACACTCCACCACCACCCGCCCTTCTACCCCCACCTCGCCCTCACCCAACTGACGCGCCCAACCCGGGGCTTGGGGGGATACAAGATTTAAAATTTGAGATTTGAGAATTGGGAGAAGACCCAGGGATCTGATCCCTGGGCTTTTGGGGAGTGGCGTTACTGGCGGTCGAAGTCGGCGAACATGCCGGTGGATTCGTCAGGGGAGAGCATGAAGTTGTCGTTGCTGGAGACGAAGGATGAGCCGGTGATGGCGGCGAGGTTGGTGTTGAAGGCGGCGCGTTTGACCCAGCGGACGGAGCCGTCGCCGTAGCCGACGTTGATGCCGTCGATGTGGCGTTCGTCGACGCGGGCGGGGGTGGAGACGACTTCGCTGATCATGGCCCATGAAGAAGAGGAGTTGAGGAGGGTCATGCTGGCGATGTTTTTTTCGAGGTCGTCGGTGGTGTTGCCGGGGAAGAAGAATGGGCGGACGGGGCGGACGCCGTAGGCGGAGCGGGAGACGAGTTTGGGCGGGCCTTGCTGGAGGACGGGCGGCCATTGATTTTCGGCGCCGGTGAGGGAGGTGCTGCCGCGGTAGTCTTTGAGGAGGCCCATGGGGCTGGTTTCGGGATTGGAGGGACAGAGGACCCAGGAGGGTTTGAGGAGGAGGCCGTCGACGTAGAGGAAGCCGAAGGGGCCGAGGTGTTGGACGCCGGAGTCGCTGTTGTTGATGAGGTAGTTGTATTGGCGCCAGGTGGAGTAGCCGATGGGGATTTTGTTTTGGCGGGTGGCGGCGAACTGAGAGAAGGACTGGTGGAGTGAACGGAGGTTAGCGGAGCAGGCGACGCGGCGGCTGCGTTCACGGGCGCGGCCGAGGGTGGGCAGAAGGATGGCGACGAGGAGGGCGATGATCGCCACGACGACGAGGAGTTCGATGAGGGTGAAGCCTTTAGGTTTCATGGTGTGAGCCACACGTAAGGGATTGGGTGCGGGATCAGCGTCGGCGACGGCCCAGCAGTCCGGCAACGCCGAGCCCGAGGAGCGTGAGCGAGGCGGGTTCAGGGATGACGGTATCGAGGGAGAATTCGCGAGCTTCGCCGGCGCTGTTGCCGCGGGTGGCGAAGACGAGGTATTCGCCCGTGGTGGTGGCGGATCCCCAGCGATTGAGCCCTTTGGACCAGACGGTGTTGGTGCCATTGGAAATGCTGATGTCCCACTTGCCGACGGTGGGATCAATGCTCAGATCGATCTGGTAGGCGGTACCGGCGACGACTGTCATGACACCGCCGGAGCCAGAGCCCGGGCCGGCGGCATCCGGGTCCATGCCGACATCGAAGTAGCGATCGCCGGAGAAGGCCGTGGAGCCAGTCGCGGTGGGGTTATAGGCAGCGAAGACGAGGGCGGCGGAGTTGTTGGCGCCGCGGTCGGCGCCAAAGACGCCGAAGAGGTAAGTGGACCACCGCTCGGGGTTCGAGGCGTTGCTGTCGCCGTTGTTGGCGCCAAGCAGGCCGCTGGAATCCTCGCCGCTGGTGCCGGCGTTGTCGCTCGCGAAGAACTCGAAGCGGTCGTTGCTGTTGTCAAAGTTGGCGAGGGAGTCCGCGCGCCAGAGGAAGGAGATTGTGTGCACCTGGGAGCGAACGGTAGCGGAGCTAGCGGCAAGCCGGCGGTAGAGTGATGCGGTATCGTTGGCGTTGGTGCGTGCGAGTGAGACATCGAGGTAGTTGCCGCTGCTCATGAGGGGTGACGAATTGGCGACGATGCCGGTCATGGTTGGGTTAGAGTTATTTTGAGCGCCAGTACCCCAGGCGCCAGCCCAGCCCTGGCCGCCGTTGAGCGGCGTGGTGAGATTGTTGGCCACGGTGTAGGAGGAAAAATCTTCATAGAAGGCGGCATGTGCCGGCAGCGTTGAGACTGCTGCTGAGAAGATTGCTGTCGTGAGCAATGTGCGTGTGGTCATGGTTTGGCTCCGCATGAGTGAGTCCGCTGCGCCCCTGGCAGACCGGCTCTCTCTCCCTCATGCCACCAACCAATGGCGGGTAATTCCAGTTGTAATATACCTTGATGGTGCCGACGTGGTTGACGAATCGAGACAATCTATTAACAATTTGGGACATGCGGCATCTTCCTACACAACCACGGGCCCCGGGCGCAGGGACACGCGTTGCGATTCTCATTCCGAGCGTATTGCACGAACTGGGCGAGGTGCTGCAGGGCATCCGTGATGCGGCGAGAGAACGCCGGTGGGAGCTCTGCTTACTACAGGACATACCCATCACGGCCGAAACGCTGGTGCGTATGAACGTCCGCGGGATCGTGGTCCACATTATCGATACCAAGCTATTAGCGTCGGTCAGGAAATTCGGGATTCCGATGGTGTGCATCCATCCGGGGCGAGGACATGGGATTCCGTATATACGGATCGATCAGCAGGCGCTGGGGCGGACCGCGGGGGCGCATCTTTACGAACGAGGGTGCCGCAAGTTTGCGTTCTTTGATGCGGGCGATAAGCCGTATTCGGTTCCGCGATTGGAGGGGTTACGGGCGTTTCTGCGCGAGCGTGGCTTGGAGCCATTGGTGTTCACTGTGGGACCGCGGACGGTTCGGCGCGGGCGGTGGCGACTGGAGGATCAACTGGAGGATTTGGCGGAGTTTCTTGGGGCGCATGCGGGGGGGCTGGGGCTCGTTACTGCGGATGATCAGCACGGGGAGCGAGCGTTGGAGGCGATTCGCATTGCGGGGCTGAAGGTGCCGCACGATGTGGCGGTGGTGGGCACGGACAACCGGGAGAATTTCTGCGATTTGTGCGACCCGCCGCTGTCGTCGGTGGATAACGATAATGTGCGGCGCGGGGAGTTGGCGGTGCAGTTGTTGCAGCGGTTGATGGAGGGCAAGCAGGTGCCGGTGGAGACGGTGCTGCAGCCGGGCGGGGTGGTGGTGCGGGAAAGTTCGGCGGCGTTTGCGCCACGTGACCCGGATGTGGCGCGGGCGGTGGCGATTGTTCGAGCGCGGTTGGCGGAGCGTGTGACAGTGCAGGGGCTGGCGGATGAGTTGGCGGTATCGCGGCGTGATTTGCTGCGAAAGTTTCAGGGGAGTTTGGGGCGGTCGCCATCGGAGGTGGTGGATGCGGAGCGCATTGACCTGGCGAGGGCGTTGCTGCGGGACACGGGGTTGCCATTGGTGGAGATTGCGCGGCGAAGCGGGCTTTTGCCGTTGTCGCACTTTTGCCGGACGTTTAAGCGTGTGACGGGGGAGACGGCGAGTGCGGTGAGGCGGCGGGCGAAGCGGGGGTGGGGTGGGGGATTTGGGATTTGAGAGGAACCCAGGGACTGCAGTCCCTGGGCTTGTAATGGGAATGCGATAGGGGTTTTTCGGGGTGGGGGTTGGTATAATGCGGGGCTATGCGCAAGATTTATCTTGAGACATTTGGTTGCCAGATGAATGTGCTGGATTCGGAGCTGGTGGAAAATCAGCTTACGGCACTGGGGTATGAGTTCACGGCGTCGCTCGATGAGGCGAACGTGGTGCTCTATAACACGTGCTCGGTGCGCGAACGCTCGGAACAAAAAGTGTGGTCGCGACTGGGGACGCTGAAGGCGCGGAAGGCGGAAGATAAGGGACTGGTGGTCGGGGTGATCGGGTGTATGGCCGAGCGCGAGGGGGCGGGGTTGATGAAGCGGATGCCGCAGGTGGACATCATGTGTGGGCCGGGGGAATTGGACCAGTTGCCGCAGTTGCTGGAGAACGCGATTTTGACGGGGGATCGGCAGCATGCGTTGGCGGGGAACACGAGCCGACGGAGCAAGACGCTGCAACACGCGGAAGAGGATGGGCTGGAGCAGTTGGATTTGTCGCGGTCGTTTTCGGCGGCGGAACAGAAGTACCAGGCGTACATTCGGATTGTGCGGGGATGTAATAAGTTCTGCACGTATTGCGTGGTGCCTTACACGCGGGGGCCGGAGGTCTCGCGGAGTCCGCAGGCGATTTTGGAGGAGGCGAAGAAGCTGGTGGAGGCGGGGTGCTTGGAGATCACGCTGCTGGGGCAGACGGTGAATCATTATGTGCATGAGAGCGAGACGGCGAATGTCTCGACGCCGACGGGGCCGGCGAGGAAGCGGACGACGTTTGCGGAGTTGCTCAAGACGATTCACGATGAAGTGCCGGCGTTGCCGCGGTTGCGGTTTGTGACGAGTTTTCCGGCGGACTTTGGGGATGACATTTTGCGGGTGATGGCGGAGAGTCCGCGGATTTGCCGGTATCTGCATATACCGGCGCAGAGCGGGTCGAACCGGATTTTGAAGTTGATGAACCGTGGATATACGGTGGAGAGTTATTTGGAGTTGTTGGAGCGGGCGCGGCGGATTGTGCCGGGGATCGCGCTGGCGGGGGATATCATCGTGGGATTTCCGACGGAGACGGAGGAGGAGTATTTGATGACGCGCGAGCTGCTGAAGCAGGCGCGATACAAGAATTGTTTTATTTTTAAATACTCGCCGCGGCCGGGGACGCTGGCGATTAAGCGGCATGAAGACGATGTGCCCGAGCAGGTGAAGCGCGATCGGAACAATGACCTGTTGAAGCTACAGAATCAGATTTCGAACGAACTCAATAGAGGACTTATCGGGGAGACGGTGGAGATTTTGTGTGAGGGGCCGAGCGGATGGCGCGGCGCAGAGACGGATAGTGTTGTTGCGGGAGGGGCAAAGAAGCAGGGGGAGACGTGCGGGAGTGAGCACACGCATGGGAATGCGGTGGAGCTTGGGCCGCTGTTGAAGCGTGCGGTGGTAAAACAGGCAAACGGGGGAAGTGCGGCAGAGCAGCGCTTGACGGAGATTGCAGTAAATACCGATAACATCGTGCAGATGACGGGTCGGACGCAGGCGGACCAGATTGTCGTGTTCGACGGTGAGCCGGCATTGGAAGGGCGAATTTTGAAGGTGCGTGTGAAGGCAGCGCACGGGATGACGATATTCGCTGAAACGGTAGGAAAAGCATGTGCGGACAACGTTGGAACGTTGGTTGGCGCATGATTTTTTAATGTGTGTTGCGCGACGTGAGCGCGTTAAGTGGGTGAGATAATTGGTCGAAACAAAAGGAAGTGTTAGCGCGCGATGATGTGCGCGCAAAGAGGCCAAAAGCTTCTTGAAGTCAGCTTGGGGAAGTGTTACTCTCAACACAACTTTTGTGTTGCAGGCTAGCACGCATATCTCTTAGCTGACCAGAGAGCTTGAACATTAACCGCATCCAGGGATCGTGATTCATGCCGGTTGAATCAGGACTACAGCTCTATCTCAACCAGATCAACCAGGCACCGCTGTTGACAGCGGACCAGGAAAAAGATGTTGCGCGCAAGATTATTCGGGAGAACGATCCGAATGCGCGAGAGGAAATGATTCGCTGCAATTTGCGGTTGGTAGTGAACATCGCAAAGAACTATGCGAACCGGGGGATGAGTCTGCAGGACTTGATTGAGGAGGGGAACATCGGGTTGCTGAAGGCGGTGGAAGGCTTCAACCCCGAGATGAACATTCGCTTCAGCACGTATGCGAGCTGGTGGATCAAGCAGGCGATTAAGCGGGCGTTGATCAACAGCGTGCAGCCGATTCATATTCCGGCGTACATGGTGGAGATGATCGCGAAGTGGAAGCAGGCGATCAGTGAGTTGGAAGACAAGCTGGGCCGGATGCCGAACGTGAACGAGCTGGCCGAGCACATGCAGATGACGCCGAAGAAGGTGCGGATTATTCATCGGGCGGTGAAGGCGTTTCACAGTCCGACGCAGGCGCACGTGTCGGCGGATGAAGACGGCATGGCGTTGCACGAGATGCTGCACGATGAGAAGACGCTGCCGCCGGATGAGTTGGTGCTGGGGCGGGACGAAGTTAAGACGATTTATCAGTTGCTGAACAAGATTGACCGGCGCGAGGCGGAGATCTTGAAGCTGCGGTACGGGCTGGATGACGGCGTGCCGCTGACGCTGAAGGAGATTGGGGAGAAGATCGGTTTGACGCGCGAGCGTGTGCGGCAGATCGAGAACGAGGCGCTCAAGAAGTTGAACAGCTATTTGAGTTCGCGGAAGATTCCGGCGCTGAGTCATATTGAGAGCAATGGGATGTTTGGGGAGCCGCCGGCGGTTGATACGTTTGATGATGATATGTGACGGGGAATGCTGAATAGTGAAGAGTGAATGGTGAAAGTGCTAAGGGGACGGGAAATAGTGAATGGTGAATGGAGGGCTGGGAAATGGGGGTTGGCCAAAAGTCGCGGAAGTGAGTAGAGTGGTGCGACTTTTGAGGATAGGGATTGACGCAAGCGACAAACAATGTGAACGCCGCGGCGAAAGAGCCGGGGATGTTGGAATATGCGGCGGTGCTGCTGGGGTGGCTGGTGCCGGGGCTGGGGCATTTGCTCATTGGTGAGCGGGCGCGGGGGATCATTTTTATTGTGACGATTCATGGGTTGTTTGCGGCGGGGATGCTGCTGGGGGGCATTAAGGCGATCAATCCGCCGGACCAAGCGCTGTGGAGTTATACGCAGTTTTTGAGCGGTTGGCCGATGATTGTGGCGAACCGGGTGGAGCGAGCGGAGAGCGCACGGCTGGCGAAGGTGGAGGGGGCGTATCGCGATGATGTGCGGCCGGCGGTGGGCGATCCGTTGAAGACCGAGGAGCGGCGCGAGTTGGGGGTGAAGGCGCAGCAGGCGGAGCCGGGGCTGGTGTACATGCCGAAGGTGCAGGACATTGGGGCGGTGTACTGCGGGATTGCGGGGATGTTGAATTTGCTGGTGGTGTTTGATGCGTTGCTGCGGGTGACGGGGACGTCGCGGCAACCGGAGAACGCTGCGGAAGAGAAGGGGGCCGGGCAGTGAACTTTTTGGCATTTACGCCGTTGATTGATCCGTTGCCGGCGGTATGGCCGGGGCTGAGTGAGAACTGGCTGCTGCTGTTGTTGCCGCTGGTGGTGGCGATCAGCGTGGTCTATAAGGGGACGCGGGTGAAGGCTGTGCGTGAGTTGCCGAAGGCGGCGACGATCATGGCGGTGCAGATTTTGATTGTGATGGTGGCGGCGGCGGTGGCGTTGTATGGGGTGTATTGGGCGGCGGCGCGGGTGATGTGAGTTTTCAGGCACAAAGGCACAGAGGCACAGAGGCACAAAGGGAATGAAAAAGCCCGCTGATGTAGCGGGCTTTGGTGTTGATGGGGTTGGAGGGGCGGGGTTACTTCTTTTCGATGTAGATGGAGCGGTCGGTGCCGGTGGCGGTGCGGACTTCGAGGCGGACGCCGGCGGCGAGTTTTTCTTTGCTGAGGGCGGCGGTAAGTTCCTGCGGGGTGTTTACTTCCTGGCGGTCGGCGCGGGTGATGACGTCGCCGACGCGTAGGCCGAGTTCAGCGGCGAGGCTGTCGCGTTCGACGTTGGTGATGAGGAGGCCTTTGCCTTCGCCGAGGCGGTAACGCTGGGCCTGGGCGGCGTCGAGTTGGCGGACCTGGATGCCGACATCGTCGAGGCCGACGGGGCGAGCGGGCTGGGTACGGCTGCTGTTGCTGGCGGCGACGGGGGTGGCGGTGTCGGGCTGGGTGCCGACGGCGAAGGAGAGGTCGAGGTATTTTTTGTCGCGAAAGATTTTGAGGTCGATTTTGTTGCCGGGGGCGGTGCGGGCGACGGTGTTGCGGAGCTGGTTGATGGTTTCAACGGGTTTGCCGTTGATGTGGGTGATGATGTCGCCGAGTTGGAGGCCACCCTTGCCGCCGGGGGAATCGGCCATGACCTCGCGGACGAGGACGCCGGTTTCGCCGGTGAAGCCGTAGCGTTTGGCTTCGGCCTTGGCGCGAGTATCGCGGAGGTCGACGATGCCGACGCCCATGTAGCCGCGGACGACTTTGCCGGTTTTGATGAGGGAGTCCATGATGTACTTGGCGTCGTTGGAGGGTATGGCGAAGCCGATGCCGTTGTAGGCGCCGGAGCGTGAGGCGATGGCGGTGTTGATGCCGACGATTTCGCCGCGAAGGTTGACGAGTGGGCCGCCGGAGTTGCCGGGGTTGATGGCGGCGTCGGTTTGGAGGAAGTTTTCGTAGGTGAGGCCCTGGAGGGCGGGGTTGTTCATGGCGATGATGGGGACCTGGCGGCCCTTGGCGGAGATGATGCCCTGGGTCATGGTTTGGTCGAACCCGAAGGGGGAGCCGAAGGCGAGGACCCAGTCGCCGACTTCGAGATTTTCGGAGTCGCCGAACTTGGCGTAGGTGAGTTTGTCGGCTTCGATTTTGATGACGGCGAGGTCGGTTTTGGGATCGGTGCCGATGACCTTGGCGGTGAGTTCGCGGCCGTCGTCTAGTCGGACGGTGATGGTGTCGGCTTCTTCGATGACGTGGTTGTTGGTGAGGATGTAGCCGGAGGCGGAGACGATGACGCCGGAGCCGGTGCCGAGGGCGCGTTGGCCGTTGCGGGGAGCGGGGGTCGATTCTTCTTCATCGGGGGTGAGGTCGGGCATGAAGCGGCGGAGTTCTTCAGGGATGCGGGGAAGTACGCGACCAGGGCCCCCACCGCCGCCGGTGCCAGCGACGGGCTCGACTTTGCGGCTGGTGTTGATGTTGACGACGGCGTCTTTCATGACACCGTGAACGGTGCGGAAGACGCGGGAGAGATCGGTGGCGGGCGCGGCGGTTTGCGGCGCGACGGGCTCGGTGGGCTTGGCGGTGGTGGTGGCCTGGGCGTTAACGGACTGAGGTGTGAGGCCGGACTGTGCACCGAAATAGGAGCCGACGCTGACGGCGGCGATCAGGAGGGCGGGGAGCGTGAGCTTCTTGATTTTGGTCATGGGACAGCCTTTCAAGTAACACCAGCCTGACGGTGTGTGCGAGGAATTTCTAACGACAGCCACGGGGAATTGTTCGCGCGTGGCGGCGGTTTGTCCAGCGGAAGAAAACTGCCGGGCAGCGGCTAGAATAGTGGACCTGACGTTTCGAGGTGTTATGCGCGCGTATATTTTGTCGATTGGTGATGAGCTGGTCAGCGGCCTGACGGTGAATACGAATTGTGCGTGGTTGAGCCAGCAGTTGACGGGGCTGGGGATTGGGACGAGCACGCATCTGACGGTGGGCGATGAGCCGGAGCCGATACGGAAGGCGATACAGGAAGCGTGCGACAAGTGTGATGTGCTGTTGATCAGTGGCGGGTTGGGGCCGACGGAAGATGACCTGACGCGACAGATGATTGCGGAGGCACTGGGGGAGAAGCTGGTGGAGGATGGGTGCGCCCTGGAGCAATTGGAGCATTGGTTTAAGAGCCGAAACCGGGTGATGAGTCCGTCGAACCGGGTGCAGGCGCAGCGGCCGGAGAGCGCGAGGTGTTTGGAGAACACGTGCGGGACGGCGCCGGGGTTGGCGGCGACGAAGGGGAAGACACGGATTTTTGCGATGCCGGGGGTGCCGCGGGAGATGAAGGAGATGTTCACGCGGAGCGTGCTGCCGGAGATTAAGCAGGCGGCGGGCGACCGGGTGACGCTGGTGACGAAGATCAACACGTATGGGATGGGCGAGTCGATTTTGGGGGAGAAGATCAAGGACTTGATGAAACGCGGGGCGAACCCGGCGGTGGGGACGACGGTGCATGATGGGATTGTGAGCGTGCGGATTTATGCGACGGGGACGCGCGATGAGGCGATCGCGATGACGCAGAAAATTCGGGAGCAGGTTTATGCGCGATTGGGGGCACTGATTTTTGGAGAGAACGAGGCGACGATTGAGGGGGCGGTGGCGGCGCTGCTGAAGGAGCGGCGGGAGACGATTGCGACAGCGGAAAGCTGCACGGGCGGGACGCTGGGCGCGCTGCTGACGGACATTGCGGGGTCGTCGACGTATTTTCTGCGGGGGTGGGTGACGTATTCGAATGAGAGCAAGACGGATGAACTGGGTGTGCCGGCGGCGTTGATCGCGGAACATGGTGCGGTGAGCGAGCCGGTGGTGCGGGCGATGGCGGAGGGCGCGCGGAAGCGGGCGGGGACATCGTATGGGATAGGGATTACGGGGATTGCGGGGCCGGATGGTGGGACGGAGGAGAAGCCGGTGGGCACGGTGTGGCTGGCGGTGGCGTCAGACACGGGGACGGAGGCGCGGCGGATTGTTTTTCCGGGGGATCGGAAAGCGGTAAGGCTGCGGGCGTCACAGATGGCGTTGGCGCTGCTGCGTTGGCGGATCTTGGATGTGGGGTTTGATACCGTGACGAAGTGAGTGTTGAACCGTGAAACCCGCCCCTGGGCAGGGGCGGGCTTTACGTTTCTTAGCGAGGCGGCGGGGGTGGCGGGCCGTCGCCGCGGGGGCGGCGCATGGGGCCGACGGGGCGGCCATCGGGTGTATCTCCCCCACCACCGCGACGTGGGCGGTCGAGGTTTTTGGGATCGACGACGCCGCGGTAGCCGCCGATGATGTAGGGGAATTTGTCAGTGACGTGGTAGTGGTAGCCGCGGGTGGAATCGGTGTGGCCGTTGCATTCGTCGAGGTCGGTGGGCGGTTTGCCGTTGTCGCCATTGGGGCCGTAGATGGCGTAGCCGTCGAACATGTAGCCGATGAGGGGTGAGTGTTCGCCGGGCTTTTCGGAGAAGGGGGTTTTCACGCACTTGGGGTAGATGTGGTAGTGGTAGCGGCCGGCCTGATCGGGGTGGCCGCAGCATTCGTCGAAGACTTCGTTTTTGGCGGCGTCTTCGCCCTCAGCGGTGTAGGGGTTGTAGAAGGGGACGCCGTTGATGGCGACGCCGATCGGGCCCATGGGGGTCTTGGTGATCTTGTCGGACTTTTTGGGATTGAGCGGGATGTAGAAGGTGTAGTTTTGTTTTTGGATGCGGTTGGGGTTGTCGCGATTGGGGAAGTCGCCGGTCTTGTGATCGGCGAGGCCGTTGGACTTGACGATGAGGGTGTCGCCTTTGCGTTCGACGGAGACTTGATCGCGGAAGCCGAAGTTTTTGGGGGTGGGTTGGGAGGCGGGCTTGGAAGTGGTGGCGGGTGGTTTAGAGTCAGCAGTGGTGAGAGCGGCCCAGGCGAAGGAGAAGCCGAGAATGGCGGCGATGATTGGGACGAGTTTATTCATTGAGCACCTCAGGAGGGAACATGCATGAGGCGGGGGAAAGTTGCGGCAAAAATGAAAAACCTCGCCGCGGGGGGCGAGGTGAGGGGGATTGAAAGCGGTGGGGATCGAACCCACGACCCACAGATTAAAAGTCTGTTGCTCTACCGACTGAGCTACGCTTTCTACGCCCGTTTCGGCGGTGAGGCCGAATTGGGAAAAGATTAGCTATTTTAGAAACTGCGGCGGCGTTGGCAAGTGATGAGGGGTTGTGGCATAAAGCGAGGGTGAGGGCGTTGGTCTTGCAGGAGGTGTGCATGCGGTTTTTCACGTGCGTGATGATGGTGCTGCTGATGGCGGGACTGGCGCGGGGGCAGGCGGTTTATCAGTATGCGGCGGATGCGACGACGGCGGATGGGAAGGCGATGCGGGTGTGGCTGTGGGTGCCGGCGAAGGCAGAGCGGCTGCGCGGGGTGATCGTGGCGGGGAATGCGACATCCGCGGAGGCGATGTTTTGTGATGCGGCGGCGACGCGGCGGGTGTGCGAGGAGGAGAAACTGGGCATTGTGTATATGAACCCGCATGTGGATGCGATGTTTGATATGAAGGAGCGGAAGGCGGATGAGGCGCTGCTGAAGGCGCTGGAAGTGATTGCGGAGAAGAGCGGGTATCACGAAGTGAAGGTGGCGCCGCTGTTTTTCATGGGGCACTCGGTGAGCACGGTGTTCGCGAGTCATGCGGCGGCGCGGTGGCGGGAGCGGTGCTTCGGGATGATGTCGCACAAGGGGGGCGTGGTGGTGAATGATGAGACGATCAAGGGTTTTGTGGGGGTGCCGATTTTTGCGAGCAAGGGGGAGTATGAGGAGTTTGGGCCGGTCGGGCCGCTGCGGGGTTTTGAGGATCGCACGACGGCGGCGAAGGTGATGCGGGAGACGCTGGTGGGATTGCGGAAGCGCGGGGAGGAGTATTTGGTGAGCATGCTGGTGGAACCGGGGGCGACGCATTTTCCGTGGGCGAGGAATGCGGAGGAGGTGCATGCGCTGTTTTTGAAGAAGGCGGCGCAGGCGCGGATACCGGAGTGGGAGGTGGATGCGAAGGAGCCGGTGACGTGTAAGGCGGTGGATGCGAAGCGAGGCACGGAGTTGGAGGGGTTGTGGAATTTGGATGGGGAGATGGCGAAGGCGGTGATGACTTTTGAGTTGCCGATGAAGACGAAGAAGCAGCAGCTGGTGACGTTTGCGGATGTGAAGACGGGGAAGGCGATTTTGCCGGGGCATGATTTGCGGTTGCGGTTCAACCCGGCGTGGAAGGGCGCGGATGAATTTGAGGTGGCGGGGATGTTTTTGGAGGAGCCGACGAAAAAGTACCCGGCGATTGAGGGCAAATTGGGACGGGCGGAGGGTGAGGTGCAGTTCATGGTGTATGGCGGGCAGGTGGAGCAGACGGCGGCGAAGCGGTTTCGCGTGATGTTTCACCCGCGGCGAAAGTTTGAGATGACGATCTTGGCGTATCACCCGGGGGACGCGACGTATCGGCATGCGGAGCAGGCGGCGATCTTGCGGTTGGCCAGGTTGAAGGGCGGGAAGGCGCAGACGATAAGCTTTGAGAAGATTGAGGGGTTGGAGGTGGGACGGCCGGTGCAGTTGAAGGCGACGAGTGATGCGGGGCTGCCGGTGCGGTTTTATGTGGAGAGCGGGCCGGCGGTGATTGAGGATGGGTGGCTGAAGGTGACGGAGATGCCGGCGCGGATGAAGGGGGCGATGGAGGTGACGGTGGTGGCGTATCAGTTTGGGAGTGCGGTTGAACCGTTGGTGCAAACGGCAGAAGATGTGCGGCAGACGGTGATGGTTGGGAAGTGATGCGCGAGCGTTTGCCGATTGAGGAGAGTTTGGGGGAGATTTGTGAGCGGTTGGGGGCTGCGCGGAATTTGGTGGTGGTGGCGCCGCCGGGGGCGGGTAAGACGACGCGGGTGCCGGTGGCGATTTTGGAGAGTGGGTTGGCGGGGGATGGGGCGATTGTGATGCTGCAGCCGCGGCGCGTGGCGGCGCGGGCGGCGACGGAGCGGATTGCGGCGGAGAACGGGTGGCGGGTTGGGGAGGAGGCGGGGTATCACATTCGGTTTGAGAAGCGGTATGCGGCGAACACGAAGATACGCGTGGTGACGGAGGGGATTTTAACGGCGCAACTGCTCGATGATGCGTTTTTGGAGGGGGTGAGTGCTGTCATCTTGGATGAGTTTCATGAGCGGAGTTTGAATACGGATATGGCGGTGGCGTTGCTGCGCGAGGTGCAGCAGACGGTGCGGCCGGATTTGAAGATTGTGGTGATGTCGGCCACGCTGGACGCGGAACCGGTGGCGAAGTATTTGGGGGATTGTGCGATTGTGCGGACGCAGGGGCGGATGTATGCGGTGGAGATTGAGCAGCGGGCAGCGCCGGTGAGTCGCGATGAGCCGCTGGAGAAGCACGTGGCGCGGGCGGTGGATGATGTGCTGGGGCGGGTTGATGGGGATGTATTGGTGTTTTTGCCGGGGATGCGGGAGATTGAGAGAGCGCGGTCCGCGATACGGGGGAGCGATGTGGCTGTGTTGCCGCTGCATGGATCGCTGAGCAATGATGAGCAGCAGCGGGCGCTGCGGCGCGCGGATCGGCGGAAGGTGATTCTGGCGACGAACATCGCGGAGACATCGCTGACGATTGATGGCGTGCGGGCGGTAGTGGATTCAGGCTTGGTGCGGCAGGCGAGTTTTGATGCGGACCGCGGAACGGATCGGTTGGACACGGTGCGGATATCGAAAGCGTCGGCGGCGCAGCGGGCGGGGCGTGCGGGGCGGCAGGCGCCGGGGATGGCGATCAGGCTGTGGAGCGAGGGGGAGCAGCGGTTTTTGGAGGAGTTCACGTTGCCGGAGGTGCAGCGTGTGGATTTGGCGAACACGGTGTTGATGCTGCATGCGTGGGGCGTGAAGGAGCCGCGGAGTTTCGGGTGGTTTGAGAAGCCGCCGGAGGAGCGGCTGGCCGCGGCGGAGAGTTTGCTGGAGATGCTGGGGGCGATTGAGAGGGGCGCGATTACGGAGGTGGGGAGAAGGATGGCGCGGTTGCCGGTGCACCCGCGGGTGGCGCGGATGCTGGTGGAGGCGGCGGGGACGCGGCTGCTGGATCATGCGGCGAGCGTGGCGGCGGTGATCAGCGATGAGCGCGGCGGGGATGATTTGTTGCATGTGCTGGCAGCGCCGGAGCGGTTGGAACCGCAGACGCGGCAGGTGAAGGAGCAGTTGTTGCGGATTGCGCGGGGGTTGCCGGCGAGTGGGACGGCGATCAGGGCGGTGGAGGATTTGCTGCTGCTGGCGTTTGCGGACCGGGTGGCGCGGCGGCGCGAGAGCGACCCGCTGAAGGGGCTGATGGTCGGAGGCGTGGGCGTGAAGTTGGCGCCGGGGGTGCTGACGCCGGCGCTGGATGCGGCGCCGCTGATGCTGGTGCTGGATGCGCGGCATGAGTCGCGCGTGGCCGGGGCGGAGGCGACGGTGCGGAGTGCGTTGCCGTTGGAGCGGGGGGCTTTGGAGCGGCTGTTCAAGCAGCACATCACACGGGAGGCGGAGCACACGTGGGATGCGAAGAGTGAGAAGGTGGTGGCGCGGACGGTGGAGCGTTATCGTGATTTGGTGATTGAGGAAGATCCGCATGGGCGGGTGGACTTGGCGAAGGCGGGCGCGGCGATGGCGGCAGCGCTGGGGCCGCGGGCGCGGGAGATTTTTGAGAAGGATGAGGCGTGTGCGAAGTTGCTGGCGCGGGTGGCGCTGCTGCGGGAGCATGTGAAGGAGCAGCCGTGGCCGGCGTTTGATGATGGGCAGCTCAGGCAGTTGTTGGGGGAGGCGTGCGCGAACAAGCGGAGTTTGGCGGAATTGGATTTGGCGGAGGCGCTGCGGGGGGCGCTGGTTTATCCGCTGGATCGATTGCTGGATCAGCATGCGCCGGAGAGTTTGGAAGTGCCGAGCGGGAGTCGGATTAAGTTGGAGTATGCGATGGGGGCGAAGGCGCCGGTGCTGGCGGTGCGGTTGCAGGAAGTGTTTGGGTGGTTGGAGACGCCGCGGGTGGCGGGCGGGCGAGTGGCGGTGCTGATGCATCTGCTGGGGCCGAATTTTCGGCCGGTGCAGGTGACGGATGATTTGCGAAGTTTCTGGTCGCGCGCATACTTTGAGGTGCGTAAGGATTTGCGGGTGCGGTACCCGAAGCACAAGTGGCCGGAGGACCCGCTGACGGCGACGCCGGAGGCGAAGGGACGGCGGCGATTTTGAATTGCCATGAAAGACACTAAGGACACAAAAGCATTTGAGGTTGATATGAAAGCTTGGTTGCTCGAAGGTTTGGGTGGGTTAGAGAAGTTGAAGGTTGGGGAAGCGGCGATGCCGACGGCGAAGGCGGACGAGGTGGTGCTGAAGGTGGATTTTGCATCGCTGAACCCGGCGGATCGGTATTTGGCGGAGGGGCAGTACCCGGCGCGGCCGACGTTTCCGCACATTTTGGGGCGCGATGCGGTGGGCACAGTGACGGCGGTGGGCGCGGCGGTGACGACTTTAAAGGTGGGTGATCGCGCGTGCATTCTGCGGACGGAAGTGGGTGTGAACACACCGGGGACGTTTGCCGAGTTTGTCGCGGTGCCGGCGGCCAGTCTGACGGCGGTGCCGACGGGGTGGACGGATGAGCAGGCGGCGTCAGCGCCGCTGGTGTATTTGACGGCGTATCAGGCGTTGACGCAGTTTGGGGCGCTGGAGAAGGCGGTGGTGCTGGTGACGGGGGCATCGGGCGGCGTGGGCGTGGCGAGCGTGCAGCTTGCGGCCGCGATGGGGCACACGGTGGTCGGGCTTTCGCGGAGTGATGAGAAGCGGAAGAAGTTGGAGGGGCTGGGGGCGAGTTTGACGCTGGACCCGCACGACACGCAATGGCGCAAGCGGATCAAGGAATATCTGGGGCAGCGGCGCGTGGACCTGGCGGTGGATAACATTGGCGGATCGCTGTTCAGCGAAGTGCTAGACACGCTGGGGATGAATGGGCGGATCAGTTGTGTTGGGCGGTTGGCGGGGCCGGTGCCGTCGTTCAACACGGCGGGATTGTTCTTCCGGCGGATACGTATCGGGGGGGTGGCGGTGGGCACGTACACACCGGCGGAGGCGCAGGCGGCGTGGCAGGCGGTGCTGAAACTGTTGAGCCAGGCGAAGGCGCAGCCGCTGGTGGACTCGATGTGGCCGTTTGAGAAGTTGATTGAGGCGTTTGGGCGGTTGGCGTCGGGGCCGATGGGTAAGGTTGTGTTACAGGTGAAAGGCTGAGCTGTAGAAGCGGCACGGCCGTTGCACTTTCGCTGAGCGCGGAGGTGCGGGATGAACGCGATCAAGTATGTGCTATTGGGAAAGTGGCTGGGGCACCCGTTGCACCCGGCGATTGTGCACGTGCCGATTGCGTTGTGGGTTGGGGCGTGCATTTTTGACATCATGAACCTGGGTGGGCTGGGCGGGAACAGCCTGGTGCGGACGAGTTTCTGGTCGATATTGCTGGGGCTGGTGGCGACGCTGGTGGTGGTGCCGGCGGGCTTTGCGGAGTGGTCGGAGATCAAGCGTGAGAAGCCGGCGTGGAAGCTGGCGTTGTGGCACATGATCTTGAATGTGATCACGATGTTGATTTTTGTGGCGTCGCTGGCGCTGCGTTGGGGGGATGCGTATGACATGAATAAGGTGCCGATGGGCGCGGCGGTGTTGTGTTTTGTCGCGACGGCGGTGCTGGGGGTATCGGGGTATCTCGGCGGGCGGATGGTGTATGAGCATGGCATTGGCATCGGGCGCGAGAGCAAGACCGAGTATCGAGCATTGGCGGCGAAGGCCGGCGCGAATTTGCCGGCGAAGGACTAGAGGGGCAGATCATGAAGACACGTCATGTGCTGGAAGGGCGCGCCATCGGCCACCCGCTGCATACGATGCTGACGCACATACCGCTGGGGCTGTGGCTGCTGGGGCTGGTGTTTGACGGGCTGTCGTATGTGTTCAGCGGTGAGTACTGGCCGGTGCACGGGGCTTTCTGGTCGCTGTTGCTGGGGACGATCGCGGCAGTGCCAACGGCGATCACGGGGTTCAATGATTTTCTGGGCGTGCGGGATGATCACCCGGTGCAGAAGACCATCATGTGGCACATGGGGTTGAACATTGCAGCGGCGTTGCTGTTTGCGGTGGCGACGGGCGTGCATTGGGCGTTTATCGAATATGCGCCGGTGCCGATGGGAATCACGATTCTGACGGTTGCGGCGTATGGGATCGTGATGGTGTCGAGTTATCTGGGCGGCACGATTGTTTATAACCATGGGGTGTCGGTGGGACGGCACCGGCGCGGGAACGAGTTGCCGCGGACGACGGTGATGCCGGGCGAAGTGTTGGAGGGTGCGGGGGCGAGTACGCTTGCTGATTTTACGGCGGTGGCCGATGAGCGGGAGTTGGTGGATGGCCAGACGCTGCGGGCGGAGGTGGACGGCTATGTGATCACGGTGGCGAAGCACAGCGGGCGATTGTTTGCGTTTCAGGAGTTTTGCACGCACCGGTGCGGGCCGCTGTCAGAGGGGACGATGGAGAATGATCAGATACAGTGTCCGTGGCACAACTCGCGGTTTGATATGCACACGGGGCGGGTGACGGCGGGGCCGGCGAAGGTGGCGTTGAAGACGTTTGAGGTGCGCGTGAGCGATGGGAAGGTGCTGGTGCGGGTGCCGAAGGACCATGTCGGGCAGACGCCGCAATCGGAAACGGTGGGAGATCTGGGCCGACCCAAGGTTGGCGAACGGCGCAACCCGGCGGACGACGAGGCAGCGCGGGAGCGCGAAGCGCGTCGCGCGGCGTCGGAGCGGACGCGCGAGGTTCAGTGAAGTTGTTCGATGGCTTGGTTGATGCCGCGGCAGAGGCGGAGGGTGAGGGTTTCGAGTTTCATGGTGGGTTTGCGGCTGGCGGGGATGACGGCCTCGCGCAGGCCGAGGCGTTGAGCTTCGCTGAGGCGTTGAACGAGTTGGCTGACGGGGCGGAATTCGCCGAGGAGGCCGAGCTCGCCGAGGACGAGGGTGTGGGAGTTGAGCGGGCGGCCGGTGTGGGCGGAGGCGATGGCGGTGGCGATCGCGGCATCGGCGGAGGGTTCGGAGAGTTTGATCCCCCCCACCACGTTGACGAAGATGTCCTTGTCGACGAGACGCATGCCGGCGTGTTTTTCGAGGACGGCGATGATCATGGCGACGCGGGCGGCGTCAGCGCCGGAGACTTTGCGTTTGGGTTGGCCGAGGCCGGCATCTGCGACGAGGGCCTGGACTTCGACGAGTAGCACACGGCTGCCTTGTAGCGCGGCGGTGACGACAGCGCCGGCGGGACGCGTGCCGGTGCCGGCGCGGTCCTGGGCGAGTTCGAGCAGCATGGCGGAGGAATCTTCGACGGGTTCAAGGCCCGTGGAGCCCATACGGAAGAGGCCGATCTCGAGGGTGTTGCCGAAGCGGTTTTTGGCGCAGCGGACGATGCGGTGGTCGTGGTGGGAGTCGCCTTCAAAGTAGAGCACGGTGTCGACGATGTGCTCGACGAGTTTGGGGCCGGCGAGGAGGCCTTCTTTGGTGACGTGGCCGACGAGGCAGACGGCGGTGCCGGTGGCCTTGGCGAGATAGACGAGTTCGGTGCAGCAATCGCGGAGTTGGGAGACGCTGCCGGGGGCGCTGGGGTTGTCGGGACGGTAGATCATCTGGATGGAGTCGATGACGCAGAGGGTGGGCTTGATGCGGCCGAGGGCAGCGGAGATACGTTCGAGGTTGGTTTCGGCGAAGACCTGGAGCGAGGTGTGCTGTTCGCCGGCGATGCCGAGGCGCTTGGCGCGGAGTTGGGTTTGCTGGGCGGATTCTTCGGAGGTGACGTAGAGGACGCTCTCGCCGTGGGCGGCGAGATGGGCGAGGGCCTGGAGGAGCAATGTGGATTTGCCGATGCCGGGCTCGCCGCCGAGGAGGATGGCGCTGCCGGGGACGACGCCGCCGCCGAGGACGCGGTCGAGTTCAGAGACGCCGATGGCGATGCGGGGGACTTCGAGCGGAGGGATTTGGTCGATGGCGAGCGGTCCGCCGGGGCTTTCGATGTGTTCACGGGGTTGGGCGGATGCGCCGCGGGCGACGGTGAGGGCCTTGGGGCGGTGGACGTCTTCGGTGGGCTTGGCGACTTCGTCGAGGCTGTTCCAAGCCTGGCAGTCGGGGCATTTGCCGAGCCACTTGGCGTGCATGGAGCCACAGTTGCGGCAGACGTAATAGGTGCGGTTCTTTTTGGCCATGGGGGGATTCTAGCAGGGCGGACGACGAACGAAACAGTGCCGCGTCGCTTCGCGACTAGCAGGGCAGGCGAGACGCCTGCGTTACGTGCGCAATCAGAAGAGTCGCCAGATGATGAGGGCGTCGAGGGCGACGGCGAAGCCAATGACGACGCCCCACCGGAGCATGCTCGTGGAGTACATCTTGTATTCGCGGCTGAGTTTGGGGGCGTTACGCGTGGGGCGAGGATCGTAACGGCGGTCGAGCGACCACTGGCGGATGGCGCAGGCCATGAGGAGCTGGGCGTCGAAAGGTTTGATCCCGAGATCGGCGGCGAGCGCTTCGAGGCGCTCGCGATCATCGAGACGGACGATGCCGGCCTGGACGCAGTCGTACACAGCCTGCGTGTATTCGGCGGCGACGTTCTGGCGGTATTGGCCCATCGCGCGGCTCAGCATCGGCCAGCGATCGGCGAATACATCGCCTGCGATACGCAGCACCCGCGCCTCAGCACCGGGTGCCGCATCTGCCCTGACGGTAGTCATGTCACTCTCACGACAGCGTGCGTCCTGCACGCGCGTGCCGCCGACGGCCCTGTCGGCTCGCAGCGAATCTACGACCGCCTCCGGTCGCTTCGGTTTGCCCACGGCTGCGATGAAAGCTATTGTAGCGAACCACACTGAAACCGCAGCGCGCAAAGTTGACGTACCCGCCACGGCAACGATTATGCGGGGTTTGACGGATGCACAAGATGGGCAATTTGTCTTGATGAATGCACGCACGCACGAACGCACGGGTTTACGCCGGTATTTGCCACGGTCTCGCCGGGGCTGGGTTGTGGCTGTTTTGGGCACGCTGAGCGTGCTGGCGGTGGTGGCGTTTCTGTTGATGCGGGTGACGCCATGGTGGCATCAGCCGCTGGACGCGACGCAGGATGAAGTTGTCAACGTGGCGGACGATGCGCAGCGGCGCGTGATTGAGTTGCACAACACGATGCAGCGGTCGATGGGCGGGGAGAATACTTGGATCATACGGGATGAGCACGTGAACGCGTTGCTGGCGGTGAAGTTTGCCGAGGCGGCGGGCACGCAGGCGCACGCGGTTGGGGTGAGTGCGCCGAGCGTGTATTTCGGCGACGGGCAGATCACGGTGTCGGCGCGGACCACCAAGGTGCCGGGCGGGCCGGCAGACGGGGCGGTGGTGTCGGTGGCGTTTTCGATCAGCACGGAAACGGATATGAACGGGATGGCATGGGGGCGGTTTAAGTTGGATGGGTTGTGGATTGGGGCGTTGCGAGTGCCGAAGGCGGTGGCGGAGAAGCGGATCGAGGAGTTGTTGCCGCAGGTGATGCCGGCGATTCACCAGGCGATCACGCTGCAGTTGGGGGCGCGGAATGCGCGGGACGTGGGTCCGGAAGTGGAGCGGGCGATATCGGCGACGTTGAAGGGCGAGGCGTTTCCGCTGCGGTTTCGCGTGAATCGGCGGACGGTGGCGATCCGCGAGATCACGGTGGCGGACCGGACGCTGGCGATTACGTTTGCGCCGATACAAGAGGCCGGGCGGCCATGAACAAGAGAGAGATTGACAGTTTGCTGGCGAGTGCGGGCCTGCGGCCGCAGCATCAGTTTGGCCAGAACTTCATGATTGACCAGACGGTGCTGGCGGCGATTGCGGATGCGGGGGAAATTGGGCCGCACGATGTGGTGCTGGAGGTTGGGCCGGGGGTTGGGAATTTGACGCGGCAGCTGGCGACGCGGGCGCATGCGGGGGCGGTGCTGGCGGTGGATATTGATCGGAAGTTGATGCCGGCGGCGCAGAAGTATCACGCGGCGCTGACGAATGTGCGGTGGCTGAATGCGGATGTGCTGGCGAGCAAGCACGAACTGAATCCGGACGTGCTGGCGGCGCTGCGGGAGCTGCGGGCGACGCATGGACAGGGGGAACTGAAACTGGTGTCGAACTTGCCGTATAACGCGGCGTCGCCGTTGATCGCGGAGTTGCTGGCGCTGATGACGCATGATGAGACGCTGGCGTTCAGCGTGCTGGCGTTTACGGTGCAGTACGAGGTGGGGCTGCGGATGGCGGCGATGAGCGGGAGCGACTATGGTCCGCTGAGCGTGCTGATTGCGTTGACGGCGGAGAGCGAGATTGTGCGGAAGATTCCGCCGGGGGCGTTTTGGCCGCCGCCGAAGATCAACTCGGCGTTGGTGCGGATTCGGCCGGTGGTGGCGAAGTGCCGGCGAATCAAGGACGTGGTGGGGTTGCAGAGATTGCTGGCGGGGTTGTTTTCGCATCGCCGGCAGACGATGCACAATGCGTTGAAGCATTATCTGAAGGATGCTTACACGCCGCGGGTGCGCGATGCGATTGCGGACGCTAAGATTGATCTTTCGCTGCGGCCGGAGGCGATTGCGCCGGAACAGTTCTTGACGATTGCCACGATCACACAGAAGAGCGAGTAAACGATGTCTGATTATATTTCGATCAATGGCCAGCTGACGCCTTACGACGACGCGCGGATTGCGCCGTTTGATGCGGGGCTGCTGCATGGGGCGGGATTGTTTGAAACGCTGCGCGTGCGGAATGGGAAGATCTTTCGCGGGGCGGAGCACTTGGCGCGGATCACGGCATCGGCAGCGGTGATGAATCTGCCGTTCACGCTGGGGTTGGGGCAACTGCAGGAGATGATGGCAGACTTGCTGGAAGTGAATGGGCTGACGGATGCGCGAGCGCGGTTGACGATTACGCGCGGGGATCTGCATGAGGCGACGGCCGAGCAGCCGGAGCCACCGGTGACACTGATGCTTTCGGCATCAGCTTTTGCGCCGTACCCGGCAGCGCTCTACGAGAAAGGGCTGACGGCGATCATCGCGCCGTATAAGCAGAACCCGGAGAGTCCACTGTGCGGGCATAAGACGACGAGTTATGTTGATCGGCTCATGGCGCTGCGCGAGGCGCAGAAGTTGAAGGCGGGTGAGGCGCTGTGGTTTGCGGCGGGGACGAACTTCCTGGCGGAAGGGTCGATTTCGAATGTGTTCATCGTGGATAAGGATGGCGTGCTGGCTACCCCCCCACTGCACGTGCCGGAGAAGACGAACCAGCGGTTGTGCCTGCCGGGGATTACGCGGCAGGTGGTGTTGGGCCTGGCGACGGAGATGAATGTGCTGCCGCACGAGCGGATGATCACGATCACTGAGTTGCTGGCGGCGAAGGAAGTGTTTGTGACGAATGCGATCATGGGCGTGATGCCGGTGACGCACATTGAGAAGCACAACGTGGGTAACGAGAAGCCGGGCGAACTGACGATGAAATTGCACGCGGCGTACAACGCGCTGCTGGAAACGGAAACGGACTAATCGAGTTTTTCGCAGTCGATGCCGATGTTCTTTTCGCCGGCGGCTTTTTTTTCGAGATACTTTTTGAGCCAGGTTTCCCAGGACTTGCCGGCGGCGGTGTCGCGGCCGGTGAAGGCGAGGGCGGCGATGTCGCTGTAGGCGATGGCGACCTTGTCGTCGCGGTCTTTGGGGATCATGCGGACGAAACTGTCGGCAAGTGATTGGCCGGTGCGGCGATCGAAGATGTAGCCTTCGATCTTGCTGCCGTCTTTGCGGGTTATGGTGACGTCGCCGCGGTAGTCGAAGGCTTTTTCGAGGGCAGCGGCGATTTCATCGTTGGTGGCGAGGGTGGGCACCCAGCCTTCGAGGACTTCTTTCTCAAAACCGGGGGCGACCTCGACTTCGTCGGGGTTGAGGGGCTGCGGCATGGATTTGGTTTCTTGCGGCATCGCTACACGTTGGCCGTTTCATGAGACTTGGCCGCTTCGCCCTTTTTCACGGTGAGTTGAACGGTTTGGTAGGCGGGCGTGACGGGCTCTTCGAGGGCTTCCTGGGCGGCCTTGTTTTCGTAGGCGCTGAAGAGCGTGGCTTTGACGGTGGCGAAGAAGCCGCGGAGGGAGCCGAAGGTGTGGTTGACGGCGCTGGCTTCATAGCCGGAGTGGACCATGCAATTGGCGCACTTGGGGTTGCCGCTCTCGGTGCCGTAGTTGGCCCATTCGGTTTCGCGGATGAGTTCGGCGAAGGAGTCGGCGTAGCCGTCGCTGAGGAGGTAGCAGGGCTTCTGCCAGCCGAAGAGGTTGTAGGTGGGCATGCCCCAGGGGGTGCAGGTGTAATGGCGCTGGCCCATGAGGAATTCGAGGAAGAGGACGCTTTGGTTGAAGCGCCAGGATTTTTTGCGGTTGGAGAGGATGGTACTGAAAAGCTTGCGGGTGCGGGCGCGGCCGAGGAAGTGCTGCTGGTCGGGGGCTTTGTCGTAGGAGTAGCCGGGGGAGATCATCATGCCTTCGACGCCGAGGGCCATCATTTCATCGAAGAACTGGCGGACGGACTTGGGGTCGGCGCCATCGAAGAGGGTGGTGTTGGTGGTGACGCGGAAACCGCGTTTGACGGCTTCGCGAATGCCTTCGACGGCGACTTTGTAGGTGCCTTCGCGGCAGACGGCAAAGTCGTGGTGGTCTTCCTGGCCGTCCATGTGAACGCTGAAGGTGAGGTACTTGCTTGGCTTAAAAAGGTCAATCTTCTCTTTCAAGAGGAGTGCGTTGGTGCACAGATAGATGTACTTACGGCGGGCGACGAGGCCCTCGACGATTTCCTTGATCTGGGGATGGAGCAGGGGCTCGCCGCCGGGGATGGAGACCATGGGCGCGCCGCATTCATCAACGGCGTTGAAGCATTGTTCAGGTGTGAGATGTTTTTTGAGGATGTGCGGGGGGTATTGGATTTTGCCGCAACCGGCGCAAGCGAGGTTGCAGCGGAAGAGCGGTTCAAGCATGAGGACCAGGGGATAGTGTTTGTTGCCGCGCCAGCGTTGGCTGAGCACGTACGTGGCAACGGTCCACATCTGCGAGATTGGTACACCCATGCATTGGTCCTTGGCACCGGGAAAGGCCGCGAGGTGCGGCGTTGGTTGACCAAGATGATAGCCGATTCACGTGGCGGGTCCAATGGAGAAATCTTGTCAGGACGGCGGTTAGAGAGGAGCGAATCGGGAGGGAGGTGCAGAATGTCGCCTGTACGACATGGCGACGCGCGCGGGCGAGGGCTCATGCAGCGGCAATTGCTGGGCGGCGGGTTGGTGTAGAGTTTGCTGCGTGTGAAACGCAGCCCTTTGCACGTCAAAACAGTGACAGGATGTCGAGAGGAAAGCCGCAGGACGCGTGCGAATAAGTGAGCAAAGTAGATTTCGTTCTGGGTCGAGAATCTCGGAGTAGTGCCCTATGCGTCAGCCGCTTCACGTTATCGTCAATGCAAATGGCCTGCCACAGGCGGATGTCCCGTTTGCGTGCATGTGGGATCTGGTTGAGTACCTGAGTTATCAACGGATCAGCGTGACGTATCAGTACAGGGCGACGCACTTTAGCGTCGAATTTCCGCGTGTGGATGCGATGAAGGCGCAGGACGTACTTGATGAATGGGCGTCGGCGCATGAGCTGCAGCCGGCATAAGGCGAGCGGGTGTTGAGCGTACGGCTCAAACGCCGCCGGTGTCGGTGCCGCCGAGGGTGCCGACCTTGATCTTGAGGTTTTTGCGGTCTTCGATGCGGTCGATGGCGCCGTCGCGTACCCAGGCGATCTGGTCGGAGACGTCGAGCATTTTGTGATCGTGGGTGGCGGAGATGACCGTGACGCCGGTTTTCTGGTTCATATCGCGCAGGATGTTGATGATCTGCTTGCCGGTGTTGAGGTCGAGGTTGGCGGTGGGTTCGTCGGCAAGCACGATGGTGGGCCGATTGGCGAAGGCACGGGCGATGGCGACGCGCTGCTGCTGACCGCCGGACATTTCCATGGGGGTATGGAAGACGCGATCGCCGAGACCGACGAGGTCGAGGATTTCCTTGGCGCGGTCTTGCGCTTCTTCTTGCATGACGCCGGCGAAGATCATGGGGAGCATGACGTTCTCGAGGGCGGTGAGGGTGGGGAGAATGTTGTAGCTTTGGAAGATGTAGCCGATTTTGCGGCAGCGCATCCAGGCGAGTTCGTAGGGATCAAGCTGGGCGATGTCGACTTCGTCGATGAAGACTTCGCCCTCGGAGGGGCGATCGAGGCCGCCGATCATGTTGAAGAGCGTGGATTTGCCGGAACCGGAGGGGCCAAGGATAGAGAGATAGGTGCCGCGCCTGACGGTGAGGTTGACGCCGCGGAGTGCATGGATGGTGGTGTCACCCATGACGTACTGCTTTTTGACGTTGACGACCATGACCGTGTTTTCAACGGTGAGGTCGGGATTGATTTGTTGGAGCAGGCTCATTTGTTCACCACCAAGGACACCAAGTTCACCAAGGGTTTCGCCGGTTAGAGCACCATCCGCTTAACGGCGTTTTTGAAGGAAGCTCTATGGAAGTTGATCAAGTAACCAAGCCGAAGGTTCGAGAGCTTTAAGTAAGAGAGCAGCTGAGCTTCGAATACCTCGTGATGTTCGGTTGTCGCCTTTATCTCAACGATGATGCAGCCATTTACCAGAAGGTCCAGGCGATAGCCACAGTCGATCGTGTTGCCGTCGTAATTGATCTTTATCTCAACTTGGCGCTCGACACGGTAGCCGCGTCGCGTCAGTTCAAAGAACATACAGGCTTCATAGGCGGATTCAAGCAGGCCCGGGCCCATCCGTTTGTAGACCTGCCATGCGGCGTCGACCACAGCCTTGCCAATAGCATCGATCTCCGGTGACACGGGTTCGAGTGCCGCGTTGCCTTCTTGAACTTGGTGGTCTTGGTGGTTCATTCGGATCTCAGAATTTCGCGCGCATGGCTTCGACGGGGGCCATTTTGGCGGCGAGGAATGTGGGGTAGGCAGCGCCGAGGACGGCCAGGGAGATGCCGGTGAGGGTGCACCAGCCCAGTGCCTTGAGGATGGCCAGCCATGGCAGGCCGAAGCCGAGCTGGGAGCCGTAGCTTATCCAACCGATGGTAAGTGCGAGAAGGACGCCGACGATGGCGCCGATGACGGCCCCGAGCAGACCCTGGCCGAGGGCTTCGAGCATGTAGACACGAAGCACGACCGAATCGAGGGCGCCGAGGCATTTAAGGGTAGCGATTTCGCGGAAACGCTCGGTGACGCTCATGAGCATGGCGTTGGCGATGCCGCAGATGCAGACGCCGAGGGAAATCATGACGACCCAGATGAGCGGCGGGCCGGTGTCGATGACTTCAGCGCCGGTTTCGACGGCTTTCATTTTGACGCCGATGCCGGCGTCAACCAGGACGTAGCCAAGAAATGCGACGGCCATGACGATGGAGAGGAAGGTGAGCATGGAGCGGCCGGCGCGATGGCGCACGCCGTTGAAGCTCATCCAGGCGACGGTGCGCCAAGAGATGGGCTGGATGCGGCCGATCTTGGGCAATTTTTCAGACATGGGTCACAACCCCAACTTTCAAGTTCTCAGTAAGGTAGCGAGCTGACGGATCTTTGGAGGAAGACGATGGCCATGCCGAGCATGCCGATGAGACCGGCGCCGCAGACGTAACCGGCAATGAGCACGGGGACGTAGCTGCGCCATTCTTTCTGGCCGAATTTTTTGCTGAGCCAGTAGCGGGAGAGGATGGCCCCGATGAGCGTGGGGAAGAAGATCTGGACGATGCCGGTGTGTGAGCCGGCGATGAAGCCGTAGATGTACTCCACGGAGATGCCCAGCGCGGCGAAGCCGCCCATGGTGAAAAGTGTGCCGGCAGCAAAGATGCCGATGACGTCCCACTTGATGGCGTCGGTGAGGTAGGTGGCACCGGAGGATTGGGCGGTGGCCCAGAGGGCGGTCATCTTGGCGTTAACGGGCCAGTGGATTTGCACGGGCGGGTATTTTTCGGAGGGGATGGGATCGAGCGACCAAATGTAAGACCAGAAGAGGAAGCTCGCGATCATCATGATGGGTAGGACGAGGAGCTCGGCCTTGAGCATGCTGGTGAACTTGGTGCGGGTCAGTTCCATCTGGCGGAAGAAGCTGGCCATGTGGCCGTAGTCGTGGAGGGGAATCGGGGCGAACCAGACGTCGGGTTTTTCATAGCCGGAGAGGAAGAAGGTGCCTTCGCGGACCATGGGGAAGCCAACGTGCTGGCCGGTGATGCCGACGACGCGGGCGTGGATGTAGGTCATGATCGGGGTGAAGAGGAAGGCATAGGCGACGAACATCCAGACGGGGAAGTCGGGGACGAGCCAGTGGCAGAGGCCGACGTAGCCGAGGGAGGAGACGACGAAGATGGCGATCATGAGCCAGATGTTGAAGTCGCCGCGGCCTTCGGGGGTGGTGGTGACCGGAGCGCCGGTGGAGGTCATGGCGCTGTCGTTGTCGGTGGTTTCAACGGGGACATCATTGACGGTGGCCAGGGCAGCGGCTTCTTCGCGGGCCTTCTTGCGGCGTTTATAGAGAGACCAGAAGAGGGAGATGAAACCGCCGAGGGCGATGGCGATGGCGCAGCCGATGGTCTGGGAGAGGTAGAAATCGAGGCTGTTGTTGAAGGCGGTCTGGGCGGGGTTGGAGCCGGGGCGCCAGCTGTGCAGGATGCCCATGGGGTGAAGGACGTAGGGGTTGAGGATGAGCTGGAAGATGATGGTGCCGGCGACGGTGCCGATGAGCACGCGCCAGGGGAGGATCATGCCGACGAGGAGTGCGGCGAGATCGAAGATGATGACGATGGCGGTGGCCTTCATGCCGAAGACATTTTGGAAGATTGGGGAGAGGTCGAGCCAGGGGTTGGGCACGATGAAGAGCGGCGAGGCGAGCAGCGTGCCGGTGACTGAGGGGATGAGCGTGGTGAAGACGGCGAAGGCAGCGCCGATGCCGGCGCCGAGGCTGAAGCAGTTCCAGCGCCAGCTTTCGGTACGACCGGAGTGTTCAGCGAGGGCCATGGCGCCTTGAGCGCCGATGGGCGCCATGGGGAATTTGAGACGCTCGAGGTCGGCGGTGACGCGGAAGACGAGGTAGCCGCAGACAAATTGCTGGACTTTGTTGAGGATGTGAGACGCGACGAGTACGCCAATGGGCGCGAGCCAGAGGACATGCCAGAAGGTGCGTTGAGCGACGACATCAGCAGGCGGAGCGACCCAGTTGGGGAGGATTTTGTCGAGGCCGAAGGCTTCGGTGGCGGGCGATGTGCGGAGGTAGCCCTGCCAGACCAACATGCCGAAAACGCCACCGGCGAGGCCGGCGCCGGCGATGCTGGTGCCGACGCTGGAGGCGACGTGCAGCAGGACCATGATTTCCTGGCGGGAAAGTTTTTGGAAGCTACGGCGGGCGAGTTCGAGGAAGAGGATGACGGTGACCCAGTCAGCGGCAGCGCCGAGGCCCCCACCGAGCATGAGCGACAGGTAGATGGCCGCCGGGACCATGACGGCCGCGAGGAACACCGCGCCGATGACGGCGCGGTAGGTAAACCCGTCGCGGTACGGTTCATTGATGAGGTCGGGCGAGATGCCGTGAGGCACGTTGAGTGCCTTGACCTCGGTCTTGTTTGGAATGGTCGTGGTCATACGGTTTTCACGTTCGAATCAGTGGTCTGACTGGTAACCAGCGGCGCAGCGCCGAAGCCCGTGAGGGCGACGTTGACGTATTTGGCTTTCTCGTGCGGTTCAAGGGTGCGCCAAATCAGGAACTGCCGACGAAGCAGGTCGAGGAATTTCTGCGTGGCGCGGCGGTAGGAGCTCATGTCGCCGCCGAGGCGGGAGATGGCAAAGCGGACGCGCAGGATGTTGGGCTCAGCGGTCGCACGGACGCGAACTTCAAAGGTGTTGGACACGCCGAGATCGTAGGGGGCGAGGTAGGCGTCGCCGGCGAGGACGAGTTCCTGCGCGCCGTCGGCATCGGTCGATTCGCGGAAGAACTTATGCATGACACGGAAGTCGGGGCTGGTGGCGTCGCGGTGCTGGCCGAGGTATTCATCGAGGAAGCCGATCATGCCGAGGGCGTTGCCGCCGGTGAGGGTGAAGGGGACCTCGATGGAGATGTCGCCCGTGTCGGACTCGGGGAGCGACCAGCGTGTGAGCGTGCCGGGGGTGGCCATGCGTTTGGCCTGGCGTGCGGGGTAAAGCGCAGAGAGGACGACGATGATCAGCACGAGGATGCAGGAGATGATCGTGGAACTGGACGAGTAATTGAGCGACATAGACTTGGCGCCGAGGGCGACGAGGAGTGTTTCGTTGCCGAGGAGCACCTTGGCCAGCAATAGGCCGCCCATGTAACCCACGACCAGACCGATGACGCCGTAAACGATGGCCTCTACGAGGAAGAGCATGCCGACGTGCGCGGGGGCGAGGCCGACGGAGTTGAGCATGCCGATCTCGTCTTTGCGTTCTTCAACGGTGCCGAGGAGCGTGTTAACGATCATGAAGACGGCGAGGAGGATGGGCACGACGAGTTTGCCAAAGCCTTTGAAGCCGGCGGAGTCGGTGGATTCAAAGAGTGCGGCGCGGGCCGGGGTGTCGCTGGTGGCGGGCAGGGAAGCAAAGATGGGTATCTTGAGCCGGAGCATGAGGCGTTCATAGGCCTGCTGGGCGTCGGTGCCTTCTTTGAAGGCGACGGCGACGCCCTTGTACTCGGTATTCTGCATGAGGAGCGTGTTGCTGATGTGCATGAAGATGGTGCGGTCAAACGAGATGTGCGGCATCTTCTGATTGGGGTCGATGTTCTGCAGGTTGCCGAGGTCGGCGGCGGAGTCACCCACCACGCCGGCGGCGGAGAAGTCGGCGGGAGCGAAGTTTTCGCCGTCGAGGTCGCGCCAGTTGTCGAGGACGACGTGGCCGGGCTCGGCGTCGGACTTAAGGATGCCAACGACGCGAGCGCTCTGTTCGCGGATGAAGATCCTGGCGCGGGGCGTGTCGAGATCTTCCTTGGTGATCTGCAGGTGTGCGGCGACGGACTCAGGAATGACGGCTTCGCCGGGCTTCTCGAGCCAGCGGCCGGCGGCGAGAACCTGATCGAGTTGGAGCACCTTGGCTTCGCCGGCGGTGGTGCCCACAATGCCGTTGATGGGCGCCATGAGATCTTTGACCTTGCCGGGCTTGGTGGTGGCGGCGGCGACTTGGGGCTTGCGCACGAGGATGGTCATGTTGCCGGAGACGCCCTGCGACCAGGGGTTTTGTGAGCGGAGCGTCCAGGTGCGGGGGAGAACGGTGTGGTCTTCGCCGAACTCATCACGGAAGGAATCAACCACGCTGGAGGGGAGGTTGGCCCATGCCGGCATGCGGAACATGAGGCCGCTGTAGTTGGGCGTGACGTTGGGGATGGGATTGGTGCGATAGGCGATCGACGAGGTGATGGACGAGAAAGTGACGATGGCAAAGGCAAGCATGGTGAGCGTGGCGGCGGTGAGAAGCGTGCGGGCCTTGCGGCGGGCCATGGTGGAGAGCGAAAGGTTGAGGGCGACGCCACCGGCGCTGAAGCGTTTGAGGTCGGCGCCGTGGACGCCTTCGAGCTGATTGCGGTAGTTCTTGATGAGGTTGACGAACTTGCGGTAGACGATGGTGAAGACGACGGCAACGAGCACGAGCATGACGAACGCGAGGAGGACGATCAACGGGCTGAGCGAAATCGAGAACGCCGGGTGCAGGAAGAACAGCACCAGGAAGATGCCAATGAAGATGATGACGGTCCAGAGGATGCGGAGATTGGGGTTCTTGGCCCGGACGAGCAGGCGTTCAAGGAAGAACGAGAACGGCAGCACGAGGGCGAGGAAGAAGACCGAGCCGATGACGGCGTCTTTGCCGAGGTCTTTGACGGGCTTGTAAGCGCGAAGGCCAACGCCCCAGGCGTGGGTGGCTTCGCGGTTGGCCTCGGCGAAGTTGCCGGCTTCATAATGTTTGCGGGCGGTTTCGACCGACTTGCGGGCCTTCGTGGTGAGGTCGTCGAGGAGGTTGTTGCGAATGCCCCACTTGGAGAGCTTGAGGAGGCGCTCGTCGTTGGCGCGGCTGATGTCTTGTGCGACCTGCAGGGCGGTGAACTCAATGCGACGCGTCGTGGCGACGTCGAAGCCTTCGCGGGCAAAGACGGGCGAGCCGTAGCGATCGACTCCGGCAGGTTGAAGATTGAGGAACGGGGCGCGGACGCCCTCGAAGCCGGCCGAGGTGAGGGCGACGATGCGGGCATGGGGCGGCGCGTAAAGCACGCCGGTGTTTTCAAAGAAGGGACCGCCGATGTTGTCGTTGATGTGCATCGGGAAGAAGACGGAGAAGTTCTCGGGGCGGTTGAGGCTGATGGCGTTCATCACCTTGACTTCACTGAGGGCAGTGAGAGTGCGCGGGTCGATGAGGTCGAACACGGCGATGCCGCGCATGGGGGCGATGACGACCATGACATCTTCAACGGGGTTGGTGCGAAGGGTGCGGTTGTTGAAGCGCTCAGTGCCTTCGGTTGACTGGTCGGTGGCGAAGTCGACGCGGCCATCGCCATCAACGCGGAAGCCGAGGACGGGCGTGTCTTTCTTCGTGCGGGCGCCGCTGGCATTGGGGATGGAGGTGAAGCGGTAGCGGCCGAAGTTGTCGGTCATGCTGACAAGGTTGAAGCGAACGCCGGCGGTGGTGCGTTCATTGCCGCGCACGCCGGTCATAAACTGCATGGGGTAATAAGCCATGGCGCCGGAGACCTGCTGATTGGGCGTAACGCCAGCAAGCAGATCGAAGCGGACGACACGGCCAGTGATTTGCGTGAGTTGATTGCGCCGGGGGGCGTCGCGGTTGGTGATGGCATTGAGGTCGCTGGCAAGGTAGGGCACAAACGCGCACAAGAACTTGAAGGACTCGTAAGCCTTGGCCATATCGACGTGCGCGGGGTCATCAACCGGCGTATCGACATAGGAACGGGCCTGGTTGATGGTGCTGAGGCCCATGACGGGCAGACCCGCATAATGCAGCGGCGCGCTGTTGGAGACGATGGGCGCCACGTGGTTGCCGCGGGCGGTTGTCGCTTCGATGGAGAATGCGTCGTCGAGGGGTTCGGACTGGTTGAATTTCAGTTCACGGGCGATGGCCTGGGCGACGGGCTGGTGCCGGGCCTGCATGTTGGGGAAAACGCCCTGGATGCCGGTGGCCGTGCCATAGCCGGTGGCGCCAGCCCAGGAGAACTGGTCGCCGCCGGGGGCAACCTCGAGGAAGACGTTTTGCAGGCGGGCGTTGCGGCGTGTGACGTCGATGCTGCCGTCGGCGTCGGAAACGCGATAGCCGAAAATTTTGCGTGCCGCGGCGAGATCGGATGCGGTGGCATCGACTTCGTGCTGCAGGTCGGTGAAGAGGCCTTCGATGGTGGCGCGGATATCGGAGGTTTTGAGCAGGAGGTCGGCGTTGTGGGCGACGATCGGGGCAGGCGTGTCAGCGGGATCGATGCCCTTTTCGATCATGGCGAGCTTGGCGCCGGGATCGGTTTGTTCGCGCAGATCGGAGTACCAGTCGCGCAGGCGACGCAGGTAGGCAACGGAGTCGTCTTTCTCACGCTGTTTTTCGGCGACTTGCTGCGGGGTGAGGTTGGCCGTGTCGATGACGCGACGCTGCCAGTCCTGGAGGCGGCGGGCGGTGTTCATGCTGCCGCGGGTGGTCAACTCGCGCATGCGATCGAGGCTTTCTTTGCGGGCCTCGGGGCTGAGCTTGACGGAGCGGTCAGTGAGGAAGGTCAGGGATTGGCGGAAGGCTTCGATGCGGCGGGCGGCATCTTTGGCTTCGGCTTCGAGGCCGGACAACTCGGAGCCGATGGAGTCCTGGCGTTTGTCGGTGCGGAACCGCGTGAAGAGGTAGGTAAACTCGCGGGCGCCGGCCAGGGCCTGATGCTGGGCGTCGAAGAAGACCAGCAGCACCGAGCAATTGGGCCGAGCGGCGGGATCGGCAATGAGGGCACGAGCCACGTTGAGGCCGGCGACAAGTTGCAGCGAGCTGTCGGCACCGTGCGGAGCGGCCGGCGCGACGCACATGGAATCGAGATAGACGCTGAGGATGAGGAGGCTGGAGGCCTTGGCCGGATCGGGATCGCTGCCGGGGATGAGGGCCATGATGTTGGAGGTTTCAACGCGCTGCCAGACGTTGCCGCCTTTGAGGTTGCCGCGGACTTCGCCGCCGGCAGCCAGAAGTGCTTCGAGTGCGGCAGTGTCTTTGGCGTCGAGGAGATAGCGCGGCATCTCGAGCGGCACGTTGAAGAATTTCTTCGAGGATTCGATGGTGGTGGTGTCTTTGGGATGGCGGAACAGGATGGCGGCGGCGCCAAACTTCGCGACGTTCTCCCAGTTCTTATCGCTGTTGTAGTCGAGCAGGACGATGGCGTCCTTGATGGTCTTGCCGTTAAGGCTGGTCAGGCGGCCGTCTTTGCCGTCGATGATCGGGGCGGTGACACCGTTGCCGCCGATGTAGCTGGGGGCGATGGCATTGGGGTACATGGCGATGGGCCGCAGCGTCTGGCCGCCGATGGTGAGCGTGGCGTTGCGATCGGCAAGGGAGCCGTCGCTTTCTTTGCGGACATCAACCGGCACGGTGACGAAGAATTTCTGTTCAAACGGAGCGAGGTCGCCGGTGTAGCCGGCCTTGGCCAGTTCGCTCTTGATGTAGTCGCGCACGCGGCTATGGCCGGTCTGACCGACGGCACGCGGGCCAAAGCTGTAAATGAGATCGATTTCGGCTTTGACGGCTTCAGGGGTCACATGGGCGAGGATCTTGTCATTCTTTTTCCATGCAGCGGCGGCGGGGGCTTTGGCTTTCTTGGTGGTGGCGGCGGCAGTTGCGGGCGCGGTGGCCGTGGCCGGTGCGCTGGTTGTCTGGGCGGTCGCCGCGAGCGAACCCAGCAGCAGCGACAGGAATGCCAGCACGATGTTCATCGTGTGGCCGCAACGGAATTTCTTATGCCAATTCGCAACCATGCGATCTCACCAAATGAAGAAGAGAGCTTTTGTTGGGTCAACCACGGCCAGCGCCCGGAGCACGGCCCAGACGACGATCGCCAGCAGGTGCCCGACGATCACACCTTTGAAGAGCGGGAGGAGGCGACCGAAGAGCTCGGTGCCGCCGACCTTGAAGATCGTGCGCTTGATCAACCATGCGATGAGCATCGGGCCCCAGAGAATGTTGATGGCGCCCTGGGGGTTGAAGTACTGGCCCGCGGTGTAGCCTGCGACCACGACGTAGCCGATCGGATGCAGGGGGAAACTCAGGAAGTAGGACCGGCAGGTGAGGAGCACGAGCATGACCGCAGCGCCGACGCACGTGGCCACGATGCGGACAGTTTCAAACTGGCCCTGATCGAGGTCGCGTCCGGCGAAGCGGTAGAACATGTACATGGCGTCTTTGCCGCCCGAGCCGTTGTCGACGATGCCGCCCTGCGAGTATTGCCAGAACAACATGAAGGGCATGCCGATGGCGAGGGCGACGCCGGCGGCGATCATCATGCCGACGAAGATGCGGCGGAGGCTGACCCGTTGTCGCTGGGCCATGGCGGTGATCTCGAGTGTTTGCGGCAGGATGGTGGAGATCAGCGAGTTGGAGAGGACGAAGAAGCTGTTGCCGGCGGCGGAACCTTGGGCGCCGAACGACCAGGCACCGCCGAGCATGAGGTTGTAGCGGCTCATCAGCGGCATGGCGGGCGCCAGCAGGAAACCGGTCTCAGCGCGTAGACGCGCACCAGCAATGGCAAAGAGCAGGAACACGCCGAGGACGATCGCCAGAAGTTTGACACTGGTGAGGCCCATGTACCACATGTAGCAGGGCAGCGCGATGAGCAGGCCCAACAGCAGGATCGGCAACAGGCGCGGCGAGATGAGCGGATCACCCAGTTTAGCGGGCTCGGGCGGACGCCAGATGCCGGCGAGAATTTCGACGAGGCGCCAGCGGCTGGCCCAGAGCAGCCAGATGGCAAGCATCATAAGAGCGCCGGCGAACTGATCGTCCCAGAACGGGAACTCGCGGTAGTTGTACGTGCGAATCTGCACGGGTGGCGGGACGGTGGCCGCGGAGATGCCCAGCACGCCCAGGACCATTAGGGCGACGGCAGCGAGGCCGTAGATGCCCCAGATTGAGCGTGACACTTCGATCGACACCAGCAGGCCCACGGCGATGAGCAACGGCGAGAAGTTGATTTGCGATCCGCCGATGTATTTGAACGGAATTTCCTGCAGGGCGTTGGTCAGCGAGATGCTGGTGTAGGTGGGGTTGATGCCGCTGAAACCGGGGAGGCCGAAATGCTGGGCGGCAAAGACGGACACCCACAAGCCGCCGATGACCATGCCGACCGGCAACAGCCACTGGACACTTTCGGGCCGGCGCGTGCCACCGGGCAGCAGCGAAATGAGGCCGTCGGGAACTTCGACCAGAGGCATGGGGAGATTTTCAATACGGAGCCAGATGCGGCGAAGCACTTCGGCCAGGCACAGCAGCAGCGCAATGACCATCAAGGAGAAGATCGACCAGTTGATGATCGGCATCGCCCAGAGCGACCAGGGGATCGTGCGGGTTTCGACTTCGAGGCCGCCGCCAATTTTGGCGAGGGCATGCGTGGCCTTCACGTTGCTGAGGATGTTGTCGCTGAACCAGACCGCGAATCCGCCGGGCGGGTCGGCTTTGAGGCGATCGATAATGGGTTGTGGGACGCCGGGCATGGACTCAGTCGCGGCGGGTGTTGCACCCTTTTGAATGAGCTTCCAGGCGTCGACATCTTTTTTGATGGCGCCGAAGTTGTCGCGCAGGAAGCGCTCGCGGTACCACCATTTCAACCTGAGGCCCGTATCGGCGAGCAGGCCTGTGCCGGGGGCAATGCGATAGATCTTGTTCTCGTGGTTCACATTGGGGGGCGAATCGGCAGTATCGCGCCGCAGCTGTTTGGCGTATTCGACCAGCGGCCGATACTCCTCGTCGCGCTTGGCACGCAGCGCCGCGGCGGCCCGCTGTTCTTCCTCAGTGATGGCGTTGGGAACGGTAATCAGCGGCGTAGTGAGTTTTGGAAACGCCTCGGCCTTGAGCACGTTGTAACCGGGAGCGACGGTATCGACCTTGCGGTCGATGAGTTCGTCCATGACGGCGGTGATGTGGCCATAGATCGGACGAATGAGTCCGGTGGAGCAGATCGTGGTGCCGACCATGAACATGGCATAGAGGAGGATGAAATCGGCACGGGGCGAAAACTTTTTGAACAACGCGGCGAGGAGAACCGAAAGCACCATGCCGCAGAGGATGAGGACTGCGACAGGCGGCAGGCCAATGGAGGAGAACGAGGCGCTCTCCTTGGAGTTGAGTTCGAGCCACTGCACCAAGGGGCAGAGGAGGATCAGGCCAAGGATGCCGATGAAGATGGTGGGGATGCGCGCCACCTGGAGCGCCTGCGCCTCGGGCTTTGCAGCGGGCGAGGGGGCGGGGTCGAGGCGGGGCGGGGGGCTTGAAACAGTACTCATGCCGTGGTCTTTTCCTGGGCCAAAACGCGAGAAGGGCGCGAGCATCACAGATGCGCTAGGAGCCACTACGGCTGCGCCAAGCCAGAGACGCAACATAAAGGATGCGCGTCAGGATGGCAATCCAACGAACGACGATTTTGTCGCTATTCAGCGGCATTCTTTTCGGTAGTCAGCACGATGCTGGCGGCATGCAGATCGAAGCCGTTGTAACTTGCGTTCTCGTTTGTCTTGAAAGTTAATTTTGCTGCGCCACTGATTAACTTTAAGTCCAATGGAACGTACTGAATGATGCAGGTGCCTTCGTTCGCGGCAGAAGCGGGAAGCGCCACCGTTTGCCCCCCCACTTCCACAGCGGCTTCCTGGGTTTGCACATCGCGCGTCACAATTCGAAGACGCGCCGACGTCGCGGCCTTAAAGGCATCGGCGGGCACCTTGACGTTCAGCGTCACCGGCTTGCCCGGTTCCACGCGATTGAACACCTTGTCCGCATAGAAGCGGCGATGGTCGATCCGCTGCTCCGTCGGCGCTGAGCCGTCGAACCAGTCCATGCCCTTGAACGTCACCTTTATCATCGCCCGTTTGTGCAAGCGCACACGCTCATTGGTCTTGAACTCACGCGTCTCGAGCTTCGTGCCCTCGGCGTAGGTCAGGGTTTGCAGTTCTGCACCCGTTGCCCTCGAGCCACCCGGCGCCACAACCCACACATCGCGTTCGTGCGGCGTATCGTTCATGACAAACACCACAGTGTCTTTGCCATTCTTCGTGGCAAACGTGATGAAGCCCGGCTCGCTGGCTTCGCTGTGCACCACTTCGCCGCGAAGGTTGTTCAACAGCGTGAAGACGTGCGTCTCGCCGGGGTTCCTGCAGAAGCCCGACCAGAGTGCATGCACCGCGCGGCCCTTGGCAATGTCCGGAATCTCACGCAGCATCGTGATGATGTCCTTGGCGTTGTAATACGCGAGATTCAACTGGTCGCTGTTGGCGTCGAACGGCTGGTCTTCCTTCGCGTCGCCTTTGTTCGGCGTGTCGATCAAGTCGTTGGTCTCGGTGTTGTAGATCGGAAAGCGCTTGCCGACGCGGCTGTCGGCATAGGCGGTGATGATGTCATAGCCGGCCGCAAACGTGGCGGGGTAGCCCTGATAATGATGCTCCGCAATGAAGTCGATGTGCTCGTGCGCCTTGTCGATGAAACGTCCGACAAAGTTGGTCGTGTTGGCAAAGTAATCATCATCGAATGCCGACGAGCACGGCCCGCCGACCTTCACATGTGGGTTCACGGACTTCACACCCTTGGCGGCGGCGATGTAGATGTCGGAGTAAACGTCGGCCACGAGGTGCGCGGGCGTGGATGAAAACTGCGTGGGGTCCTGCAGTTTTGGTTCGTGCTTGTTGAGGTGCCGGGCCCACATGAAGGGCTCGTTCCACACTTCCACCAGGCGGATGGGCTTCGACGGATCGGTCGGCATCCAGGTTTCGGAGGCGGCCCAGCGGCGATAGAAGTTGTGCAGGCCATCAAGGAACTGCGGCATCGTTCCGTTTACATAATGATTCATCCAAGGCGGGCGGGCCCACAGGTTGGTCGTCGGCGCCACCATGTAGTTGTCGACCGTGTCAGCGGCTTCGTGCCGCAGCACGCGGAACGACTTCTCGGCGTTGGCGTTCGCTTTGTAGTTCTCTTCGCGCTTGGCGATGATCGCTTTCACTTCGTCATCTGTGATCGGCTTGGCCTCAACACCCGTGTGCGTAATGTCGCGCAGGAAGCCGGGGTTAAGTTGCCGCGTGTAGTCGAGAATCTTCTTGGCATCATCACCGGTGGCTTTCGTCGGCGGATTCACATCATGAAAGCCAAACATGCCCTTCGGCACTACGCCATCGCCCTCATGCGCGATGCGCACGTTCGGCTTAAACGTCACGGTGACGGGCTTCGTCAGATCGGGCTTCGCGACACCGGCGATCTTCACGGCTTCAATTGATTTGATCGTGATGGCCTGCTCGCCAATGCCAAAGGGATTTTCGACGCCGACGCGCATGGCCTTCACTTCTTTGAGGTCGAGCCAGACGTCATCGTCGTATCCGCCCTCAGGCTTAAACATGCTGAACGGCACGATGAAGGTCGCTTCGCCACCGGTCATGAAGCCGGCGTTTTGCGTTCCGTACCAGGCGCCACGGCGTTCCTGCAATCCAAGCGAGAGGGTCACGTTGTTCAGGCGTTTCTCCGAGGAGAGCGTGACGCGCACGCCGTCATAGCCGCTCAGATCCTGCAGCGATTCAAAGTTCTTGGTCGCAAAGGCATGCGCAACCGACGAATTGGCGCGTTTCTCACCCATGCTGACGGTGAGTTTCATCGCGTCGCCAGTTGCCCGTTCGATTGTGGCGTTGCCGCTGGTGCCGAACTTCGCATCGGCCGTCACAATATTGATGCCGCCCTGCGCCGCATCGCCCGTGGTCTCGGCCTTGTCGCTCTCGCGCACGGCGGTGAAGGTGCCGAGCAATTCTTTGCCGGCCGGGCGGGCGTTGTTCTTCCGCCAGACAGGCGTGGTTGGATCGGGGTCGCGCAGCGGCACGTTCTTGCCGGTCCGCTTGAGATCGACGGACACTTTGTAGGATGCGGGTTTGTACACCTCGCGGCCCTGCGTGGGGTTGGGCCATTTCAGCGGGAGCAAGTTCAGCGTGAACGTGCCGCGCATGCCGGCATCGTCGAGAACTAGCTGCACATCGGTGACCTCTCCACGCTGCGGCGGCGCCGGTGGGCCCGAGCCCGTCTGCACGGGGGTGAAGAGTCCACTGGTGCCGGCGGTGTTCTTCTCCGCCCACTTGCCGTCGCGCATCACGAGCGTTGTGACGAGCGCCACGTTGGCGGCGTGGGCTTCGGGCAGCACAAGGGTGATCGACACATTCTTCTCGTCAGTCGGCACGCTTTGGGCCAGGTTGGTCAGCGCGCGGGCGTCGGTCACGGTGTAGATTTCCGCGGGGTCGGCCTGCACGCACAACGCTGATGCAGCCACAACACAAGCCGCCAGCAACAGGTTCATTTTCTTCATCGCATCCTCGCCTTGGTCCAATGAGTGCATCATTCTAACGACCTGCACCCATGTGCATTGCCTCGCGGTGTGCGCGCGAGCCGTTATAATCGTGCAATCGATTGTAGAGGTGTGAATGAGTTACGTTGCGAATGAAAAGCGTTATGAAGTCTCGCCAAAGTGGTTTCGCCGTTGCGGGAAATCCGGCTTGATGCTGCCTGCGATCTCGCTGGGCTGCTGGCACAACTTTGGCGGCGCTGGCACCGATGCCGCATTGCACAAGGATGAAGCATCATTCCACAAGAACTGTCAGGAGATGCTTTTCACCGCGTTCGACCTGGGCATCACGCACTTTGACCTCGCGAACAACTACGGCCCCCCACCGGGCGCTGCGGAGGAGCGCGTTGGCCGCATCCTGAAACAAGACTTCGCCAGCTATCGCGATGAGCTCATCATCAGCAGCAAAGCGGGTTACCGCATGTGGCCCGGGCCGTACGGCGAATGGGGCTCACGCAAGTATCTGCTCGCCAGCCTCGATGCATCGCTCAAGCGGTTGCAGGTTGATTACGTGGACATCTTCTACAGCCACCGGCCCGATCCCGACACGCCGCTGGACGAAACGCTCGGCGCACTCGACCAGGCCGTGAAATCCGGCAAGGCGATTTACGCCGGCATCAGCAGTTATCGCGGCAATATGACGGCCGATGCGGTCCGCGTGTGCGAGGTGAATGGCTTTGTGAAGCCGATCATCCATCAGCCCAGCTACAGCATGCTGAACCGCTGGATCGAGCCGGACCTGCTGCCGATCACGGAGCGTTTCGGCTTGGGTATCATCGCCTTCTGCCCGCTGGCGCAGGGGCAGTTGACGAGCAAGTATCTGAACGGCGTGCCGGCGGATTCGCGTGCGGGCGTGCCGACGGGTTTCCTGAAGGCTAACCAGATCACCGAAGCCACGCTGAACAAGGTCCGCAAGCTGAACGAATTGGCGCAGCAGCGCGGCCAGTCGCTGGCGCAGATGGCGTTGGCATGGACCCTTCGCCTGCCAGGCGTGACCAGCGCGCTCATCGGCGCGAGCCGCCCGAGCCAGATCAAAGAGAACTGCGCGATCATGGACAAACTCGACTTCACCAAGGAAGAATTGGCGAAGATTGACGAGATTCTCAAGTGAGTCTCGTTAGCCCGGCGTGAAGCGCTTCACAGCGCTGCTCTTGCGTAGACGGTCGTGATGTCCACAATATTGTGGCTATGGCCACTCTCGTTGCCACGAAGTCTGTCTCGTTAGACCAAATCGAAGCCTGCGGCGTTGTCGGGGCTGGCGGCGGGGGATTTCCGACAGCCACCAAGCTCAAGGCCCGCGCCGATACCATCATCTTGAACGGGGCTGAGTGCGAGCCGCTGCTCCACAAAGACAAGGAACTGCTCCGCGCGTTTCCCGAGGAGATCCTCGCGGGGCTTGCCGCGGCCGGCGCCTTGGTTGGTGCAGAGCGTGCAATCGTGGGCATCAAGGGCAAGTATCACGATGTGATTGACGCCCTGCGGCCACTGCTGCCTGAGGGGTTCTCACTTGCCGAGCTTTCAGATTCGTACCCCGCGGGTGATGAGTTCATTCTCGTCTACGACACCACGGGACGCATCATTCCACCGGGGAAGATTCCGCTGGCCGTCGGCTGCGTGGTGATCAATGTGGAGACGGCGCTTAACATTGCGCGTGGTCGCCCGGTGACGCGGAAGTACCTGACCGTTGCCGGCGCGGTGAATCACCCGGCCACGATCGATGTGCCGCTGGGCATCACGTTTGACGAGTGCCTGTCGCTGGCCGGCGGCGCGAGTGTGCCGAATCCGGTGGTCCTCGTGGGCGGGGCGATGATGGGACGCTACTCGTGCGATCTCTCCGAGCCGGTGACGAAAACAACGGGCGGCTTGATCGTGTTGCCGCAGGACCACCCGCTGGTGGCGCGCTACGCGAAGGACTACAAAACCGTGGCCCGCATCGGCGCGAGCTGCTGCGACCAGTGCACGTTCTGCACGTTCTTCTGCCCGCGGTATCTCCTCGGCCACCCCGTGGAACCGCACAAGGCCATGCGGGCGCTGGGCTACCAGGAAGTCGGCAAGCCGCTGATTCTCGGGACCTCATTCTGTTGCGAGTGCAACCTCTGCACGATGATGGCCTGCCCGGAAGATCTCGATCCCAAGGCGGTCATGGTGCATCACAAACGCCAACTCGCCGCCGACCAGCAGCGCTGGAACGATCCTCCGACGCATGATGCCCGCGCGGAATTGTCGCTAAACGACCGCCGCGTGCCGATCCCGCGGTTGATCCGCAAGCTTGGCCTGGCCAATTACACCAACAAGGGCCCGCTCACCGAGGTCGCCTGCAACCCTGCGCGGGTAACGCTGCCGTTGAAACAGCATGCGGGCGCTCCGGCCGTGCCCACGGTGGCAGTTGGCCAAACCGTGCAGGTTGGCGATGTGATCGCGCGCCCCGCGGCAGGCCAGCTTGGCGCGACGCTGCACGCAAGCTTGGCCGGGCGTGTCACCGCACTGCAGCCGGCCATAGTGATCGAGCGTGCCGCTTAGAACGCAGCGGCCGCTTTCTGGAATTGAGCCACGAGGACACACGTTATGTCGTCAGCCATCGCGATGATTGAAATGACATCCATCGGCATCGGTTATGCCGTGGAAGATGCGATGCTCAAGGCCGCCAACGTGCGCGTGCTGGTGGCACGCACGATCTGCTCGGGCAAGTACATCGTGATCGTGGGCGGCGAAGTGGACGCAGCGCGGGCCGCACTTGAAGCGGGCCTGAACGCCGCGCCCGACGGCGTGATTGATTCGCTGCTCTTGCCCAACATTCATCGCGATGTGTTTGCCGCCCTGGGCCAATGCGTGCAATTGTCGACGTCCAAGACGGCGACGCAATGCCTGGGCGTCATTGAGACATTTTCCGCTGCCAGCGCACTGGAGGCTGCCGATGTGGCGGCCAAGGCCGCAGACGTCACGCTGTTCCGCATTCACATTGCGATGGCTCTCGGGGGCAAGGGGTTGGTCATGCTCGCTGGATCGGTGGCCGACGTACAGGCGGCAACTGATGCGGCCGCGGCATCCGTGCGGCGCAAAGGACTGCTGGTGTCGGCCGTGACGATTCCGGGCCCATCCAAGGAACTGCTGGCCGACTATCTGTGATAACCCGCGGCCGCTAAACACTGTAGGAAATCGAGCGAACATCGTCATAAAACGACAAGACCCCGCACCGTGAGGCACAGGGTCTTTGACGACAGCGGGCGAAGGGGCTCGAACCCTCGACATTCACGTTGGCAACGTGACGCTCTACCACTGAGCTACGCCCGCGTTTCGAGACGGAAACTATACACCATTTCTCGCCTGATGTAAATATCTGGCGAAAGCAGTTTTCACTTGAGCAGAACAAACACATTTTCCGAACCAAAGGCATGGTGTGGCTTCCACGACGTTCGTCTGGCGCGCTGGTCCCCACAGGCTTCCAGCCCAAAATCATCACCGAGCTAAAGTATCATCCCAACTTCGCTTGCGACGCTTTACAACCTCGCGTGCCCTACTAGAATCGCTCCTTTTACAACGCTGGCCTTGGCCAAGTGGGACGTTCCCCTTAACAGGAAAACAACTATGGATGTTGTTCACGGTTTCCGGAAGATCATCGGTTTGGTCCCATGCTTGATTACATCATCAATTCTCGCACAGTCATTACCAACGGCGACCCCGGACACCTCCGACCACGCGGCTGCCGCCGCTCGTCTCTCGCAGGCAATAGAGGCCGCTGACCCCAAGAAGTTTCTGCCGTTGCTCGATTCGGCGGCGTTTCGTGAAAGGGTTCTCAAGGGCCTGCCCATCACTCCTAACGCGCGCGCGGCCTTGGGCGATGCGATTAACGAGCGCACCCTTCCTGGATTCGCTTTCGGCCGTGACTTCCGATCCTATGACTTTCTTCGTTTGGTTACCCGTAACGGCCGCGTGCACGCGCAGTATCGCATTGTCATCCAACACAAAAATGGCCATGACCTTCAAGTCAACTATCACGAATGGCTGTTGGTCGCCTCCGCCGATCGCACATTGAAATTTGTTGATATCTATGATGCGACTTCAGGTGAGTACATGTCGCAAGGCCTTCGGCGGCGATACCTGCGACTCATCGGTGAGGACCCGTCTTTGCAGGAGAAGGATGCGAAATGGCTGCCGGTTGATGAACTCGAGATTAAGAACCTCACCAAGCTTGTTGAAATCGGAGGTTCCCGTGAACCGGAGATTATTCTCGAACGAATCCGCCTGTTGCCCGCGGATCTACAACAGACGAGATTCGTTCAACTGCATCGATTAAGGGCTATGGCGCTTCAGGTAAAACAGAAACCAAACGCTTTTGATCAGGCTTATGCGGAGTGGTTGAAACTCGCACCCGAGGACCCAACCTTCGACCTCCAAGCCTACATCGTTTGGCTCGGAACCGGTCAGTACGACCGCTTCTATGCGGCCATTGATCGCATTGAACGCTGGGCTGGGAGAGATGCTCACCTCGACGTGATCCGCGCGACTGCGGCCCTCCTGCAGGACAAGCCCGACGCAGCCGCCCAAGCCGAAAAATGGGCCCAACGTGCGCTAGAAGCCGACGCCAACTATCTTGCGGCACTCCGTGTGCTTATGAACGTTCAGATAAAGCAAAAGAAATATGCCCAGGTCGTCACGACCCTTCAGAAGGTCGAGACTGTTACGAAGCTGACACTTGACGTCGTGGGCATCGGCAAGGATGACCCGGCGACGCAGCAATTTGCAGAATCAAAAGAATACAAGGCCTATCGACAGGATAACCCGCTGAAAAACTAGACCCTCACAAACGGGCCTTCATGCCGTAGCGTTCGTCTAGCCCCTAGCCTTAACCGCCCGATAAAGTTCGCTGAACACTTCCTTTAGACGCGGGCCGGTGAAATGAGCATTCAGGCCGCTGGGGTTGGGTAGAATCCACACCTTGGTATCGCCGATGGAATGCTCAGGCTGAAAGCCCACCTGGGCGTCGGGCCGGTCAAAGGCGATGCGGTAGCTGGTAACGCCGCAGAACGCGACATAGCGAGGCTTGTATTTCATAACCTTCCTCACCACCGTCTTCGCCCCGCGGCGAAGTTCGTCATCGCTCAGTTCATTGGCCAGCACCGTTGGCCGCGCGACCAGATTGGTAATTCCGTAACCCAACGCCAGCAATTCGTCATTTTCGAACGGTGAGAACAACCGCGGCGTGAAGCCGCCGTTGAAGAGCGCCGGCCAGAAACGGTTCCCTGGCCTGCCGAAATGCCGGCGCACCGCCGCCGTGTAAATCCCCGGGTTGATGCCGCAGAAAAGCACCTTGAGCCCCGGCGCGATCACATCGCGCACCCGCCGATTGACGGCGTCGGCCATGTCCTCTTTGGTTGGCTTAAACGGTTTTGTCGACATCAGCCCCCCATCGACTCAGGTGGCGACCTGGTCCATCACATGGTCGGCCACGAAGATCGGCACATTGTTGGCCACGCCCAGGGCGATGGCATCGCTCGGCCGCGAATCGACTTCGACCGATTTGCCGTTGATACGAATAACGAGGCGGGCAAAGAATGTGTGGTCCTGCAGATCGCTGATGACGATGCGTTCGAGCTTTCCGCCGAGTTTCTCGATCACATCCGAGAGCAACTCGTGCGTCTGCGGCCGCGGCGTGGGCAGGCCCTTCAGGCGGCGGTCAATGGCAAAGGCTTCGGTCGAGCCAATCACAATCGGAAACGCTCGCCCCCCTTCCGCCTTCTTATCCCCATCGACTTCTTTCAGAAAAATCACCTGCTGGTCCGATGTCTCGGTGATGATGATGCGTTTGAGTTCAACCTGCACGGCCATGCGAGCACCTCTGTCGCTTTTCTAGCGCCACGACGAACTTGTGTCAAGCGGTCGCAGCTCACAGCCCCTCGGCCAGCATCTGCAGACCTTCGCGATCGAGCACGCGCAGCGTGCCGTCGGTTGATGCAATCAGGCCATCTTCATCGAGCCGCCGCAGCGTGCGGGAGAACGTTTCGCTGGTCAAATTGAGATGGCTGGCGAGATGCCGCTTGAGCGTCGGGAGTTCAATACTGCCATCAGCACTCGTCGGCGCTTCCAGCAGATAACGCGCCACGCGCCCGGCCGCATCGCGCAACGTGACATCTTCAACAATGCCCACCATGTGCCGCACCCACATGGCCATGCCTTGGACCAGGCCCAGACACAGTTGGTGATCCGTGGCGAGCGCCTTGCGGAACTCTTCCGCGGGCAGCAGCAGCACCTCGGCATCTTCAATCGCTTCGGCAAAAGCCGGGCAGGCGAAGTTGCCCATCGCTGCGACTTCCGCAAACGTGCCGCCGCGCCCCACCATGTGCAGCACATGTTCCTTGCCGTTGGGGTTGAGTTTGAACACCCGCACCATGCCGCTGGCCACGATGAAAACCCCGGCCGCCGTATCGCCCTGGCGAAAGATCGTCGTCCCCGCCTTGAACCACTTCGCCTCGGCCATTTGCGTTAACCGCTCAAACGCCGCCCCCTGAACGCCGTGAAACAGCCTGCAGAATCGCAATGTTTGCTGAATATCCGCCACGCGCGCCTCGAAATAAAAGACGAGTTGATCCATATCAAGGCGGCATTTTCCAGTCGCCCCTACACTCCCGCCCATTCAACCATCTTCTCTTCCTATTTGAAAGGACTCGAATGTTTTGTAACCAATGCGAGCAGGCCTCGAAAGGCGTCGGCTGTTCCACCAACATCGGCGTCTGCGGCAAGAACGCCGACGTGCAATCAGTGCAGGACATCATCCTCTACGGCCTCAAAGGTATGGCCGCATACGCCCACCACGCCCGCCGCTTGGGCAAATCCGATGAGAAAGTCTCCGCCTTCATCGAAGAAGCCCTCTTCGCCACGATGACGAATGTCAACTTCGATCTCGGCGAGTTGCTCGGCATCGCCCTTGAACTTGGCAAGCACAACCTGCGCGTTATGGAAATGCTTGATGAGGGCCACATCGAATTGTTTGGCAAGCCCGCCCCGGTGGCCGTGACCGAAGGCACACGCGCCGGCCCCGGCATCGTGATCACCGGCCACGACATGCTCGACCTGCTCAATCTGCTCAAAGCCTGCGAAGGCACGAACGTCAAAGTCTACACCCACGGCGAGATGCTGCCTGCGCACATGTACCCCGTGCTGCGAAATCATCCGAATCTGGCCGGCCAATACGGCAGCGCATGGCAGGACCAGCGCTCAGAGTTTGAAAACTTTCCGGGCCCGATCCTCGCCACCACCAACTGCGTGATGCCGATCAACTCCAACAGCACCTACGGCGAGCGGTTCTACTCTACACGCGTGACGGCGTTGCCGAACACCAAGGTGATTAAGAACGACGACTTCTCAAGCATCGTGAAACACGCCCAGGCCTGCGAGCCTTGCACAGAGAACGTCATCGGCACCAGCACGGTCGGCTATCACCGCACGGTGCTGCTCGATGCCACGGGCGCGATCGTCGATGCCGTGAAGGCCGGCAAGATCTCGCACTTCTTCGTCATCGGCGGCTGCGACGGCCACGAGAAAGACCGCTCCTACTTCGCCGACTACGCCAAGGCCACGCCTGCCGATTCGTTCATCCTCACCCTCGGCTGCGGCAAGTACCGCATCCGCACACACGAGTACGGCACGCTCTGCGGCCTCCCACGCCTGCTCGACATGGGCCAATGCAACGACGCCTACGGCGCCATCTCGGTGGCCGTTGCTCTGGCCAAGGCCTTCAACTGCGGCGTCAACGATCTGCCGCTGACGCTGTGCATCAGTTGGTTTGAGCAGAAGGCCGTGGCCGTGCTGCTCACGCTGCTGTCGCTGGGTGTCAAGGGCATCAGCATCGGCCCCAACCCGCCGGCGTTCATCACGCCGAACGTGTTCCGCGTCCTGCAGGACAAGTTCGATCTCAAGTTGACCGGCGACGACGCCAAGGCCGACCTCGCACTCGCACTGGCTTGAACGTTTCATGGCATGGGCGGGCCGGGCCTCGCGCTCGGCCCGCCCATTCTTATCGCCCTTTCCGAAAATGCCCGCAGCGATTACCGCCCACCGTCCAGCAGCGCTATAATCACCCGCTTTGCGTGATGAGGTAGACATGGCGGCTAACGGCGGCAGGAAGTTCCAACCAGCGAAACCCGGGCGTGGCTTGCTGGCAGTCATCGTGCTGCTGCTGGTTCTCGCCGCAGTCGGCACGCTCGTTTTCTTTGTGTTCTTCAAAACCAAGACGGTCGCGACCATTACCGTACAGCGTGGCACGGTCGTGCGTGCGTTCTACGCCACCGGCGTCGTGCGGCCCGATGTGGAATACAACCTCAAAAGCCGGGCACAAGGCACGCTGCTGGACATGGCGAAGCGCGAAGGCGCCCGTGTGACCAAGGGCGAACTGCTGGCCCGCGTGGATGACCGCCAGCTCAAATACGAAGTCGAACGCCTGCAGGCAGAGCTGAAGGAAGCGCAAGCCCAGGCTGGCGACAACGCACCGCAGCGACTGGAACTTCTCGCCCGCATCAACGAGGCAAGGGAACAGCAAGTCATCGCCGACCGCACGCTGAGCCGCATTCTGTCGAATTTCGAGAAGGGCGTCGCTTCGCAGACCGACGTGGACAATTCCCGCCGCAGTGCGGTGCAGTGGAGCAACGCCAAGGTCGCCCTCGAAAGCCAACTGGGCACGTGGGTGATCGAAAGCAAAAAGCGAGTGGACGTGGCGGAAGCCAACCTTCGCAAGGCCCAGGCCAACCTCGCGGACAGCGAAGTGCGGTCGCCGGTCGATGGCATCATTCTCGAACGCTTTGTCGAAAACAACGAAGTCGTCGGCATCAACCAGCGTTTGCTCCTGGTGGCAGCCCCCGAAGACAAGCTGATGAAGGCCAGCGTGGATGAAGAGGACATCACCCGCACCACCGTGGGCCAGAAGGTGCTGATGCAGCTCTATGCCTTTCAGGACCGCGACGATGTAAAATCGCCCGTGGTGTTTGAAGGCAAGGTGGTGGAGATTCTGCCCAGCGCCAATCTCACCAACAAAACCTACGAAGTGAAAGTCGCATTCAACGAGAGGCCCGAGCGCCTCAAGGTCGGCATGACCGGCGAGCTGAACTTCATCGAAAGCGAGTCGGAGCGTAAGGCGGCGTTGATCGTGCCGACGTCGGCCGTGCTGAACCGCAAGGCGTATCGGCCGGTGGGCGCGGGGCGTTTTGAGCCCGTAGACGTGGTCGTCGGCATTCGCACGCTCGACAAACTCGAGATCAAGGACGGCCTGAAAGAAGGCGACACAATCGCCCTGGACGCCAAGCAAGTCGCGCCCGTGCAACTGCCCAAAACGCCGCCACCCGTCGTCCCCACCCGCACCGGCGACGATGTCGCGGGGAAATGACCCATGACCAGCCTGCAGTTCAATATTGCGATTCGTTACATCCTGCGGCGACGCCGGCAGACGATTATCTGCATGCTGGGCGTGGCGATTGGTGTCGCGGTCTACGTGGCGATGAACGCCATGATGATGGGCTTCGAGGTAAAGTTCATCGACGAGACCGTAGAGGGCAGCGGGCATGCCATCGTGAAGAACGAGCCGCGGGAACAGCTCGCGCCGTTTCTCGATAAGGTCTATGGCGAGAACACCGCTGTCGACCTCGTGCGCCAGAAGCCACAGGACAAGGTCGCCAAGATCCGCAACCCCGAAGAGACCATGCGCATGATCCGCAGCCTCCCCGGCGTGCTCGCGGCGGCCCCCACCGTCAACGGCAACGCCGTGGGCATCTATGGCGCCAAGCAGGTTGCAATGAGCGTCATCGGCATTGAGCCCCGGGAACAAATCCGCGTCACCAGCATCGGTGAAAAACTGGTTGAAGGCAGCGAGGGCGGCTTTGAGCGTCTCTACTCCACCGCCAACGGTGTGCTGCTGGGCGATGGCCTCGCACGACTCATCGGCGCCAAGCAGGACGACACGATCATCGTGACCGGACCCGGCGGCGCCCGCACATCGGCCCGCGTCGTGGGCATCTTCTCGACGGGCGTCACGCCGGTCGATTACACCCGCGCCTACATGCTGCTGCGCGACGCCCAGGTCCTGCTCGACAAACAAAACATCATCAGCGAGATCGTGGTCAAAGGTGACAACCCCGAGATGGCACGCAACCTCGCGGCCCAGATCGAGTACATCACCGGCCTCAAGACCGAAAGCTGGCAGGAAGCCAACCAGAATTTCCTGAGCATCTTCGTGGTGCAGCAGGCGATTACAAAGTTCATTGCCGCCGCCATTCTCATCGTCGCTGCCTTCGGCGTCTTTAACATCCTCACCATGAGCGTTATGGAAAAGGTCAACGACATCGCCATCATGCGCAGCTATGGCCTCACGAAGGGCGACATCCGTAACACGTTCATGCTGCAAGGCCTCATCATCGGCACGTCCGGTGCGATTGTCGGCATTGGACTTGCCAAACTCATTGTATTTATGGTCCGCCAACTCAAATTCCCGGTCGAGGGCCTCGTGAAAGCGCAAGGCATTCTCATGGCCGAAACGCCACGCGATTACTTGATGGCGGCCATCGCGGCCGTAGTGATCACGCTGCTCGCGGCGTGGCTGCCGGCCAATCGTGCGGCGGGCTTCCGTCCGGTGGAAATCCTGCGAGGGCGGCACTGAATGACCATCGCCTACGAAAACCTCGCCCGGCCCGAAGACCTCCTCGGCTATCGTTGGCCGGCGCCCGCGCTTCCCGCGTCTGACTCGCTCATCTCCACGCGCCAACTGGTCAAAGTCATCGGCACCACGATGGAGAACCAATCGCTGGTCCTCAAGGGTATGGACCTCGACATTCACCGCGGCGAGTTTGTCTCGATCGTCGGCGCGTCCGGCTCGGGCAAGTCGACGCTGCTCTACCTGCTGGGCGGCTTGGACCGCCCCACCCACGGCGAAATCTACATCAGCGGCCTGCCGCTGAGTGGGATGAATGATGCGACGCTGACGGCGGTACGTAACCAGACGATCGGATTCGTGTTTCAGTTTCACTTCCTGCTGCCAGAGTTCACGGCCCTCGAGAACGTGATGATGCCCATGCTGAAAATGGGCCATCGAACCAAGCGCGAGGCCACGGAACACGCCAACCAGCTGCTGGGCCAGGTGGGCCTGGGCAACAAGACCCACCGGCGAACCACGGACCTCTCCGGCGGTGAGCAGCAGCGTGTGGCGATCGCGCGGGCGCTGGCCAATGATCCCGATGTGCTGCTTGCGGATGAACCCACCGGCAATCTCGACAAGGCCAACAGCCAGAACGTGGCGCACATTTTTGAAGAGATCGCCAGCGATGGCGACCGCACCATCCTGATGGTCACGCACGACCCGCACATGGCTGAGCGCGCGTTCCGCGTCATCACGCTGGACGATGGCCGCATTGTTGGCGATCACAAAAATCCACATCCCTCCCCCACCAACACTGCGTCACGGAAAAGTTAACGTCAGCACCCACTTGGTCCAGCGGGCTTCGAAGTCAGCCATGTCCTTTTCGCCAAGCGTTTCCACCAGCGCGTTGTAGCCGCCGGGGTCTTTCTCAGCGTTCGCAACGGCCGCCCTGTAAAACTTTTGCAGCAGGCCCTTTTCTTGCAGGTAGCAGCAGAGGTAACGGGCCTGGGCGTAATGCAGCCCGCTGTTCTCGCCGTAAAAGGCTTCGTGATCCAGGCCGCAGAGCTTCTTGAAGGTGATGGTCTTGTCGTTCTTGATCGCCCGCTGCAGGCCCGCGAGGCGCCAGTTGGTGAGCCCGACGATGCGGCCATTGCGTTCCGCGGATTGTTCATAGAGCGAGCCGAGGCCTTCGTTGAGCCAAGGCGGGCAATGCTCGAAGTTGGCAGCGATGAAGGGGTGGACGATCTCGTGGACGAGCGTGCCGCCGCCGGTGGCGATGTTCATGATGAGTGCATCGTGGCGCGGGGAGTAATAGCCATACGGGGTGCTGGGGTTGTCGTTGAAGAGCGCACGGGTGTGCTTGTCGTAACTTTCCTTGTCCTTAAAGAGCCAGACCGTGATGATCTTTTCGGGGTCTTTTTCGAAGTATTCTTTCTTGAGTTTCTCGACGGCCCAGGCAATCGTGCGGTCGGCGAACATCTTCACGCGCTCGGGCTCATCATCGCCGGCAACAACGAAGGGCGCCTTCACGATCACCGTGAACCCAGCGGGTGCAATCTTTTTGACCGCGGCGACCTTCTTGTCGTAGTCGGCCTGGGTGCGGCCATGCGAATCGAGCGGCTTGTCCGCCGCGACCGCAGACGCACCTACGAACAGGGACAGAAATACGGCCGTCAATCGCATACACACCTCGCGGCTTTCGACGCATGAAACGCCGGCGGGTTCACAGCAATGGCGTTCAACCATTTTGCACATGCAGTGCCAATGCCGCCATTGGCAAGCGTGGCCGGCGCCGCATAATGGGAAACGCGGTGCAAAGGTGAATGTACATGGCGGCAATGACTTCGCGGGAACGCTGGCTGGCGTTGTTTAACAGGCAGGCGGTGGACCGCGTGCCTACGGATATTTGGGCGACGCCGGAGGTGTTTGACCGGCTGTTTCGCGAGCTGGGCTGTGCGAACAAAGAGGAACTCTGTCGCAAGCTGCACATCGATGCGCCGGCCGACGTTTGGCCGCCGTGCAAGATCAAGCACCACCCCGACGACCCGCAGGCGGGCATCTGGGGCGTGCGGACGACGGTGATCAACTACGGCACGGGCGAGTATGGCGAGGCGAGCTATGCCCCGCTGGCGGCGTGCGAGACGGTGGAGGATGTGCATCGCTTCAAGTGGCCGTCGCCGGATTGGTTCGATTATTCGGCCGTCACCGAGATGGTGCGGAAGCTGGATGGCACGCGCATCGTGCGCGGGAGCGGGTATGAGCCGTTCCTGCTGTACTGCTCGATGCGCGGGATGGAGCAGGCGTACGAGGATCTGCTGGTGAACCCGGAGATTGCCCATGCGGCCCTCACGCATATCTTTGACTTCTACTACGAACACAACCGGCGGTCGTGGGAGGCGGCGGGCGGGAAGGTCGACTACATGTATCTCGCGGAAGACCTCGGTGGCCAAAGCTCGCCGCTGTTTTCGCTGGAGACGTATCGCACATTCTTGCGGCCCAACCAGGTGAAGATGGCGGCGCTGGCCAAGTCGATGGGGATCAAGGTTTTCTATCACACGGACGGCGCGGCGCAGGTGTTTCTGGATGACCTCATCAACGTGGTCGGCGTGGATGTGCTCAACCCGCTGCAGTGGCGCTGCCCCGGAATGAGCCGGGAGTTTTTGGCGGAGAAAATCGCTCCGCGGATCATGCTGCACGGCGGAATCGACAACCAGCAGACGCTGCCCTTCGGCACCGTGGAAGATGTGGTCAGCGAAGTGAAAGACTGCGCCCGCATCTTCAAGGATGCGCGGTGGATCTGTGCGCCGTGCCACAATATTCAACCCGTCACCCCCACTGCCAACATCGTGGCCATGTATGAAACCATTCACGCCATTGGCGTGAAATGATGGCTTAGAGATCCAGATCTTCCTGCTTGACGCGTTTGATCTTGGCGCCGAGGGCATTGAGGCGGTTTTCGATTTTTTCGTAGCCGCGGTCGATGTGATAGACACGCATGACCGTGGTGGTGCCTTTCGCGCAGAGACCGGCGAGAACGAGTGCGGCCGAGGCGCGAAGGTCGCTGGCCATGACCGGCGCGCCGATGAGGCGGTTCTGCCCGGCGATGATCACCGTTGAGCCTTCTTTCACCAGCCGCGCCCCGAGGCGCGACAACTCCGCCACATGCAGAAACCGGTCGGGGTATATCTTCTCGGTGATCACGCTGTTGCCGTCGGCGATCGACAGAAGCGCCATGAACTGCGCCTGCAAATCCGTCGGAAAACCCGGGTGCGGCTGCGTCGTGATGCTGGTGGCCTCAAGGCGGCGGATGCTCGAGACGGTACAGCCGCCGTTGCTCTTCTCTACGATCACACCGATGTGCCGCAGTTTGTCGGTCGCCGCCATCAGGTGATCGAGCCGCACGTTCTCGATGGTCACTTCGCCGTTGGAGATGGCCGCGGCGACCATGAACGTGCCGGCCTCAATGCGGTCAGGAATGACCTGGTGCTGTGTGCCTTTGAGTTCGTTGACGCCTTCGATCGTGATGCGCGGGCTGCCGGCACCGGTGATCTTGGCGCCCATAGCGTTGAGGTAGTTGGCGAGATCGACGATTTCAGGTTCGCACGCGGCTGACTCAATAACGGTAGTGCCTTTGGCGAGGGTGGCGGCGCTCATGACGTTGGCGGTACCAAGTACCGTTGAGCCAAAATTGCCGCCAAGAAAAATCTCCGTGCCCACAAGCTTGTTAGCGCGGGCGATGATGTCGCCGCCGTCCAGGTCGATAACTGCACCGAGGGCCTCGAGCCCGCGCAGGTGAATATCCACCGGCCGGTCACCGATCGCGCAGCCGCCGGGCATCGACACCCGCGCATAACCACGCTTGGCCAGCAGCGGCCCGAGTACGCAGATGCTCGCCCGCATTTTTCGCACCAGGTCGTAGCGTGCGTGCGAGTTCTTTTCGTCCTTAACCTCGACTTTGAGTTGCCCGTCGGGCTGACGCTCAACCTCGCAGCCGAGCTCGCGCAACAAATCAATCTGATGGTTGATGTCCGAAAGGTTCGGCACATCTTTGAAAACCGAACCCCCGCCCGCCAATAACGCCCCCGCCATAATTGGCAACGATGCGTTTTTCGAGCCGTTGACGCGAATCGACCCGCGAAGCCGCGTGCCGCCTTCAATAACGAGTGAATCCACGAAAGCCTCCGTGCGTGTGGGTGGATGAACGAGATAAGCATTATCGGCCTTAACGGGGTGAATGCAAAAAAAGTTGCGCGGCAAATGATGAGAACGGCCCGCTGGCCTTCGCGTACGCTCGTGGTGCTGAAAGGGCAGAAATGAGAGAAGCCCACCGGGGTGCGGCGGGCTTCTCAATGAGCTTTAAGTAATGGCGACCTCAGACCCGGCGGCGTTTGGCCAGGAGGGCGGCAGCGCCGAACCCGAGGAGGGTGAGCGAGGCGGGTTCAGGAATGATGCTGTAGAGCGTAGTGGTGTTGCTGATTTCGTTGGCGACGTAAAGCAGCGGGATGCCGTTGGGGCTGTCGAGGGCGCTGATGAAGCCGATGACCTCGGGGCCGGAATCAGTGAGGCCGGAGGTGGGCGACTTGGTGAAATCGCGTGGGTTGAGGTACTGGAGGAAGATCGGATTGGTAGGGTCGGACACGTCGTACATCATGACGCCGCCGATACGCTCAAGGCCGATGAACGCGAGCTTACGGCCCCAGGCTTCACCATAGACGACAGCTTCGGGCTCCGGGCCCTTGTTGTCGCTGCGGTTGTCGAAGGTGTTGTTGTCGTTGCTGGCATTGAAGCGGGTGGGCAGCGCGGCAGCGACGATCTGTTCAATGTCATCACCAGAATCATAAATGAGCGTCCCGTCCTCAGACCAGATCGAGAAGGAGCGAGCGCCAAAGACGTGGATTTCGTCAATGTCGAGATCACCGTCCGTGTCGCCGGTAGCGCTGGTAACGTTCAGCCGGCCGAGATTGGCGTTTTGCTTCAGCGTGGCGGCATTGGGGAAGACCGTGGGGTCCAGGACGTATCCGGCGTTGTTGACGCGGAGTTCCTCAGAAAATCCCGTGTAATCGCGGGCATCGCCTTCGTTGGCGGTGATGTGGTAGGTCTGGCCATTCACCTGGTAAGTGGCAATGGCGTCGGGCTGGTACATGCCTTTGACGGGAAGCGTGGTGATGTTGATGGAACCATTGTTGTCGCTGGCGTCGAGGCCATTGCCGGCAGTGTTGTGATCCTTAAACCCGAAGGACTTAATGGCGGTGACCGTGGCGGAAGCGATATCAACAGTGGCAAGGGCGTTGGCTTCCTGCAGCGTGACGTAAGCTTTGGTGCCGTCGGCGGAGATGGAGATGTATTCAGGCTCAAGGTCTTGGGCCACACTGGCGTTGGGGCCGAAGATGCGAACGCCGGCAGCCTTGAGCGTTGCGGCCTGGGCATTGAACGACGAGAAGCCGGCGGTTTGGACTGTGTAGGTTGCGGTGTTGATGATCGAGATGGAGCCCTCCGGATCGACGCTGCCGGGCTGGTTGTAGGAGTTGGGTTCGCCCTCGTTGGCGACGAGAATCTTGGAGCCATCGGGCGTAAAGGTCAGCATGTCGGGCAGCGCGCCGACGGCGACCTGGTTGACGAACGTGCCGGCAGCGTTGAAAAAGACGACCTTGCCGGGATCGGTCTTGGTAGTGGCCTCGACGGCGACCGCGACCGAGCCGTTCTTGACGGCGACGCTGTTGGGGCCGCCGCCATAAGGCGCAAGATCAACGAAGCCCAAGAGCGTGGGCGCCGCGGGGTTGGCGACGTTGAGGATGTTGAGGCGGTTCTGATCGGAGTTGGTCACGTAAAGACGCTGGGTGATGGGGTCGTAGGCGACGGACTCAGACCGTCCCAGATAGGGACTGGTATTGGTGCTCGCGCCGGCCCAGTAAGAACCGACAACGTTGAGCTGCGGTGTGACGGCAAGTGCCGGGGCAGCAAGGGACACGACGGCCGCGAGTGCCGTGAAAACGGTTTTGGACATGAATTTCTCCCGCTCGGGTAACAGATGGAACGCTTTACCTCACCTCAACAGAGGCGAGAGAGCAAACGTAACGCGGGGGGATTCAGAAAAGATGGAATCTGCGCTAGGAGACGATGTGCGACCGAGAATTGGGGAGAAAAGGGGAAAATTCGGTGCAAAAATAAAATAAGGTAAGAGAGGCCCGGGGAGGGAGCTCTCTTACCAATGGGGGGGGGATTTGTGACGATGCGTTGCCGCATCGGTTATTCGCATTTTTTGTTGGTTTGGAACTTTTGTCCGCCCAACCCGTTCGTTTGCTGTCTCATCCGCGTTGTTTGGTAAATGATAGCAGAAGATTCTGAAACGTCAAGGGGTTGTATGAAGAATTTTCGACGACGCTACAAATTGTATTATTTCGGAGCCTTTTTGATAGGCACTTCCACACGCGGGCTGTCGCTGCTCGAGGCGTGCTGCAGAACAATGCGATCGTCCTGAATGTCCACGATGCGCGCGTTGCCCAGTACGCTGCCCACCGACACGATCTTGCCGTTGATGATCGCATGGATGCCCCGGTTGTCGCGGAACACGCCCTGCAACTTGATGTCGTCAGCCGAGACCGTCTGGGGCTTGATGACCGTCTGCACGACCGGTTCCTTCACGGTCAGCACATTCGTCGGCTGCGTGGTCTCAAGCTTCACCAGCGTGCTGCGCCACTTGCTGGACATGGCGAAGGGATTCTCGGGCGGCACTTCGAGCGTCGGATCAATTGCCCCCCCACTGCCGCGGAGGAGATTGGCCGTCGGATCCTGGTTGAGCTTGGCGAGCGCTTCGGTCGTCGATTCGGTCCACGTGGCGGTCGGCGTCTCGGCTGCGGCCGGTTCCTGCGTGAAGCTGGCCGCCTCAGCGGAGCGCGGCGTGCCGCGTCCAAACTGGTAGAACACAACGCCCGCGAGGATGAGGCCCAGCGCAACCATCATGGCGATCTGCTGCTTCTGCTTGGCGGCGGGGTTGGGTTTGTTTTTATCGAAAGAGCCCATGTTTCACCAATGAGTTTCGAGGTCCAAAATTCAGTAACCGAGTAAGCGACGATTCAGCGGGCGATGAAGGTGGAAATCGTGATGGAAATCTTGATCGCCGGATCGGCCGTCGATTTGCCCTTGGCGTTGTTGTCGGTGGCGGTCTGCAGGACGAGGTTGTCGAGCCGCGTGAGGCGGTTCATCTTGCGGAGACCGGTGAGGAACTTGTAGCAGGTGTCGAACGATCCCTCGCCGGTGATCTCGACAGGCAGTGCGCGGTAGTCGCCGGCATCTTTGAGCTGCTTGGGCGTGATGCCATCCACTTGCATGCCCGCCTGCTCCGCAACGACAGCCAGCTGCTGCATGAATTCGTTCATCTTGTTGGAGTTGGGGAGGCGCGATTCAGCATCGCCGAGGCGCGTCTCAGTGGACTTCAGTTCGCCCTCAACCTGCGTGAGCGTCTTGGACAGACCTTCAAGCTCGGCGAGCTGGGTCTTGAGCGTCTCAGCCTGCTTCACCGAGGACGTGGCCTTGGCGTAAAGCGGATACACGCCGAGACCGGCGGTGGCGCCGAGGACGACAAGGATCGCCGTCACGGCCGAGAGGTTGATCAGGCGAAGGCGTTTTTTGATGGCATCTTGCATAGAGCACCCTTTAGAGCAGCGGCTCGCGGCCGCCGGTTCACGATTTGTTTTCAGGCTTTTCGCAGACGATCTGGAACCGCATGACCTGGCCGTCGAGGAACGTCTCGCGGCGGGACATTTCAAGCTGGACGCTGACCGCGGGGGTCTGCTGCTTGCTCAAACGCGTCATAAGGTCCGCAAGCGTGGTGGAGTTGGCGGTGATGCCCGTGAGGCGGACGACATACGTCGAGCCATCGGACGCACCGTGCTTGGTGGTGCCGCGGGCGTCCACCTGGATGTACTCCAGCGAATCGCTCTCGGAAAAGCCCGAGGAGATGTTGCGCAGAAGGGCCAGCAGCGTCTTGTCGTCCATCAGCGTCTGGATCTTGTTCATGCGATCGGCCAGGCTCTGGCGTTTGGCGCGGAGCTCTTGCGAGCGCGTGATCAGGACCGACTTCTGCTGGTATTCGCGCAGCAGCGACTCATATTGTGCCGACTGGGCGCGTTCGCGGGCGAAGGCGTAGGCCAGCGATCCGCCGGCGATCACGAGGACGCCGAAGCAGGCCACAAGCCAGCGGCCGATGTGCTGTCGCTGGGCGACACGCAGACGATAATCAAGCGGAATGAGTTCAGCCATGAGCGGCAGCTCCTTGCATAGCGAGACCAACAGCCGTGCAGTAATGACTGGCGGCGGCATTGCCCAGCGCCTCGCGGATGGCGGGCGGGCAGGCGTTGTTTGAGAGGGCGTCGAACGGCGACGGGTTGCGCACGGGCATGTGGAAGCGGTTTTTGAGGTATTCCGCGACGACCATGTTGTCGGCGCCGGTGCCGAAGAGTTGCAGTTCGTTCATGTTGTCCAGGTGCATGGAGCCAACCATGTGCGACACGCACTTGGAGATCTCATCGCCGACGCGGTCGAGCGAATTGTGAATGCCGGCGTTGGTCTTGTTGGCAGCCGAAGCGGGCAGATCGAAGGGGCGCCAGAAGAGGACCTTGTTGTTTTCAACGACGGAGAAAAAGCCGCCGGTTTCAGACAGGGCGACCACGCCGATCATGTTCTCGGGCTGGCTGGCCGTGCGTTTGATGAGCGTCGCGAGGGCACAGGGAGCGACGTCCATATGGGAGCAATCAAGGCCGAGTTTTTCAAAACCCGTGAGGTAACGCTGGACGACCGAGGCCTGCGTGGCGACAACGAGGACGTCGCGCGTGCGGTTTCCGTTCTGCGGCGGGCTGGTCTGCCAGTAATCAAACATGAGGTCCTTGGCATCGAAGGGCAGGCAGTTGTTGAGCGTGTAGCGAACCTGCTCTTCGTCAGACTGATTCTTCTGCGAGTCCAGCGCGACCGAGCGGGTGACCACCAGGGCGCTGGGCATCGCGGCGAACACGTTCTTCGTGCTGAAACGGTTGGTGTTGAGCAGCGAACGCAGGGCCTCAAGGTGGCGTTCCGGCAGCGACGTCACGGGGCCGGTCTCGATCGACTGCGACGCATACGCCTGGATGATGGGCTCCGGCGCGCGGAGGCGCACATCAAGCACGCGGACCGCATCCGTTGCAAGGTCGATGGCCAGAAGCGCATCTTTTTTACTGCCAAAGAACATGCTTCACCTTCTGTTAGAGCCGGGGAGAACCCGGGGGATTTACTTGACGGCCGATGAGAGTTTGAACATCGGCAGGATGACGGAGACGGCGATGAAGCCGACGAACCCGCCGAGGAAGACGATGATGACGGGCTCGAGCGCGGTGGTCATGACCTTGACGCGCTCCTGCAGTTCTTCTTCGTGGAAGTTGGCGATCTCAAGGCAGACCTGCGAGAGCGTGCCGGACTGTTCGCCGACGTTCATCATCTGGGCGACCATTGGCGGGAAGAGCGTCGTGCGGTCGAAGTCTGCGGTGAGGGGTTTGCCCTCAGCGATGTGCGTGCGGAGCTCGTCGAAGAATTCCCAGTAGTAGACGTTCTTCATCATGTCGCGGGTGAGCGTAAGGGCGTCAGCCAGCGGCAGGCCCGACTTGATCAGCATGCCGAGCGTCTGGATGGAGCGCACGCAGTAGGAGACCTGCAGTGTTTTGCCGACGAGCGGAATCTTGAGAACGTAATAATGCGTAATGCGGCGGACGGCTGGCAGGTGGATCAGCCACAGCGCCAGGAACGTAAAGAGAAGCAGGCCGCCGAAGACATACGCGTAGTTGCGGCCGAGGAACTCGGCGCCACCGATGACGATTTGCGTGGAAGTGGGCAGCGGAACATTCGACGCGCGGAACACCGCGGCAAACCGCGGCAGCACGAACGTGGTCATCACCGCGATAGCGCCGACTGCCACCAGACAGAGAATGATCGGGTACATCAGGGCCGACTTGATCGAGCCCATGATGCGGATGTTGTTGCGGATCATGACCTGCAGGGATTCAAGCATGGTGCGGAGGAGACCGGCGGTTTCACCGGCGCGGACCATGGTGACGAACATCTGGTTGAAGACATCGGGGTGCTTGGCGAGTGCCTGGGAGAAGGATTTGCCTTGTTTCACGCCGTCGTGCAGGTCAGCGAGAATTTGCTGCATACGCGGATGGCCCTGCTGCTTGGCGAGGGCTTCGAGGCCGTTGCAGAGGTCGCAGCCGGAGTTGAGCATCACCGAGAGCTGGCTGGTGATCACCAGCAGCTGCTTCTGCGAGATGGACTGGCCGGTAAGCTTTCGCTTGATGGCGTGAAGCCACTCAAGGCTGTCGCCGCCAACCGGGGAACGTTCGGCCGTTTCGGCGCCGGCGTTAGCGGCCAGCGTTGCGGGGCGGCCAAACACACGAGAATTTGCATTCATAGCCTGTGTCATCGTTGTGCTTATCGGCCCAGTTAGAGAGTCACTTAATTGTGGAGGTGGATAAAACAGCTGAAAAACTCGCCGGAAAAGGCGAGGAAATGGTCGTCAGGGCACAGCATTGGGGACAATGAGCCCGCGGTGGGCCAGGTCGCGCAGGCATTGCGCAAAAGAAATCATGCCATGCTCGCGGCCAGCGGAGATCATGTTGGGGATCTGCTCGAACTCATTCTGGCGGATCAAATTGGAAATGGCCGGCGTGCCGATGAGCGTCTCATAAACCAGCACGCGGGTGTCGGGCTCGCGGCCCGGCATCAGGCGCTGCGCAAAGACCATGCGGATCGACTGCGCCAGCTGCATGCGCACCTGGGCCGCCTGGCTGGCCGGGAAAACATCCACCATGCGCGGGATCGCGCCGGCGGCCGTGCTGCTGTGGACCGAGGCCAGCACGAGATGGCCGGTCTCAGCGGCCTGCAAGGCGATCTGGATCGACTCAAGGTCGCGGAGCTCGCCCAGGACGATCACATCGGGCGCCTGCCGCAGCACTGAGCGCAGCGCGTTGTGCCATGAGTGCGTGTCGGAGCCGACTTCGCGCTGCTCAATAATGGAGCGACTGTTTTTGTACATGTATTCGATGGGGTCTTCGATCGTGATGATGTGGGCCGGGCGGTTCTGGTTGATGTGTTCAACGATGGCCGCGAGCGTCGTGGATTTGCCCGAGCCGGTAGGACCGGAGATGAGAATGAGGCCGTGGGGCTGTTCGCCCATGGCGATGACGTGCGGTGGAATACCGAGCTTGCGCGGATCAGGCAGCGTAGGCCAGACAAGACGCAGGACCATCGCCAGGTGATCGCGCTGGTAATGCACATTACAGCGCACGCGGCCGGCTGGCGGCAGCGAGCGCGAGAAGTCGCATTCCTTTTTCTTGCGGAAATCGTCGAGATCGTTGCCCAGCAACATGCGCACGATCTCTTCAACTTCAGGCGCTTTGCACGGGGCCACTTCGAAGCGATGCCATTGGCCGGCGATGCGCATCGCGGGCTTGTCGCCGACCATGATGAGCAGGTCCGACGCGTTCTTCTCAACGGCGGCGGTAAGCAGTTCGCTGAAGTTCATCCTTCACCACCGTCAGCTAAGCGTTAGTCGTCTTCACTGGGCGCCCAGGCGACGCGCATCACTTCATCGAGCGAGCACATGCCGTTCTGGGCGGCCAGGATGCCCTCGTCGAAGAGCGTCGTTTCGCCGGTGCGTTTGCGGGCTTCGCGGAGTTCGCCGGCAGGGGCGTCCTTCTCAAGCAGGCGGCGGGTCTCGGGTGAGAGTTCGAACATTTCGTACAGGCCCAGACGCCCGCGATTGCCGCTGTTGAAGCAGGTCTTGCAGCCGCGGCCTTTGACGTAAGTGCCCTCGGTCAGCTTGAGGCGTTGGCGTACTTCGGCCGGCGGGTCGAACGGCGCCTTGCAGCTCGGGCAGACCTTGCGGACGAGACGCTGAGCGATGACACCGATCACGGACGAAGCAACGAGGAACGGCTCTACGCCGATGTTGATCAGACGCGTGATGGCCCCCACCGAGTCGTTGGTGTGCAACGTGGACAGCACGAGGTGGCCCGTGAGCGACGCTTCGACGGCGACCTTGGCCGTTTCTTTGTCGCGGATTTCGCCAAGCATGATGATGTTGGGGTCTTGACGCAGCACGGCGCGAAGCACGTTGGCAAACGTCAGATCGATCGACGACTGGATCTGCACCTGGTTGACCATCGGCAACTGGTACTCGACCGGGTCTTCAATCGTGATGACGTTCTTCTCTGGGCTCTTGAGCATCTGCAGGGCGGAGTAGAGCGTGGTGGTTTTGCCCGAACCCGTGGGACCAGTCACGAGCATCAGGCCGTGCGGACGCGAAAGCATGCGGCTGAACTTTTCGATCAGCGGCGGACGGAAGCCAAGCTGCTGCAGGTCGAACACGAGGTTGGCCGAGTCGAGAATACGCATCACGACCTTCTCGCCGTTGGTCGTGGGCAGTGTGGAGACGCGGACGTCAACATCGCGACCGCCCATGTTGGCGGGGATGCGGCCGTCTTGCGGACGGCGGCGTTCGGCGATGTCGAGCTTGGACATGACCTTGATGCGGCTGACAATCGCGGGGTGCAGCGAAATCTTTTGGGTCATCATCTCGCGCAGCACGCCGTCGATACGGTAGCGCACGCGGACAATCTTGCCGTCGGGCTCGATGTGAATATCGGAAGCCTTATCGGTGATGGCTGTCGTCAGGACGTAATTGACCAGTGACGCGATGGGCGAATCTTCGGAGATTTCGCCGATCTGCTCGGCCTTCTCTGATTCATCGACAATCTCGATCTTGGCTTTCTCGATCGAGTTAAGCACGCCTTCGAGGTTGACGTCGCTGCCGTAGAACTTTTCGATGGCCTGTTTGACGGCCTCAACCTGGCAGAGCACGAGCTGAATGGAGCAGTCGGCGATGCGCTCGAGGTCGTCGAAATCGAAGATCGACAGGGGCCGCGAGATGGCGACGGTGAGCCGGTCCTCGACGTGAAACATCGGGATCACGCCGTAGTACAGCGCTTTGTCTTTCGGGATTTTGTCGGTCACGGCGGGATCGATGAGGCCGGCGCGGAGCTCAACCGACGGCAAACCGATCTGGTGGCCGACGACTTTGAGCAGTTCGTGCGGCTTGACCAGGTTCATCTCAACGAGAGTCTCGCCGAGGATGGTGCCGGTGCTCTTCGAGCGTTTGAGCGCTTCTTCGAGCTGTTCGTTGGAGATCTTGCCCATGTGGACAAGGATCTCGCCGAGTTTCATTTTCCGTTTGAGCTCAGGCATGACGCCCCCCACCGATGGTTTCTTCGGGCTGTTCAATTTTGAAGCGGTGGTCAAGGCGCGTGGCCGTGAGGATGTCACGCACGAGCGGGTTGGGATTCTTGATGGCCAGCACGATGCCAAGACCGGCGAGCTGCGTCTGCATCGCGAGCAGCCAATTTAGGCCGACAGAGTCGATGCTGACGAGTTCGTTCATCTTGATCATGATGACGTCGGGCTTGTGCGCGAGCGCCCCCTCGATGGCCTGCTCGAGCGGCGCGATGCTCTGCAGGTTCATGTTGGATGGCGGCGTCAACTCGACAGTCTTCGCCTGTGGTTCAACGTTTCGGACCATTTCTGCCTCACTGTGCTGCCCAGCACAATTGACGCGTCAGACGGCGACACGCCTACATCCGTGCTATCGGACGAAACAGCAAGGCACTGAAAAAGGGTGGAAAAACCTGTCAAGAAAAAACCCAAAATTCTGGTTATAGGACGTGACTCAGGGGTAATCCTGACCCGTCGGCCGAATCACAAGTTCATTGATATGAACATGTTGCGGCTGACTAACCACAAACGCGATCGTCCGCGCCACATCCCCCGGATCAAGCAATTTCCCAAACCGCCGAATGTTCTTATAAAAATTCTCCTCTGTGTACCCCGACACATCCTGGAACTCCGACACGACGATCGCAGGCTTGATCGTGGTGACGCGGACGCCGTGGGCACAGATCTCACGGCGGGCGGCTTCGGCCATGGACCAAACCGCCCACTTGGTCGAACCATAGAAGCCGGAGAAGGGGGAGATGTTATGGCCGACGCAGGAGCCGACCATGATGATGTCGCCGGATTTCTGCTGCACCATGATCTGGCCGGCGCGGCGCAGCAGGTGGGCAGCGCCCATGACATTGGTTTCGTAAAGCTCGCGCCACTGCTTGTCATCAGAAGAGAGAACGCCGCCGGCGAGGCCGCGACCGGCGTTGATGATGACGATGTCAATCTTGCCGGTGATCTTTTTGGCGGTGTCGAGCAGTTGATCCAGGTGGGCGGTGTCGGCGGCATCGCCGGCAAGAGCGGTAGCGCGGCCGAGCTCGCGGGCCAACTTTTCAACGCGGTCTTTGCGGCGGGCCTGGATGACGACATGCGCTCCGGCGGCGACAAGGGTGCGGGCGGTGGCTTCGCCGATGCCGGCAGACGCACCAGTGATGACTGCTGTTTTTCCGTCAAGCGTGGGCATAATTTGTCTCACATGATTGCGGGGGACATTTTCTTGCAGCATGATAGCGCGACGAGGAGAACCTATGTTTGTACCAATCGTGATTCTACGCAAGCATTTGACGCAGATCATTAATGAGAAGACCGAGCAGGGGCACGTGACCGACGGGCTGGCGGACGAGTTGGCGGCGTTGCCGGATTCGTACGATGCGGTGTATGCATTTGCGAAACGCGTGGCGAATCTGCCGCTGCGGGCCGACTGGCCGTATGTGGAGCCGTCGGAGTTTGACGAGATCGTGGCGGAGTTGGACCCGACGCGGCCGCTGGGCAAGTTGGGGACGGTGAGCGACCGTGAGGCCCGGGTTGAGACGGCATTTATGGCGAGCGTGTGCGGGTGCGTGCTGGGCAAGCCGCTGGAGATCAACCCGACACTGGCGGATGTGCGCAAGGCGCTGGAGGCCATCGGCGAATGGCCGATGAAAGCCTATGTGAGCGAGAAGATCGCGCCGCACCTGCCGCGGGCGATGCATCACAGCTGGCGGGAGACGACGCGCGAGCACATCACGTACGTCGCATCAGATGATGACATCAACTACACCGTGCTGGGCATGCTGAACTTGGAGCAGCACGGCATTGGTTTTACGAAGAAGCAGTTGAAGAACCTTTGGCTGGGGCAGTTGCCGATCAGCACGACGTTTGGCCCGGAGCGGACGACGCTGCTGAAAGCCGGCCTGGATACGTATCACGGCACGGCCGACGAAGCGACGATGCGCGAGTGGGTGACGACCTTTACGCCACGCGAGGAGTTCTGCGGGGCGCTGATTCGCGCGGATGCCTACGGTTACGCCTGTGCGGGCGAACCGGCGCTGGCGGCGGAGCTGGCGTGGCGCGATGCGAGCTTCACGCATCGGCGGACGGGGATCTATGGCACGATGTTCATTGCGGCGGCGATTGCGGCAGCATTCACGCAGCCGAAGGACCCGCTGGATATCTTTAGAACCGCGCTGAAATTTGTGCCGCAGCGGAGCCGGTTGTGTCACATTCTGAACGGCTGCCTCGAGGACATTGAATCATCGCGGGACTGGCTGACGGCGTATGAGAAGATTCACGCGAAGCACTTCAAGTGGGATCATTGCCGGGTGTTTCAGGAACTTGGCACGGTGATGAATACGCTGCGTTTTGCGGAGGGAATCACTGACGGCATCTGCAAGCAGGTGAGCCAGGGGAACGACACGGACTCGTATGGGGCAACGTGCGGGTCGATCCTGGGTGCGTACTTTGGCCCTGCGAAGCGGCGCGAACTCGATGCGTGGCTGAAGCCATTTAATGATGATCTGCGGACGACACTGGCGCAGTTTTATGAACGCAGCTTGGTGGCGGTGGCGAAGCGTATGACGCAGTTGCCGGCGCTGGTGGACAAACAGCAGGCCGAAGGCGTGAAGCAGGTGGCGGAGCAGAAGGCACGCGATGCGGGCGCGGGGCTGTAAGCGTCAGAGCCCGTAGCCAAGATTGACGAGTTCCTGCACCACGAGGCGGACGGTCTCGGGATTTTTCGCCACCGCCATGTGCTGCGTGGTGGGAACCGTGATGCGTTGAGCGTTGGGAAGCGTGGTCGGGGCATCGTGGCCTTCGCGATAGAGGCACAACACGCGGCGGACGTTGCGCGGGTGCGGGCGCTCCTGCAGGCGTTTCACGAGCCATTCGCTGTCAAGGTAGATGATGCGGTCAATGACAATGCCATCGCGGGCGACGAGGTCAGCAATGTCCCAGCAGTAGAGCGAAGCGCCGGACCAGCCGACGAGAACAAACTTGGCGTTGCGATCGCGCCGGCGGATGTCGCGGATCTCGTTGGCAATCTTTTCGACGTTGGTGGAGCCGACGAAGTCGGTGTTGGTGAAGCCCTGGTGGCGGACGAAGTTGGCGACTTCATCAAGCCGGCCGAGGCGCGGGACATCAAGCGGGCTGTTGAGGAACCAGGTGTGAATACGCTGCTTGGTATTGTCGTCGAGGCGGGTGGCCGTTTGCTTGGCCTCGCCCCAGCCCCACGAGGCGCAGCCGCCGAGCGAGACGAGGATGATCAGCAGGACGATGTGACGGGCGATCTGGTGCATGGTTCACTCATACCGTGGGAAGAACAGGGAGACGCGGGTTGGGCTTTTGGCGGCGGACTTCGGGGTTGCCGAGTTGGCCGCAGGCAGACATGAGGTCGCGGCCCTTGGTGATGCGGCGTTTGGTGAAGATCTTGTGCGACTTGAGCCGCTCCATGAAGGCCAGGACGGTTTCGTGTGCGGGCGTTTCAAAGCTGGCGCCGCGCTGGGGGTTATAGGGAATGAGGTTGACGATACAGCGCAGCGGGCGGCAGAAATCGGCAACGGCTTCGGCGTCGGCCAGCGAATCGTTGACGCCCTTGATGAGGACGTATTCGATCATGTAACGGCCGCGCGGCGACATCGGGTATTCGATCAGCGTGCGCTGGAGGTCCTTGAGCGGCATGCCTTTGTTGATGGGCATGAGCTCATCGCGGAGTTTGTCGTTCGGGGCATTCAGGCTGATGGCGATGCGGAGGTTGGGCCAGTTGAGTGCGGCAAGTTTGTTGAGGCCGTCGATCCGCCCCACCGTGGAGACGCAAATCTGCGACATGGGGAATGCGAGGCCCGAGGGATCGGACAACACGCGGATGGCCTGCGTGACGTTGTCGAAATTATCGAGTGGCTCGCCCATGCCCATGAAGACGATGTTCTGGATGCCATCAACGAAGTAGCAGTAGCGCGGACGCTCGAGCGGTTTGTTCTCAGCGGCGAACTGGGCGAGGCGGAGTTCGCGGGCGACGATGCGCTGCTGCACGATCTCGGCCGCCGAGAGATTTTTGAGCAGGCCCATGCGGGCGGTTTCGCAGAAGCTGCAGGCCATGCGGCAGCCGACCTGCGAGGAGATGCAGAGCGAGAACCAGGACGGCCCCTTGTAGCTGAGCATGGGGATGATGACCGATTCGGTCTCGAGGGATTTGCCGTTGTAATCGCCGACGGGCAGGCAGAATTTGACGGTGCCGCCGTCATCGTGCTGGCGCGTGATGGGCGGCAGCGCGATGCCTTCGGCGGTGCGCATCATGTGGGCGTACGTCTTTTTGAAGAACTGCGGATGCTTGCCGCGCGCGGCGGCAAACTCGGCAAGCGTCTGGCCAAGGATCGCGTGGTCGGGTTGTTCAGGCAGGTGGAGCATTATTTCTCGTTTGAGGCGGCGGCGGGTTGGGACGACGGCTGCGAGGTCGGCGTGAGCCATTGTTTCTGCAGGTGTTCGATCGCTTCGGCGACTTTCTTCTTGCGGAGTTCATTCATCTCGGGGGAGAGGTCGGACTCGCGAACAAAAATGTCGAGCGTGGTTCCCGCCCCCCCATTCACGGGGACAGCGATGCGGCCAATAATGGTGTCGCGCGAGGTGGCAGGTGCGGTCGGCGTGCGGCCGGCCATGACGAGCAGCACGGAGTCATCGCGTGTTTCGAACACGAGGCCGGTAGCGCCGGAAAGGGCTTCGAGCGTTTGCAGCACGGTGCCATTGTTGGAGTTGACCGAGACGTTGCGGATCGACTGGTAGAGGCCGGGCTCGGGCACGAAGCGGATGCCGGAGGAGTAGGAAAGGTCGGTGACCACGCGTTCGAGGGGGACGTTGGTGAGTTTGAGGTCGATGGGCCGGGCCATCTGGCGTTCGATCCATTTGCGCACGGTCATGATGCGGATGGTGTTGTTTTCGACGAACCAGGTTTGGTTGGTGAGGGAGGCATAGGTGTCGAGGGCGCGGGCGATGCCGCTGACGGGGAGTTGTTTTTTGAGTTGATCGAGCGCGGCGGCGTGGGCCGGGCCGGCGTTGCGTTCGATCTCGACGAGCAACTGCGGGCGCTCGGTGGCGGCGCTGATGGCCTTGGTGAGGTCGAAGTCGCCCTCGTTGGCGGTGAGTTCGGTCGTGCGGAGGACGCGGAGCAGCTCGAGCTCGGCCCATTGGGCGCGGCGACCGGTGCGGGCGAGGGGCTTGCTGGGGCGAATCATCAGCGTGGAGCCGGCAACGTGCTGCTCGAGGCCCAGGGGGAGGAGGACTTCTTCGATCGCTTCGCGGAGTTTGCTCTGCCGGAAGGTGGCGGAGACGCGCGTGGTGGCGCCATAGGGGAGGAGGTCGTAACAGGCGGGGTCAACCTGCATGGCGATCTTGGCCTTCGCGGCGATGGCCTTGAACGCCTCGGCCAGTTCGACCTTGTCGAGGGCGAGATCGAACGGCGCATCGAGCGTGCGCTGCAGTTGAATCTCCGCGGCGGGGTCGGCAGCGCGCACGGGCGCAGCGAGGAGTGCCAACAGTAACAGCGACCAGGCGATGCGTTTCATGAAAAGCTCCGCAACCATAAGACCCGTATTGTAGCGATTGGCGCGGCCGTGTTCACGAGGTCGCCACGGCATCGACGCTGAGTTCGGCCGTGCGGCCATTGGTAAGTAGCTCGTGCCCGAGGCCGGCGATCATCGCGGCGTTGTCGGTGCAGTAGGTCATGGGCGGAATGAGGATCGGCAGTTTCAGCTTGCGGGCGAGATCGTTCAGGCTGGCGCGGATGACGGAATTGGCCGAGACCCCCCCGCCGACGAGGATGGCGCGGGCGTCGTGCATTTCGACGGCGCGCTTGAGGCGGGAGATGAGCGTGGTGGCGGCGGCACGCTGAAAGCTGGCGGCGACGTCGGCCTTCTGTTGTTCCGACAGCGCGGAGGCGTCACGTTCACGGCCTTGTTTGCCGTTCACGTGATAAAGGACGGATGTCTTGAGGCCGGAGAAGGAAAAGTTGAGCGAGTCTTTCTGTAGGTAGGCCACGGGGAAGTCGATGGCGTTGGCATTGCCGTGGGTGGCGAGTTTGTCGATGAGCGGGCCGCCGGGGTAGCCGAGCTGGAGGATGGCGGCGACTTTGTCGAAGGCTTCGCCGACGGCGTCGTCGAGGGTGTGGCCGATGGGCGTGATGTCGGTGAACGAGCGGACGAGGTAGAGCGAGGAGTGGCCGCCGGAGATGACGAGGCCGATGGCGGGGAAGTCGGTCTGCACGGGCGAATCGAGCAGGACGCTGTACAAGTGTGCGTGGACGTGGTTGACGGCGATCAGCGGTTTCTGCCAGGCGAAGGCGAGGCCCTTGGCGGTGTTGACGCCAACGAGCAGGCAGCCGATGAGGCCGGGGGTTTGTGCGACGGCGACGCCGGCGAGTTGCTTAGCGGGATCGCTGATGCCGGCGGTGGCGAGGGCTTCATCGACGAGGCCGTTGTGCGTTTCGAGATGAGCGCGCGAGGCGATCTCGGGCACAACGCCGCCGAACTTCCGGTGCAGGTCGATCTGCGAGGAGACGACGTTGGAGAGCACCTCGCGGCCGTTCTTGACGACGGCCGCAGCGGTTTCATCGCAGGTGGTCTCGATGCCGAGGATGAGGGTGTCGTTCATTGGGGCACATCGGGTTCGGCAGGAGGGGCCGGCGGCGCGGGAGGCGTGTCAGGGATGGTCGCGGGCTGCGTGGCTGGTGTGGTCGCGGGGGCGCTGGCAGGTTGTGAGGCCGGCTCGGTCGCTGGCGGAACGGTGACGGTCACGCTGGGGCGGGTCGTCTGCACCTCGGCGGCGACGGGCTTTTCGCCGGTAAACGCCTGGTAAGCGATCAACACTTCCACGGCACGGGCTAGCTGGCGGTCGCCGGTCTCGGTGTTGGGCTGGGTGGAAACCTGCGTGGCGGGCACGGTGGTCGTGGGCTTTTTACGGATCACTTCGCTGCGGCTGCGGGCCTGCAGGATCGCGCGGTTCTCGGCATCGCTGAGCGGAATGTTGAATGCAGGCTCAGGGTCAACGCCCCACGTGTCGCTGTCTTTGCGTTTGGCGATGTTGCGGCCCGAAGGCAGGTAATAGTACTGCGTGGTGAGCTTGAGCGCGGCGTTGCCGTTGTCGAGGGTGATGAGGTTCTGCACGCTGCCCTTGCCGAAGGTGCGCGTGCCGATGAGCACGGCGCGGTTGTGGTCCTTCAGAGCGCCGGCGACGATCTCGGCCGCACTCGCGGAGTATTCATTCACCAGCACCACGACCGGCACGCGCGGGTAGGTGCCTTCCTTTTTGGCCTCGGCGATAAAGTCATTTTTACCGCCGGGCTTGCGCGTGGAAACGATCGTGCCCGATTCAAGGAAGCGATCGGAGACGTCGATGCCCGCCGAGAGGAGACCGCCGGGGTTGAAGCGCAGGTCGAGAATGATGCCACGGAGGCCCTGCTTGGAATTGATCAGCGGCAGGAGGGCGTTGTCGAGTTCGTCGGCGGTGTTGTCCATGAAGTTGGTGAGCCGCACGTAAGCGATGCGGTGCTCGGGCACGAGCATGTAGTCCCACGCGCCGGCGTCGGCGCCGTCGCCGGTGTGACGCACGCCTTTGATCGACTTTACCTGGATGGCCGCGCGGGTGATGGTCAATTCCACGGGATTCTTGTCGCCCTCGTGAACCACGGTCAGCTTGACCTGGCTGTCGGGCGGTCCGGAGATGCGGCCGATGAGGTCCTTCAGCGAGAAGCCCTCGAGTGATTCGCCATTGACCTTCAGGATGCGATCACCGGCAAGAATGCCGGCCTTGAGTGCGGGCGAATCTTCCATCGGCGTCACGATGGTGAAGACGCCGGTCTGCGGGTCCTGGGCGATCTCGGCGCCGATGCCGGAGAACTGCCCGCGCGTGGCGCGGTCGAATGCAGCCAGCTCTTCCTTGGTGAAATAGTTGGAGTACTGGTCGAGTTCGCCCAGCATGCCGTTGACGGCACCTTTGAGCAGCTTCTGATCTTCGACCGGCTCAACATAATTGCGCAGGATCTGGGCACGCAGATCGACGAGCGTGTCGAAGAACTTGTAGGGATCGCGGTTGTTGGCGGCCGACTGGGCGCGCTCGAGGTAAACACCGAAGGTCACAGCGCCGACGAGTGCGGCGGCGATCAACAGGCTGCGGCGGGGTTTTTGCATGGATTTGCTCCGTGTCATGAACAGATGATGATAACAAGCAAGTTGCCGCGGGTCATTTTGCCGTTCGCGTGGCGGGGGCATATCGGCAGAAATCCGCATCGGCGGCATCAGAGGTATAGGTGAACCGCCCCACCGGCTTGTACGTGCGGGGCCAGGTCGCCTTGAAGAAGCCGCGGCCGAAACTGCCGAAGATGATGGTGTCGGAGAAGGGGTCGATGGCGACGCAGGTGCCGCGGGTCATGGCGAGGCCGGCGTTCTCCTGCTGCCAGGTTTTGCCGGCATCAGCGGACAACCACACGCCCGTGGCGAGCGAGATATCGCTGTAGGGGTTTTGATTCGTGGTGACGAGCAGGCGGTTGTCATCGCGCGGGTCGATGGCGACGTCTTTGATCCATTTGTCGTTGTGGAGGCGAGACCAGGTGTTGTCCGCAAAGCGGTAGAGGCCCCCGCGGGAACCCTCGTGGGCGACGACGTAGAGGCGGCCCTTGCTGTCGACGACGCCGCGGGTCGACGGCTTGGGTCCGCCGATCGGTGCGAAGTTTTTGCCGGCATCGGTGGTGACAAACACGCCGCGGTCGCTGGTGATGTAAAAGTGCCGCTCATCGCGCGGATGGGGAACAATATACTTGAGCTTCTCGCCGAGGTCAGTAATGGTCCATTTATCGCCGCTGTCCGTAGAGATGGCGAGTTTGCGATCGACGACTGCGAAGACCCTGGAGGAGTCGCTGGGCAGCACGTGAATGCCCAGCGGCTCAGGTGCGCCGCCCATGGTGAGCTTCGGCAGGCCATGTTTCGCGTCGTGCAGGAGTTGCCAGGTTTTGCCGCCATCGCGTAAGCGGCCGATGCCCCAGAAGCCGTATTGACCAGACGTGATGAAGATCGTGCCGTCTTTGGCGAACGTGGCGTCGTGCCCGCCGAACCAGGGGTTGGGCTCGCGCAGAGGGTAGGTCCACGAGGTGAGGTTGTCATCGCTGAGCCACGCGCGGGCGGCGTCCATGCCTTGCAGAATGGACTGGCCTTGCTTGTAGGGGTTGAAATCGAAGTTGCGTGCGCAAAGGCCCGAGTAGCCGCGGCCGCGCCAGAAGGTGCGGTCCTTCTCTTCACGCATGAGTTGCGATGTCGCATCGTCCCAGGTCTTGCCGCCGTCGCGCGTGCGCAGAATAAACTCCTGGTTGATCGCGTACGCGATGTCGGCATTCTTCGGGTCGATCACGATGCGGTTGAACGCGGTGCCGGCGAAGTACGCGATCTTGGGGCTGAAGACGGCTGTCTTGTCGAGATTGTTGCGGGCGAGCACGGGTCGCCAGGTTTTGCCGGCATCCACGGATTTGTAAACAATGCCGCGATTCCAGGCGGTGTCAGACACATACATAATGCTGGGATCTGACGCGGCGATCGCCAGCCCGTTGAAACGCGAGGTGAGGTTAGCGTTGCCCGGCGTGGTGGTGATGAGCAGGCCGGTGTTGATCTCGACAAACGAGCGGCCGCGGTCTTCGGAGTGATAAACGCTGCCACCCTTTTTGCCGGTGCTGTCGGTAGCGACATAGATGATGTCGGCATTCTTGGGATGGAGCGCGACGCTGATGATGCGACTGGCGAACGTGTCATGCGTGAGCCAGCTCTTGCCGAAATCGGCTGAGGTCATGATCGGCAGGCCATCGGCCACGGCCACGAGCGTTTTGCCATCCGCGGTGAAATTGGCGAACCAGAGATTGACGCCCCTGGCCTTGGCATCAGTCGAGACTTTGCCCTCTTTGGTAAAGGTGCAAAGGCGGGTCCAGTTTTCGCCCGCATCGGTGGAGTGCCAGATCACGCCGTGCTGTGGATCGGGGCCGAGGTCCCACCGGCGGCTCGATCCGGCGATTGCGAAGAGTTGTTTCTCATCCTGCGGGTGAAAGAGAATTTTTTCGATCGGCGTCGCATGGCCAAACGGTCGATACGCCGGCATGCCGCCGCGTTTTTCGGCCCAGGTCTTGCCGCCATCACGCGAGACGTGCGGCCCATGCACCATGCCGACCCACACGACGTTGGGGTCGCGCGGATGAAACGTGACCGAGCCGCACTCCCACGCACGCAGGCCAAAGGTAGATTGCCAGGAATCGCCGCCGTCCGTCGAGAAGCCAATACCGAGCATGTCACCGGTAACGAGGAGACGTTTGCTGTCGTGCGACGAGACGGCAAGATCGACCATGGCCCCGCCGGAACCGGGCTCGTGCAGCGGTTGCCAGGTGATCGGCGACTGGGCCCAACCGCTGGTGCAGAGCCACAGGATGACCACGAGCGTGACGGAGAGAATTCGTTGCATGAATATATTGTGCCGCGAGGTGATTGAAACCGCACGCGGGCAAGCCCTATGATGCGGGGCTTGGAGGTTCTCGGTTGTGACAACGAATGGCCCAGTAGCGCGCCGGTTGTATATGGACAACGCGGCGACGAGTTTTCCGAAGCCGCCGGAGGTGTTGGCGGCGATGGTGGATTATGCGCAGCGTATCGGCGCGAGCGCCGGGCGCGGGGCGTATGCGGAGGCCCAGGAAAGCGGGCGTGTGATTCGCGAATGCCGCGAACGTCTCAACCAGCTCTTCAATGGGCAGGACCCGAATCATTTCATCTTCACACTCAACTGCACCGACGCACTGAACCTGGCGATCCAGGGGATTCTGCGTCCGGGCGATCATGCGATCACCACCTGGCTGGACCACAACAGCGTGCTGCGTCCTTATGATGCGTTGTGCCGGCAGCATGGCGGGGAGTTCACCCATGTGCCGCTGGACAAACGTGAATGCATCGCCGATCCGCAGGACATCAAGAAGGCAATCCGCAAGAACACGCGGCTGATTGCCGTGGTGCATGGCAGCAACGTGACCGGCAGCGTCCAAGCCGTGCGCGAGATCGGCAAGATCGCGCGCGAGGCCGCGGTGCCATTCCTGGTGGATGCCGCTCAAACGGCCGGCCATGTGCCGATCGACGTTCAGGCGGATTGCATTGATATGCTTGCCGCGCCAGGCCACAAGGGCTTGCTTGGGCCGCTGGGCACGGGCTTCTTGTACATGCGGCCGGGGCTGGAAAAACTCATCCGCCCGCTGCGTTACGGCGGCACCGGCAGCGTGAGCGAACAATCGACACAACCCGAGATGATGCCCGATAAATATGAAAGCGGCTCGCACAATGCGATCGGCATCGCGGGTTTGAGCGCGGGGTTGAAGTACCTGCTCGACCGCACCGTGGCCGACCTGTGGGCCCATGACCGGGCGCTGTGCAAAACATTTATGAGCGATCTCGAAGGCGTAGACAACCTGCGTTACCTCGGCCCGCAGGGCATCAAGAACCGCATGGGTGTCTTCAGCGTGCAAATCGACGGCATCGCGCCGCTGGCGCTGTCACGCATGCTCGAAGATGAGTACGGCATTCTTACGCGGCCGGGCCTGCACTGTGCCCCGCTGGCGCATGAGACCATCGGTACGCTCAGCACTGGCGGCACCACGCGGCTGAGTTTCGGACCGTTTCTGCAGTCGTTTGATGTGAAGTATGCGGCCGACGCGTTGTGCCAGATCGCGCTGCGCAACCACGCGTCGCCGGGCGTCAGCGTCGCTTAAACATCAGAATGGCAATCACAGCGCCCTGCAGCACCACCGCCCCGAGCAACCACAGCCCGGCGCGAATCAGCGTGATGAGTTGCTGATTGATCTGGCTCGCCGCCGTTGGGGCCGAAGCCGCAATGAACGCACCCGCCAGCAGGCACAGCAGTGCCACCGCCTGCAGAATGACCGCCGCGAAGCGTGCCTTTGAAAACTCGGGCATGTCTTGGGCCCGGTTGGCGTGCCGCATCTGCACGACCAGTTCTTCCATTGCTTTTTCAAGTTTGTCGTTGTGCAGCGAGGTCACTGGGGCAGCGGTTGGCGTTGGCATTTTCTTGAGCACCGTTTCAGCAACTTTTGCGGCGAGCGCGGCCTCATCAACCGCGGGGGCTTGAACCGGCACAGGTGCCGCGACCGGCATATTGAGCGGCGCTGCGACCGGGTCACGGAAATTGTTGCGTCCCTCGCGTGCGACAATGCGGGCGGCATCGGTCAGGTTCTTCACAATGAAATTAGGCGAGGCGTCAGTCTTGTCGAACTCCGCGGGCTTGAGGTCCGGGTCTTTGAGCAGAATCGTGCGGCAACCAACCGAAGCGCCGGCCGCGATGTCGCGCGGCGAGTCGCCAATCACCCACGACTGCGAGAGGTCGAGGCTGTAGTCATCCGCCGCCTGCTTGATCATCCCGGGCTTGGGCTTGCGCCACTCGTGATCGACGCGGTACTCGGGCTTCACGGCCTCGGGGTGAAAGGGACAATAATAGGATGCATCGATCTGGGCGCCGGCCTGTTCGCGCAGTTGCCGGCACATTTCTTTGTTGACAGCCTCAACGTCGGCCTCGCTGAACATGCCGCGGGCCACGCCGGATTGATTCGAGATCACGATCAAGCGGTAACCGAGTTGGCGCAGCGACGCCAGGGCCGCGGCAGCACCGGTGATGAGTTTGACCTTGGTCGGGTCGCCGAGATAACCATCGTTTTCGATGATCGTGTTATCGCGGTCCAGAAAGATAGCGCGTTCAGCCATCGCCAGAACCTCTAAAATGAGCGACCACAGTGTCTGGCAAGTGCGGGGTGGTTTCAAGCGAATTTGCCCCGGCTTATCGGTCGCGCCTAACATTTCTTGACTTTCGAGACGTATTTGCCGATGCTGCAAATCTCTAATGAGGCGACGAGTTGGCGAAAATCATGAATAGTTCGGCACGGCGGCGACCGGCGTGGGTCATCGGACCCAAGACGCTGGCGGTGCTGTCGTGCGCCATGGCCCTGCTGGCCGCGCAGCCGACATTCGCCGCCGAGTCGCACCTGCCGCGCACCCACACGGTGCGCAGCATCGAGGCCGACGCCCCGCTGACCACTGAACCGCGTCGCCAATCCGCCAGCAAACCCCAACGTGAGCGCCCCACCGTTGAGACCACCCGCAACCGGCACGAACTGCACGTTCTGGCTACCCTCGAGATTCTGCACCGCCTGCTCCTCGCCGAGCTGCGCGTACACGCCGCCCCGCACCAGGCGCCGGTGGTGTTTGAAGTAATCGATTCCCTGCTGGTGCCCGCCCCGCTGGCGCCGCAGTTCACCGCGGCCACGATTTGCCCGGCCACGCACACCCCGCATGAAACCGTCTTCGCATTAACCCGCTGCAAGCTCGCCCCACCGCACACGGCCTGAGTTTCGCCGTCGGTGCGCGTCCCTCGCGCTGTCAATTCATCCACAACATAACTGCCGCGCGGCCAGAGCGCCGCTGCCGCCACTTTTGAGGTTCCCTAATGGTTGCCACGCAATTCAACAAAATTCTCACGGCCATTTTCGGTTCACGTAACGAACGCCTGATCAAGGCCTACCGCAAACGCGTCATCCAGATCAACGAGCTTGAAGCCGAAGTGCGCAAGCTGACCGATGGCGAGATGCGGGCCAAGACCGCGGAGCTCAAGGACAAGATCACCAAGAAAGAGATGACTGACCTCGAAGCCCTGCCCATGGCCTTTGCGCTCATGCGTGAAAGCATGGACCGCAACATCGGCCTGCGCAACGTCTTCAACCCCGAGATCAACTTCGACGTCAATAACCTGCCAGCGGAACTGCGCGACCAATACACCGATATCAAGTTCAAAGCCCCGGGCGAACACGAGTGGCGTTTTGTCGACATTCCACCGGCCTTCTACGAAGCCCTGCGCAACATCGTCCCGCAGGATCGCCCGCCGTTCCGCGCCCGGCCGTTCGACGTGCAGCTCATCGGCGGCATGGTGCTCTATGATGGCAAGATCGCCGAAATGGCCACCGGTGAAGGCAAGACGTTCGTCGCGCCGCTGGCGTGCTTCCTCATGGCACTCACGGGCAAGCACTGCCACGTCGTCACGGTAAACGACTACCTCGTCCGCCGCGATGCCAACTGGGTGGCGCCGGCCTTCTTCGCCTTGGGTATGAGCGTCGGCTACATCCAAGCCTTCCAGGAAAATGAAGCCAAGAAGCGCGCCTACGAGTGCGATGTCACCTACGGCACCAACAGCGAGTTCGGCTTCGACTACCTGCGCGACAACATGAAAATGTCCGTCGCCGAACAGGCGCAGGGCCCGCTCGACTTCGCCATCGTTGACGAAGTCGACTCGATTCTCATCGACGAAGCCCGCACGCCGCTGATCATCTCCGGTCCGGCGCATGATGACTCCGCCCGGTACAAGTCAGCCGACGAAGTGGTGCGGCAGTTGATCGTCGCCCAGAAGCCGTGGGACAACGCCAACAGTGCCGTCGAATCCGCCAAGCGCAAGATCAAGGGCACGCAGGGCGACATCAAGAACACCAAGGACTCCGCGAAAGTCGCCAATCTGCAGAAGCAGTTGGAAGATGCCGAGGCGGAGTTGAAGCGGGCCGAGGAGGCGCTCGCCAAGGAAGTGCGACTCTACGAAATCGAACTCGACCGCAAGGCTGTGCACCTCACGCACGAGGGCATTCAGAAGGCACAGGCCTTTGCCGGCGTCGGCAGCTTTTACACCGGCAGCAACATGGACTGGCCGCACTTGCTGGAGCAGTCTCTGCGGGCGCACGTGGTGTATGAGAAGGACAAGGACTACGTCGTCCACCAGGGTGAGATCGTCATTGTCGACGAGTTCACGGGCCGCATGATGGTCGGCCGGCAGTGGAGCGACGGCCTGCACCAGGCGGTGGAAGCCAAGGAACGCGTGCAGGTGAAGCCCGAGACGCAGACGGTCGCCACGATCACGCTGCAGAACTTCTTCAAACTTTACAAGCGCATCGCCGGCATGACCGGCACGGCCATGACCGAGGCCGAAGAGTTCATGAAGATCTACAAGCTGGACGTCGTGCAGATTCCGACGAACCGGCCGATTCAGCGTGCGGACCAGGAAGACCTGATCTTCATGAGTGAGAAGGCCAAGTGGAACGCCATCGTTGAGAAGATCAAGGAAGTGCACGAGGCCGGCCAGCCGGTGCTGGTGGGCACGACCAGCGTTGAGAAGTCTGAGCGTCTGAGCCAGATGCTGACGCGGCGCCACGGCATCGAACACAACGTGCTGAACGCGAAGAACCACGAGCGCGAAGCACAGATCATTCTGGACGCCGGTTCGCAGTTTGTGGACAAGCAGGGCCGCACCGTCGGCCGCGTGACCATCGCCACCAACATGGCCGGCCGTGGTACCGACATTAAGCTTGGCCAGGCCGTGCCGGAGGCGGGCGGCTTGTTCGTACTCGGCACTGAGCGCCACGAAGCGCGGCGCATCGACAACCAGCTGCGCGGCCGATCGGGCCGCCAGGGCGACCCGGGCAAATCGTGCTTCTATCTCTCACTCGATGACGACCTCATCAAGCTGTTCGCTGGCGACTTCATGCTCAAGGCCCTGCAGCGGCTGGGCATGAAGGAAGACGAAGTGATCGAACACCCCTGGGTGTCCAAGAGCGTGCAGCGGGCGCAGAAGAAAGTCGAAGAACGCAACTTCGGCATCCGCAAAAACCTGCTCGAATACGATGAAGTGCGCGACATTCAGCGTAACTTCTTCTACAAGCGCCGGCAGCAGATCCTCGAGGGTCTCAACCTGCAGGACATCATTTTCGAAACCATCACCGAGAGTGTCGACGATGCTGTCTCGCAGTATCTCGATCCGGAATATGTGCCGTCAGTCGTGGCCGAGTGGGCGCGGAGCAACTTCAACTGCGTGATCGATCCGCAGGACCTGCGTGACCGCGACCTGGGCGTGCTGGAATCGACGATCAAAGACCGTGCCCGCGAAGAGGCCCGCACCAGCATCACCACCACGCTCGATGAATTCCTTGACCCCGACGCCGATCCGGAAGACTGGGATTACGCTGGCCTGCAGAACTGGACGCAGACGACGTTCCGTGTGCAGGTGTCGGTCAGCCAGCTCAAGAAGATGGACCGCGAGCACATCCGCGAGGCGTTGATTGATGCCGCCATCGACCTGATCGGCCGCAAGGACTGCACGGCCCTCGCGCCGTACCTTGAGAAGGACTACGCCCGCCGGCAGCTTTGCGAGTGGGTGAACAAGAAGTTCGACCTCGCGGTGAAACCCTCGGATATCGAAGGCAAGAACCTCCAGCAGGTTGCCGACTTTGTGCTGGATGAAGCGCACAAGAGCTACGCCAAGCGCGAAGTGGAATACCCCGTCGAATACGCCCTCGAGGTCACGCTCGGCGGTGGCGGCACGGGCAACATCTACGCGTCAGAACAGCTCGCCACCTGGGTGCGCGAGAAATACGGCGTGAACATCACCGGCGATGAAATCCGCGCCTTCACGGTGCCGCAGTTGCACAAGCGCCTCGTCGAGATCTCGGCCCAGGCGCCGAAGCTGATCGAGCAGGAAATCGATGCAGCCCTCAGCAAACTGCCGGGCTCCAAGGAATTGGCCGCATGGGTTACGGCGCGCCTGCGTGTGCCGCTGCACCCGGATGAATTCGAAGGCGAAGACCGCGAGAAGACGCGCAAGCGCCTCTACGAATGGGGCCACGCGTTTCTGCGGGCCGAGCTCACCGAGCTTGAACGTGCCGTGCTGCTGCAGATTTACGATGGCACGTGGAAGGACCATCTCTACGCGATGGACCAGCTGCGCGAATCGATCGGTCTCCGCGGCTATGCCGAAAAGGACCCGCGCATCGAGTACAAGAAGGAAGGCTCCAAGCTGTTCGCGGAATTCAACAAGGGCATCCGCGACCGCGTGACCGACATGATCTTCCAGGTGCGTATGGGCCGCGACTTCGTCATGCGCAACGTCTACGCCAGTGCCGTCGAGAGCTATCAATCGAACCAGAGCTACGGCGTCGGCACTTCCATGGCTGCCCAGGAATTGCGGGCCCAGGCCGCGGCACAACAGCAGGCCGCCAGCGCCGCCGTCGAACCGCAGCAGGAAGAAGCCCCGGTCGCGACGATCGTCAACGACGGCCCTCGGGTCGGTCGCAATGATCCCTGCCCCTGTGGCAGCGGCAAGAAATACAAGCAGTGCTGCGGCAAGGCGGCGTAAGCCGGTTCCGTCTTCAGATGCTGGACTTTGACCCTTAACCCGCAGGTGAATCATGCTTCCTATCGTCGCTATCGTCGGCCGGCCCAACGTCGGCAAATCGTCGCTGCTCAACTTCATCGCGGGCAGGCGCATCTCGATCGTTGATCCGACCGCGGGCGTCACGCGCGACCGCATTACCACGGCCATCGAACACAAACGCAAAATGTTCGAGCTCACCGACACCGGCGGCTACGGCGTGATCGACAAGGACAACCTGACCGGCGACATCGAGCGGCAGATCGCCCTCGCGATCGAAGAGGCCCAGCTCATTCTCTTTGTCGTTGACGCCAAAATGGGCATCGTAGCGCTCGACAAGATCGTGGCCGAGTATCTCCGCGGCAAGGACAAGAAGATCATCCTCGTGGCGAACAAGGCCGACGGCCCTAAGATCGCGCAAGGGGCCGCCGATTTCTTCGAACTTGGCTATGGCGAACCACTGCCCATCTCCACCACCGCACGCCTCGGTGCGGACAAGCTGCTCGACACCATCATCAAGAATCTCGACTTCTCCGCAGCCGAACGTCCCGAATCGCCGGAGATGAAGATCGCCGTCGTCGGCAAGCGCAATGCGGGCAAATCCACGCTGATCAACACGCTCGCCGGCGCTCCGCGGGTGATCGTTTCTGAAGTGCCCGGCACCACGCGCGACTCGGTCGACGTGCAGTTTCAGCGTGACGGCCACGAGTTTCTCATCATCGACACCGCCGGCGTCCGTAAGAAAGCCAAGATCACGCGTGACGATCTCGAGTTCTACGCCTATCACCGCGCCCAGCGGTCGATTCGCCGTGCCGATGTTGTGTTCATGCTCATCGATGCCACCGTCGATCTCGGCGATGTCGATCAGAAGCTCGCCTCCTATATCAGTTCAGAGTTCAAGCCGTGCATCATCGTCATCAACAAGTGGGACCTCGTGCCCGGTGGCATCTCGCCCGATCAATACAAAACCTACATCACCGAAAAACTCCCCGGCCTCGATTACGCCCCCATCGCCTTCATCACCGCCAAGACCGGCGACAATGTGGACGAACTGATCAAGCTCTCGCAGGTGATGCACGAGCAAATCGCCACGCGCCTGCCCACCAGCCAGCTCAATGAAGCGGTCGAAGAGATTCTCAAACTCCGCGGCCCGAGCTCGCCCACCGCACAGAAGGTCAAAGTCTATTACGCCACACAAGTGGATGTGAAGCCCCCCACTCTCGTGCTGTTTGTGAACAACCCGGACCTGATCACCGAGGAATACCGGCGATTCTTCATCCGGCAGTTGCGCCTGCGACTGCCGTTCTCAGAAGTGCCCATCAAGCTCTACGTGCGTGGCCATCACCGCAGCTTCGAAGAAGCCGAGAAACGCGCCGCCGGCAAGAAGCCATCAACGGATAAACGTGCCGTTAAAGGGAAGGGCAAGGGCAAGGAAAAGGTTGCGGGCAAGCCAGCCGCGAGAAAATCGCGCGGCCGGCGCTGATCACTTATAGCCCTTCGGGCCGCCGTCGGTTAGATACTTCTCGTGCAGCGCCTTCTCCAGGTCCACGCCGTTGATGTTCGCCAAGGTGCACAGCCACGCGAACACGTCGGCAAATTCTTCTTCCTTGTTCTTCTGATCGAAGTCACCAAGCGCTGAAGCCAGCTCGCCCACCTCTTCGATGAACCACATGTACGTCGCCGGCGTGCCGCGCTCCGCATCGCGTGCCCCATATTTCTGCTTGATATGTTCCTGGAATTCACGAATCGTCATCACGGCTCCTCGTTTGGGCGGGCTATCTTACGCCGAGATCGTGTGTCATAGGTAGCTACAAACAAGTGAAACTTTCGCATTCTTTTCTTGCTCGTCTTGGCACGCCGTGTTAACTTTCGCCACTAGCCCGTGTGACGGCGGGCCGCGATCGTCTTGCACGCAGCGATTAATCGAGCCAATAAGGGTCTAGCGTGACAGCAATCTCTCGTACTCATGCCGACGCCGCGTCTCTCGGCGGTCCTACGTCTTCATCCGCGCCGCTGACTGCTCGCCTCGGCGAACTCCTTCCGGATCAATCTTTCCTGCAGGGCGCAGACCAAACCCTCGCCCGCGCCTTTGCCGCGCTCGTCGCCAAGCAACATCAAGATGGCTACTGGTGCGCCGAACTCCAGGGCGACTCCATCCTGGAATCCGAATACATCCTGCTGAAGTTTATCCTCGGCCAGGAAAGCGACCCCGACCTGCCGCCCATCGGCAACTACCTCCGCTCGCTCCAACAAAGCGATGGCGGTTGGAACATGTACCCCGGAGGGGCCAACGATCTCTCCGGCACGGTCAAAGCGTACTTCGCCCTCAAACTCCTCGGCGACGACCCCGACGCCCCCCACATGATCGCCGCACGCGAACAGGTGCTCAAACTCGGCGGCGCCGAAAACTGCAACTCCTTCACCAAGTTCTACCTCGCCGCGCTCGGCCAAATCTCGTACGACGCCTGCCCGTCCATCCCGCCCGAGATCGTGCTGCTGCCCAAGTTCCTCTACTTCAACCTCTACGCCGTCAGCGCCTGGTCGCGCACCATGATCCTGCCGCTGGCGATCGTCAGCACGCTGCGCCCCGTGCGCCAGCTGCCGGCCGAGCAAGGCATCAGCGAACTCTACAAAGACATGTCCGCGGCCAACTCGATCAGCGGCCGCCTGAAAGGCCTGCCCCGCTCCTGGCGTGAGGCATTCCTGCTGATCGACATGACGCTTAAACGCTACGAAAAAACCAGCGTCACGCCGCTGCGCCCGCTCGCCATCCGCGAAGCCGAGAAGTGGATCATCGAACATATGAATGGCTCCGAAGGCCTTGGCGCCATCTTCCCGCCCATGGTTTACGTGCTCATCGTCTTCAAAGCCCTCGGCTATCCCGACGATCACCCCAAGGTGCTCGAAGCCCAGAAACATCTCAAAGACCTCTTCATCCGCGAAGCCGACGCGATCCGCATTCAGCCCTGCTTCTCACCCGTGTGGGACACCGGCATCGCCCTCCACGCCATGGCCGAGGCCGGCCTGAAGCCCGAAGACGAAGTCGCCGCGAAGACCACGAAGTGGCTCCTCGGCAAAGAATGCCGCAACGCCTCCGACTGGTCCAAGAACTGCCCCGGCGTTGAGCCCTCCGGCTGGTTCTTTGAATTCGCCAACCCGCATTATCCCGACGTCGACGACACAGCCATGGTCATCATGGCGATGAAGCGCGCCGGCGGCGATGTGGCCGCGCCCGCTATCAAGCGCGGCGTGAACTGGCTGCTCGCCATGCAAAACGATGACGGCGGTTGGGCCGCCTTCGACCGCACCAAGAACCGCGCTGTGCTCGAGCACGTCCCCTTCGCCGACCACAACGCCATTCAAGACCCCAGCTGCCCCGACATCACCGGCCGCGTGCTCGAAAGTCTCGGCCACAACGGTATCACCACGCAGCACCCCGCCGTGCGCAAGGCCATCGACTTCCTCAAAGAAACGCAGGAAAAAGAAGGCTGCTGGTTCGGCCGCTGGGGCGTGAACTACATCTACGGCACCTGGCAGGTCCTCGCCGGCCTGCGCAGCGTCGGCGAGCGCATGGATCACAAGTACATCCGCCGCGCTGCCGAATGGCTGCGCGGTGTGCAGAAGCCCGACGGCAGCTTCGGCGAATCGTGCGATACCTACGAAAATCCGTCGCTCAAAGGCCGCGGCCCCTCAACACCCTCGCAAACCGCTTGGGGCGCCATGGGCCTCATGGCCGTCGCCGGCCACGGCACCTTCACCGATCCGCACATTCGCAAGGCCATTCAGTGGCTCATCGACAATCAAACCGAAGACGGCAACTGGGACGAAGCCTACTACACCGGCACCGGCTTCCCCCGCGTCTTCTATCTCAAGTATCACCTCTATCGCCTGTACTTCCCGCTGATGGCCCTCGGCCGTTACAAGCGGCTCGTGCAGCGTTAGCTGGCGCTTTATGACCAAACGCCGCGCACCCAAGAATCTCTGGACCACCGGCAAATCGCCGCGCGATGCCGTCACACTGGAGCATTTCGCCCGCACCATGGAGCGAATCGCCCCCGCCCATCTCGCCGAAGCCTGGGACAACGTCGGCCTGCTCTCCGGCCATCGCACGTCGCTGATCAAAAAAGTGCTGCTGACCATCGACCTCACGCCAGCCGTCCATGATGAGGCGCTCGCCAACAACATCGACCTCGTGCTCAGTTATCACCCGCCGATCTTTAAGCCGCTCAAACATCTGCGCATCAACGGCGATGAGCCGCCCGCATTGGCCGTCGCGCTCGCTTCCTACGGCATCTGGTGCTACTCGCCCCACACCGCGCTCGACACCGCCACCGGCGGCACCAACGACACCCTCGCACAAAAACTCGGCGCTCACGTGACCGGCTCATTCTCGCAGTACGCCGCCCGCGGCGAATACCTCAAGCTCGTCACGTTCATTCCGCATGACCATGTCGAGAAAGTCGCCGAAGCCATCTTCGCCGCCGGCGCCGGCCACATCGGCCAGAAAGCCAAGTACGCCAAGTGTTCCTTCCGCGTTGAAGGCACCGGCACCTTCATGGGCGACGACTCCGCCAACCCCACCGTCGGCCAGAAGAACATCTACGAGCACGTCAAAGAGATGCGCTTCGAGACGATCCTCCCCGCCAACGCCGCCGGCGATGTCGTCAACGCGCTCATGCAATCGCATCCCTATGAAGAGCCCGCCTACGACCTGCTGAAGATGCAGACACCGCCCGAAGCGGTCGGCCTTGGTCGTTATGCGGCCTTCGACCAGCCGCTCACGCTCGCCGCGCTCGCGCAGCGCGCCAAGCGCACGCTCAAGTTGCCACACGTGCTGGTCGCCGGCGACACGAGCCGTAAGATCGAGCGCATCGCCGTCGTCGCGGGCTCCGCCGGGCGCATCGCCCTCGACCAGGCGACCAAACCCTACGATTGCCTCGTTACCGGCGAACTCAAACATCACGATGTGCTCGCCTATGCCGCCGGCGGTAAATCCGTCCTCTGCCTCGGCCACGCCGCGTCGGAGCGCCCCGTGCTCGACACCTTGAGCGCCGAACTCACCAAACTGCTGCCCACGCTCGATCTGCGTATCAGCCAGCACCCCGTTGAATTGCTCCAACTTGGGTAAAAACGCCCGTTAGCGGACGTTTGGCGTTTTCTCAGTAGTGGCGTAAAATCACCTATCTGGACGATCTAGCCGATATGTGAACAACCTCACAAGGGTATGATTGTCTACTCCCATATCTCGCGCGAAGGAGCAAATGTGAAATTGAACCGCAAAACCGTGATGGCCGGACTCATCACCGCAACGGCCGCATTCTCGGCAACGCTGTTTGCCCAGACCACGGCCCCCGCCACCGCACCGGCCTCGCAGCCTGCCGTGCTCGCGGTTATTAACAACCAGCCCATCGATGCCAACAAGTTTCATGAAGTGCTGACCGCCGCCTTCGGTCTGCGCATGTTTGAACAGATCCGCGACATGGTCGTCGCTGAACAAGCCTGCCGCGACGCCGGCTTTGAGCCCACGTCCGAAGAATTCAACAAGAAATACGTTCAGGCCGAAATCGACCGCGCTCTCAGCGAGATCGAAGCCCAGGGCATTCCGAAGGCCAACCGCGAAGCGGCTCTCGCCGAGCTCGTTCGCCGCCAGGGCCTGACCCCGGTGGAGTTCCAGATGGCGATGCGTCGCGCGGCTTACCTCCGCGTTCTGGCCAAGGGCAAGGCCAACATCACCGACGAACAGGTCGACCAGGCCTTCAACATTGAGTTCGACGAAAAGGCCATCGGCCGCCTCGTCATCATCCCGCCGGGTCTCGATGCACAGGTGGATGTGGGCAAGGCGATCAAAGATGGCCGCGGCCCCAGCGAAGTGCAGGGCGTGCTGCAGGTCCAGACCATCGTCCTCCCGCGCGATGAAAAGCTCGTCCGCGAAGAGTTCAAGTCGTTCCACCAGTTCGCGTTCCCGGCCAATGGCCAGCGCCCCGCGCCGCGGTCGCTCTCGGCCTGGCGCACGCTCAACAACGTGCAGGGCGCTCTCTACCTCGACAAGTATGAACCCAAGCGCGAGGTGAAGGCCGCCGATGTGCAGAAAGAGAAAGACCGCATTCGCAAGCAGCTGACCGAACAGTCCGAAGTAGCTTGGGCCAACCAGCACCTGCGCAATCTCGTCTCGCGTGCCAACATCCAGATCAACGACCCCGTGCTGTCGAATCTCTACCTCGACATCGCCCGCCGCATGCAGGCCGCCCAGACGCAGAACGCGACGCAGCCGGCGGGTGGCGCCGGCACCCAACCCAAGTAAAAAGAGTTGTTTTGGTGTATTATCGCGAGCCGCCGAAACAACGTTTCGGCGGCTCGCTTCGTTTACAGCTTTAATTCCAAAGAGAAATTACCATGGCTTCCGTTTCCAATGACCCCTTCACAATCGACGTCTCGACGCGCATCCGCCGCTTGCCCCCCTACCTGTTCGCCCGCCTCAACGCCCTCAAGGCCGAGAAGCGCCGCGCCGGTGCGGACGTCATCGACCTGGGCATGGGCAACCCCATCGACCCCTCGCCCGACTTTGTCATCGACAAAATGAGCGAAGCGTCGCGCGATCCGCGCAACCACCGCTACTCCGTGTCGGTGGGCCTCTACAACCTCCGCCGCGAAGTCGCCCTCAAGTACAAACGCCGCTACGGTGTCGAGCTCGACCCCGACCGCGAAGTCGTCGCCACCATCGGCTCCAAAGAAGGCTTCTCGCACCTCATGCTCGCCCTCTTGAGCGCGGGCGACACCGTCGTCGTCGGCGATCCGGCCTACCCCATTCACATGTACGCCGTCACCCTCGCCGGCGGCTCAGTCATGTCCGTTGCCCTCGGCAACGATGACGCCTTCCTCGGCCGCATCGAAGACGTCCTCAAGAATCTCCAGCCCCGGCCCAAGCTGGTCATCTTCAACTACCCGCACAACCCCAGCGCCATCACGGTTGATCCGGAGTTCTGGGTCAACGCCGTCGCGCTCTGCAAAAAGTACGGCGTCCTGGCCATCAGCGACTTTGCCTACGGCGAGACCTGCTTCGACAGCTACAAGGCCCCCAGCTTCCTCGCCACACCCGGCGCCAAAGACGTCGGCGTGGAATTCTCCACCATGTCCAAGCCCTACAACATGGCCGGCTGGCGCGTCGGCTTCTGCTGCGGCAACCACGAGATGGTCCGCGCCCTTTCCACGATCAAGGGCTACTACGACTACGGCCACTTCGCCCCCATCCAGATCGCCTCGATCATGGCCTTGCGCCACGGCGACGAGTTCGTCGCCGACCAGTGCAAGATCTACGAGAAGCGGCGCAACATCCTCGTCAGCGGCCTCCGCAAAATCGGCTGGGACGTCGAAACGCCCCGCGCCAGCATGTTTGTCTGGGCCCGCGTGGCCGACAAGCACCTGATGGGCCAATCGACCATCGACTTCTGCTACCGCCTGCTCGAAGAAGCCGACGTTGCAGTTGCCCCCGGCCGCGGCTTCGGCCCCAACGGCGAAGGCTTCGTCCGCATCGCCCTCGTTGAAAACGAACTCCGCATCAAGCAAGCGCTCCGCCAAATGGACGCCGCCCTCAACGGCCGCAAGAAACACACCCGCCCCACCAACAAACAGCCATCCCACTCCGCCGCCAACCAGGACGCCACCAACAGCAGCATCATCGGCGGGTAAGCTTTTCTGACCGTGACTGAGTGTTAGCGGCCCGCCTGAGGCGGGCCGTTTTTCTTTACAGAAACAAACTCGCATCCACACGGAAATGCGCTGCTAATGCCTTGATCTGCGTCTTAGAGAGGTCTCGCTGTCCCTTCATGAACATCGAGACCGCTGATTCGCTGCCGATGATACGGCCAATGTCCGCCTGCTTGAGGTCGTTCGCGGCCATGATGGCCCGCAGCGCCTCCCGCGGACTCAAATCCGTTCCCATCGGCGTGTGGTGTTCATCTTCATACTTATTCACCAGCAGAATAAGCGTATCCAGGTAGTCCGCTGCCCCTGCATCAAGCTTGTGCCCAATCAGTTGACCGATCATCTCGGTCGCCGCTCCATGGGTCGCCTCATCCCTGATCGGCTTCAAGGGCAACTGGCGAATCAGCTCAAGATAGCTGTCACGTCCGGCCCCCCGTGTCTTTGCTGTCGAAGCGAACATCGTCATATCTCTTTCTTCCACTTCTGCCGATCGTATTCGGCATGGTCCATCACGTGCGTAATGAAAACCGTCTGGCGTAAGTAATCGATGAGCGTCACGATGCGATACTTGTTTCCGCCAATGTCAAAGATTGTTGCCGTCCGCCGTGTTGCAGTATCGCGAGCAGTATCCGTCTGCCCAAACAAGGCTTTCACATCCTGAAAGGTCTGCCACCGCGCCTTGCGGCACAGCTTGAACCAGTCTTCAAATGCCTTCGCATGGCGCCTTCGTTCACTTGTCGCGTCGTAAAACGCCTTCAGTTTCTTTCGGCTGATCACGTTCACGACTTCACATTATGTGAAGCTGCACGCCAAAAGTCAATTATTTCTTGCGCGCATCCGACACCGCAAACGCCTCGCGCTCAAACACGTTGCCGCGATACATGTCGTCGCCGCGCAGCTTCGCGATCACCGATGCAATCACATACGCCGGCAAAAACAACGGCCCCCAGCGCCGCGCTTGCCGCACATGCACATGCTCATGCTCGCGGCACAGGTCCAGCGCTGCCGGCGATCGCCCCAGGATCACTTCGCCAAACGTAATCGCCAGCGCCCCGCCCTGCAGCAGCGTGCCATGCTCCAGCAGCCACGCCAGCAGCCCGCCGTACACCTCGATCACGCCTAGCCGCCATTGCCAGCGTGCACCAAACGGCGTCGCAATCAGCGCAAGCACCAACCCCACCGCCGTCGTCGGCAACACCCAGAGCGTCCGCACCATCACCCACAGCCATCGCATGCCGCTATCTTAGCCAGCTGCGACCGCCGCTTCATTGCTGGCGCGTACACACACACCTACAATCCGCACTAGGCCGTGCACGACAAGGAGATTCCCATGCCCAGTTCAGTATGCCAACTGGCCGCGATCTTCCTCTGCGCGTGTGGCACGCTCGCGATCCCCGTCGCAATCGGCGCAGCAGAATCCCAACCCCGCGCCACGCCGCCCACCGTCAAAACCATCAAATTCCGCGCGAACGGCATGTCCAGCGACACCGTCGCGCACGCCCTCGTCGCCGCCGCCAAGATTCACAACCGCACCGCCGATTACGCGGAACTCGCTAGTCGCAGCGGCAACGCTTGGGCGCCCGCCATCAACGCAACCGAGGACTGCACCTCGCACATGGCCGTCGAAGGGTTCGTCAGCGACCGCGAACTGCCCACGCTCGCCGCCGCCATCGGCCTGAATGCCGAGAAAATCGCCCTGCCCGCCTTCACCGGCAACTGGGGCGAAGACGCTGTCGCCCTCGAATACCGCAAGAAAATCGCGCCCCTCCTCACGCCCCACCTCGCCAAGGGCGAAACGCTCCTCACCGTCGGCGGCTGGCAGCCCCAGGGCAAAGCCTTCACCCATTGGGCCTGGGCCGGCTTCATCAACGAAGTACGCGACGACGGCACGATACTCGGCACGCACCTCAACGGCCGCAACGACGCCGTCATCTACGTCCCCGACACCACGTGGGCCCTCAGCGCCGGCAAGATCACGCTCACGCCATTTCAGGCCGATCGCAGCATGCTCGTCGCCGCCCGCGACCGCATCCTCGGCCAGGGCAACTACAAAGCCACCGACCGCCACGTCTTCGGCCTTGCCGCCATGGACGCCTGGATCAAACACATGCGCACCACCCAGGGCTTCTGCCAACCGTGCGAAAAACGCTCGCAGAACGGCTGGCACGACGCCCGCAACAACACCGCCCGCAGCTATGAACTCTCCACCACCCTCGTGGCCTACCTCAAAAAACGTCTCCCCGATTGGCCCGCTGATTCCCGCCCCGCCGCCCAATCCATCGTCGCGCATTACGAGAAGATCCAATCCCTCCTCGCACCAACCGCCAAGGGCGAAGACCTCAAGTTGATCTGCACCAATCTTGAAAAACAGAATAAATACGCCGATGACGTGCTTCTTCCCATGAAACGCGAACTCGAAGGCGTCGCCACTGATCTGCAAAAACTTCTCGCCGCCTGGCCCGCGCCGTAATACTCAGCGGCGAACCAGCGCCCGCGGACCGCGGTTCACCTTTGCCTCGGCCAGCACTTCCTCGATCAGCCGCACATCTACCTCCGCGACCGACTTCACCGCGGCATCCGCGTATTGCTCAGCGTCCGTCTCCCCCACCGCAATGCATCGACAACCCGCCGCATGCCCCGCCCGCACGCCCGCCTCCGCGTCCTCAATCACCACGCACCGCGCCGGCTTCACGCCCAGCACCCGCGCCGCCTTCAAAAAACATTCCGGGTGCGGCTTGCTCTTCGTCACATCGTGCCCATCCACGATCGCATCAAACCAGTCCGACATGTGCGTCTTCAGCAGCACCAGCCGCGCGTTCTTACTGGCCGACACCAGCGCCATGCGAATGTTCGCCGCCTTCAGCTGCATCGCCAGCGCCCGCGCCCCCGGCAGCACATCCCGCGGCCCCAGCGTGTTCACCATCGCCAGGTAATACGCATTCTTGCGCTCAGCCAGCACAAACTTCTCCGAGTCGGCAAAGTCGCGGGCATGCTCCCCCAGCAGCTTGTTCAAACAATCCGACCGCCCCACCCCGCGAAAACCGTGGTTGATCGACCGATCAAAATAAATCCCCAGATCGTCGGCCAGCTGCTTCCAAGCGCGATAGTGAAACTCCGCCGTGTTAATCAGCACGCCGTCCAAGTCAAACAGCACTGCCTGCACGCCCTGTTCCCTCAGCCCCGGCGGCGATAACGGCGCAGCCAGCCATGCTGCCAGCACTTCGTCAGGCGAGAAGGCCAGCTCCGTGGCCGATTTGACTTTTGATGCATTCAAAGGCATATTGACCGTGATGATGTGCCTGCCGCACAAAACGCTCGAACCCACTATCGCTTATCGGCCCAACGGCTATTGGCGGTACTTTTATTTCTACTTTACGACCTGACGCACGGGCCGAAGCGTTGTCATAACCATAGTTTTGACAAGAACTAACAAGCCTCGGACCCGTGCAAACGAGTTCGAGGTTTTTTCTTTTCTACACTTTTTTCTTGACGGGTTTTTACCATGCTTACGCTCGAACTAAACACAGTGATTCAGGCCGCCGACGAGGCCCTCGCTATCGCGAAAGACATCCGGGGTTGTCTTTGGCTCAGTCGGTGAGCCGATGATATCCGTCCCGAAAACAGCTACTGCCAAAATCTCTAACGCAAAGGATAAATCGATGATCGTTGTCATGAATGAAGGCGCCACCGAGGCGCAGGTGTCGCATGTCGCCCAGCTCATTCGCGAGCTCGGACTCAAAGAACACGTCATCAAGGGCACCGAACGCTACGTCATCGCCGCCCTCGGCGACGACCGCGCCAAAAACAAAGAAAACATCGAGAACGCCCCCGGCGTCGAGAAGGTCATGCCCGTCCTCGCCCCCTACAAGATGGCCTCCAAGGAAGTGAAGAAGGACCGCTCGGTCGTCAGCCTCGGCGGACGGCTCGGCGGCAGCGTCGGCGGCAAGAAGATCGCCATCATCGGCGGCCCCTGCTCCGTCGAAGACCGCAAACAGCTCCTCGACGTCGCCTTCGAGATGAAAGAAATCGGCTGCGTCGGCCTCCGCGGCGGTGCGTTCAAACCCCGCACCAGCCCCTACGCCTTCCAAGGCCTGGGCGAAAAGGGTCTCGAGATCCTCGCCGAAGCCCGCGAACAAACCGGCCTCGCCGTCGTGACCGAGGTCATGGCCGTCGAGCAGGTCGCCCTCGTCGCCAAGTACGCCGACGTCCTGCAGGTCGGCGCCCGCAACATGCAAAACTACAACCTGCTCTGGGCCGTCGGCGAGCAGCAGAAGCCCGTGCTCCTCAAGCGCGGCCTCTCCGCCACGCTGGAAGAATTCCTCCTCGCCGCCGAGTACATCATCAGCAAGGGCAACGACAACGTGATCCTCTGCGAGCGCGGCATTCGCACGTTCGAGACCTACTGCCGCAACACCTTGCCGCTGGCAATCGTGCCCGAAGTGCATCGCATCAGCCACCTGCCGATCGTGATCGACCCGAGCCAGGGCACCGGCCACGCCCATCTCGTTCCAGACATGTGCAAGGCCTCGGTAGCGGCCGGCGCCGACGGCCTCATCATCGAAGCCCACGACGACCCCGAGCACGCCCTGACCGACGGTGCCCAAAGCATCACCCCCAAGACCCTCAAAGAAATGATGACCACCCTCCGCAAAATCGCCGCAGCGGTCGACCGCGAGATCTGATGGCGAATCACTCACTGCAAAAAAGAACACAGGGCCCGTCACCGGGCCCTGTTCCTTTCATGCTACGTTTTGCCACGCGCCACGGGGCCTTAGGCCGCGCGGGCGCGCCGCCGTACCAGCAGCCCCAGTCCGCCCAGCGCCAGCAGTGTCAGCGAAGCGGGCTCGGGAATGACCGCAACCGCTTCGACACCGACGCCGGCGTCCGTGAAATCCCAGTTGAAGAAGCCGTTCGACGTGTTGTCAAAAGCCAGCAGCACGTTGAAGTTGCCGAAGGTGCCGGTCTGGCCAAGCACGGCCTGCACGTTGTTCCATTCGGCTGCGGTGATCTCTGTGTCGCCGCTGCTCAGGCCGCGGATGTAGTAGCCGCTCGTGTCATCGAGCGTGCCGATGAGGCTCGCGATGTTTCCGGCAGTCGTCTCGCTCAGCCACATCGCCACGTACGTGCGTCCGAGGTTCGACGGAGAAGGACTCACCAAGACCGAGCCTTTCACCGCATTGGCCGGGGTGTCGTTAAGACCATCAACCTCGATGCCCATGACGACGCGCTGCGGATCCGTGCCGGTGCCGCTGTCGAGGTTATCGATGATGTCGGTGAGATCGTCGCGCCGTGTGAAACCTGCTTGGGCCGTTGCGGTCATACTTACGCTGTAAGCGGGTGCGGTGACGCCGAAAGCGATGCTGACATCATCAATACCGATCACGGCGGAACCGACTGCATTTCGCGACCAGCGAATGGTCAAGTCTGTGCCGCTGTTCCAAGTCAAGCCCGTCAGCGTCTGGCTGATGACAGAAACCTTGTTCGCGGCAAGGTTGCCATTCAGCGAGCCAGAGCCTGTGGTTATCGGGGTCGTCGTTGCCCATGTTCCCACGTTGGTAAGGGTACCTGACGTCACCGCATCGACACCGGGCGCGTATGCCACTGTCCAGCCGTTGGCGCCGACCGACCATTGCTCTAGCGTATACGAGAGTGTGATGCTGTTAATAGTGGAACCAGTATTGTTTTTGAGCCCCACGCCAATATAGCCCGGATTATTGCTGTCACCCGTGCCTACTGCCTGCTCGTTGGTGACGCCTGTGGCATGGAGTGATAGCCAGCGATTGGTTGACGCGCTGCCGCCGGATTCCGTAATGCCACGGTACGCCGAATTACCAACGTTGCTGAGCCAACCTGTCGGCAGCGTAGACGTGCTGGAATTGCTGCCGGCTGCCGGTGCCGGGATGGCGTTGAAGTTCTCGGAAATCACGGTTCCGATGGTGGGCACAGAGATCGCCCCGTAAGCAGAAAGGGACGTGAGCGCCGTGACCGCGCAAGCCAAAGGGAGCAAATACCGCATTGAGAGCCTCCATAGCGGATGGACCTGTTATTCCGCACGCGGATGGGCCGCGCGGCTCTCTCTTCCTCTGCCTGAAAGATACCTTGAGAATCAGGTCGGATTTTCAGACTTCGCGTCATTATGTTTTGATTTTGCGACATCGGTCGCCATCCCCACGCAGAACGCGACACCTCGTAAAATCAAAAGAAATATTGACTTTTTCGCATCTTTCGACGTGACACCAGCATCAGCCGAGAAGAGAATTGCGACTTAGCAGGAGGCGCTCCATGGCGTCCGGTTTGAAAGACAGCAAGGTTGTACGCGTCGTTGTCCCAAAATGGGGATTTCCTACGGCCGCTCCATCGCCCGTGGCGTGCTGGCCTACGCCCGCATCGAGCGCCGCTGGCAGGTTTTCGTCGAAGAACTCAACGTCTTGGATCTGCAGCGCGGCAATCTGCCCGATGGCGTTATCGTCCACGGCTCCAAGACAAACGCGGTCGAACTCCTCGCCCACTACCACATCCCGGCAGTCAATGTTTCAGGCATGCAGCCGCTCAGCGACGTGCCTTCCGTGCTTCCCTATGACGAGAAAATCGGACGGCTAGGCGCTGAGCATTTCCTCGAACGCGGTTTCCGCCATTTCGGATTCTGGGGAATCTTTGGCCATGGCTATTCCACGCGCCGACAGCAGGGATTTACCGCCGCCATTGAGGAAGCCGGCTATCCGTGTGCGGTGTGGCAGGGGTCATCGACCGTCATCGAAGCGGACCGACAAGCCGACCGCGCCGCACGCATTGACTGGATACGGAATGCACCGCGCCCCATTGGCATCATGGCCTGCAACGATGGCCGCGCCCGCAGCGTGTATACATCCGCTATGGAGGCGGGACTGCGCGTTCCCGATGAGGTCGCCATCCTCGGTGTGGATAACGACGAACTTCACTGCGAAACCGCTGGCCTGTCCCTCTCCAGTATCGATATCTGCCTGGAGACGATCGGCTTTGTGGCGGCAGAAATGCTCGAAGCACGCATGAACGGCGAGCCCGCAGCAACACGCCCGACACTCGTCGCGCCGAAGGCCGTCGTCGTCCGCCAGTCGACGGATGTGCTCGCCGTGCCCGACACCGAGGTCGCCGCCGCGCTCCGCTTCATCCGCGAGTCCGCGACGCGCGGCATCGGCGTCGACGATGTCGCCAACGCAACCGCCCTCTCGCGCCGCATGCTCGAACGTCGCTTCCGTCAGGTCGTCGGCAGAACGCTTCACGACGAAATCCGGCGGGTGCAACTCGACAAGGTCTGTATGCTGCTCAACTCCACCGATATGGACCTTCGCCGCATCGCCCTCGCCTGCGGACTCCGCTCGGCCTCTTACCTCAGCGCCGTTTTCCATAGCGGCATGCGCATCACGCCATCTGCATACCGAAGGCAGTTCCGGGCTAGTTAGGGCCGCATCTCCGCCCTGTCTGCGGCTTCGTCACTCCCGCGTCAGCCGATCCATCGCCGGCCCCGCGCCCACGGGCAGTTTCATCAACAGGTACGGCGGTTTACGCAAATCCTGGCCGTTGTTGAACCGCGCCTGGCGATTCAATTGGTTGACAATGATGTACAGATCGCCGTTCCGCGCGATCGATAGCGTATCGGGCCAGATCATGCGCGGATCTTGCACAAGAATCTCAAACCGCGGGTTGGGCTCGTTCGGATTGCCGCGGCGAATCGCATAATTCTCGTAATCCGTCAGGTACAGCCGCCCCTCAGCATCGCAGAACATGCCGTCGGAAGCGAAACCAATATCGCCCAGGTCGCGCACGCCATCGCTGGCCTCAGCGCTCCCGCGGTTTCGGTCGGCGAGCAGGTCCGTGCTGATCGCATAAAGATGATGACTCGACAACGGACGGTAGTAGAGCGTCTTGCCATCGGGCGAAAGCGCGATGCCGTCCGCGCCGATCTGCGGCGCCTGCATTTTGCCGAAGGCCTGCTCCACCTGCAGCGGCTTGCCTTCGACCTTCGCCATGAAGCCCGCCTGCGCCCGCGTGGACGGATGGCCGTCCAGCTTGCGCCAACTCTCCCCGGTGAACAGATCCACCACGATGATGCCGTTGGGGCCTTTGTCGGTGGAGTCCGTGATGTACGCCGTGCCGCCCTGTCCGCGAGTCAGGTCGAAGCGTACATCGTTCAGGTACGTCTGCCGATGCGCTGCCGGCGGGTTGATCGGAATTTTCTTAATCACTTCGTTGCGCTGCAGATCGATGCACACCAGCTTCGGGCCGCCATTCATGGTTTCGCCCATCATGATGCTGCCCGTGTCGAGCGCCCACAGGCGATTCGCACTGTCCACCACAACCGACTGCACCGAAACAAACCGCTCGCCCGGATTCAACGGATTGGTCTGGTTCATCTCGGCATTGGGGTACGGCACAAGTTGGCCATCAGCGCGCAGTTCCCCGACCGTAAACTCCACGTTGTCGCCCCACTTGGGCGTGCAGATGAAGATGCGGCCGTCGCGCGACACGGTGACGCCCGTCGGCATCGCGCCGCTGAGCTGCGCCACCGGCTGCAATCGCGCAGTGTTCACCGCGATTTTTGACGCCTGCTCCGCCGTGGCCGGCCGCACGGTGCCCGGCGGATAAGCCGCTTGATCGAGCTTGCTTTCCGCACCGCAGCCGCCCAGAGCAGCCGCGGCAAGAATTCCACTCATAAGCACGTATTGACGCATGAAGCCCCCTTTGTCAGTCATGCGTCCCAGGACGCAAGCGGCGCGCCCATCAGCACTTTTCACGACGAAGACCCGCAGGCGCCGACGCCTTCAGCCAAGCGATTTCTCTTGGCGAACTGCCCGGCTGAACGCTAGACTATTTGCGTGTATCGTGTTCCTCGGTAGAGATGCTTTTATGGGCACAACAACCATCGAAGATCGCTTGTCGCGACTTGAGAACGAAATGGGCCAGATGCGTGCCCACCTCGAACACCTCGACACCGTGCGCTGCATCCAGCGTGGGCTGCTTGAGTACCGCCGTGGCCAGTTCCGGGCCGCGCGTGACGTTGTTGCCGAACTTCGTGCCAAACATCAACTCCCCGCCAAATGAAAAAATACACCGTGATCATCACCACCACCGCCGAGGCGGAACTGCAGGCGGCCTATGACTGGCTCGCGGAGCGCACCGAGCATGCCGCCACATGGTACAACAACATCCTCGACGCAATACTTTCGCTCGAACACCTCCCCGAATCACACCCCGCAGCACGTGAGGCTGATGATGTCGGCGAACCAACCTACCAACTTATCGTGGGCAACAAAATTCACGGCTACCGCATCATCTACCACATCGATCAAGACCGCGTTGTCATCACACACATACGCCACGCTGCGCGTATGAACTTCTAGGATTCACCTTGTCCCGCCGGTCGCGCTGCGACCGCCACTACACATTACTTATCAAACATCGGATCGCGCCCGCGGGTCGTCGCGGGTTGACTCGCGGGGCGCGTTGAGGTTCGGACGCCATCCACGTCGTTACGAAATGGATCGGCAATCGTCTTCACCGTCGGTGGCGTGCCCTTCTTACCGGCATACTCCACCGAGAAAATCGGCAGCGCATCGCCTACCGGGCCCTGCACTTCGCCCGCCCCACTGTTGCGTTCCACGTTGCTCTGCACCGCACGCGTCGGCCGCGGCCGCGTGGGGTCTTCAGCAAATTCTGCTGCGCAAGCGGCAAGACCCGCGAGCACCAGACACGAAGTCACGACGACACGAATGTTAACGAAGCGCGTTTTGAGGTCCATATCCAACCTTCTTACGTGGTGCCGAGAATGCGCGCGACTTCCATGCAGTCCTTGTCGCCGCGGCCACTCAAGTTGATCACCACCACCTGGTCCTTGTTCATCGTCTTGGCCAGCTTCATCGCATACGCCACGGCATGGGCAGACTCGAGCGCGGGAATGATGCCCTCACGCTGCGCGATCAACTGAAATGCCTGCAGCGATTCCTCATCGCTGATCGTCTCATACTTTACACGCTGCGTGTCTTTCCAATACGCATGCTCCGGACCGACGCCCGGATAATCGAGGCCCGCCGAGACGGAATGCACATCCGCGGTCTGGCCGTCCTCATTCTGCAGCACATACGTGAGCGTGCCGTGCAGCACGCCCGGCTTGCCATAAACAAGCGACGCCGCGTGCTGGCCCAGCGCCGATCCGCGGCCGCCGGGTTCAACGCCATAGAGTTTGACGGAAGTGTCTTCAACGAACGGATAAAACATGCCGGCCGCGTTGGAGCCGCCGCCGACACACGCCACAATTGCATCAGGCATTCTGCCAAACGAATCGAGGCACTGACCGCGGGTTTCCTTGCCGATGATCGCCTGGAAGTCGCGAACCATCATCGGAAACGGGTGCGGTCCCGCGACGGTGCCGATGATGTAGTGCGTGCTCGCGACAGAGCCCATCCAGTCGCGCATCGCTTCGTTGAGGGCGTCCTTCAGCGTTTTGAGACCGCTCTCGACAGGCACAACGCGCGCGCCCATCAGCTTCATGCGAAACACGTTGAGGTTCTGCCGGCGAATGTCTTCGGAGCCCATGTAAACATCGCACGAAAGCCCAAACACCGCTGCCGCCGTGGCCGTGCCCACCCCATGCTGCCCCGCGCCGGTCTCAGCAATCACGCGTTTCTTGCCCATGCGCACGGTGAGCAGCGCCTGGCCGATGGTGTTGTTGATCTTGTGAGCGCCAGTGTGGGCCAGGTCTTCACGCTTCAGGTAGATCTTGGCACCGCCGGCAAGTTGCGTCAGCCGTTCCGCAAAGTACAGCGGCGTGGGCCGGCCAACAAATTGCTTAAGGTAATACGCAAGCTGCCCCTGAAACTCCGGATCCTTCTTGGCGCGGGCGTATTCTTCATCGAGCTGGTGCACGGCCGCCATGAGCGTTTCAGGAACATACGAGCCGCCATACGGCCCAAAATGGCCGACGGCATCCGGCACAGCCGCACTGGCCGCGGGAAGATGAGCATGCTCCAGCGCTTCGGCACTGAGTCGCAGGTTTTGATCAGCAGCTAAGGTCATACAAGGCCTCGGAAAGACAGACTAACCATCATAGGGGCCAAGGGGCGTGGGCGGCAATGGGCTTGCGCATTTGGCAGGGCGCAGGTGCAGCGTGTGCTATACGAATCTTACGCGCACCTCGCGCCGCGCTCATTTGAGAACGGCGCTCCGCAACTTCCACTGATTGCCCTGCCCCTCGAAAATCACCGTGCTGCGCGCCGGGTGATCATCCACCGTGGCAGTGATGACGGCCTGCATCGCGATAGTGGATGGGGCCGGCGAGATACTTTCCATTTCGACAGTAAGCGTGGCGCGAAGCGATTCTGGAAGCACCACGTGGATGAGCGACTCACCTTTCTCCGCGCGGAGGGCCTCCAAGGCGGCCTTTGTTCCGGCAAGCAGCAACTGCCGCTGCTGGGCCGCGATGCCCGCATCGCGCGTGCGGCGAGCTTCAGCACTGAACACCACCATGAGGCTCAGTGTCGCAGCGCTGACAATCATCATCATGCTGACCATCAGGATCGTAGTGACACCCTGACGACTCTTGTTCATGGGGCATCTCCTGCAACAAGAAGCTGGCTGATAAACGTCACGTGCTGTTCCTTGCCAGGCTCATCAAAATGCAGCACCAGCATAGGTCCGCGAACTTCAAAATGGTGCGGCGGAAGTCGTCTGAACGTCCGCTCCGACTGCCCCTCAGCGCGACGCTGCAGTTCACTCCCCGAGCGCTGCCAGGTGATGGCGGCAGTCGGCGTGGTGATGCGCAGCTCGTTGTCGTTTACTTGGAACGCACGGGCGCCCCATACATCACGGCGGAGCTGCTCGACCAGCGAATCGACACGCATGATCGCATCGCCGCGCTGATTGCTGTCACGCATGGTGCCGTGGCTGAGCTTAAAAAGCTCAACCGCCAACACCGCGACCGCGGCGATAAGGACCAGCGATGCCACCAGTTCGATCAACGTGTACGCGCTGCGCGCGCAAAAAATGCTGCGTCTCATGGCTTGCCTCCCGGCACCAGGCCCGTAAGCGTAACCGTGCGACCGCCATGTGCGGCAGAAACACGAACCCACCGTTGATCGCCCGGCGCGGGATCGGGCAGCCGCTCGATCTGCACGCCATCGGGCGCCCGTTGCCCCGCCTGCAGGGCCAGCAGCGCCTCATCACACAGGCGGATCGCAACGCGGTTACGCGCCAACTCTTGCACGCTACGCTGCTGGCGGATCACCGCGCCGCTGAGCGCCATAAGCAAGGTCACACCGATGAAGACCGCCACCGTGGCGTCCCACGTAATGAATCCCCGCTGACGGCGATGAAACAAACGTTCTCTCATAATGCCCCCGGGCTGTAGCCGCTGACGGATTGGATGAGTTTCACCAACGGCATAAACAGCGCAATGACGAACGTGCCGACTACTGCGCCCGCAAGCAGCGTCAACGCGGGCTCCGTCACCGCGCGAAGTACCAGCACGCTGCGGCTGAATTTCATGCGATAGTAGGTGGCGAGAAATTCCAAAAGCATGGAGAGTTCATTGCCGCCGCCACGAAATGTGCGGAGAAAACCCACAAGCGTCGCGGGTATCCGCGCGCCCCATGCGGCTTCGGCAAGGTCCTCGCCGGCGACAATTCGCCGGTGCCATTCGGAGAGGCGATTCTCGAGTCGCGTTGAAAGCGTGAGCCGGCGGACCGCGCCGAGCGCCTCGTCAAACGTGCGGCCCTGCCGCGTGAAATCCGCCAGCGACTGGCAGATATCCGCGAGTTCGCGGTTCTCGCGCATCGGCCCCACAATCGGCAGTCGCTCGAGCGTATGCTCGCGCAGCCAGTTGCGGGAGATCAGTGGTGGCCACCAGGGCGCCGTTATCCGCCGCAACAGCGACGCGCAAAGCCACACCAGCACCAGTGCGAGGAAAATGAAAATCAGAGCAGGCTCGATACCGTAGAAAAAGCTGGCAAAAGACAGCAGCGCCTCGGTGAGCGGCGGCAAATCTGTTCGGAAATCCCTGAAAATCTCCCGGAACTTAGGCACCACAAAAACAAGCATGCCAACGCTGATGGAAAGCAGCGCCAGGAACAAAAGCGCGATGTACACCCGATGCATAATCCGATTTTCACCCGCCACATCGTCCACGCGGTTGCTGTCTTCCGCGATAAGCCGCGAAAGCGCCAAGCCAACTTCGCCGTTACGCTCGCCCGCAACAATAAGCGCTGCCGCCCGCGGAGGCAGTTCCGGCACGCCATCCACAAGCGCATCGGCCAGCGCGCTGCCGCGCACGAGATGCTCGCGCACCTGGCGCAGCCGGCGGGCCGTCGCGAATCGCTCACTGCGCTGCGCCGCGGCCAGAAACGGCACAAGCGGCAGGTTCAGACGCACGGCGTGCTCCACGTACCCAAGGACAAGCTGGGCCCGGCGCTCGCGATAGCCTTTGAGAACAAACTCCCCGAAGAGCAGGAAAAGGTAGACCGACAATGGCGAGCCCAGGGCAAAAATGATGACGCCAAAAATCTGGAGAATGCCATTAACCACGCCGCTACCGCGCACAGCGCCGAGCAAAGCCAGCAGTCCGAATGTGATCCCGCTGGTGACACCCAGCAGAACAAGCGTTCCGCAGCCGAACACGAACGGGCTGGCCACCCGAAACGCTACCGGCGGAACCCTCCGATGCCAGTGGGAGACGGAGTACGCACGTTTGCGTTCATAGTCCAGCGACGGCTGTGGGGTTGGGATGTTGCTCATAGGTGCCCCTTCATTCGCCCATGACGGATGTCGTAATCTTGATCAGCGGCAGAAACGTGCCGACGATCACCGTAAACAACATGCCGGCAAGCGCAAACGTAACCAGCGGCGTCAGAATGATCGGCAGAACGCGCAGCCGATGTTCAGCCTGCGCCTGGTACAGCCGCGTGAGTGTGGCCAGCGTCGCAGGCAAATCGCCGGACTTGCTGCCCAGATCGATCGCCGCCGGAACGGTCGCCGGTATTCGACGACTGCCGGCGAAATCCTGCAGCGGCTTCCCCGCTGTTATCCACGCGGCAAGTTCCTCCGACTCAACCTCCAACGCCGGCGACGTCACCGCATGGCCAGCCAACCCCAGCGCCTGCGGCAAATCCATCCCCGCCTCAACGCCCAAACGCAACGCATCGCACCAGCGTGCCAACAACGCACACTGAAGCAAACGCCCAATAATCGGAATGCCAAACTTGACGCGTTCGACAAAACCCGCCGAAGCCGGGACGAAGCCAAATAGAAAGAATACGACCACCGCGCCGATCACCACAAGCAATGCGCCGCCCAGCCAGCCGGCGTTGTCGCCCACAAGCAGCAAGCCCTCGGTAAGCGTCGGCAGCGAGGTCCTGAAGTCTTTGAAAATATCGCGCATCTGCGGCAGGATCTGTGTAACAATGATCGCCGTGACACCGAAAAACGCCAGCATCACCACCATCGGATAGGCCAGCGTTCGCCAGATAGTCTGCCGTAGCCGCGCGACAAGCTCCATATGCCGGCCAAGGTTCAGCAGCAGTGCCGGCAAGTTGCCGACCTTCACACCCGCGGCCACCACCTGTGCATACAGCCGCGGAAAACGAGCCTGATGATTCTGCAGCGCCTGCTCCAGCGGCACACCCCGGTCCAGCTCGGCGGCAACATCATTCGCCGCCGCGGCAAGGCGACCGCTGCGAACATCCGCCGCGATAAAACGCAGTCCCTTCTCGATCGGCAGCCCCGCCGCCGTCAGATGCGCCAGTTGCTCATTGAAAAGCAGAAAGTCATCACGACCGATGCCACGACGAGTTGGCTGCGACACATTCCCCACCGCCCTCAGCTGCAGCACCCCAAGCCCCATTTCCACCAGCCGGGCCCGGGCCTCCTCGGGCGATGCCGCAACGATGGTGCCACTGATTTGCTGACCCAGCCGGGTCTGCGCCTCGTAAGCAAAGTTGTTGCTGTCAGGCACGGTCATCCTCCCATGTTGCAGTTTCAGCGTTCAGGCTGTGATGCCAAAAACGCGCTGTAGCTCGGCGCTGTCCGTTACGCCACTCTTCACCAAGTCCGCGGCGACGCTCAATATATCTCTATAACCAGCCTGCTGGCAAAATGCTTTCCTCAACATATCCGCATCGGCACGCTGCAGCACAGCGCGCCGCACTTCGCCGTCCATGCGGCCAAGTTCGGCCACCGGCACGCGCCCGCGATAGCCCCCCCCACCACCTCCCCCATCACTTCGCCGCAACAGCCGCTGCGCCAACACGCCCCAGATGCTGCTGGTGAGCTGATACGGTTCCACGCCCATCTCCAGCAGCCGCGCCAGGGCGCCCGCCGGATGCCCCGCATGCAGCGTACACACCAGCCGGTGCCCCGACAGTGCCGCCTGCACCGCGATACTCGCCGTCGCCGCATCGCGGATCTCCCCCAGCATCAGCACCTGCGGATCTTGCCGCAGAATGCTGCGCAGCGCCGCGGCATTGTCCGGTCGCCCGCCACTCCCCGTGCTTGATATCTCCACCTGCGTCACGCCCGTCAGCACACGCTCAATCGGATCCTCGATACTGATAATGCTCAGCCCCGGCGCTGTGCGCGCAATGTGTTCCAGCAAAGCATAAATGGTCGTCGTCTTGCCGCTGCCAGCTGGCCCCGCCACGATCAGCATCCCCCCATCGCCCGCCGCAAATTCCTTTAAACCCGCCAGCGCCGCCGTCGGCAGCCCAAGGTCATCAAGCGTCCTCGGCTGAATCAATTCCGCCGGCATGCGCACCACCGCCCGCAGCCCGCGCGCCACCTGCATCACCGCCAGCCGCACATCCAGCGCCGTCCGATTCGCCAACTCAATCCGCACGCGCCCTTCCTGCGGCACATCCAATTTGTACGTGAGCAACTCCGCCATCACCATCAGCCGCAGCGCCATACTGCGCCCCACGTCCGCCGGCACCCGATCAACCGACTGCAGCAGCCCATCAACGCGCATGCGCACATCGTAATAATCGCCCAGCGGTTCCAGATGAATATCGGAAGCATCAGCCTCAACCGCACGCGTAAACAGTGCGTCCACAAAAGGTCGAGCGTCGAAAGATGCCTGCGCAGTTGCCATGTTCAAAATCATAACCTTCCAGACCACCCGCCGCACGTACTCGGGTTCGAAACGCTCCTCCACGGTGATTAGCAGAATCACCGCGAATGCGGCAATCGCGGCACTGGCTCCGGGCGTGGCGTAATCGGCGTGCCGCACTCGGGACAACGCTCGCCCGCAGTGTGGGCACGCAGGTCATAGCTGCAGCGAGTGCACAGGTTGCCAGCTAAAGGAAGCGGCTGGCGGATGAAACGCCACAGCCAGACGGCGGGCAGGATCAGCCAGGGCGCGGCGAGAGCGTAGAGGGGCATGCGAAGGGTTTGGCGGTCATGGCGCAGACCGCTGATGCCCCACACATCGTGCTGCGTTTCCGATGCGACGTGAAATAACGGCAATCCGAAATGGGCGCGATGTTCGGCATAGGATGCGGGGCCGAGCGCCGTGTAGGGCATCACGCTCGTATGGACATACGCTTCCTTTTTTCCGGACATGGCGCGTTCTATAAAGTCGCCTTGCGCAGCCGATGGAAAGCGGTAAGTGTCCACGAGGATATGCGCGTGTCCGGCGTATGTTGAGAACCAAATGCCGTTCTGGCTGCTGGCTCTCACACCCGCCCAGTAACAGCGTACGTCATACGCCCAATGGCTCCGACACCAGAACAACGCCACGACAAGGAACACACAAAACGAAACCATGGCGGCATAGGCGAGTCGTCGCCCACGCGGAAGCAGTAGAAGCGGCGCCGCAATCACTGCAACGACCACCACCACCGCGAAGAAATGCCACGGCGGCAGGGCATAGTCAACATTACGAATGGAGAAACCAGGCAGAAACAGAAAGTAGAGCACCACCGCGAAAACCACGGCTGATAGCAGAAGGAAACAAAAAGGAAACAACCAACGGGCGAAGATGCGGCGGCGCGTGTGCATACCGTCATGCTAACGCAAACACCCGGTGAAACAATTGACGGAACCTACCCGCCACGTCGCACAACAAACGGACCGTTTCGGCGGTGCACCTCCAGACGATGGCAGCCAAAGCCGGCGTGCGTTCAACCCCATGAGCCCCGCGGCGGAAGCCCGGGGCTTGAAGCACCAACGAAGCCCCCTTGCTCGCCCCACACCCGCGTCTATAGTAGCCCCATGGCCAACGTTCTCGACTATCAGCCCGCTCCCAACAAACCCCACCTGAGAATCGCCTCCATCGTCTATTGGACCGGCGCCGCGTTCACTGTCCTCGGTGGCCTCGTCATGCTCATCGCCACGTTGGCAAACCTGCAGTACATCAACCGTTACCCCGCGCTCGATGTGCTCTGCTTCGCCCTTGGCGTCATGGCGGCACCTGCCATCGGCACCGTCTGTCTCCTCTGCACGCCTTCCATCAAGAAGGGCCGACCCGCCGCATCGGTCGTGGCCGCCGTGATGATGATCATGACCGCACTCCTCTGCATCTGTGTGGCCATCGGCGCTGCCATCGAAGCCGCCGAATGCGCCGCCCGCGGCACCTACATCGACGCCGCCATCACCGCCTCCGTCGGCACCTGCGGCACCCTCCTCATCGCCCTCGCCGCAACCTGGCTCACCTACCACCTCCTCCGCCTCGCCCGCACGCGCTAACCCCCATTCCCCCACCACATAGCCCCGGCATTTTGTATGGACCGGAGACATCGGTGACAGGTGTGCGGGGACATCGGTGACACATTAAAACGACTGTCTGCTTGTATCAGGAGTTGCAGGTATGTCGTGGAAAGTGTGTTCTGCCGTGTCCGAACG